>Ga0302314_10007655_pt1 | contig 19395 bp, 18 predicted proteins | sample III_Palsa_N2_3_FD_200533 | JGI IMG/M metagenome (GOLD analysis project Ga0302314, IMG submission 200533) | Peat permafrost microbial communities from Stordalen Mire near Abisko, Sweden - III_Palsa_N2_3 | ecosystem: Environmental > Terrestrial > Soil > Palsa > Peat permafrost | place: Sweden...
ATCGCACGCTTTCGCGCACGCAGTCGCGGATATTTCGAGAGTTTGAAACCATGGTAAAAATTCGTCTGGCTCGCGCTGGCGCCAAGAAGCGTCCGTTCTATCACGTCGTGGCGACCGAAAGCCGGTCCTCGCGCGACGGCAAGTTCATCGAGCGCCTGGGCTATTACAACCCGAACGCCAAGGGCGGCGAGCAGCGGCTGGTGGTGGATCAGACCCGCGTCGACTACTGGAAAGGCCAGGGCGCGCAGGTTTCCGAGCGCGTTGCCTTCCTGGTGAAGGGCGTTGCCGTCGCCGCTGTGGCGGAGAAAGCGGCCTAAGTGACCCATCGGGTCACGCTTGGCCGCATCGCCGGGGTTTTCGGCGTTCGCGGCTGGGTCAAGCTGCACTCCTACACCCGGCCTGCCGAAAACCTGCTGAATTACTCGCGCTGGTGGCTGGTCACCGCGCAGCCTTATGAAGCCCGGCTGATCGAGGGCAAGGCGCAGGTTGCCGGTTTGGTGGCGAAGATCAGCGATGCCAATGGCGCGCCGATCGAAGACCGCGATATCGCCGCGCAGTTGCTCGGCGCCGAGATCCAGGTGGATCGCGCGTCGCTGCCGAAGGCGCCGGCGGGCAGTTACTACTGGGACGACCTGGTCGGCCTGGAAGTCGTTTCAAGCGCCGACCAGCCGCTGGGGCGGGTGGTCAGCGTGATCGAGAACGGCGCGCAGGATGTGCTGGTGCTGCAGGATGGCGAGATCGAGCGGCTGATCCCGTTCGTGATCGGGCCGATCATCCAGTCGGTCGATCTGGAGCACAAGCGGATCGTCGCCGAGTGGGCGCCGGACTACTGAGACGCCGGTGAAGATAGAGATTCTGACCCTGTTCCCGGAGTTGGTGGAGCAGGTGGTGCGGTTCGGCATCCCCCGCAAGGCGGTGGAAGCCGGCGTGCTCGAACTGAAGGCGCGAGACATCCGCGACTACAGCGCGGACCGCGACCGGCGTGTGGATGACCGGCCTTACGGCGGTGGTCCCGGCATGGTGATGGAAGCTGAGCCGCTGACCGCGGCGATCGCCGCCGCCAAGGCGTCGATCGGCGAGGTCAAGGTGATCGGCCTGAGCCCGCAGGGCGAGCCTCTGACCCAGGACTGGGTGCGGCGGCTGGCGCTGGAGCCGGGCCTGATTTTGTTATGCGGCCGCTACGAAGGGCCGGACGAACGCGCGATGCGCGCGGTGGATGTGGAGTTGTCGCTGGGCGATTTCGTGCTTTCGGGCGGCGAACTGCCGGCGATGGCGCTGGTGGACGCGGTGTCGCGCTGGTTGCCCGGCGCACTCGGGCACGAGCAGTCGGCGCAGAACGATTCGTTCGTCGCCGGCCTGCTCGATCATCCGCATTACACGCGGCCGGAACACTGGCGCGGTGAGGCGGTACCGGAAGTGCTGCTGTCGGGCGATCATGCGAAAGTGGCGCGCTGGCGGTTGAAGCAGGCGCTCGGTGCGACCTGGTTGAAGCGGCCCGATCTGTTGGCGGGTCTGGAGTTGAACAAGGAACAAACCGGGCTTCTGCGTGAGTTCATCGCAGAAGCCCAATTGGACAGTCCGGCTACGGATAGCCGGTAATTCGAACAGGACGTTCGGTTATTGAACAGTCCGGCCAGGATGGCCGGTATTTCGAACAGGACGTTCGATCTTGAGACAACGGTGAGGTGGAAACATGAGCAACATCATTCAGCAGCTCGACGCGGAACAGATGCAGTCGAAGAAGATCCCGGACTTCCGCGCCGGTGACACGGTCGAAGTCAAGGTCAAGGTCAAGGAAGGCGACCGCGAGCGCCTCCAGGCTTTCGAAGGCGTGGTCATCGCCATTCGTTCACGCGGCATCAACTCCGCTTTCACCGTGCGCAAGATCAGCCACGGCGAGGGTGTGGAGCGCGTGTTCCAGACCTACAGCCAGCAGGTCGCCGAGATCCAGGTGAAGCGTCGCGGCGACGTCGCCCGCGGCAAGCTGTACTACCTGCGCGGGCTGGCCGGCAAGGCTGCCCGTATCAAGGAAAAGCTGAGCTAACAGGTTTGCTGCGCGCCATCCGGTTCGTAAGGACCGATGGCGCAGACGGCACATCCTTGTTGCAAAGCCGGCGCCGCATTAGCGGCGCCGGCTTTTTTGCGCGCGTCATAAACACGCCCACGATCTATCTATTGCAGCACGCGCACCGCGCCGAGAAACAGGCCTGGCCAGGGCGAGTCGTCGGTGTGAATCACCGACACCTGCTTGCCGCGCGCGGGGGCATGCACCATCTTGCCGTGGCCCAGATAAATGGCCACATGCAGCGAAGACGGACTGCTGTTGAAGCGGTAGAACAGCAGATCGCCCGGACGCGCGTCGCCCAGGGCGATACGCGAGCCGCTGCTGCGCAGCGCGGAAGTATTGTGCGGCACCTGGATGCCGGCCTCGGCATAGCTGTATTCGACCAGCCCGCTGCAATCGAAGCCCTCGGGCGAGTCGCCGCCGTAACGATAAGGGCGGCCGACCTGGCCCAGGGCGGTTTCCACGATGGCTTCCCGCTTGGCCCGCTCGGGACCGCTGCCCATATTGCTGCAAGCACCCAGCAGCAGCGCCGCTACCAGGGCCAGGACAGACAGGACGGGCGGTCTGGACGGGCGCATCGCCGGCTCAGATTACCTCGGGTGGTTGCGTGGCCAGCATCGAAGGCCGCTGCGCAAAGCTGAAATACCAGCTCGCCAGCCGCTCCCGGCCGCTGCGCCATTGCAGCTGCGAGTGACGGAAGTCGAGGTAAGCCAGGGCCACCCCGGTGGCGATCTCCACCGTGCGCACGGCGCCTTCGTGCAGCAGTTCGGCGGCTTCGCTGTTCAGCGCGTCGAGGGCTCGATTGATCGCCGCGGCCTGGCGGTCGAGCCAGCCCTGGTAGACGAACTCCAGCGGCCGCAGCGCCTTCTCCATACGCATGGCGACGGCTGCATCGAGGATGCCCTCCGCCAGTTGCAGGCGCCGCAGCAGGGTCCAGCGCTGCGCGCCGCGGGGCAGGGGAGCAAGGCCGCGGCCGCGCGTCAGCAGGTATTCGACGATGAGCTTGCTGTCCATCAGCGCCTCGCCTTTCTCCGTCACCAGGGCTGGCACCTTGGACAGCGGGTTGGCGCCGAGGAAATCGACCGGTGCGTTATAGGGGTCGACCACCGCCTCGCTGACCAGATCCCCCAGCCCCAGCTCCTGTACCACCACGCGTACCTTGCGCGCATAGGGCGAGGTCAGGCTCAGATACAGTTTCATCTTCATCGCCGCTCGCTCCAGGATGGTTACGGCCCCGTTCTGCGAGGGCTCGTCCGACAGAGCTTGCCCGGCTGCGCCACGAATGGCAACGCAGGCCGCTTTTCAGACGCACAAAAAAATCCCGGCCGAAGCCGGGATTGGTTTACCTGACCGCCCCACCCCTAGTTGGCGGAGGGTACCGCTTCCGGAATCTTGTCGAGGAAGCGCTCGGCATCGAGCGCCGCCTGGCAGCCGGTGCCGGCCGAGGTGATGGCCTGGCGGTAGACGTGATCCATCACATCACCCGCGGCGAACACCCCCGGCACGCTGGTATCGGTGGCGCCGCCGCTGCTGCCGCCGCGCACCTTCAGATAGCCGTTGTGCATCTCCAGCTGGCCCTCGAACATGGCGGTGTTGGGCGAATGTCCGATGGCGATGAACACGCCCTTCAGCGCAATATCGCGGGTCTTGCCGTCGCCGCTCTTGATGCGCGCGCCGGTGACGCCGGAGGGATCGCCCAGCACTTCATCCAGGGTGGAATTGAACACCACTTCCACCTTGCCTTCCGCCGCTTTCTTGAACAGCTTGTCGTGCAGGATCTTCTCGCCGCGGAACTTGTCGCGGCGATGCACAATGGTGACCTTGTTGGCGATGTTGGCCAGGTACAGCGCCTCTTCCACTGCCGTGTTGCCGCCGCCCACCACCATCACGTCCTGGCCCTTGTAGAAGAAGCCGTCGCAGGTGGCGCAGGCCGATACGCCCTTGCCGCGGAAGCTCTGCTCCGAATCCAGGCCCAGGTACATGGCGCTGGCGCCGGTGGCGATGATCAGGGCGTCGCAGGTGTACTCGCCCTGGTCGCCGCGCAGCTTGAACGGCCGCTGCTTCAGGTTGACCTCGTGGATATGGTCGAACACGAACTGCGTGTCGAAGCGCTCGGCGTGCTTGCGCATGCGCTCCATCAGATCCGGACCCATCAGGCCGTGCACATCGCCCGGCCAGTTGTCCACCTCGGTGGTGGTCATCAGCTGGCCGCCCTGTTCCAGTCCGGTGATCATCACCGGCTTCAGATTGGCGCGCGCGGCGTAGACCGCGGCGGTATAGCCGGCGGGGCCGGAGCCGAGGATGACTAGGCGATGATGGTTGCTCATGGTCGTTCTATTGTTGCGGATATTGATACTTTTTGAATTGTGAGGGGTAAGGGGTGAGGTCGCCCGCTGCGCGGGCTGTGAGGAGACAAGCTTGTCCCCTTACACCTCACTCCTCACAGGCGGCTACGCCGACGACCTCACGCTTTTTTACAGCGCTTCGGCGTGCTTGGCCAGGTACGAGGCCACGCCATCCGCGGTCGGCTTCATGCCTTCCTCGCCCTTGTGCCAGCCGGCGGGGCAGACTTCGCCGTGTTCCTCGGTGAACTGCAGGGCGTCGACCAGACGCAGCAGCTCGTCGACTTCGCGGCCCAGCGGCAGGTTGTTGACCACCTGATGCTGCACCACGCCATTCTTGTCGATCAGGAACGAACCGCGCAGGGCGACGCCGGCGTCAGGATGCTCCACGCCGTAGGCGCGGGTGATCTCGTGCTTGACGTCGGCCACCATCGGGAAGCCGACTTCACCGATGCCGCCCTTGTTGGCCGGGGTGCTGCGCCAGGCGAAATGGGTGAACTGCGAATCGATCGACACGCCGATCAGCTGCACGCCGCGCTCCTCGAACTGCTTGATGCGGTTGTTGTGCGCGATGATCTCGGACGGGCAAACGAAGGTGAAATCCAGCGGCCAGAAGAACAGGGCCACGTACTTCTTGCCCTTGAAATCGGAAAGCTTGAAGTTTTCGGTAATGCTGCCATCGCCGAGCACGGCGGCGGCGGTGAAATCGGGGGCTGCACGGCCAACAAGAACACTCATCTCAAACTCCTTTGAACGGTTGGATCGGCTACTGCATCAAACGCAGAATTGAACTTTGCAAGGGGGCATGGTCGAAGCCTTGGCTCGATCGTGCGAAGGGCATTCTAGGGATGCCCAAACGATAAGACCAGCTAAATGATCTTATGCAATGAATAGACCAGGACTATCGAGAGAAATTCACTTTTAGGGCGCCTTCAAGGGTCCGAACGGGCACCGAATTCCCTCTGGCAGTCCCGCTCCGACGCCCGTCGCCGGCCGGCGCACGCGGTTTGCCGGCCATGCCATACTCCCCCCGACCTTTACCGAGTTCCTTCATACCATTTCGATGAGCGAGTCCAAATCTTCCGTGTCGCGTTTCTTCAGCTGGATCTGGCATGTTTTCACTGGTATTTACCGCACCATCATGGTGCTGTGGATGCTGCTGGTGCTGGTTCTCATCTGGTTCGCCTTCCAGGGCGGCAAACCGGTGCATGTCGAGAACAACATCGCCCTGACCCTGATCCCCACCGGCACCGTGGTGGAGCAGCTCAACAGCACCGGCCAGAATGTGTTGCGCCAGCTCGGGCAGACCCGGCCCTCGCAAACCCTGCTGCGCGACCTTACCGACGCACTCAAGGCGGCAACCACCGATCCGCGCATTCCGTTCGCCGTGCTGCGGCTCGACGACATGCAGTCCGCCGGCCTGCCGCAGCTGCAGGAACTGGGCGTGGCGATGAAGAAATTCCGCGCCGCCGGCAAGCCGATCTACGTCTACGGCGAATCGTTCGACCAGGACCAGTACTACATCGCCGCCCAGGCCGATGAAGTCTCGCTCGACCCGATGGGCATGCTGATGCTGCAGGGCTACGGCATGTACAGCAACTATTACAAGGACGCGCTGGACAAGCTCGGCGTGCAGATCAATGTGTTCCGCGTCGGCGAATACAAGTCGGCGGTGGAGCCGTTCCTGCGCAACGACATGTCGCCGGAAGCCAAGCTGGCCAACCAGGCCTGGCTCGGCGACCTGTGGGACGTCTACAACGAGCAGGTATCCGCCGCGCGCAAGCTGCCGGACAAGGCGGCCGACACCTACGCGCGGAATTTCGCCCCCGAGCTGCTCAAGCGCGCCGGCGATGCCGCGCCCTATGCGCTCGATGCCCATCTGATCAACCATGTCGAAACCCTGGCGCAGTTCCGCAAGCGCATGGCCGACAAGGTGGGCTACGACAAGGACAACAAGGCCACCTTCCGCCAGATCGACTTCTCCAGCTACCTGCGCGCCGTCAAGCACGAGAGCAAGCCGCAGCCGTCCAGCAAGATCGCGCTGGTGGTGGTGCAGGGCGAGATCGTCGACGGCGAGAGCGACAACGACAGCGCCGGCGGCGACACCATTTCCCAGCTGCTGCAGGAAGCGCAGCACGACGACGAGGTGAAGGCGGTGCTGTTGCGCGTCAATTCGCCCGGCGGCAGCGTCTTCGCCTCCGAGAAAATCCGGCGTGCGGTCGAAGCGCTGAAGGATGACGGCAAGCCGGTGGTGGTGTCGATGTCGACCCTGGCGGCGTCCGGCGGCTACTGGATCTCGATGGCCGCGGACCAGATCTGGGCCGAGCCTTCGACCATCACCGGCTCGATCGGCATTTTCGGTCTGATCCCCACCATCGATGAGCCGCTGAACAAGCTCGGTATCCATACCGACGGTGTCGGCACCACGCCGCTGGCCGGCGCCTTCCGCTCCGACCGTCCCTTGTCGCCGGAGATGAAGACCATCGTCCAGTCCACCATCGAGCGCGGATATCACGAGTTCATCGCCGGCGTCGCCAAAGGACGCAACATCCCGGTGGACAAGGTCGACAGCATCGCCCGCGGCCGTGTCTGGAGCGGCGTCGCCGCCAAGGGCCTGGGCCTGGTCGACAGCCTCGGCGGCATCGAAGACGCCGAAGCCGCCGCCGCCAAGCTGGCCGAACTCAAGCCGGGCAGCTGGCGCATCGACGAGCTGCAGCCGGACCGCGACCTGCTGGCGCAGTGGCTGGGCAAGATCCTCGGCGGTTCGCATGCCGATCTGTCGTTCGTCGCGGCCTTGCTGCCGCACAGCAGCCTGGCCCAGCCGGTGCAGGACGCGGCCCTGCTGTTCAGCCGCTTCAACGATCCGGGCAGCGCCTACGTCTACTGCTTCTGCACTCCCACCCCGGCAGGTCGGGCCCGCTAGGGCGCTGCGCTGCCATGCCTTACGCCGAGCTGCCGGGTGTCCGTCTCCACTACGAGGAGGCGGGCGCCGGGCCGCCGCTGGTCCTGCTGCATGGCATCGGCGCCAGCCGCCAGGACTGGGATTTCCAGGTTCCGGCATTCGCCCGGCGCTACCGCGTCATCACCCCCGACCTGCGCGGCTTCGGCCAGAGCGAGCGATCCGGCAACTACGGCGTCGCCACCTTTGCCGGCGACATCTGGGCCTTGCTCGACCTGCTCAAGGTCGACAGCTTCAATCTGATCGGCCATTCCATGGGCGGGGCGGTGGCCTTGCAGATGGCGGTGGACCGGCCGGAGCGGATCGAGCGCCTGGTCGCCGCCGACACCTTGCCGAGCTTTCAGACCAACACCTTCGGCAAGCGCATCCTGTTTGCCTACCGCTACCTGATGATGGGTGTCCTGGGGCCGCAACGGCTGTCGCGCGCGGTCGCCGGCAAGCTGTTTCCCGGTCCCAACCAGCAGGCCCTGCGTGACCGCGCCACCGCCGGCGGACTGGCCAACGACCGTGGCGTCTACCTGGAAACCCTGCGCCAGCTGCTGGGCTGGAGCGTGCTGGAGCAGCTGGGGCGGCTGACCATGCCGGTGCTGGTGCTGGCGGCGGAGCACGACTACTTCCCGCCGTCCGACGCCGAAGCCTTCGCCAAGGCCCTGCACGACGCCCGCCTGAAGATCTTTGCCGGCATGCATCACGCCCTGCCGCTGGAAACGCCGCAGGCGTTCAATACGGCGGTGCTGCGCTTCCTGTCGGGGCAGCCGTCGGGTCGCGCCGGGAAAAAAATAATCTCGCGCCAAGACGCAAAGACGCAAAACAGAAAGCTACCGGTTTGAAATCCCTCGCGGCGTCTTTTTCTTTGCGCCTTGGCGTCTTTGCGCGAGTGGCCGTTGCAGGTTCGCCTTAAGCGGCGAAACGCATCGAAATATCGACGGCCCGCAGATGCTTGGTCAGCGCGCCGATGGCGATGCGGTCCACGCCGGTCTCGGCGATGCTGCGCAGATTGTCCAGCGTGGCGTTGCCGGAATACTCGATCACCGTCTTGCCGCCGCCGGCGCGATGCGCCCGCGCCAGCCGCACCGCCTCGCGCAACTGCTCCATCGGGAAGTCGTCGACCAGCAACAGGTCGACATCGGCTTCCAGCGCGGCGCGCGCCTCGTCCAGATTCTCCGCCTCGGTCATCAGCGGCACCCCGGCCTTGAGCGCCTGCGCGTTGGCGATGGCCTGGCGGATGCCGCCGGCCGCGGCGATGTGGTTTTCCTTGATCAGGATGCCGTCGTAGAGGCCGATGCGATGATTGACGCCGCCGCCGAACACCACCGCATATTTCTGCGCATTGCGCAGGCCGGGCAGGGTCTTGCGCGTATCGACTACCTTGGTGCCGGTGCCGGCCACTGCATCGACATAACAGCGCACCGCGCTGGCGGTGCCGGAAAGGGTCTGCAGGAAATTCAACGCCGTGCGTTCGCCGGTGAGGATGGCGCGGGCCGGGCCGCGCAGGGTGCACAGCTGCTGTTCGGCGCCGACCTGGGCGCCTTCCTGCACCTCCCAATGCACTTCGACGCCGCGGTCGAGGCGGGCGAACACCTCGTCGAACCAGGGCTGGCCGCAGATCACCGCCGCTTCGCGCGCAATCACCCGGGCCGAGGCCCTTTGATCCGCCGGTACCAGCCGTGCGGTGACATCGCCGCTGCCCACATCCTCGGCCAGCGCATGCTGAACGGTGGCGTGAAGATCGTCGGGAACGAAAGGCGCGCGTGGTCTCATGTGGGCAATAACTCCTCAGTCCGCAAATGAACGCAAAGAACGTGAATGCGGTAATCGACCGTCCGTGGAATCCTCGCGTTTATTCGCGCCCATTCACGAACCGTCTTGTTGTGATGTGCAGCATGCTACGGAACCGGCAGGAACTCCAGCGGGCGGCCACGACTCGGAGCGTGCGCAGCACGGTGGAGCGGGAGTGGCCGCATGCGCTGCGAGGGTTTAGCCGGGCTTATGTCAACAAGAACTCCAGCAGCGCCATCTGCGCCCACAGGCGGTTTTCCGCCTCGTCAAACACCACGCTCTGCGGGCCGTCGATGACCTCGGTGGTGACTTCCTCCTCGCGATGGGCCGGCAGGCAATGCATGAAGATGGCGTCCTTCGCCGCCTTCGACATCAGCTTGCGGTTGACCTGGAACGGCGCCAGGATCTGCATCCGTTCGGCGCGTTCCGCTTCGCGGCCCATGCTGGTCCAGGTATCCGTCACGATCAGATCGGCGCCGGCCACGGCCTTCGCCGGATCGTCCACCAGTTCGACCGACTTGCCGGCGAACTTCAACACACCCGCATCGGGGCGGTACTGGTGCGGCGTGGCGGCGCGCAGGGTGAAGCCGAACAGCTTTGCCGCCTCGATCCAGGAATTGCACACGTTATTGCCGTCGCCGACCCACACCGCGATCTTGCCCCTGGGGTCGCCGCGATGCTCGAACCAGGTCTGTACGTCGGCCAGCAGCTGGCAGGGGTGGTGCAGTTCGGACAGGCCATTGATCACCGGTACGCGCGAATGGTGCGCCAGCTCTTCCTGATCCGCCTGCGAATCGTTGCGGATCATGATGGCATCGCACATCCGCGACAGCACCTTGGCGGTGTCCGAAAGCGGCTCTTCGCGCCCGAGCTGGGTCTGCGCTGTGGCCAGCATCAGGGCATGGCCGCCGAGCTTGGACATGCCGACTTCGAAGGACACGCGGGTGCGGGTCGAACTCTTGGCAAAAATCATCGCCAGGGTGCGGCCGAGCAGGGGACGATGCTCTGGCAGTGCGGTTTTCAGCTCGATCGCACGGGCCACGATGCGCCTGGCTTCTTCCGCCTGGAGGTCGCTGAATTTGAGGAAATGCCTGACAGCCATGGAAGAAACACCCCTAAAAAACAAAAGGGCCGCCCCATTACGGGGCGGCCCTTGCGAGCTTAACCGAAGTTCAGCCCAGATTCTTCTCGGCAAAAGCCCAGTTCGCCAGGCTCCAGTAGTGGTCCAGATAGGTGGCGCGGGCGTTGCGATAATCGACGTAATAGGCGTGTTCCCATACGTCGCAGGTCAGCAGCGCCTTGTCGGCGGTGGTCAGCGGGGTGGCGGCGTTGGAGGTGCTGGTCACCGCCAGGGAGCCATCCGGCTTCTGCACCAGCCAGGTCCAGCCGGAGCCGAAGGTGCCGATGGCGGTCTCGGTGAACAGTTTCTTGAAATCGTCGATACCGCCGAACTGCTTGACCAGGGCGTCCGCCAGCTTCTTGCCGGGGGCGGCCTGCTTCGGCGTCAGGCTGTTCCAGAAAAACGTGTGATTCCAGATCTGCGCGACGTTGTTGAACAGCTTGCCGGAGGACTTCTTGACCGTATCCTCCAGCGAGGCGTTTTCGAACTCGGTGCCGACGATCAGCTTGTTGGCGGTGTCGACGTAGGTCTTGTGGTGCTTGCCGTAGTGGTATTCCAGCGTCTCACGCGACATGTGCGGTTCGAGCGCTTCGCGTGCGTAGGGCAATTCAGGGAGGGTAAAGGCCATGACGTTTCTCTTTTTGAACGTGGGGGTTCGAAACTATGTCCGCCGCACACCTTAGGGCAGGGGCCGAGCAAATTCAATACCGTGTATGGTGGACCCGGGAAAGACAGATGAAGTTCCACCGGCGAAAGGCAAAAAAATCCTCGGCTTAGGCGCAGGAGTTATTAGTCGGGGTATGTGTGACGCTGCGCAGGGTGGTAAAATGGGCTTGTGGTTTCAACGCGAGCGCACGATGGACGTCCTTGAACGGATCAAACAGCAGGTCACCGACAACCCGATCATTCTCTACATGAAGGGTACACCGGATTTCCCCCAATGCGGCTTTTCCGCGCGCACGGTGCAGGCCCTGAACGCCTGCGGGGCGGAATATGCCTACGTCAACATCTATGAAGACGAAGAGGTTTACCGCGCCCTGCCGAAGTTCGCCAACTGGCCGACGTTCCCGCAGCTCTACGTCAAGGGCGAGCTGGTCGGCGGCTGCGACATCACCCTCGACCTGTTCCAGACCGGCGAGCTGAAGAAGATGCTGGAAGAGGCGGTAATCAAGCAGCAGGCGGCGTAAAGCATCAAATTGCTGTGAAAACGCCCGCTTTTTAGCGGGCGTTTTGTTTTCTGGTGCCCCCGTAGGTCGCCCGCGACACGGTGCCCGGAACGGTGGGTGCGGGAGCGGGCGAATAAGCTCCGACAGGACGCAGCAAGACGCGTGCGCTGCGGCCCCTCCCGCACCCATTGCTTCGCAAACACCGTGTCGGGGCCGCCCTTCAGGCCGACAACTCCCTCGGACAGCGCCGTCGGCCTGAAGGCCGACCTACTCAAGCCAACAGCGCCGCCGCCACTTCCCGGCTTTTCGCCGGACCACACAGCAATTCCACCAGGATCAGGGTGAAAGCCAGCGCCGTGCCCGGTCCCTGGCTGGTCACGATATGGCCGTCCAGCACCACCGGCTTGTCGACATAGCGCGGCAGCCGCGCCTTGAACGCGGGGAAGCAGGTCGCCTGGCGGCCGTCGAGCAGGTGATGCGGCGCCAGGGTCAGTGCCGGCGCGGCGCAGATCGCGCCCAGCCAGTGTTTCAGATCGTTTTGCTGTTGCAGCATTTCGATCAGCGGAGCATGGCGGTTCAACGCGTCCGCGCCCTTCTCGCCGCCGGGCAGCACGATCAGATCGTATTTGTGCCCCAGCACATCGAGCAGGCGCTTGTCGGCGTGCAGGCGCACGCCGCGCGTGCCGCCGACCACCAATTCGGGCTCGATGCTGGCCAGCGTCACTTCCACCTCGGCCCGGCGCAGCACATTGAGCAGGGTGATGGTCTCCAGGCTTTCCGAACCGTGAGCCACCGGTATGAGGGCGGTTGGTGTTTTCAAGCTGCGCGCCTCCCTGATTTCCCCTGGAATTCGGATCTAGCCTACGCCGTTTGAAGCTGCCGGGCGACGTCAGGCGCGATGCTAGAATGCCGGGATCATCCGAACACCGTGTGGCCTGAGCACCCCGGCCATCACCGGCACAGAGTCGAGGAGAAGGATCCCCATGAGCACCGCGTACCGCCATATCAAGATTCCGACCACCGGCGAAAAAATCACCGTCAGCAACGGCAAGCTGCATGTTCCCGAGCAGCCCATTGTCGGCTTCGTCGAGGGCGACGGCATCGGCCCCGACATCACCAAGGCCTGCCTGCGCATCTGGGATGCTGCGGTGGCAAAGGCCTACGGCGGCAAGCGCAAGATCCACTGGTGCGAAACCTACCTCGGCGAGAAAGCCGCCGGTCTCTACGACGGCAACTACTGCCCGGACGAGACGCTGAAAGTGCTGCAGGACCTGGTCGTGTCGATCAAGGGGCCGCTCACCACCCCGGTCGGCGGCGGCTTCCGCAGCCTCAACGTGGCGCTGCGCCAGGATCTGGACCTGTACGCCTGCGTGCGCCCGGTGCGCCACTACGCCGGCGTGCCGAGCCCGCTGAAACGCCCGGACCTGGTCGACATCGTGCTGTTCCGCGAAAACACCGAGGACGTCTACGCCGGCATCGAATACAAGTCCGGCACCCCGGAGAACGCCAAGGTCGCCGCGTTCCTGCGCACCGAAATGAAGGCCAAGTTCTTCGAGGGCGCCGGCATCGGCATCAAGCCCATCTCCGAGTTCGGCAGCAAGCGCCTGGTGCGCAAGGCGATCCAGTACGCCGTCGACAACGGCCGCGAGTCGGTGACCCTGGTGCACAAGGGCAACATCCAGAAATTCACCGAGGGCGCCTTCCGCAACTGGGGCTACGCTGTTGCGCGCGAGGAATTCGGCAAGGTCACCATCACCGAGGAGCAGCTCTACGGCGAGTTCAAGGGCAAGCTGCCGGAAGGCAAGATCGTGATCAAGGATCGCATTGCCGACATCATGTTCCAGATGATGCTGTTGCGGCCGGATGAGTTCGACGTCATCGCCACCACCAATCTCAACGGCGACTACCTGTCCGACGCCATCGCCGCCGAAGTCGGCGGCATGGGCATCGCGCCCGGCGCCAACATCGCCGACAACGTCGCCGTGTTCGAGGCCACCCACGGCACCGCGCCGAAATACGCCAACCAGAACAAGGTCAATCCGGGCTCGCTGCTGTTCTCCGGCGTGATGATGCTGGAGTACATGGGCTGGAAGGAAGCGGCCGACCTGATCACCCTGGTCTATCCGGAGCTGGTCAGCGACGGCATCGTCACCTACGACTTCGCGCGCCAGATCGACGGCGCCACCGAAGTCGGCACCTCGCAGTTCGCCGACGCCCTGATCGAGCGCATCCAGGGCGGCGTCGACATCGAGGCCAAGCGCAAGGCGCAGCAGGATCAGCTGGTGAAGGAGCGCAAGCAGCGCGAGATCCGCCGCCTGCTGCAGCCCACCGAGGAAATGCTCGATACCGGCCGCGTGCCGCATACGGTGGCCGACCTGATGACCCGCTCGCTCATCACCGTCAGCGACGACGAGACGGTGGAGCAGGCCATGCACCTGATGACCGACAACAACATCAGCTCGGTGGTGGTCGAGGCCGACAAGGACGGCGTGTGGGGCATCATCACCCGCCGCGACATCGTCGCCAAGATCGTGCGCGGCGCCGGCAGGAACCCGGCCACCACCAAGGTCAGGGACGTCGCCAGCCGCCCGATCGTGTCGGTGCCGGCCGAAACCAGCATCCGCGACGCCGCCAACAAGATCTCCGACAGCAACTTCAGCCGCTTCACCGTGGTGCAGGGCAAGGAGGTGATCGGCATCGTTACCGAGACCGACATCTTCAACGCGGTCGAGAAGTACGGCTGGGCGGTGGAATAAGGGTCCGGGGCATGCAGCTCGGCCTGCTGGTCATCGGCGATGAACTGCTGTCGGGCAAGCGCGCCGACCGGCACCTGCCCCATGTGATCGGGCTGCTCGCCGCGCGCGGCATCAGCCTGGCCTGGGCGCAATTCCTGGGCGACGACGAAGCGCAGATCGCCGAGGCCATCGTCCAGGCGCGGGCGCGCGGCGACGCGCTGCTGTCCTGCGGCGGCATCGGCGCCACCCCCGACGATTGCACCCGCCAGGCGGCGGCGCGCGCCTTCGGCGTGCCCCTGCTGCCCCACCCCGAGGGAGTGGCCCTGATCGAGGCGGAGTACGCCGGAAGGGCCCACCCCAATCGCGTGCTGATGGCGCATTTTCCGCAGGGCGCGGCCCTCATTCCCAATCCGGTCAACCGCGTCGCCGGCTTCTCCATCGGCAACTGCTATTTCGTGCCGGGCTTTCCGGAAATGGCCTGGCCGATGCTGCAATGGGTGCTGGATCAGCCCCTGCGCGCCCTGCATCGCGCCGACCCGCCGGTGGAATTCTCCCTGCGGGCGCTGGGTTCCAGCAGCGAGGGCGATCTGCTCGAGTTGATGGAAGCCACCTTGCGCGAGTTTCCGGCGGTGAAGCTGTCCAGCCTGCCGTACCGGGGCGATGGCAGCCGTCCACGGCACATCGAATTCGGCATCAAGGGGCCCGGCGCCCAGGCCGCCGCGGCGTTCCGCTGGTTTCGTGGCCATCTGGCGCAGCGGCCGGAGGTGGCAATCGAGGATTTGCGCACCCCCTGAAGGTCCGCCGCCGGCTTTGTGCTGCATGCGATGACACCGTTGTCAGCATCCCTCGGGCGCCGGGGGAGCGGCCGAGCAGTCCCCACCAGTTTCCGGTCCGACTCTTGCAGCGCTAAACTGGGCCGGAAAGAGCGGGTTTCGAAGGACGTGGTTTCCAGGGACTGGAGGAGCGGGATTTGCGCATGCGGTTGCCCAGGTTTGCCTTGACTTGCGCCTTGTTTGCCTTTGGCGCGGGCGTGGCCCTGTTGTTCGCCTGGAAATGCGGCTGGACCTGGCTGATCCAGGTGGTGCCGCGCCAGCCGGCGGAAGTGCCGCTGACGGCGCTGTGCCTGTGTCTGGCGGCGCTGACCCTGGTGGCCTGCGCGGCCGCCGTCAACAAACATCCCCTGTTGCTGCGAGGCGGGCGACTGCTCGCCATGCTGCTGGCTGGCTTCGGTGCCGTGGTGCTGGTCGAATATGTGCTGGGCCTGGAAAGCAGCGTCGGCAACCTGCTCTATGCCAGCCAGTTGCGGCAACTCGACGTCGATTTCGACGGCCGTCCCTCGCCGCAAACCGCGCTCAGTTTCATCCTGTTCGGCCTGGCCGCCTGGCTCTACTTCGGCCGGCGCCGCGATCGTTTCGACCTCGCCGACGTCGCCGCCGCCGCCAGCCTGTTCCTGCCCGCTGCGGCGCTGCTCAGCTATCTGTTCGATATAGACCGCCTGGGCCAGCCGCACCAGGGCATCCGCTTCGGCATGCCGCCGCTGGCAGCGCTGAGCATGACCCTGCTCGCCACCGGCCTGCAGAGCCTGCATCCGGGTCGCGGCCTGGCCAGCCTGCTGTCGGCCCAGCCCGACGGCGGCCTCGCCAGCCGGCGCATGCTGCTGGCCGCGGTCCTGGTGCCGGTGTTGTTCGGCTACCTTCAGGTGTGGGCGATCCGCCTCGGCATCATCGACCTGTCGCTGGGCGTGGCCATCACCGTCGCCGCCAGCGTGATGGTGTTCGTGGTGCTGCTGATCTGGAACGCCGAACTGATCATGCGCCTGTACGTGGAGCAGCGGCACCAGCTGTCCCTGCGCGAAGAGCAGGCACGGCGCGAGGCGGCCACCGATGCCCTGACCCTGCTCTACAACCGCCGCGGCTGGGAGCAATGCCTGCTGATCGAGGAGCAGCGCAGCCAGCGCGAGAATCTCGACGCCGGCATCTTCATCATCGACCTCGACGGGCTCAAGGCGGTCAACGACCGCGAGGGCCACGCCAGCGGCGACATCCTGCTGCAGCGCGCCGCGCAGGCCCTGCGCGCCTGCGTGCGGCGGCGTGACGTGGTGGCGCGGGTAGGGGGCGATGAATACGCCTTCCTCGCCACCGAGATCGTGCCGGAAGTAGCGCCTGTGGTGGAAGAGCGGCTGCGCAAGGCGCTGCAGGCGGTGGGCGTCTCGGCTTCGATCGGCCATGCCCTGCGCAGCGCCCACGGCAGCCTGCCCGGCGCCGCCGAGGTGGCCGACCGGGCCATGTACCAGGACAAGCGTGCGCGCAAGCAGGGGCGCGATGCCGCCGCCGATCTGATTCCGGTCAGCGGGTCCTGATACTGCCGCCATTTCCAAGCCAATCGTCATACCGGCGAAAGCCGGTATCCAGGGGGGGCGGAGCGCCCGGGCTGATTAAGCAACCCGTAGGGTGGAATAAGCGAAGCGCATTCCACCTTCCGCCGTAGGCGGAACGCGTCTGACTTATGCGGAAAACCTTGGTGCACGCGCTTGCGCACTCGCCGGTTAACGTACCGGCCGCAACACCGCGGTATCGCCACAGCGATCTTCGACATCCGCCCCGCAGGCGCGTGGGCCGAGTTCACGCGTCAGGCAGACGCGCACCTCCTGCAGGTAATGCCCGGAACACTCCACCGCAAGGCCCGACTCGCGCAGTCCCGGGTTGGCGCCGACGAAATCCCGCTTGAGCTGCTGCGGATCGACCGTCAGGTAATGATCGAGCGAGCGATACGCATCTGGGATGCGCACGCTGCGGTAAGCGCGCTCCACCGTGCTGAAATAAACCTCCGCGCCGAGGCCGCTGCAGGCGCCGTGGGTGTGCCATTCGTGAATAATCAGGCCGCGGCTGGGCATCAGCGGCAGCATCCGCGCTATGGTGTCGTCACCGACCCTTTCGTCGCTGCGGCAATCGCGCGGATAGCCGCGCTCGTTCTGCGGCCACAGGCCATGCGCCACGAAGCCATAGGGGCGGGCGCACTGCGCCTCATAGCCGCCGCGATTCGAGCTAGCGCAATACTGCGGCGACCAGGACAGGCTGAGGATGTAGTAGTCGAACTGTCCGGGCTGATCGGCTGAGGCCGAGGAAGCGGCCAAAGCCAGGCCGCTGAAAACGAAAAAACGTCTCGCGCAAAGACACAAAGCCACAAAGAAAGGCAAAAGCAGATTCGAATACTTTCGATGAGCCATCGGCTTCAATCAATTCTTTGTTTTTTGCGGCTTTGCGCCTTTGCGCGAGAATGCTTCTAGTGTTTAGGTTTTCGCCCCCGCCAGGAACAGCCAGGTCTCGACCACCGTATCCGGATTCAGGCTCATGCTCTCGATGCCCTCATCGAGCAGCCAGCGCGCCAGGTCCGGATGATCCGACGGCCCCTGGCCGCAGATGCCGATGTACTTGCCCTTCTTGCGGCAGGCGGAGATGGCCATGTGCAGCATCTTCTTCACCGCCGGATCGCGCTCGTCGAAGCCGGCCGCGATCAGGCCGGAATCGCGGTCCAGGCCCAGGGTCAGCTGGGTCATGTCGTTGGAGCCGATGGAGAAGCCGTCGAAGTATTCGAGGAATTCCTCGGCCAGCACCGCATTGCTCGGCAGCTCGCACATCATGATGTGCTTCAGCTCGTTCTTGCCGCGCTCCAGGCCGTTTTCCTTGAGGATCTCGGAGACGCGCTTGGCCTCGGTCAGGGTGCGCACGAACGGCACCATCAGCTGCACGTTCTTCAGCCCCATCTCGTCGCGCACGTACTTCAGCGCTTTGCACTCCAGATCGAAGCAGGGACGGAACGACTCGGAGATATAGCGCGAGGCGCCGCGGAAGCCCAGCATCGGGTTCTCCTCGTGCGGCTCGTAGCGGCCGCCGCCGACCAGGTTGGCGTATTCGTTGGACTTGAAGTCCGACATGCGCACGATCACCGGTTCCGGCGCGAACGCCGCGGCGATCATGGCGATGCCCTCGGCCAGGCGCATCCAGAAATAATCCAGCGGGCTGGGGTAGGCCGAGATCATCGTGTCGATGATGCGGCGCACGTCCGCCGGCTGCTTGTCCAGCTCCAGCAGCGCCTGCGGATGAATGCCGATCTGGCGGTTGACGATGAATTCCAGGCGGGCCAGGCCGACACCCCGGTGCGGCAGGCTGGCGAAGTCGAAGGCCTGCTCCGGCGTGCCGACGTTCATCATGATCTTCACCGGGATTTCCGGCATCTTGTCCAGCGCCACCTCGTCCACGACGAAATCGATATGGCCGTCGTAGACGAAGCCGGTATCGCCCTCGGCGCAGGACACCGTCACTTCGACGCCGTCGCGCAGCTTCTCGGTGGCGTCGCCGGTGCCGACCACCGCCGGAATGCCCAGTTCGCGCGCGATGATGGCGGCGTGGCAGGTGCGGCCGCCGCGATTGGTGACGATGGCCGAAGCGCGCTTCATCACCGGCTCCCAGTCGGGATCGGTCATGTCGGTGACCAGTACGTCGCCGGGCTGCACCCGCATCATCTGGTCCAGCGAGGTCAGGTTGCGCACCTTGCCGGCGCCGATCTTCTGGCCGATGGCGCGGCCTTCCGCCAGCACCTTGCTGCGGCCCTTGAGCTTGTAGCGGCGCAGGGTGTTGCCGGAGGCGCGCGACTTCACCGTCTCCGGGCGCGCCTGCAGGATGTAGATCTTGCCGTCGGTGCCGTCCTTGCCCCACTCGATGTCCATCGGCCGGCCGTAGTGGGCCTCGATGGTCATGGCCTGGGTGGCGAGGTCGGCGATATCGGCGTCGTTGAGCGAAAACTGGCGGCGCTCGGCTTCGCTCACCGGCACGAATTCCACCGCTTTGCCGCCCGTGTTGGCGTAGACCATCTTCTTGGCCTTCTCGCCCAGGCCGCGCTTGAGGATGGCGGGACGCTTGGCCTTCAGGCCCGGCTTGTAGACGTAGAACTCGTCCGGATTCACCGCGCCCTGTACCACCGCCTCGCCGAGGCCATAGCTGGACGTGATGAACACCGCGTCGCGGAAGCCGGATTCGGTGTCCATGGTGAACATCACGCCGCTGCTGCCGATGTCCGAGCGCACCATGCGCTGCACCCCGGCCGACAGCGCCACCTTGGAGTGGTCGAAGCCCTGGTGCACGCGGTAGGCGATGGCGCGGTCGTTGAACAGCGAGGCGAAGACTTCCTTCATCTTCTCCAGCACGTCCTCGATGCCGCGCACGTTGAGGA
>Ga0302314_10007656_pt1 | contig 19393 bp, 13 predicted proteins | sample III_Palsa_N2_3_FD_200533 | JGI IMG/M metagenome (GOLD analysis project Ga0302314, IMG submission 200533) | Peat permafrost microbial communities from Stordalen Mire near Abisko, Sweden - III_Palsa_N2_3 | ecosystem: Environmental > Terrestrial > Soil > Palsa > Peat permafrost | place: Sweden...
GCTGTACATCGCCCGCGACCGGGCCGCCGGCCTGCTGCCGGAGCTGGGTGGCGGCCCCGCCTGGCGCCATGAGCTCGCCCTGGCCCTGGCGGGCCCGGGCGGGGAGGACCACGCCCACGTGCCCATGCTGCTCTGTCATCGCGCCGCGGGGGTCGCGGACCCGCCGGCGCTCGACCCCGGCGCCGCGGCGCGCGTGCTGGCGCGGTGGGAGCCGGGCGCTCGACTCGAGCAGGCGGGCGCGGTCCGGCGGGCGCGCCGGCCGCCCGCCGGCGAGCCGAGCGTCGAGGTGATCGTGTGCTTCCGCGATCGCCCCGAGCTGCTCGCGCGCTGCGTCGTCTCCCTGCTCGCGCGGACCGATTACGAGCGCCTGACCCTGGCGCTGGTCGACAACGGCTCGGCGTCGCCCGAGACGGCGGCTCTGCTCCACGGTCTCGCCCGCCAACGGCGGGTGCGCCTGCTGCGCGACGAGCGGCCGTTCAACTTCGCGGCGCTGAACAACCTCGCGGCGGCGAGCTCCGAGGCGGACCTGCTCGTGTTCCTCAACAATGACACCGAGATCGTCGATCCGGGCTGGACCCAGACCCTGCTCGAGGAGGCGCTTCGCCCCGAGGTAGGCGCGGTGGCGCCGCTGCTCCTCTACCCCGACGGCGCCGTCCAGCACGCCGGGGCGGCACTCGGGCTGCATGGGTACGCCGGGCACCCGTTCGCCGGCCTGCGCCCGGATACCGAGACGCCGTTCGGCTACGCCGAGGGCGGCACACGCAACTGGCTCGCGGTCACCGCCGCGTGCATGATGGTCGAGCGCGCCAAGTTCGCCGCCGTGGGCGGCTTCTCCGAGTCCTTCGTCGTCGCCGGCAACGACGTCGACCTCTCGCTACGCCTCACCGCGGCGGGCCATCGCAGCCTCTGCGTGCCGCACGCCATCCTCTATCACGACGAGTCGCGTTCCCGTGGCACCCACATCGACCCCGGCGACTTCGTAGCATCACAACGGAGCTACGGCGAGTTCCGCACGGTGGGCGATCCCTTCTACAACCCCAATCTGACCCTGCTGAGGACCGATTGCGCGGTCAGAGCCCCGGGCGAGGCCGGTCTGTGAGCGAGCCTGCAGGCCCGATGGGGCGCTTCACCGCGGTTCGCCGGGATCACATCCTGACCCTCATCAAGCGGGGGCCGACCGAGATCGGCTACGCGTACTTCCGCGCCCGCCGTCGTCGCCGCAACCTCGCCGACCGCGATCCCGAGCTGAGCGAATCCGACCAGCTCGCATTCTCCGGCGCCTTCGACGTCACCGACGCAGTGCTGGCCGAGAACCAGGAGCTGATCGATCGCTATCGGCGCTCGGAGCCGTTCGAGATCCGCACCGTGCAGTGGTTCCTTCCCTTCTTCCACCACGTCTACTTCGGCGGCGTCCACACGCTGCTGCGCTTCGCCGACCATTTCGCGCGCGAGCACGGGGTGGAGAACCGCTTCCACTGCTACGACGTCGGCCCCGAGCCTGTCCGCGTGATGGCGGCCAAGGTGGCGGAGGCGTTCCCGGCGCTCGCCGGCACGGAGTTCACCTCGCCCGCTCGCGTTCGCCTGGGCGATCTGGCGCCCGCCGACGCGGCGATCGCCACCCTGTGGTCAAGCGCGTATCCGCTGCTGCACCTGCGCAGCGCGCGGGCCAAGTTCTACTTCGTGCAGGACAACGAGCCCCAGTTCTACCCGGCCGGGTCGGCCTCGGCCCTGGCCGAGGAGACCTACCGGTTCGGGCTGCCGGGGATCGTCAACACGCCCGGGCTGGCCGAGGTCTACCGCTCCTACGGCAATCCTGCCGTCTCGTTCGTGCCCGCGGTCGACCTCGAGCGCTACCACCCCGCGACAGAGCCGCGCGACCCGGCGGCGCCGGTGCGCGTGTTCTTCTACGGTCGCCCCAAGACCTCCCGTAATGCCTTCGGGCTCGGGCTCGCCGCACTGCGCAAGCTCAAGCTTGCCCACGGCGACCGCGTCGAGATCATCTGCGCCGGCGAGAACTGGAATCCCAATCAGTTCGGCCTGGCCGGCGTGGTGCGCAACCTCGGCGTGCTCGCCTCGCTCGAGGAGGTCGGCGCGCTCTACCGCAGCTGCGACATCGGCCTCGTGTTCATGAACACCAAGCACCCGAGCTACCAGCCGTTCGAGTTCATGGCCTCGGGGATGGCCACCGTCTCGAACCTGAATCCCGCCACCGCATGGCTGCTTCGCGACGGCGAGAACTGCCTGCTCACCCCGCCGCTGCCGACGCCGACCGCGGAGCGCCTCGGCCGCCTGGTCGACGACGAGGAGCTCCGCTCACAGATCGTGGCGGCCGGGCTGGCGGAGGTGCGGCGCTATCGCTGGGGGGATCAGATCGAGCGGGTGTGGGAGGCGATGTGCCTGCGCGAGGGGACGTTCGCGGCCCTCGACCGTCCCTCGTCGCTGAGCACTTAGGACCCACTTAGGCCGCCTGGTCGGTTACAGCTCTTCCGCCACGCGTGGAGCTTCGCGGCTGAACACCCGGTAGCCGAGGACGAAGACCCCGACGACCAGTGCCGTGGGAACGAGCAGCCAGACCGCGCCACCCATGTAATGCGCGGGGGAACGGGTTCCGCCCACCATCCAGACCCTAGCCTGCTGGAGGATCGTGGCGATCGGGTTGAACAGGTAATAGCGGCCCACCCAGGGATGACCCTTGAGGATGGTGTTGATGAGGATGAACACCGGGCTCGCGAAGTACAGCGCCTGGCTGATCGAGCTCCAGATCGGCGAGACATCGCGGTAGCGCACATAGAGTGCGGACAGGAGCATGGCGATCCCGGTGGTGAGGACGAACAGCGCCAGCACGATGACGGGGAGCAGCAGCCACGTGAGCCGCGGCGCCAAGCCGTAGCTGAGCATGAAGATGAGGACGACGACAAGGTTGAAGAACAGGTTGATCGCGGCGGTGGTGACGGTGGCCAGGGGGATCACGAGCCGGGGAAACTGCATCTTGCGCACCACCCCCTCGCGCACCACGACCGAGGGGATCGCCCCGCCCGTCCCCGACTGGAAGAAGCTGAACAGGACGATGTTCATCAACAGCAGCACCGGGAAGTTGGCAACGTCCTTATTGAGGTCGAGGAGGACCGCGAAGACGAAGTACAGGACCCCGAAGAACATCAGCGGTTGCATCAGCGTCCACAGGTAGCCGAGCACGGAACCGAAGTACGAGAGCTTGAAGTCGGTCGTGGCGAGCAGCCAGGTGAGGTTCACGAACCGGCGCGGGCTGCCGCTGACCGCGGCAGGACCACGAACCTCCTTGAGCTCCAGGTCCGTGGCGCTCACCGAACGGGCTCTCCCGCGCGCGTCCGCGTGACCGACACCGTGTGATCGACTCCGATCAGCGAGTCCAGGGTGGCGCCGTAGGAGACGACGTCGGCCGCGCGATCCTGGAACAGCAACGCCTCGAGGCCGGCCGTGCCGCGCACCACGGTGCATCCAAGGTAGTACCGGCCGGCGGTCAACCGGTTCTCCAGCTCGATCGAGAACTCGACTCGCTCACCGGGCTCGAGGTCAGTCAGTCCGCCGCCGTCCTCGCGTGCCCCAGCCGAGAACACCCGCACGCCGTCCTCGCTGGTCAGCCACATCGCGATCCCCGGCGTCTTGATCGGCCCGAGCGCCTCGACGGCCACGTACAGGCGCATCGGCTCGCCGAAGGCCACGGTGTCGACCCGCTCGCCGGCGGCGTTGGTCATCCAGGCGCCGGCCAGGCGGACCTCCTCGGCACTGGTCCCGGCGCGAACGTCACTGCTCAGGTCGCGGAAGTTCTCCGACATGTACGCGCGCGCCACCTCCCCCGGCACGCCGATGTGGGTGATCTCACCGCCGCTGAGCATCATCGCTCGATGGCAGAACTGCTCGACCAGCGGCATCGCGTGGGTGACCAGGACGATCGTCTTGCCCTCGGCGCGCAGGCGGTAGAAGACGTCCAGGCACTTCTGCTGGAAGGCGGCATCGCCGACCGCGAGGACCTCGTCGATGAGCATCACGTCGGGATCCGAGTGCACCATGACCGAGAACGCGAGCCGGACCTGCATCCCTGAGGAGTAGTTCTTGAGCTTGGTGTCGGAGAACCGCTCGAGCTCGCCGAAGGCCATGATCTCGTCGAACCGCTCGCGAGCCACGCGCGGCGTCAGGCCCATCATCACCGCGTTGATCATCACGTTGTCGCGGGCAGGGAGGTCGGGGTTGAAGCCGACGCCCAGCTCGATGAACGGCGATAGGCGCCCGGCCATGTGGATCGAGCCGGCATCGATGCGGTAGATCCCGGCGATGCACTTCAGCAGCGTGCTCTTGCCCGAGCCGTTACGTCCGACGATGCCGAAGAACTCCCCCCTGAGGACCTCGAACTCGATCCCGTGCAGGACATGGAAGTCGTCGAAGCGGTGGCGCCGAAACGGGTGCAGCGCGCGCTCCTTGAGCGTGTGCATGCGGTACTTCGGCAGGCGGAAGCTCTTGTCGAGCTGCTGCACGCGGATCGCGACCTGCGCTGAGTCCATGACGACGGAGGATACGGGCCGAGTCGGGCCTTGCGCCCCGGGCTGACACGCCGCCGAGGGCGTCCGGGGACGCTCCGGCAGCGCTGCGCTATGGTCCGCGGCCGGATCCGCTCCGCTCCGCGCCGCAATCATGTTCCCCCCGGCGAGCTCCAACGACCTCCTACCCCCGGCACCCGGTCGCGGGGCGTCAGGGTGAACCTGCAGCGTCGCGCCGGCGCGCCGCGTCTGATCGACTGGACCGGAGAGCGCTGCGTTCCCTGGGCGCCCGACGTGCAGGTCGTCTACGAGCACCTGCACCGCTACCTGTGGGCGGCCTCGCTGATGGGCGGCCGGCGAGTGCTCGATCTGGCCAGCGGCGAGGGCTTCGGCGCGGCGATCCTGGCACAGTCCGCGGCGTCGGTCGTGGGCGTCGACATCGACGAGCGGACGGTGGAGCACAGCCAGCTGAACTACGCCCGGCCGAACCTCGAGTTCTTCCTCGCCAACGCCAACGATCTTTCGCGCTTCGAGGACAATTCGTTCGACGCGGTCGTCGCCTTCGAGATGATCGAGCACGTCGAGGACCAGGAGCGGGTGCTCGCGGAGCTCGGGCGCATCCTGGCGCCGGAAGGGCTGCTGGTGATGTCGACGCCGGATCGCCGCGCCTACACCGACGCGACCAACCGGCATAACCCGTTCCATGTGCGCGAGCTCGATCTCGCCGAGTTCGAGCAGCTGCTGGCCGCAAGCTTCGCCAACACCGCGGTCTGGGGTCAGCGAACGATCACCGGGTCGACGCTCTCGTCCTTGGATCCCTCGGTCGCGGAGGACTCCGCGCCGGCGCAGCGCTTCTTCGTCGAGCGTGCCGGCGAGGAGTGGCGGAGCGCGGGCGAGCTCTCGCCCCTGTACCTGATCGCGCTCGCCTCCAATGCCGAGCTGCCTGCCATGCCGGCGAGCTCGACCTTGGCCGACTGCGGACTGGAGCTTCTGCGCGCGGAACAGCGCAAGAGCGCCGAGGCGCTCCGGGAGGGGCGACTCGAGGTCGAGGAGGGCAAGCGCGCGATCGCTGACCTCGAGCGGCTCCTCGCGCAGCGCGATCGCGAGCAGGCCGAGCTCCGCCAGGCGCTCGCCGACCGGGCCGGGGAGCTCGAGCTGCAGCTGGACCGGGCGCAGCAGAGCGAACGCACGGTCGCCTCGCTCGAGGCTCAGCTCACCGAGTCGGTCCAGTTCAACCGGCGCGTCGAGCAGTCGGTCACCTGGCAGGCGTTTCAGCGCGCTCGGGGCCGAGTCTTCGGGCTGCTCGGCGGCGAGCGATCGCGGCCCGTGCGGGCGCTGCAGGCCGGCCTGCGGGTCGGTGCCCGCACGTGGCGCGAACGGGGCCGCAGCCGCGTGCTGGCCGCGGCCTCGATTGGGGGCCCGGCGCCGATCGTCTTCCCGGTGTTCGAGCAACCGGAGGTCTCGATCGTCATCCCGCTGTATCGGCGCCCCGATCTGACACGGGCGTGCCTCGAGTCGATCCGCGACCGCACGCACGTTACCTACGAGGTGATCCTCGTCGACGACGACGCCGATCGTGAGACCAAGGAGCTGCTGGCGGGCGTTCACGGCGCCCGGATCCTTGTCAACGACAGGAACATCGGCTACCTGCGCAGCGTCAACCTCGGCGCCGCCCGGGCCCGCGGGCGCTGGCTGGCGCTGTGCAACAACGACATCGTCGTCCTCGACAACTGGCTCACCGAGCTGCTCAGGGGCGCGAGGTCGAGCACCAACGTGGCGGTCGTCACGCCGAAGTACCTATATCCCGATCTCCACCTCAGCGAAGCCGGCGCGGTGATCTGGCAGGACGGCACCGGCGGCAACTACGGACGCGGGGACAATCCAGGACTCCACCAATACGAGTACGCGCGCGAGGTCGACTACGGCTCCGCCGCTGCGCTCCTGGTACGGGCGGACTTCTGGCGGGACGTGGGTGGCTTCGACGAGCGGTACCTGCCGATGTACTACGAGGACGCGGACCTGTGCTTCGAGGCGCGCGAGCGCGGCCTGCGCGTGATGTACGAGCCCCGCGCCCAGGTGATCCACGTGGAAGGGGCGACGGCCGGAGTCGACCTCGACAGCTCGCACAAGCGCTACCAGGAGCTGAACCGGCCGAAGTTCGTCGAAAAGTGGCGCGAACGGCTCGAGACCGACTACCTGCGGCCCGATGAGAGCACCCCGCGGCAGGCCGCCAACCACCGCGGCGGCCCGCAAGTGCTCGTGGTCGATCACCGGGTGCCGATGTGGGACCGGGACGCGGGCTCGCTGCGGACCCGCTGGATCATCGGCACCCTGGTTGACCTCGGCTGTCAGGTGACGTTTCTGCCAGATGGCTTCGACGGGGGCGAGCCCTACACCTCGTCGCTGCGGCGGATGGGCGTGGATGTGATGACCGCCCCGCTCGACATGGCGGCCGAGTTCCGGGCGATCGGGCCTCAGCTGGCGCTGGCGATCCTCAGCCGGCCGCATCCCACGAGCCGGTGGCTCGACCCCGTGCGGGAGTTCGCGCCGACGGCGCCGGTCGTGTTCGACACGGTCGACCTGCACTGGCTTCGGATCGCGCGACGCACCGCGCTCGACGCCGGTACCACCGGAATCGAGCTGGGGCCTCAGGCCAGAGCGATGCGTGAGCTCGAGCTCGGACTGGTTCGAGCGACCGACGTCACCTTCGTGGTCAGCGAGGACGAGCGGGCGCGGATCGAGGAGGACGTGCCGGGCGCGGTCATCCGCGTGGTTCCCACCGTGCACGAGCTACGGAGCTCGGTGCCCCCGGTGCAATCGCGGGCCGGCGTGCTGTTCGTCGGCGGGTTCGAGCACACTCCCAACGTCGACGCCGCGCTGCGCCTGGTCGAGCAAGTGATGCCGGCGGTGTGGCGGGAGCTCGGGGAAGTCCCGGTGAAGATCGTCGGCGCGTGCGCGCCGCCCGAGGTTGAGGACCTCGCCTCGCGGCTCGTCGAAGTCGCGGGATGGGTGCAGGACGTCGATTCGATGATCGACGCGGCGCGCGTACTCGTCGCCCCCATGAGCTACGGCGCGGGATTGAAGGGCAAGGTCACCCAGTCGCTCGCGGCGGGCCTGCCCGTGGTGACCACTTCGATCGGCGCCGAGGGCCTCGAGGCGGTCGATGGTCAGCAGCTGCTGATCGCCGATGACAACGGCGAGCTCGCCGAGCGGGTCATCCGGGTGCTACGCGACGACGAGCTGTGGGCGCAACTGTCGCGGTCCGGCCAGGAGCTGGCCGACGCGCGCTGCTCGCCGGCGATCATGAAGGAGCGGCTGAGCGAGCTGCTCTCCGGGGACCGCTCACCGGTGGCACCCGCGTAGCTACGGGCGGCGCCCGGGTAGCTCGTGGGTGGCGCCCGCTCGGCTACGGGCGGCAGGTGCCCGCGACCGCTTGCATCCGGACCAGCGATACCCCTTCGAGGGGCATAGTCGGCGGGAAGAGCTCGTTGGGAGCGGCTCCGAGGTAGGGCACGGCAGCCAGTCGCAGCACCGCCGTGCGCACGGGCGGGGCTCCCCGCGCGGGAACGCAAACCGCCTCCTCGCCGGGGGCCACCACCCGCCCCGTGACGCCACGTTGGTGTGGGACGCCGAACGGCACCGTCGTGCGGATGGTCAACCGCGCCGACACCGGGCCGGGTGTCGGTCCGGTCACGTAGAGCTCGAGCGGAACGTCGGTCTGAATCCATGCGGTTCCCGAGGGATCCAGCGCCTCGGGCGGCACCCCGATACCGGACACGGGAGTGACATCGAGCGGTCGGGTCCGGCGCTCGAGGGCGACGGCACCGGATCGCCTGACGACCTCGCGGTCGGTCTCGATCCCGGCCAGGCGGGTGAGCACGTAGCGGTAATCGGGGTTGAACGGGGGATCCTCGGCATTGGCGTAGAACAGGAGGTACGCGAGGCTGTTGTCGTCGTTTGCCGCGGTGGGGAAGGTGACGTGGTCGGGGTCGTGCTCGTCGGCCAGCTCGTAGACCAGCGGCAGCTCTGCTTGGCCGCGAGCGCTCTCCGCGTAGCCCTCGAGCAGCAGGCCCGTGGGCCGATGGGGAAGATCCGCGAGCGCGGAGCGATTGGCGGAGTCGAGGAAGTAAGAGCCGTTGATGAACCTTGTGAGCTCGATGCGGGTGCGCTGTCCGACCGCGGCCAGGACCAGCAGCGCGCCGAGGACTCCCGCGAACCTGGCCCAGCGCGCCGGTGCGGCAAGCAGCGCCCAGATCCCGAGCGCCATCAGCCCGGCGAGCACGGGTCCGAGCGGGAGCAGGTCGCGCTGCTCACAGTAGGTGCACGACTTCTGGCTGGCAAACGAGTACTCGGCAAAGACGAGGCAGGCCGCGACGAACAGGATCAGGACCCGCGCCGGGGGGTAGCGCCACGCGGCCACGGCCACCAGCACGGCGAACAGGATCGGCAGAACCAGGGCGAGGATCAGCTGGCTCGCCCCGCCTGTGCCCAGGCTCGGCAGATCCCAGAGCTCGCGGGTCTGGAACACGTACCCGGGGACGACGCCGACGGTCAGGTGCCAGGCGACGCGCGGCAGCGGAAGCAGGTTGTTGGCCAGCAGCTTGGCGTAAGCGATGTTCCTGATGAAGGCGACCGGATCGAGGATGATGCTCAGCGCGATGAACCCGGCGACGCTCCCGATGCTCGAGCGCAGGATCGCCACCGGCCGCTCGCCCGCCCGGACTCGCCGCAGCGCCAGCACCGCGACCACCACCACCGCGGTGGCGATGAAGGGCGGCAGGAACAGGGGATAGACGACCGACAGGCAGGCCACGACAAGGGCCAGCAGCACGAGGTCCGCGCGGTTCTTCGCGCTCAGGGCGGTGTACGCGAGCACGGCGATCGCTGGGAACAGCGAGAGACCGGGGATCGCCGAGTCAAAGCTGTCGAACCACAGCTCGAGAAACAGCGGACCGCCGAACAGCGCCCCCGCGATCACGGCCGCCCACGTTCGGCTCCGGGTGGCGGCGCGAACCGCCCCGAACGCGGCCAGAGCGCCGATCAGCAGCAGGACGACGAGGTCGGCCGAGTTAGTCTCGGTCGCGCCGAGCCCGATCAGCGCGTCGAGGTTGGCGTCGACCGGCGCCGCGTCGAGCTTGTCGTCGAAGTGGACGACGAAGCCCCACAGCTTCTCGGTGTAGTTGGGAAATTGCTTCCCCGGCCGCTGATCGTCGAGGAAGATCCGGTTGGCGTCGTGGAGCGAGGTCTGCTGGGCGCCGTCGACCTCGGCGACGTAGGTGTCCACGTCGGTGTAGAAGTAGGAAGCCGGACCGGTCGAGTGAGCGTGATGCAAGGCATAGTTGAGCGGCCCTGCCACCGCGAGGAGGACCGCGACGATCTGAGCCGTCTCGCGGATCGGCAGCCGGGGTCGCGGCGGCCCTCGGCGGAGCAGGCCGGCTTTCCAGGCGCCGAGCAGCACCGAAGCCAGCGCGAGCACGACGAGCAGCCAGTAGGTGCTCGCGGCGGGCTCGAACTCGAGCACGGTCGTGGCCACGCACGTCCCGAGCGAGAACCCGAGCACCGGGGCGAGCGCGATCCGGGATGTGGTGTCGTAGCGCTCGCTGAGCCACGCGGCCGGCCCCGCGCCGAGGCACAGGAGCAGCGCGAGCATCGCGCCCTCGCGCAGGGCCAGCTGCGTCCAGATGTGCACTACCGGCGCACGGCGAAGGCCGTGTACCCGAGGCAGTCGTCGCCCGCCGGGGCCCGGAGGGAGCGGTTCGCCGCCAGCGCGAGCGCGATCACGACTGGCGCCGCCGGCAACACGAGCGGGCTTAGCCGGACAGATCCCGACTCGTTCTGGGGCAGAACCGCGGGCCAGAGCAGCGACAGCAGCTTGTAGGCGGCGACGGTCGTCTCGTTTCCGCGAGCGTGGACGATGACCTCCGCGAAACCGGCTCCCTCGAGAAGCATCCGCAGGCTCGCAGGAGTGAACCGCCAGTAGTCGTGGGGGATGTAATGCCAGCGCGCCGCGAAGGGGACCGTGAGCATGATCCGGCCGCTCGGGCGCAGACACCTGCGCGCCTCGGCCAGGAATGCCGCCGGATCCACGACGTGCTCGAGGGTTTCGGTGGCAAGTACGACGTCGGCCTTCGCATCCGCGAGCGGCCAGCGCCCGTCCTCGCCGATCGGTAGAACGTCGGGCATCGAGTAGCCGAAGTCCTCCTGGGCCCGTTCGGTGTCGAGGCCGATGTACTCGGTCGTGTCGGGGAGCAGTCGCCGATACGGCTGGGCGCCGCAGCCGACATCGACCACCGTCCCGCGAGCCTGCGACAGCGGCCCGGTGAGGTCGCGCCAGATCGATCCCGCCTGTGGATCGAAGAAGCGCCGCACCGCCGCCCCGAACCGGCCGCGGATCCCGGTGACGGGTGCGAAGGTCGGCGGTCGCCAGCGTTCGCTCTCGCGCGCGGCGAGATTCTCCCATTGCCGTCGATTCACGGACGCGACAGGGTAGCTGTCCGCGCCGGACCCCGCTCGTTGAACCACGTCTGAGCACCAACAGGTAGCCTCGACGCGGATGGCGATCGGCGGGATTCAGCGCTCGGCCGGCGGGGAGGCATCGGCGACGCCGGCGCGCGAGCCGCTGACGCCGACGACACTGGCGTGGCTCGCGGTGGTCCCGGTCGCGGTGGTCGGGGTCGTGCTGGGTTGGGTCCTGGGCCCGCCGTTGGGGCGGCACCTGTTTGCCGTCAATCCCCACGCCTACACGTTCCTGCCGAGCCCGAATTTTGAGGGCCCCCTGACCCCGGACCCGACCCAGCACGCCCGCTTCGTGATCGCGCTGGTGGTGCCGGCGATGTTCGCCCTCGGGCTGCTGCGCCTCCGTGCCGGGAGGTGGCGGCTACCCACCCGGCTGGTGACGGTGTGGGTGGTGGCCGCGCAACTGGCCGGGGTCGCCTTCGCGGCGCTCAGCGGCTACGAGCAGCGCCACGTGTGGCTCATGTGGGCCCCGGGACGCACGTACTTCCCGTCCTGGGGACTGCCGGCCGCGGTGGCGTTCGCCCTCCTCGTGGTGCTGTGGGCCGCCCGCGGGTCGATTCCGGATCGGCTTACCCATCATCCGGGCCGCCGCTGGGACATCGTCCTGGGGGCGGCGGCGATCATCCTCGCGCTGCTCTGGCTGCTGCCCTACATCTACCGAGGCCAGAACCTGTCCGCTGCCAATGGCGCGGTCCAGTACAACCTCATGTTCTCGGGCGACGACATCCTGTCGGTGTCGGACGGTCGCTCGCCACTGGTCAACTACGTCGGCCAATACACGCAGCTGCTGCCCTACGGGCTCGCTCCCGTCCTCGGGCTGCTCAACTACACGATCGGCGCGCTCACGACTGGGTTCACCCTGCTCGCCGTCGCCGGCTTCGCGTGCATCTACCGCGTGTTCCGGCGCCTGACCCGGGACCCGCGGATCGCGCTCGCGCTGTACGTGCCGTTCCTGGCGATCAGCGTGGACCCGCAGACCATCGTCGGCGACCAACGGCTCTCCGTGGCCGCCGATTTCTCGATCTATTCGATCCGCTACCTGGGTCCGTTCGTGCTCGCGTGGCTATTAGCGCGTCATCTCGACGGCGCAGCGCCCCGCCGGAGGTTCTGGCTGTTCGCGGTCGGCGGTCTCGTGATGATCAACAACGTCGATTTCGGTGTCCCCGCGCTCGGAGCGACGTTCGTCGCCCTGTGGATCGCCCGCGGCCCCGAGGGTCTGCTCCGGAGGCTGCTCGAGCTCATTCGTGACCTCGCGCTCGGCGTCCTGGCCGCAGCTGCGGCGGTGTGCGTGCTGACCTTGGTGCGGGCTGGAACGCTGCCGGACTTCGGCTACGCGATCTACTTCGCGCGCCTATTCGCGCTCATCGGCGTCGGCCAGCTCCCGATGCCCGAGCTCGGCTTCCATCTGGTCGTGTATATGACCTTCGTCGCCGCTCTGCTCACCGCGGTCGTGCGGGCGCGGCGAGCCGACAGCGACGCCACTCTGACGGGGATGCTCGCGTTCTCGGCGATCTTCGGGCTCGGCGCCGCCTCGTACTACGCCAACCGCTCACACCCCGACGTGCTGATGGCGCTGTTCTCGGCCTGGGGGTTCTCGGTCTCGCTGCTCGCCTGGGTCGCCCTCCGCGCACTGTGGCTGGGAGCTCGGCAAGCCGAGCTCCACCAGCGCGTGCGCGGCGCCCTGCCCGTGCTCGCCGCGCTCGTGTGCCTGGGCCTGACCGCGTCGACGATCTCGGGCTTTCCGCCCCCGTGGAGCCAGGTCTCCCGGATCCAGAGCAATACCGGAGTGATCGCCGACGTGGTCCCCGGGGCCGTGCCGTTCCTCAAGGCGCACACCCGGCCCGGCGACCACGTCCTGCTCCTGATGGGACTGGGCCACAACATCGCGCGGGAGGCGGGGATCGTCAACGTGATGCCCTTCAACAATCCGATCACCATGGTGCTGGCGCAGCAGGTCCGACTCGCGCTCCACTTCCTGCGCGCCTCCCACGGCGATCAGATCTTTGCCGTCACCTCGCCCACGTCGGACGGGTACAACGCGTTCAACGTGCTCGGCCAGCCGACCGAATGGCTGCCGCGCGGCGTCAGTCCCACAGCGCGGTGACGTCGGCGGGCCTCAGGCCCGGCGATCGCCGGTGACTTCCGGGGCCGGCGAGGCGTAGCGCGCGACGAGATCGGATCGCTCCGCGAACCAATCGTCCAGGCGCCGCAGCCCCGCCTCGAGCGGGGTGGATGCACGCCAGCCGAGGCCTTCGCTCGCCGAGGTGGGATCGCCGAACCAGGTCGAGGTGTCCCACGCCCGCGCCTCCATGGTCCCCCAGGCGGGCTCTTCCTCGATCGCGAAGACCCGGCGCGCGACATCGACGAGCTCGCGCAGACGCGTCTGCGTTCCGCTCGAGACGTTGAACACCGCCCCCGGCTCCGGAAGGTCGGCGTGGGCTGCTCGCAGCAGCGCGTCGCAGACGTCGCCCACCCAGACGAAGTCGCGCGCGGTGTCGGGCGCGACGAGCGGCGGCAGGCAGCCGGCGCGGCCGCGCTCGACCAGCGTCGGCATCAGCCGTCCCGGCTCCTCCCAGGGACCGTAGACCGAGTAAAGACGCAGCGTGACCGCACTCTGCCCATGCGTAGCCGACGCGAGCCGGCAGAGATGCGTCGCGGCGGCCTTGGTCACCGCATAGTGCGAGTTGGGCTCGACCCGGTCGAGCTCGGATGGCGCGTGGCTGCGGTGGCCGTACTCCGAGGAGGAACCGGAGTGCACGACGCGGGCGTCGACCCGGCGGGCGCCGGCCAGGAGCGCCTCGGTGGCGCGGACATTGACCGCGAGCATGGCGTCGAAGTCACGCTGCCACGAATACGCCCCGTGCGCGGCGAGATGGAACACAATATCCGGCCGCTCGTCCACGACCATCTGCTCCACCGCCTCGTGCTCGCTCAGGTTCACGGCCAGGACCGGGAGCGCGCCGGCGAGATCGTCGAGGCGCCAGCGGTCCCCGCCGGGACGCACCGCGGCGATCGGCTCGTGGCCCGCACCCAACAGCTCTCGCACCAGGTTCGCGCCGACGAATCCGGCGGCGCCGGTGACCAGCGCCCTCATGCTCCCCGGCGAGCCACGAGGCAGAGATTTCCCAGTGGCACGGTGAGCTGCGTCCGGCCGGCGCGAGTCTCGCGAAGTCGAGGAATCGCCGACGCCTTGACGCGCTCCGGGAACGGCAGAAGATGGACGAGGTAGGCGAGCGAGTAGGTGTTCCTGATCCCACCCACGGCGATGGCCTCGAACCCCGCCCGCTCGAACAGCCGGCGCATCGTCTCGGGGGAGTAAAGATAGGTGTGCTCGACGTCGACGATCGGGCTCCGTTCTCCCAGTAGGCGCGCCGACCAGGCGGTGACGTTGTGGTTCAGGGCGAGGATCACGCCGCCGGGCCGGAGGATCTTCCGGCACTCCTCGAGGAGCGCGACCGGGTCGGGCATGTGATCGAGCACCTGGAACAGGGTCACCGCATCGAACGACTCCGGTGCGAACAGCCCCGGGCGCATGATGTCGTGCTCGATCTGCTCCGCCACGCCGGCCGGGGCGCTGGCGATCGCGTCCGCGCTCGGCTCGACGCCGCGGACGTGATCCCAGCCGCGCTCGAGCGCGAGCGCGAGCACGAAGCCGTTGCCACAGCCGACGTCGAGCAGGCCGTGTCGCGAGGGCACATGCGCGGCGACGCGGTCGAGTGCCCTCCCGTACGTGGCGCGCAGGCCCTCGAGCTCGTCGCCGTAGTCGAAGCTGGAGCCCTCGTAGAGCTCGGCCATGACCTCGGCGCTCGCGGTCGGATCCGAGCGCACCAGGCCGCACCGCCGGCACCGGACCATCCGGTAGTGGACGCGGTCGGGAAGCCGCCGGGCCGAGAAAGTGGCCGAGGTGAACGCGGCGGGATTCAGCCGCGACGGATAGACCTCGTCGGCCTCGCCCGGCACGCCGCAGATCGCGCACTGCGTGGCCCGGAGCGCGGGCTCCTGGGCGGCTCCTCGGTCGCCGACCGCGCTCACTTGCGTGCGGAGGGGCCGGCCGCTGCGGCCTGGGGCGGGTCGACCCGGACCCCGGGAGGCAGCTCGGTTCCCGGGGGAGCGTTGAACACGGACTCGACCACGTACGACGGTCGTCCCTTCACCTCCTCGTACATGTGGGCCAGGTAGGACCCGATGATCGCCAGGCACAGCAGCTGGATGCCGCCGATGAACAGCATCACCACGATCACCGTGGTCAATCCCTTGGGCGCCGAGCCCGGATCGACGACGCGCACCACGACGTCCGCCAGCAGGCCGATGAACGACACGATGACCACGACCATGGCGAGGCCGGTGATGGCGTCGAGGGGCACGTAGGAGAAGGAGAGGATCGCGCGACGGGCCCAGCCCAGGTTCCTGAGCGTCGAGTTCGTCGTGCGCCCGAACATGCGCTCTGGGCGCACATACGGCACCCCCAGCTGCCGGTATCCGACCCACGCACGCAGTCCGCGCAGGAAACGGTGCTTCTCCGGAAGGGCGTTCATCGCATCGACGACGCGCCGGTCGATCAGCCCGAAGTCGCCCGCGTCGAGCGGCACGTTGACGTAGGCCACGCGCTTGAACAGCCGGTAGAAGCCCTTGTAGGCGGCGCGCATCACGAACGGTGCGTCGCGCTTGACCCGCTCGCCGTAGACGACGTCGTACCCATCCTGCCACCGGGCGACGAACTCGGCGATCAACTCGGGGGGATCCTGGAGGTCACCGTCGAGCAGGATCACCGCGTCGCCGGTGGCGATCTTCATACCCGACGTGAACGCGCTCTGGGATCCGAACGCCCGCGCATGGTTGATCACCACCACCCGGGGGTCGCGAGCCGCGAGCTCCGCCAAGACCTCCCGCGCGTTGTCTGGGGACCCGTCGTTGACGAAGATGATCTCGTAGTCGGCGCCGATCTGGTCGAACACGGCGACCAATCGCTCGTGCATGATCGGGACGGCGGGTGCGTCGCGATAGCAGGCGATGACGGCTGAGAGCTTCACTGCAGGAGTCAGGACAGCGTCAAGCGATCCGACCGGACTCCCAGGGCCTCGGTGATCATGTCGACCAGATGCTCCTCGCTGATGCCGAGTCGCTCGTGCATGTGGGCGCGGCTACCGGTGATTCCCGCCGGGGTGACGCGGACACCGGCCCGAAGCAGCCGGCAGGGGATCTGGTTCTCGGCGATGACCTCGGCGACGAGCGATCCTAGGCCGCCGTTGACGTAATGGGCCTCGGCGGCGACGGCGAGCGGGGCGCGCCTCAGCAGCTTGATCAGATCCCGCGTGGGGGCCGGGTTGACGGTGCTCGCCACCGCTACCGTGGCCGCGATGTCGCGGGCGGCCAGCCGCTCTGCGGCCGCGACGGCGTCCGCCGCGATCGCCCCGAGCGCGACGATCACCACGTCCTCGCCGTCTCCGATCTGCTCGGTCCGGCCGAGCCGGAAGCGCCCCTCCAGCCCGGGCACGGGAGCCGACTCCTTGGACAGTCGCAGATACGCCGGCCCGGGCAGGCCTGCGATGGCGGTCATGGCCGCCGGTACCTGGTCGGGCGCCGCCGGGGCCACCACCGTCAGCTCGGGCTGGGTGCGCATCAGCGCGACATCTTCGAGCGCGTAGTGCGAGAGCCCGTTGTGGCCGTACTCGACGCCGCCGCCGATGCCGACGACCCGGACGGGAAGCTTGTGCTGGACCGGCCCATTGCGTATGAACTCGTAGCCGCGCATCGAGGCGAAGGTGGCGATCGAGTAAACGTAGGGCGTGAATCCCGCCTCGGCCAGGCCGGTGGCGACGCCGACCATGTTCTGCTCCGCCACGCCGACGTTGACGAAGCGCTCGGGGAAGCGCTCGGCGAACGGCTCGAGCACCGTGAAACCGAGATCCCCGGTGAGCAGCATCACCCGATCGTCCCCCGCCGCCAGCTCGACCAGGGACTCGACGAACTCGTGCCTCATCGCAAAAGAATGACATGTTCGCCCGACGGTTGAGGCCGCCGTGCGGTGCCGTCGCGCCCCGCGGCGGTGCCCTCGCGCCCCGGCCGTGCTTACGTTCGTGGCGCGAGCGGTTATCTTGGAGCCCATCGAGAACTACGACGCACGAGTAACCGCGGAGCTTCAGCAGTACGCCGAGTGCGAGACGGTCCAGGAGCTTCCGTCGATCCACAGCGTGTGGACCCAGGGCTTCGTGGTGCCGTTGCTCGCCCACGAGGGCGTCGCCAACATCGACGAGCTCTGGGATCGCGAGGTGGCGGAGCAGTGCGCGCGCCGCGCGCCTGAGCCGGCGCTGCTTGTCAGCCTGGGGGCAGGCAACGGCGAGATCGAGTTGCCACTTGCGGCTCGCCTCGCCCAGCGCGGCGTGACCAACCTCGAGGTGGTGATGCTCGAACTGAACCCGGTCATGATCGACCGGGCGCTGGCGTTCGCCGAGCGTCTCGGGATCGCGGAGCGCGTCCGCGCCGAGCAGGCTGACCTCAACAGCTGGGTGTCCGGCGAGGAGCGTGTCGACGTCTACCTGGCGAGCCACTGCCTGCATCACGTCGTCGAGCTCGAGCATCTCTACGACGAGATCGCCCGCTCACTGGACCCGGACGGCGTTCTGCTGGTCAACGACATGGTCGGACGCAATGGCCACGTGCGCTGGCCGGAGGCGGGTGAAATCGTACGGCGTATCTGGGCGCTCCTCCCCGAGTCCAAGCGCTACAACCACCCCTTCCAGCAGGTCGACGAGCGCTATCCCGACCTCGACTGCTCCACCGTCGGATTCGAGGGGATTCGCTCACAGGATGTCCTGCCGCTGTTATTGGAACGTCTTCACCCGGAGATCTTCCTGCCGTTCGGCAACATCGTCGACCCGTTCGTCGACCGCATCTACGGGCCCAACTTCGACCCCGAGGATGCCGATGACGCGGCCTTCATCGAAGCCGTCGCTCGGCTCGACGAGGCGGCGATCGAGCTCGGCATCGTGACGCCGACCCATCTGCTGGCTTCGTTCAGGCCGCGACCTGTGGCCTGCCGCCATCCGCGCGGACGCTCACCCGCGCGTATGGTGCGCGAGCCCGACGGCGCCTCGGCGGGCGCAGACGGTGTGCCGGACTACTCGGAACCCGTGGCCGCGGCTGTCGAGGCACTCGAGGCACTCGAGGCACTCGAGGCCGAGACGCGGATGGCGTGGTCTCGGTACCGCGAGCTGCGCGCGCGCAAGGTTGTTCGCCTCGGGCTGGCCCTGTCCGATCTCGGCCACCGGCTGCTCGAGCTCGTTGGCAGCCGGCGCTAGCGGCAGCGTCCGACGAAAGAGGCCGCTTAGGCCGAGCCGGCTCCGAGCTCGACGAGGGCGTCGCCGTACTGGTCGTCGGACATCGGCCAGTAGTGCCACTCGATCTTGCGCTCCATGAAGGACACGCCCTTCCCGAACGTGGTGCGGGCGATCAGCACATGCGGTCGGTCACCCTCCAGCGCGTCGATGGTCTCGACCAGCCGCGCTGGGTCATGGCCGTCGACTTCCTGCGCGTTCCAGCCGAAGCTCGCCCAGCGCTCGCACAGCGGCTCTAGGTCGAGCACGTCCCGCGTATAACCGAGGGCCTGCTGGCCGTTGGCGTCGACGATGGCCACGAGGTTGCCGAGACGCTGATGGGCGGCGAACATCGCCGCCTCCCATACCGAGCCTTCGTTGAGCTCGGCGTCGCTCATGACGACGAAGGCCCGCCGCCCCGAACCCTGGAGGCGCGCGGCGAGCGCCGCCCCCGCCCCAAGGGACAGGCCATGGCCGAGCGAGCCGGTCGAGAAGTCGATTCCGTCGAGCGTGCTCTCCGGATGTCCGCCGAGCACGCTGCCATCGCCACAGAAGGTGTCGAGCTCCGCTCGCTCGAGCCTGCCGCAGGCGTGAAGCGCGGCATAGACCGCGAGCACCGCGTGGCCCTTCGAGAGCACGAGCCGGTCGCGATCGGGGTCGGCCGGGCGGACCTCGGCCAGCGGGCCGGCGTACAGGGCGCTGACGATGTCGGCGATCGAGAGCGCCGAGCCGATGTGTCCGACGTGTGCCCGCTTGGACTGCTCGATGATGCTGCGGCGAACGCTGAGCGCGATTTCGTTAGCGGTCATCGCTGCATGATGCCAGGGGCGGCGACTTCACCGGCGGGCGCTCGCGTGTCGGACGGCACACTCAGCACGCGAGCCCGAGCGCCCGCATCCGCGCCTCGTGCTCGACCAACCCCGTGCTGACCAGTTCGGGGTGCTCGCGGTACCACGCGAGATGCAGCGCCAAGAGCGCGTCGAGCGGCTGATCCTGTCCTTCGATGACCCAGCTCGAGCGGGGGCTCACGTCGAGCTCTAGCGCTTCGAC
>Ga0302314_10007658_pt1 | contig 19392 bp, 13 predicted proteins | sample III_Palsa_N2_3_FD_200533 | JGI IMG/M metagenome (GOLD analysis project Ga0302314, IMG submission 200533) | Peat permafrost microbial communities from Stordalen Mire near Abisko, Sweden - III_Palsa_N2_3 | ecosystem: Environmental > Terrestrial > Soil > Palsa > Peat permafrost | place: Sweden...
AACGCTCAGCAGTTCCCTGTCCTGCAGTCGTTGTCGGCCACGCCGATTATACCGCAGCAGGACTTCTATAACGGCTCATTCGACGCCACCGATTGGACGTCCAATTTCGACGTCGACCGCGCCTTCAACCTCGGGTTCCTGGCCTCGCCTCTGAACGTCGCCGCGGGCTTCGAATTCCGCAAGGAGACCTATTCGATCGGAGCCGGCGAGCCCTCGTCCTACTACGGCGCCGGCGCCCAGTCCTTCGACGGCTACACGCCGCTCGACCAGGGCGGCCATTCCCGCACCAACTATGCGGGCTACATCGATCTCGCGGCGGATCCGATCAAAGATCTGCACGTCGACCTGGCCGGCCGCTTCGAGCACTTCAGCGATTTCGGCGACACCGAGGTCGGCAAGGTCACCCTGCGATACGACTTCAACCCGATGGTCGCCGTCCGCGGCACGATCAGCTCCGGCTTCCGGGCCCCGACGCTGGCGGAAGAGTTCTATTCCGGCACCAATGTCAGCCCCTATTCGGCGGACGTGCAGCTCCCGCCGAACTCTTCGGCCGCCGCCCTGGCGGGCTTTCATCCGCTGAAGCCCGAGCAATCGGACAATTACAGCATCGGCTTCGTCCTGCACCCGATCGACAAGCTGCAGATCACGGTTGACGCCTACGAGATCGATCTGAAGGACCGCATCCTGGTCAGCGGCTTCATCTATGGCACCTGCTGCACCGCCGGCTCGGCCTCCGTTATCTCCCAGGGTGTGCTGAACGCCATCGGGGCCCGTGGCGTACAGCTGGATTCCGGATTGAGCTATACCGGCATCTCGGTCTTCGCCAACGCCGCCAACACCAAGACCCAGGGCATCGAAGCCACCGCCAACTACGCGTCCGATTTCGGCGAATACGGCCACGTCGATTGGAGCGCGTCCCTGAACTACAACGCCACGCGGATCGTCAAGCTGGACGCGCTGCCTTCGGCCGTGACCAACGTCGCTTTCGGCCAGACGTCGTTCCTGACGCTCAACGCCGCCAGCGCGCTGACCACCGCGACGCCCCAGGAAAAGGTCATCCTCCAGGCCTACTGGACGCTCGACAAATTCTCCGTGAACCTCCGCGAGACCGTGTACGGTCCCACGGGCCAATGGTCGGCGGACAATTCCTACTTCGAGAAGATCGAGACCACCGGCATCACCGACCTCGATATTGGATATAAACTCCTGCACAACCTCAAGCTGGATATCGGTGCGAACAACCTGTTCAACATCTTCCCGCCAAGGCAGGCGACCGTGAACGGCGCCCCGCTGGGCGGCGGGGTCATCTACAACGTCCCCTATACATTCTCGCCCTTCGGCATCAACGGCGGCTATTACTATGGTCGGGTGACCTTTACGTTCTGACGGCGGCTTTAGCTGGCCTCCACTTAAACTTCTCACGCTGCACGAGGCGCAAGCTTCGGGGCGGACAACGACAAGAACGGCGCGCGGTCTCGCATCGCGCGCCGTTTGCGCGTGTCGCCGACGGCGCGAGCTTCAAATTCCAAAGCTTCGCCGATGCTGCATCAGGCTGCCGGGTCTGCGATCTCGCATGCTCATGTGGAAGTCACATGTGCCTAAAAAGCGTTCATGGGGGGTTGAGCTCTATGATCGACCGCACGTGGTCAATGGCAGCCTATAACAAGACTTATCCGTGAGTTTTCAATATCCATTGTTGCAAAAGAAGCAATTATGGATACTTGAAGAAGTGGCATTCTGGTCACACTCATCAAAAACTGAAAAATGGGTAATAGAGATTAATCTTTATAAATGAACATCGTACCTGTCGTGAAGCTGAGCCGAGGGGCCAGTTTTCTGCGCACGATCTTAAAAGGCGGGGGCAAAAACTGAACCGTCCCAGAAGAATGATCGAGGGAGATTGGACGTGAACAAATTCATGTATAGCGCCGGAGCCATGGCGCTGTTGGTGTCCGCCGGCGCGGCGGGCCCCGTTCGGGCCGCGGCCGACACTACGCCCGGCGGCTCGAGCGTCGAGGAAGTCATCGTCACCGGCACGCGGACGATCGGGGTAAAGGCGATCGACAGCGCCGCGCCGATCCAGGTCGTGGGCGCCGGGGCGCTCACCAAGGTCGGCCAGCCCGATCTGGTCCAGGCCTTGAGCCAGAACCTGCCGTCCTTCAACGCGCAACAATACGGCGCCGATACGGCGGCCCTGACCTTGCAGGCCGCGTTGAGGGGCATCAGCCCCAACGACACCCTGGTGCTGGTGAACGGCAAGCGCCGCCACACCACCGCCAACCTCTCGGTCGACGCCGGCACGCCCTTTTCAGGCTCGGCGACGACGGACCTCAGCTTCATCCCGGTCGACGCCATCGACCATATCGAGGTCCTGCAGGACGGCGCTGCGGCGCAGTACGGATCGGACGCCATCGCCGGCGTGGTCAACATCATCCTCAAGAACGCCGACCACGGCGGAAACATCACCGCGACCGCCGGCCAATATTATGAGGGGGACGGGAACACCGGGGCCTGGTCGATCAACAAGGGCTTCAATCTGGGGCCCAAGGGCTTCGTGAACGTCACCCTTGAGGAGCGCTACCACGACTTCAGCCGGCAGGGCGGCGCGGACTATCGCCTGTCCAATCCGAACGGGACCCCGAGGGCCACTGGCGTCGACCCCCTCAACGCGGCCGGCCTGATCGGCGCCGCCGGCGCGCCGAACGTCAACAACATCTACGGCGACACCAACTCGAACATCTATAACGGCCTGTTCAACGCCGGCTATGACCTTGGGGACGCGCTCCAGCTCTACAGCTTCGGCAGCTACGGCAACCGCGTCGCCTCGGCGTTCGAGAACTATCGCGTGGCGAACAAGGTGCTGGGGTGTACGGGCACGCCCGGTACGCCCGGTGTGTTGGCCGGCGATACGTGCACGACCGGCACGCTGGTCGAGCCGTTCCCCCATGGCTTCAGCCCCCGCGAAGAGTTCAAGGAATACGACTATTCGATTACCGGCGGGGCCAAAGGCGCGTGGGAGGGCTTCAACTGGGATCTGTCGACGACGTTCGGCGAGGACCACGACGAGGTCTATACGATCAACTCCGCCAATCCGGGCCTTTATCAGATCCTGCAGTCGATCTCGCCGACGGCGATCGATCCGCAGCGGAACTTCTACGACGGTTCGTACCAGACCACGCAATGGACCAATAACCTCGACATCACCCGGAACTTCGAGGTCGGCCTGGCTTCGCCGCTTAACGTCGCCTTCGGCGCCGAGCAGCGGCGTGACACCTTCCGGCTGACCGCCGGCGAGCCGCCCTCCTATGTCGACGCCGGGGTGCAGTCCTTCATCGGCTACTTCCCATCGAACCAGGAGTCGCAGAGCCGCGACAGCGAGGCGGGCTATATCGATTTCGCCGTCGACCCGCTCAAGGGCCTGCATGTCGACCTGGCCGGGCGGGTGGAACATTATAGCGACTTCGGCACCACCGAAGTCGGCAAGTTCACTTTCCGCTACGATTTCAATCCGATGATCGCCGTACGCGGCACCGTCAGCTCCGGTTTCCGGGCGCCGACGCTGGCCGAGGAATTCTATTCCGGGACCAACGTGGCGCCGTCGTTCGCCTTCGGGCAGCTGCCGGCCAACTCGGCGGCCGCCATCACCGCAGGCTTCCACTCGCTGCGGCCGGAACAGTCGGACAACTACAGCATCGGCTTTGTCGCCCACCCGATGGACCGGCTTCAGATCACGGCCGACTTCTATGACATCGAACTGCGGGACCGGATCCTGAATACCGGCTCGATCGTGGGCTATGACGCCGGATTCACCGGCGGCCCCGCGGGCAATCCTCACGCGGTGTCGGTGAATGTGCTGAACGCCCTGGCCCAGGACGGCGACATGCTGGACCTGAGCCAGCTTACCTATGCCGGTATCCAGGTCTTCACCAACGGCGCCAGCACGCGCACCCAAGGCATCGAAGCGACGGCCAACTATTCGTCGGACTTTGATGAATACGGGCACGTGGATTGGTCGGTGGGCTTCAACTATAACGACACGACCATCACCAAGATTTTCGCCCTGCCAGCCGTTGACGCCAATGTAGGTTACGGCCAGACCTCGATCCTGACGGCGAACTCCATCTCCGCGCTGACCCAGGCGGCGCCGAAGGAAAAAGCGATCCTCGCGGCCTACTGGACTCTGGGCAACTGGAGCGTGAACCTGCGTGAGACGATCTACGGTGAAACCTCGGAGTTGGTCAGCTTCAACGGCACCGGAACCGGCGCCGGCGCGACCGACGTCAGGATCGGCGTCACCGGCATCACCGACCTCGACATCGCCTACAAGATCACCAAACAACTCAAGATCGACATCGGGGCCAATAACCTGTTTGACCAAAGGCCGACCAATATACCGACCATTCTGGGAGGCGGCTCGGTCTTAAGGCCGGCTGACGGCAACAATGTCTTTCGCGAGCCGGCCCAGTGGTCGCCGTTCGGCATCAACGGTGGCTACTATTACGGCCGCGTGACGTTCTCGTTCTGATACCAACGACCTTTGATGCTGACTCTCTGTTACTCATCCTGAGGCGCCCGCGAAGCGGGCCTCGAAGGACGCACTCGCGGCGCGGTGATTGCGTCCTTCGAGGCTCGTCGCTCCGCGGCGAGCACCTCAGGATGAGGAATTGGGAGGTCGACCTGTCAAACTCTAAAGCCGCAGGTATAGCCGTAGCCATCGCCAAACGTGCACGCAACCGGTACAGGGCGGGTGATGCGGGCGATGATCAACCCTTGTCTAAAAGCGATCCGGCGCGATGGCTGACGCGCGCGCCGACGCCTTGAACGCGGCGGTCCAGCGCGCCGCGGCGCTGCTGGCGAGCGAACCGGCGCTGGCGGAGCGTCAGGCCCGCGAAATCCTGAAACGGGCCCCCGCCGACCCCCGGGCTGGCCTGATCCTGGGGTCGGCGCGACGGCGGCTGGGCGACCCAACAGCCGCCCGCGCGGTGCTGGAGCCACTGGCCCGGGCCTATCCGCGCGCGGCCAACACCCAGTACGAGCTGGGCATGACCCTGGCCGCGCTGGGCGAGGCGCCGGCGGCTATCGACGCCCTGCGCCGCGCCACCGGCGTGAACCGCGAACTGGCCGAGGCGTGGCGCGCGCTCGGCGACCTGCTGTTCGCGGCCGGCGACGTGGCCGGGGCGGAGTCAGCCTTCGCCGAGCACACGCGCGCTTCTGTCACCAATCCGGCGCTGAAACCGGCGGCCGAGGCGGTGTTCGCCGGCCGGCTGGCCGAGGCAGAACAACTGCTGCGCGCGCATGTGACGCGCCACGCGGCCGACGCGACGGCGATACGCATGCTGGGCGAGGTGTTCATCGCCCAGGGGCGGCACGGCGACGCGGAACTGCTGTTCGTGCGGTGTCTCGAACTCGATCCCGGTCTCGACGGCGCGCGCTTCGGCTACGCCAACGCCCTGTTCCAGCAACATAAGGCGCCCCAGGCCCTGCCGCATGTCGAGCGCCTGCTGGCCCTGGACCCGGACGAGCCGGCCTACCGCAACCTGATGGCGGCCTGCCTGGGCCTGGTCGGCGAGTTCGATCGCGTGATCGGCCTCTATGAGGGCCTGCTCGGCGTCTATGACAGGCAGCCCAGGATCTGGCTGAACTACGGCCATGCGCTGCGCACCGTCGGGCGGCGCGAGGACGCGGTGGCCGCCTACAAGCGCTGCATCGCGCTGGCGCCGGGGATCGGCGACGCCTATTGGAGCCTGGCCAATCTGAAGGTGGCGTCGTTCTCCGCCGAGGACGAGGCCGGCATGACCGCCCAGCTGGAACGTGTCGACCTTTCCGCCGAAGACCGCCTGCACCTGCACTACGCCCTGGGCAAGGCGCTGGAGGATCGCGGCGACCACGCCGCCTCGTTCGCTCACTATGCCGAGGGCGCCAGAATCCGGCGCGCGGAAGCCCCTTACGACGCCAATGAGACCACCGCCCAGACGCGCAGATCGAAGGCTCTGTTCACGGAAGGGTTTTTTGCATCCCGCGCCGAATTCGGATCGGACGTCGCTGATCCGATCTTCATCGTCGGCCTGCCCCGGTCCGGATCGACCCTGATCGAGCAGATCCTGGCCAGCCATTCCCAGGTGGAAGGGACCATGGAGCTGCCCGACATCGGCTTCATCGCCCGAAAGCTTGGCCCCCGCTATCCCGAGAGCCTGGCAGGCCTGGATCCAGCCCAACTGTCCGTCCTGGGCGACGGCTTCATCGAGGCGACCCGCATCCACCGCCAACTGGGCCGGCCGTACTTCATCGACAAGATGCCGAACAATTTCCACTATACCGGCCTGATCCGGCTGATCCTGCCGAACGCCAGGATCATCGACGCGCGGCGCCACCCGCTGGGCTCGTGCTTTTCCGCGTTCAAGCAGCATTTCGCCCAGGGCCAGAATTTCTCCTACGATCTGACCGACCTGGGCCGCTACTATCGCGACTATGTGGAGCTGATGGCGCACTTCGACCAGGTTCTGCCCGGGCGCATCCACCGGGTGATCTATGAGGATCTGGTCGAGGACACCGAGGGCCAGGTGCGGCGCCTGTTGGACTATTGCGGCCTGCCGTTCGAGGCGGGATGCCTCAAATTCTATGAGAACGACCGCGCGGTGCGCACGGTCAGCTCCGAGCAGGTGCGCCGGCCGATCTTCCGCCAGGGCCTGGACCAGTGGCGGCGATACGAGCCCTGGCTTGGGCCGCTGAAGGAAGCCCTGGGGCCAGCGCTGGAGGGCTGGCGGGGCTGATCGGGCGGCCTTCGCGGGAGAGTCATGTTCGGCTATGGAGTTTTCATGTCCTTGCGCAGCGAACTCGCCCGGATGATCGCGGGGGCCGGCGACGTGGTGGTGTTCACCGGCGCCGGCATCTCCACCGAGTCCGGCGTGCCCGACTTCCGCAGTCCCGGCGGCGTCTGGAGCCGGATGAAGCCGATCTATTTCCAGGACTTCGTGGCCAGCGAGGAGCGCCGGCGCGAGGCCTGGACCAGGGCCTTTTCCGGCGCGGCGGGCTGGACCGGGGCCAAGCCCAACGCCGGCCACGCCGCGGTGGCGCGGCTGGTGGCGGCCGGCAAGGTCTCGGCCGTGATCACCCAGAATGTCGACAACCTGCACCAGGACTCGGGCGTGCCGGCAGGCCAGGTGATCGAGCTGCACGGCAACGCCAGCTACGCGACCTGCCTGTCCTGCGGCCTGCGCCACGAATTCGCCGAGCTGAAGCCGGCCTTCGTGGAGCAGGGCGAACTGCCGTCCTGCCGCGAGTGCGGCGGCATCGTCAAAACCGCGACCATCTCGTTCGGACAACCCATGCCGCCGGGGCCGATGGCGCAGGCCGAGGCGGCCACGCTGGCCTGCGATCTGTTTCTGGTCCTGGGTTCGTCGCTGGTGGTCTATCCGGCGGCGGGCTTTCCCCTGCTCGCCGCCCGCAACGGCGCCGCCCTGGCCATCGTCAACCGCGAGCCGACCGAACAGGACCCCTATGCCGACCTGGTGCTGCACGACGAGATCGGCCCGGTGATGAGCGAGGTGGTCGCGCAGGTGCTGCCCGCTTGAACCCTCGGCCCACGCAGTGGGGAGAGGCTTCCAAAGTGGCGACGTGATCTTCGCGGCCTGCGGAAGACCGCACGGGTGAACCCTCGCCCCACGCAGTGGGGAGAGGGCAGGGTGAGGGGTGGTTCCGCGCTCCAGCGTCTCTCCAGCAAGGCCCGTACGTCGGCGCCACCCCCTCACCCTGCCCTCTCCCCCGCGAAGAGCGGGGGAGAGGGTTCCGAAGTGGCGACTTGATCTTCGCCGCCTGCGGAAGTCCGCACGGGTGAACCCTCACCCCGCCCTTTCCCCGCCGAGAGCGGGGCGAGGGGTCCCGACAGCGCCCGGCAGTCGCGCCAGATCGCTCTCGTCCTTCAGGTCGACCCCGGTCAGGCGCAGGCGCAGGGCCTCGCCGATCAGCCAGGCCAGCTTGAACGCGGCCTCGTCATAGCCCAGCCCCTCGGCGCGGATGTTGGAAATGCAGTTGCGCTCGGCGTCGGAGCGGCCGGCGCGCGGCTCGAAGGTCAGGTAGACGCCCAGGCTGTCCGGCGACGACAGGCCGGGCCGCTCGCCGATCAATACGGCCACGGCGCGGGCGCCCAGCGCCTCGCCGATCTCGTCGCCCAGGGCGACCCGGGCTTGGCTCGCCACCGCGACCGGCGCCACGCGCCAGCCGGCGCGCTCGATCCAGGGCTGCATCGCCGCGAGCAGGCCGGCGGCGTGGGCGTGGACGGCCGCCGAGGACAGGCCGTCCGCCACGACAAAGGCCAGGTCCCGCAGATCGCCCGGCCTGGCCGCCAATTCCGCCCGGCTGTCTGCGGAGAGTTGCCGGCCGAGGTCCGGCCGCCCCAGATAGGTCGCCCGATCCGGCGCGGCGCTGGACACCTGGAACGTCTCGAAACCGAGCGCCTGAATGGCGGCTTCGGTCGCACGGGCGTCAAAGGCGGCGTGCACCGCGTCGCGGGCGCGGGCGTGGGCCAGAGAGAACGCCAGCAGGGCCCGGGTTGGCAGGCCGCTCCCCGCACGGCCCAAGGCGATGCGGGCGGGCGTCAGTTCCCCCAGCCTCGCCCAGGGGTCCGGACCGAACGGGTCGCTCACGGCGCCGGCTCCAAGGCCGCCAGCAGGGGATGAGAGGCCGTGCGCGGCAGAAGTCGCCCGTCGCCCGAGGTGACGCCAATTCGTTGCAGCCACGCCTCGAACTGCGGCGCCCGCTTCAGGCCCAGCACTTCGCGCACATAGAGGGCGTCGTGGAACGAGGTGGACTGATAGTTCAGCATGATATCGTCCGCCCCCGGAACGCCCATGACAAAGGTGACGCCCGCCGTCCCCAGCAGGGTCAGCAGATTATCCATGTCGTCCTGATCGGCCTCGGCGTGGTTGGTGTAGCAGACGTCACAACCCATCGGCAGGCCCATCAGCTTGCCGCAGAAATGGTCCTCCAGCCCGGCGCGGATGATCTGCTTGCCGTCATAGAGATATTCCGGGCCGATGAAGCCGACCACCGTGTTGACCAGCAGCGGGGAAAAGGCGCGCGCGACCGCATAGGCGCGCGCCTCGGCGGTCTGCTGGTCCAGGCCGTGGTGCGCGCCGGCGGACAGGGCCGAACCCTGGCCGGTCTCGAAATACATCACATTGTCGCCGACGGTTCCGCGTTTCAGCGACAGCGCCGCCTCGCGCGCCTGCGCCAGCAGCTCCAGGGTCACGCCGAACGAGGCGTTGGCGCCTTCAGTCCCCGCCACCGACTGGAACACCAGGTCGACCGGCGCGCCGCGTTCGATCAGCTCGATCGCCGTGGTCACATGGGTCAGGACGCACCCCTGGGTCGGGATCTCGAACCGCGCGATCAGGCCGTCCAGCAGGCGCAGCAGATCGCCGATCGCCGTCAGACTGTCCGACGCCGGATTGATCCCGATCACCGCATCGCCGGCGCCGTACATCAGGCCGTCGAGGATCGAGGCGGTGATCCCGGCCGCATCGTCGGTCGGATGATTGGGCTGCAGCCGCGTGGCCAGGGTTCCGGCGAGGCCGATGGTGTCGCGAAAGGCCGTGGTCACATGGCATTTGCGGGCTACCGCGATCAGGTCCTGGTTGCGCATCAGCTTGCTCACCGCCGCGGCCATTTCCGGCGTCACGCCCGGCGCCAGGGCGGCCAGGGTCTCGGGCGTCGAACGCTCCGACAGCAAATGATCGCGAAATTCGCCGACGGTCAGGCTGGCGACCGGCGTGAAGGCGGCCGCGTCGTGGCTGTCGACGATCAGGCGGGTCACCTCATCGCTCTCGTAAGGAACCAGGGCCTGTTCGAGAAAGGCGCGCATTGGCAGGTCGGCCAGGCGCATGCGCGCGGCCACCATCTCCTCGCCGCTGCCCGCCGCCACGCCCGCCAGCCGGTCGCCGGAGCGCAATGGCGAGGCCTTGGCCAGCATGGTGCGCAGGTCCTCGAACACCCAGGTGTGGCGGCCGGTCGTCTGGCGATAGGTCATGGTTTCTCGCAGCCCCGTCGCCTGGGAGACTGCCCGGCATTGCTCGCCCGGTGCAATGGCTGTGCAGACCGCTCTCGGCGCGCCGGTCGATGAAATGCGCCATCACTCGAAACTATCCGCCGGCCAAGCGGCTCCCTGTTTGAGTACAGTGTACGAGCCCCGCCGCCCTTCCCCGACTTGCGCCCAGGCTCCCTCCACTCCAGGGTACGCACCTCACACCCCGCCCCAACCCCTCCGGAGCCGCCTCATGACCCTCCAAACCTCGTCCCGCCGCTGGGTTGAAGACGGTGAAGCCCTGCTCGGCGACATGATCACCCTGCGCCGGGCGATCCACGAGGAGCCGGAGATCGGGCTTCACACGCCCAAGACCACGGCCAAGGCGCGCCAGGCGCTGGAGGGCCTGCCGCTGGAGTTTTACGAGGGTCCCTCGACTACCGGCTTCGTCGCGGTGCTGCGCGGGCCGGCCAACGGGCGCACCGTGCTGCTGCGCGGCGACATGGACGCCCTGCCGCTGCAGGAGGACACCGGCCTCGACTTCACCTCGCGCACCGACGGCGCCATGCACGCCTGTGGCCACGACACCCACGTGGCCATGCTGGCTGGCGCGGCGCGTGCGCTGTGCGCCCGGCGCGACAGCCTGGCGGGCACCGTGATGTTCATGTTCCAGCCGGGCGAGGAGGGCTGGCACGGGGCCCGCTTCATGCTGGACGACGGCCTGATCGATCCCCTGCCGGACGCCGCCTTCGCCCTGCACATCACGCCCAATGTGCCGACCGGGATTTTCGCCGGCAAGTCAGGCCCGCTGCTGGCCGCCGCCGACAAGTTCGTGATCAAGGTGACCGGGCGCGGCGGTCACGCCTCCCAGCCCCATGACGCGCTCGATCCCATCCCGGTGGCCTGCGAGATCGTCACCGCCATCCAGGCCATGGTGACGCGGCGCATCCCCGCCTTCGATCCGGTGGTGGTCACCGTCGCGCGGATCACGTCTGGCACCACCAACAACGTGATCCCCGAAACCGCCGAGATCGAGGGCACCATCCGCAGCTTCTCGGAGCATTCGTGCCAGCTGGCGCATGAGGGCCTGGAGCGCCTGATCCCGAACATCGCCGCCGCCCATGGCGCTCAGGCCAAGCTGGAGATCTTCCAGGGCTTTCCGGTCACCGTGAACAATCAGGGCGCCGTGGGCCTGGCCCAGGCCACCGTCGAAGGCCTGTTCGGCGAGGCGGCCTGGCGGACCATGCCGCACCCGATGATGGGCGCCGAGGACTTCGCTTACGTCTTGCAGAAGGTCCCCGGCGCCATGGTGTTCCTGGGCGCGACGCCCGACGGCGGCGACTGGCGCACCTGCTGCGCCCTGCACTCCAACCGTATGGTGCTGGACGAGGCGGTGATGGCTCGCGGCGTGGCGCTGCACTGCGCCTACGCGGAGGCGTATCTGAACGGCGGGTTTGATCTGGTGGCGGGGTGATCCCTGGCCGTCATCCCGGACGGCCTGCAAGGCCGAGCCGGGACCCAGGGGCCAGTGCAATCGCCCCTGGGTCCCGGCTCTCCGCTTCGCTACGGCCGGGATGACGATCTAATTTAGGTTATTTCCGCTCCAACCCCTCCAAGACTCGCGTCGTCACCACCGACCCCTCGGTCAGCGCCCTATGCACCGGGCAGTGGTCGGCGATTTCGAACAGGCGGGCGCGCTGGGTCTGGTCCAGGTCGCCCTCGAAGCGGATCGCGCGTTCGAACAGGTCCTTGGATGTCGCCGTCCGCGCGGTGTGGACCACCTCCACCGTGGTGCGGCGCAGGGCCCAGCCCTTGCGCTCGGCGTACATCCGGCAGGTTATCGAGGTGCAGGCGCCCAGGCCCGCGGCCAGCCATTCCACCGGCGAGGGGCCCGTGCCCAGGCCGCCCTTTTCGACCGGCTCGTCAGCCAAAAAGCGCCAGCCGGCTCCGATGACCGCGTTCTGATAGGTTCCGACGCCGGTCTCCTCGACGTGAACGACGCCGGGCGCCGGCTCCACGGCTTGCGCCGCCTCGGCGGGAGCCAGATAGCGCGAGGCCCAGGCCGCGATGACGCCGGCGGCGTAGTCGGCGTCGGCGTGGTGGGTCAAAAGGTGGTCAGCGTGATCCAGCGAAACGAAGCTCTTCGGGTGACGGGCGGTCAGAAAGATGTGCGAGGCGTTCTCGATCCCCACCGTCGTATCCACCGGCGAATGCAGCACCAGCAGAGCGCGGCCCAGCGCGGCGATCCGGCGGTCCTGATCCTGCTCGCGAACATCGCGAACGAAGGCCCCGCTCAGCCGGAACGGCCGCCCCTCGATGATCACCTCGCGCGATTGGTCGTCGGGTAGGTCGGCGAGCTCTGGGGGGATGCTGCGCAGCACGTGATCGGCGCCCGCCGGCGCGGCGATCGTGGCCACCGCGGTGACGGTGTCCAGCTCCCCCGCCGCCGCGATCACCGCTGCGCCGCCGAAGCTGTGGCCAATCAGCAGCTGGACCTCCATGCCGCGCTCGCCCAGCGCGCGGGCGGCGTCGACGACGTCGGCGGCGTCGCTGGACAGCCCCCCGCCGAACTCGCCCTCGCTCTCGCCAAGCCCGGTGAAGTCGAACCGCAGCACGCCGATCCCGCGCGACGCCAGGGCTCGGCTGACCCGGACGGACGCCAGCGAGGACTTGCTGCAAGTGAAGCAGTGGGCGAACACGGCGTAGGCGCCGGGCGCGCTCTCGCCGGTCTCCAGCACCCCGGACAGCTTGCGCCCCGCGCGGTTTTGGAAATCGAACCTGATCGACGCCATGTCGGCCTCCGCACAAAGGGACGGGCGCGCCGATCCTACGACAGGTTCGCGCCTAGAACACCGTGATCGGCTTGGCGACGTAGCGGTCCGGGAATTCCTGCCGCAGCATCGTCACCTTGGGCAGATCGTAGGTGGCGATATAGGGCTGGTTCGGATTGTGGACCAGATAGTCCTGGTGATAGTTCTCGGCCCTGTAGAAGCCGTGCAGGGCGTCCACCCGGGTCACGATCGGCTTCGGGAACGCGTGGGCCGCGTTCAGCTGATGGATATAGGCCTCGGCGACCCGCTTCTGGTCCGGCGTGGCGTAGAACACCTCGCCGCGATACTGGGGCCCCTCGTCGGGGAACTGGTGGTTCAGCTGGGTCGGGTCGGTGGCGACGCTGAAGAATATCCGCAGCACCTGGCCATAGCTGATCTCGCGCGGATCGAAGCTGATCTGCACCGATTCCGCGTGGCCCGTCGTGCCGGTGCTGACCAGCTCGTAATTGGCCATGGCGCCCGGGCCGCCCGCATAGCCGGCATAGACCTTTTTGACGCCCTTGACGTGCTCGAACACGCCCTGGACGCCCCAGAAGCAGCCGCCGGACAGCACGGCGGTTTCCAGCTTGCCGGGTTCGGCCGGCGGACTGTCGACCTGGGGCGCGGGCAGGGCCGAAGCCGCCGACGCGGCCTGGGCGTGTGGGACTTGCAGGGCGCCGCCGATCACCGGCAGGGCGGCGAGGCCGCCGATCACGGCGACAAGGGCGAGTTTGGCGGACGTCATGGGGTTTCTCCAAACCGGAACAACCGATCACGCCCGCTAGTACGGCGCGGCCGCCCGATCGGTTACATCCGCATTCTAGTCGCGGATCCGATGGTGGATACGCCTTAGCGTCGATGCCGGATCATCTGGATCGGGGCCGTCTCGACGAACCGCGCCAACGGCGCTTAGGATCGGCCATTCAACAGGAGGGCGCGGCATGGCTGTCACCGGTATCGGCGGGTTCTTCTTCCGGTCGCGCGACCCCAAGGCGCTGGCCGAATGGTATCGGCGCCACTTGGGCATAGAGGCCCCGGTTTGGCGCCAGGAAGCCGGAAAGACCGCCTTCGCTCCATTCGAGGCCAACACCGACTACTTCGCAGCGGACAAGCAATGGATGATCAATTTTCGGGTCGATGACCTGGATGGCTTGCTGGCCAAGCTGCGTGCGGAAGGGATCGAAATCATCGCCAAGGCGGAATGGGACTCACCGGGGCTCGGCCGATTCCGCCGCATTCACGACCCGGAAGGCAACGCCATCGAATTGTGGGAGCCCGCGCCTGGCCATCCCGGCGCCGGCTGACGCAGCGACGGTCTGGTTCGGCCGGTCAATCCGTTTCAAGGTCTCAGCAAGGCTTCGATTCGCCGAACGTGGGGAAGACATGGCGGGGACCATTGTTGAAAGCCGCCGGCCAGAGGTGACGGCGGCAATGGTCATCGCCCTGTGCTTCGCGGTGGCGATACCGGAAGGCTATGATCTGCAGTCCATCGGCGTCGCCGCGCCCCGGCTGCTTCCGGCGCTGCACCTGGCGAAGGCGCAGACCGGCTGGGTCTTCAGCGCCAGCCTGTTTGGATTGATCGTCGGCGCGATGACCGGCGGCTGGCTGGCCGACCGGTTCGGGCGCAGGCCCGTGCTGGTCGGATCGGTGGCGGCGTTCGGCGTCTTCTCGCTGGCGACTATCCTGTCGAGCGACTTCAATTCGCTGTTCCTGTGGCGCCTGACCACCGGCCTGGGGCTGGGCGGCGCCATGCCGAACCTGATCGCCATGGCGCGGGAGATCAGTTCGCCCCAGCGCCGGGCGCTGACCTCGTCGATGATGTTCGCGGCCCTGCCGGTTGGCGGCGCGGGCGCGGCCCTGTTCGCCCGCTATGGGGCCCACGGCTGGCGAGATATCTTCGTTCTGGGCGGCGTCGTCCCGCTGGCCCTGGCGGCCCTGGTCGCCTGGAAGCTGCCCGAGACGCGGCCGCCCGGCGCCGCTCAGGCCGCCGCGCCCGATCGCAACAGTCTCCACGCCCTCTTCGGCCAGGGCCGCGCGCCGGTGACGCTGGCGCTATGGGCCGCGTTCATCCTGACTAACATCGTCGTCTATCTGCTGCTGAACTGGCTACCGACCCTGGCGGTGGCCAAGGGTCTCGGCGCGTCCAGCGCCCTCTTCACCTCGGTGGGCTTTAATCTGGGCGGCATAGCCGGCGCGCTGCTGCTGGCCCTGGCCGTCGATGCGCTGGGACCGCGCGGGCCGATGGCGGCAGGCTATGGCGCCCTGGTCGCGGTGATGATCGCCCTGGCCTTCGCCCACGGGTTCGCGCTGATCGTGCTCTTGAGCGCCGCCGGCGGGTTCCTCGTCCTGGGCCTCCAGTACGTCCTCTACGGCCTGACCCCGACCTACTACGCCGCCGTGACCCGCGGAACGACGGCCGGCGCGGCGGTGGGGGTAGGGCGCGTCGGCTCGATCCTCGGGCCGCTGGTCGGCGGCTCGCTGCTCGGCGCGGGCGTCAGCGCCAGCGGGGTGGCCTTCGCCATGGCGCCCGTGGCCCTGGCGGCGGGGGCGACGGTGCTGCTGCTGACCTTGATCGGCCACGCTCATTCCGACTGAGGGAGAACGTCTTTCGATGCTGACGCTGCACCATTGCTTCAACGCCCGCTCGTTCCGCCCCCTCTGGGCGCTGGAGGAGCTGGGCCTGGACTATGAGCTGAAGATGCTGCCCTTCCCGCCCCGAGCGCTCGCGCGCGAGTACCTGAAGATCAATCCCCTGGGCACCATCCCAGCCTTCTTCGACGGCGATATGCGGATGACCGAGTCCGCGGCCATCTGCCAGTACCTGGCCGATCGCCACGGCCAGGGAACCCTGGGCGTCGCGCCCCAGGACGCGGCCTATGGCGCCTATCTGAACTGGCTGCACTTCGGCGAGGCGACCCTGACCTTTCCCCAGACCCTGGTGCTGCGCTATCGCCGCCTGGAACCGCCCGAGCGGCGAGTCCCCCAAGTCGCCGACGACTATGCAAAGTGGTTCGCGGCGCGGGTGCGGGCCATCCAGCCGGCGTTGGAGCAGGAGTTCATCTGCGCCGACCGCTTCACCGCCGCCGACATCTCGGTGGGCTACGCGTTCATGCTGGCCGAGCGTGTCGGCCTGCACGACGACCTGATCCCCGCCGCCCAGGCCTATTGGACGCGGCTACAGACCCGCCCGAGCTTCGCGGCGGCCCAGGCGGCCCAGAAGGCGGCGGCCGAGGCCCAAGGCGTCTCGACAGGCTGGTAACGCAACCCCTGGAACCCTCTCCCCCGCTCTACGTGGGGGAGAGGGCAGGGTGAGGGGGTGGCGCCGCCGTAGAGACCTCTCTCGAAAGATTCTGGATCGCGGAACCACCCCTCACCCTGCCCTCTCCCCGCAAGGGCGGGGCGAGGGTTCAAGAGGGCGCCGGGAACGCCTCTTGAACGAGAACGCGAATGCTGACCTGCTTCGCCTTCTAAAAGCTACCTTGGGGATCAAACGTGGGGCTGGGGACCATCGATTGGGCGATCCTGGCCCTGTATCTGTTGTTCGTGCTGGCTATCGGCTGGGTCTCGGCGCGGCGCACCAAGAGCGGCGAGGACTTCTTTCTGGCTGGGCGCTCCATCCCGGCCTGGGTCGCCGGACTGGCCTTTATCTCGGCCAACCTGGGCGCCCAGGAAGTGATCGGCATGGGCGCGTCGGGCGCCAAGTACGGCATCGCCACCGCCCATTTCTATTGGATCGGCGCCATACCGGCGATGGTCTTTGTCGGCGTGTTCATGATGCCCTTCTACTACGGCTCCAAGGCCCGCTCGGCGCCGGAATACCTGCGCATGCGGTTCGACGAGAAGACGCGGGGGTTCAACGCCTTCACCTTCGCGGTGATGACCGTCTTCTCGTCGGGCATCTCGATGTACGCGATGGCCAGGCTGATCCAGACGCTGCATGTGTTCGACCAGCCGTTCCAGCATCTGGGCCTGCCGCAGAGCTGGATTTTCCACTTCGCGATCGGGGTCTCGGCCCTGGTGGTGCTGGTCTATATCTACATGGGCGGCCTGCGCGGGGCGATCTATAACGAGGTCCTGCAGTTTTTTCTGATCGTGGCCGGCTTCGCGCCGCTGGTCTGGCTCGGCCTGCGCCAGGTCGGCGGCTGGGAGGGGCTGAAAACCACGCTGGGGCCGAGCTACACCCACGTCTGGGCCGGCATGGCCCATCCGGCGACCAACCGGCTGGGGGTCGACGCCTTCGGCCTGGTGATGGGCCTGGGGTTCGTCCTGTCGTTCGGCTACTGGTGCACCGACTTTCTGATCGTCCAGCGGGCCATGGCGGCGGATTCCATGCTGTCGGCCCGGCGCACGCCGCTGATCGCGGCGGCGATCAAGATGTTCTTTCCCTTCCTGGTCATCCTGCCTGGCCTGATCGCGTTCGCCCTGACAAGCGCTCCGATGAAGTCGCCGCCAAGTCATGGCGTCGCGGCGGCCCACGCACCGGCCGAGCAGGGCGTGATCCCGTTCAAGATCGACTCCGCCTCAGGCCAGCCGGCGCTGGATTCCCGGGGCCAGCCGGTGCTCGACTATGACCTGGCCACCCCCAACCTTCTGCTGCGCTATTTTCCGACCGGCATGCTGGGCCTGGGCCTGACAGCGCTCCTGGCCAGCTTCATGTCGGGGATGGCCGGCAACGTCACCGCTTTCAACACCGTTTGGACCTACGATATCTATCAGGCCTATATCCGGCGCGAGGCCAGCGACGCGCACTATCTGCAGGTGGGGCGCCTGGCGACGGCGGGCGGGATCGCGCTGTCGATCGCGGCGGCCTATCTGGCCAGTCGGTTCAACAACATCATGGACCTGATCCAGCTGGTGTTCGCCACCTTCCTGCTGGGCATGTTCTGGAAGCGCGCGACGGGCCACGGGGCGTTCACGGGCCTGGTCTGCGGCACCTTGGCGGCCGCGCTGCATCACGGCCTGACCCTGCCCGACGGCTCCCTCGCCGGGGTCAAGGGCGGCTGGATCGCGGTCAGCCACGTCTATCCCAGCGAAATGGCCCAGAACTTCTGGACCGCCATCTGGTCGTGGAGCGCCTGCTTCGTCGTCACCATCGCCGTCAGCCTGGCGACCCGCGCGCCCGATCCGGCGCGGCTGACCGGCCTGGTCTATTCACTGACGCCCAAAGTCGGCGCCGAGGCCGGGCGGTGGTGGTTCAGTCCGCTGTTCCTGGGCGCGGTAGTGCTGACCGGCACGCTCATGCTCAACATCATCTTCCGTTGAGGCCGCCTATGCGCTTCGACATCCGCCTGCCGATCGGCCTCTTGTTTCTGATCATCGGCCTGCTGCTGACCGGCCTCGGCCTCACCGGCGATCCGGCGCGGCTGAGGACCCAGGCGCTCGGCGTCAATATCGACCTGGTCTGGGGCGTGGTCCTGACCCTGTTCGGGCTGGTCATGCTGGCGCTGACGCGCGCGACAGATTGACCCATCCAACTCAATGAATTCAATTATTTAGCGCGTAATTCAGGTTCGGTGTCCCACTTTGGCGCAGGCGCTCAACGGATTCTTCAACTGTTATCCACATTGTCCGCGCAGGCGTATGGAAGGTCCATGGTGATGCGGTCTGCGGACGTGGCGAAGGGCCATTCCTCCTCTCTGTCACACCCCCGAACCGCCGGCGCCGAGATGGGCGGGGCGTCAGCGATCCTGTCCGCGCTGTTCATCGCCCTCGCTGGATTACCGGTCGCGGGTTGGCGGCTTTCGGCGGCGTGGCTCCTGGTCATGGCCGCGCTGTCGGCTCCGGAATACCGAGGGTTCGCGTGGAAAAGCAGCCGGGTGACCGCCGTCTTCTCCTGGCTGCGATGCGCGGGATATTCGCTTGCCGCCTCCTACCTTGTGCTCTTTCACACCGGGGCGGCGCAGACGTTTGGCGTAACTTTGTACGGCGTGATCATCTTCGTCGTCCTGGCGAAGAACTATGCCAACCCGAGACGTTTAACCCTGAACCTCATCCCGGCCGCGCTGTGCGTCGTCCTGGTGCAGTTCGCCGCGGCGACCAACCTTATTGCAAATCACCAGCCACTGCTGCTCGTCACTCTGTTTGCAAGCCCGGTCATGGTCATATGGCTTCTGCGATCGATCCAACAGGATTTGATGCTGAACCAGCGCCAACTCGGCGAAGCGATCATCGTTGCTGAATCTTCGGCCCTGAAGCTCCAGGAAGCCCATCGCATCACGCAGTTGGCGGAAACCCTGGGGGGCGTCGGCCACTGGCGGCGGGACGTGCTCAATCTGGTTTCGACCTGGTCCGAGGGCGTTTTCAAGATCTACGGCCTGCCAGTGTCGCTGAATGCTCCGCCCATTGAAGACATCATAGCAATGTATCACCCCGACGACCGTGGCGATGTGCGCGACAGCATCACCCGCGCCACGGCGGACGGCGGTCCGTTCACCTACCACGCGCGCATCGTGCGGCCCGATGGCGAGATCCGGCACGTGACCTGCAGCGGGTCGGGCGACCGCGACGCGGACGGGCAGGTGGTGACGGTGTTCGGCTCGCTGATGGATGTCACCGAGCCGCGCG
>Ga0302314_10007659_pt1 | contig 19391 bp, 18 predicted proteins | sample III_Palsa_N2_3_FD_200533 | JGI IMG/M metagenome (GOLD analysis project Ga0302314, IMG submission 200533) | Peat permafrost microbial communities from Stordalen Mire near Abisko, Sweden - III_Palsa_N2_3 | ecosystem: Environmental > Terrestrial > Soil > Palsa > Peat permafrost | place: Sweden...
GGCATGACCATCATGGCCGGCGGCTTTGGCCTGTGCGGCATTCCCGAAAACCTGATCGCCGCCATTCGCGACACCGGCGTCAAGAACCTGACGGTCATCTCTAACAATTGCGGCGTCGATGGCTTCGGCCTGGGCCTGCTGTTGGGCAATGGCCAGATCAAGAAGATGATCTCGTCCTATGTGGGCGAGAACAAGCTGTTCGAGCAGCTCTACCTCTCCGGCGCGCTGGAGCTGGAGTTCAACCCCCAGGGCACCCTGGCCGAACGCATCCGGGCCGGCGGCGCGGGCATCCCCGCCTTCTTCACCAAGACCGGCGTCGGCACCCTGGTGGCCGAGGGCAAGGAGGTGCGGGACTTTGACGGCGACCTCTATGTCATGGAGCGGGGCCTGACCGCCGACCTTTCCATCGTCAAAGCCTGGAAGGGTGATGCGGAGGGCAACCTGATCTACCGAATGACCGCCCGGAACTTCAATCCGATGATGGCCACTGCCGGCAAGGCGACCCTGGCCGAGGTGGAAGAGCTAGTGGAGATCGGCGAGCTCGACGCCAATGACATCCATACCCCTGGCATCTATGTCGACCGCATCTTTAAGGGCGCGGCTTTCGAAAAGCGCATCGAGCAACTCACCACCCGGCCGCGCGAAGCGGCTGGCGCGGAGGTTTAAGCCATGGCCTGGACCCGCAACGACATGGCCGCCCGGGCGGCTCAGGAGCTGAAGGACGGCTTCTACGTCAATCTGGGCATCGGCATCCCGACCCTGGTCGCCAATTACATCCCCGCCGGCATGCAGGTGACGCTGCAGAGCGAGAAAGGCATGCTCGGCATGGGGCCCTTCCCCTATGAGGGTGAGGCCGACGCCGACCTGATCAACGCCGGCAAACAGACCATCACCGAGCTGCCGCAATCCAGCTTCTTCTCGTCCGCCGATTCCTTCGCGATGATCCGGGGCGGCCATATCGACCTGTCGATCCTCGGCGCCATGCAGGTGGCCGAGAACGGCGACCTCGCCAACTGGATGGTGCCCGGCAAGATGGTCAAGGGCATGGGCGGGGCCATGGACCTGGTGGCTGGCGTCAAGCGTGTCGTGGTGGTGATGGAGCACTGCGAGAAGGCGGGCGCGTCCAAGCTGCTGAAACGCTGCAATCTGCCGCTGACTGGCGCGGGCGTGGTGGATCTGCTGATCACCGACCTGGGCGTGTTCGAGATCGACCGCAAAGGCTCTGGCGTGACCCTGACCGCCCTCGCCCCGGGGGTCAGCCTGGACGAGGCGCGCGGCAAGACGGAAGCCGAGTTCGCGGTGGCCCTCGCCGCGGCGTGACAGCCTGCCGCGCCATAATCCTGCACAGGAAAGCGCCGGCCGCCGCCCAAACCCAGGGCGACGACGGCTGGAAGCTGTGCCTTAGCCGCCTGGCTGAACCCCGATAAGACGCGGTTAATAGCTTACCCAGCAAGGCTTTGCGCGCTCGCGGCCGTTGGGTTCGAGCGCTGTGAGTCGATTAGTTGGGCGCCCCATGACAACCCTCGCGCACACCCCCGCTTCGCCGCGCTCGGGCGTCTGGCGGCGATTGGCCGAAACGCTCGGACGTCGCCTCGCGGGCGCCGCCCTTGAGGCCGCCGAACGCCAGGCGCGTCAAGCCGAGGCTCGCTTGAAGGACGTGCTGGAGGCGATCCCTGAAGGTCTGGTCTTCCTGGACGCCGAAGGCCGCTACATTCTCTGGAATCAGACCTACGCGGACATTTATCACCACTCCGCCGACCTGTTCGGACCAGGCGTGCGCCTGGTGGATACGTTGAAGATCGGCATCGCCCGCGGCGCCTATCCCGACGCGATCGGCCGCGAGGAAGCGTGGCTGGCCGAGCGGATGGAGCGGCTCGAAAATCCCGGTCAGCGCCACGAACAGCGGGTGGCCGATGGCCGCTGGCTTTTGATCGAGGAACGCAAGACCAGCGAGGGCGGGACGATTGGCCTACGTGTCGACATCACCGACATGAAGCTGCAGGCCCAGGCGCTGGAGGCCGCCCTGCATCGCGCCGAGGACGCCAGCCACGCCAAGACCGAGTTTCTCGCCAACCTCAGCCATGAAATCCGCACGCCTCTGAACGGCGTTCTCGGCGTCGCCGATGTCCTGGCGCGGACGAGCATGGACGTCGCCCAGCAGGACATGGTTCGCACCATCGCCGCCTCGGCCGAGACCCTGAACCAGGTGCTGTCGGATCTGCTGGACTTCAGCGAGCTGGAATCCGGCCGGCTGGAGATCGTCAAAGAGGCTTTCGACGTCGAGGCGATGATCGCCGATTGCCTGGCGGTGTATGAGGACGCCGCAAACGCGCGTGGCTTGCGCCTGGTGGCGGAAGTCGCCGCGGACGCGTGTCGGCGCGTGATGGGAGACCCGAATCGGCTGCGGCAGATTCTGGGAAACCTCATCAGCAACGCGCTGAAGTTCACCGAACAGGGCCGAATTGCTGTCCGGGTCGACCTGGACGAGGAAGGCCGCTGCCGATTCGTCGTCTCGGACACCGGCAAGGGTTTCGATCCGGCGGACGCCGACCATCTGTTCGCGCGATTCGAACAGGCGGATGGGTCGCTCACCCGCCAGCACGGCGGCCTGGGCCTTGGCCTGGCGATCTGTCGTCAGCTGGCTGAGCGGATGGGCGGAATCATCAGCGCGACCGCGGAGCCCGGTGTCGGGGCGACTTTCACCCTGGTTTTGCCGTTCGAGCCGGCCGTGGCCGACTCAGAGCCGCAAGGCGCCCGCGCGAGCGAATCGGAGACCAACGCCCTGCGGGTGCTTGTCACCGACGACAACGCCACCAATCGGATGGTGGCGGAACTGATCATGGCCAGCATCGGCGCGGAGGTGATCTGCGCCGAGAATGGCCAGGAGGCCATCGACGCCTTCGATCGGTCGCCTTTCGACGTGGTGCTGATGGACCTGCAGATGCCGGTCATGGATGGGCTGACCGCGACCAGAACGATTCGCGAGCGGGAAGCCGAGCGAGGGCTGCCGCGCACCCCCGTTGTGGTGGTCAGCGCCAACATCATGCCCGAGCAGAAGGCCGCGTCGGCCGCCGCCGGAGCCGACGAACACCTCGGCAAGCCCGTGCGGGCGGAGGAGCTCATCGCCACGGTGGTGAAGGTGATTCAGGCCCTTCAGTCGGGCTCGGACGAGGTCGCTACGCAGGTCGCCTGACTTTTCACCATCGGCCGCTGCGACGTGCTGACGCGTGCAGAATTTTTCTGTCCCTCAAAGCCGCGGACGGATCATCGGGACGCCGCATTTCGGGCGTCGCCAGATCGTCATATTCTTGTTTTCAGCCAACGGTTTCGCCGTGCTCGGCCAGCCCCGTTGTCGCGATTTCGCGGCCTTGCGGAGGGGTCCTCGCATGGCCATTTTAATGAGTTGTTAACGGAAAAAACTCGTGAAGACGCGCTCGCCCCGTTGACGGTCTGTCAACCCTATGTCCCCATATCTACGGGTCGTGGGGTGCTTCGCCCACAACATGTTGATTGTGACGGGTGAAGCGATGAGCCATTGTGCCAGGGTGGGTGTGTAAGGTCATGATGCGCAACGAAGCGGTAAAAAAAGCTCCTAGTCTCCGTGAGGCCAAGTTCGCGGCCACGCGTCCGGGCGAGCGCCCGCAGCTCCAACTGGTTCGGAAAGTCGAGGTCGATCGCTCGCGCGACGAACTGCTGACCGCGTTCGGCAAAACCACGCTGGAAGACCGCTATCTGCTCCCCGGCGAGTCCTATCAGGACATGTTCGCCCGGGTCGCCACGGCCTTCGCCGACGACGCCGAGCACGCCCAGCGCATCTATGACTACATCTCCAAGCTCTGGTTCATGCCCTCGACCCCCGTGCTGTCGAACGGCGGCGCGGACCGGGGCCTGCCGATCTCCTGCTTCCTCAACTCGGTGTCGGACAGCCTGGAAGGCATCGTCGACACCTGGAACGAGAACGTCTGGCTGGCGGCCAACGGCGGCGGCATCGGCACCTATTGGGGCGGCGTCCGCTCCATCGGCGAAAAGGTGAAGGGCCAAGGCCAGACCAGCGGCATCATCCCCTTCATCCGGGTGATGGATTCGCTGACCCTGGCCATCAGCCAGGGCTCGCTGCGCCGCGGTTCGGCGGCGGTCTATGTCGACATCCACCACCCGGAGATCGAGGAGTTCCTCGAGATCCGCAAACCCTCCGGCGATTTCAATCGCAAGTCGCTGAACCTGCACCACGGCCTGTCGGTCACCGACGAGTTCATGGAAGCGGTCCGCGACGGCGCGCCCTTCGGCCTGCGCAGCCCCAAGACGCAGGAAATCGTCAAGCTGATCGACGCCCGCGCCCTGTGGCAGAAGATCCTCGACGTGCGCCTGCAGACCGGCGAGCCCTATCTGATCTTTGCTGACACCGCCAACCGGCTGATGCCGCAGCACCAGCGCGAGCTGGGCCTGAAGGTTCGCCAGTCGAACCTTTGCTCGGAAATCCTGCTGCACACCGGCCCTGACCACCTCGGCGTGGACCGGACCGCCGTCTGCTGCCTCTCGTCGGTGAACGCCGAGATGTTCCTGGAATGGCGCGATCACCCGACCTTTGTCGAGGACGTGCTGCGCTTCCTGGACAATGTCCTGCAGGACTTCATCGACCGCGCCCCGCCAGCGATGGAGCCGGCCCGTTACGCCGCCCTGCGCGAGCGCTCGGTGGGTCTGGGCCTGATGGGCTTCCACACCTTGCTGCAAGCCCAGAACGTGCCGTTCGAAAGCGCCCTGGCCAAGTCGTGGAACATGCGGCTGTTCAAGCACCTGCGCCGCGAAGCCGACAAGGCCTCGCGCAAGCTGGCCGAAGAACGCGGCGCCTGCCCGGACGCGGCCGACCGTGGCGTCATGGAGCGGTTCAGCCATAAGCTGGCCATCGCCCCGACCGCCTCGATCTCGATCATCTGCGGCGGCACGTCGGCTGGCATCGAGCCGATCCCGGCCAATATCTACACCCACAAGACCCTGTCGGGCTCGTTCGCGGTGAAGAACATCTACCTTGAGAAGCTGCTCGAGGAAAAAGGCCTAAACACCCAGTTTGTATGGCAATCTATCCTAGAACATGAAGGATCGGTTCAACATATGGACGAGCTGACCCAGGACGAGAAGGATGTCTACAAGACCGCCTTCGAACTGGATCAACGCTGGGTGATCGAACTGGCCGCCGACCGTACGCCGGAAATCTGCCAGTCGCAGTCGGTCAACATCTTCCTGCCCGGCGACGTCGACAAATGGGACCTGCACATGCTGCACTATGCGGCGTGGGAGCGTGGGGTGAAGTCGCTCTACTATCTCCGCTCCAAGTCGGTGCAGCGGGCCGCCTTCGCTGGCGGCGCGGCTCCGGCCGAGATCGAGTCGATGATGCAGGGCGCGCGCACCGACTACGAAGAGTGTCTCGCCTGTCAATAAGGGCAAGACCCTAGGCGCGGCCAGGGAACAAACTGACGGAACTCTAAAGCGCCACGGCTGTTGTTTCAGCACGGTGAGACTTTAAGGCTTTTTCGCGGCCTTGAATCTCCCGGGACTGAGGTGGGAGCTGGGGATGACGCGGGCCACACGGGCTCTGCTGGGATTGGCGATGGCGCTGGCGGCCAGCGGGCTTGCACAGGCGCAAGCGCTCGATAGCCGAACAGCCCTGTTCAACGCCGCTTTCGCTGGACCCGCCGCGCCACTGGCCCGCCCATTCACGCCGGCGCCGGCGAGCGCGCATCCGGTGATCATCTCACCGCCAGGATTGGCCCCGATTTCCCATCCCGCCGGCGCTGTCGCCTTCGACCAGCCCGGCTATCTGACGGCGTCCGACGAGGGCGCGCTGGATTTCGCCGGGCCAGGGCGGAGTTCGACGCTCAGCCTGACCACCAAGGGCGGCTACGAGTTCGCCTTCGTGCCTCAGGGCGCCGTCGATTCCGCCAACGGCGCGTCCGCCGCCCAGGCCGGCGCGATGGTCCGGGTAGGCGCGGACATTCAAGGCAAGGTGATGGACGGCCTGAACAAACTTGGCATGCACACCGTCGACAGCGCCGCCCTGGCCAACCGTGGACGTCTCTATCTGTTCGCCGCCTATAGCGGCAAGGAGGTGGGTCTGAATATCGGCCACGGGACTCAAGGCGGCATCCAGCGGCTGGGCTGGTCCGCCGAGGGCGCCAGCACCCTGGTCAGCGACGGCCAGATTGGAGTGGGCTGGCGCAAGGGGAAGATGCAGGCCTCGGTCGGCTACGTCCACCGCGACGTGAACAGCAACTATGACAACGGCTTCGGCAACGTCGGCATGCAGAAGCTTAGCGACAACATGGTCGCCTTCACCTTCAGCCTGCACCCGCGCTAGGCGCGGCGATTTGCTAGCCGACGGGCGCGGCCTTGGCGCCCTCGCGCATGATCTCGACGATCTTGGGCTCGACCGCGACGATGTCCTGCTCGAATTTCAGCAGCACGTTCAGCGTCTCGCGCACCATCTCCGGGTCCAGGGCGTGGGCGTGCAGCAGGATCAGCACCCGCGCCCAATCCACCGTCTCGGAAATCGACGGCGACTTGCGCAGGTCCATGTGGCGCAGGGACTGGACGAAGGAGACCAGTTCCTGGGTCAGGGTCGCCTCGATTCCCGGCACGCGGCTGGCGACGATACGGGTCTCAAGCGCCGCGTCAGGCAGCGGGATGTGCAGATGCAGGCAGCGGCGCTTCAGCGCGTCGCCCAGGTCGCGGACATTGTTGGAGGTCAGGAACACCAGCGGCGGGATGTCCGCCTTGATCACGCCCAGCTCCGGCACCGAGACCTGGAAGGCCGACAGGATTTCCAGAAGGAAGGCCTCGAACGCCTCGTCCGACTTGTCGATTTCGTCGATCAGCAGCACCGCGCCGCCGGGTTGCCGCAGGGCTTGCAACAGCGGGCGCGGCTCGAGGAAGGGCTCGGAGAAGAACAGGTCGCCCATGCCGTGGAGCTTCTCCATGGCGTCGTCCATGGTCTTGGCGTCGCCCAGGGCTTCGCCCATCCGATCCTTCAGGATCTGGGTGTAGAGCAGCTGCTTGCCGTACTTCCATTCGTACAGCGCCTTGGATTCATCCAGGCCCTCGTAGCACTGCATGCGGATCAGCGGCAGGCCGAGGAGGGCGGCGGTGGACAGGGCCAGCTCGGTCTTGCCGACGCCGGCGGAGCCTTCCACCAGGATCGGCTTCTGCAGATGGTTGGCCATGTAGAGCGAGGTGGCGATCCGGCGCGAGGCGATATAGCCGACGCCGGCCAGGCCCTCGATGATGGACTCTACCGACGCCATGGGATCTTGGGCGGCGGATGCGCCGGCCAGGGGGGAAATCGTCAACGGCTCAAAACCTCAGGCAAGGATCGAAAAGGAAGGGTCGAAACGTAATGGACGAAGCGTAGCTCAATCCCTCCATTTGCCAGTCGCCGTGTCGGTAAAGCAATCCCTTGTTTCGATGCGGCTGGGGCGCAACGGCGAAATCGAGGGCCCGAAATCCTTGTGCTTCGACAGGCTCAGCATGAGGATTTCTAATGCGTTTTCAGTCGTCCTCATCCTGAGCTTGTCGAAGGAGAGGGCGGACCCGTGAACAGCTCCGCCTCTGGCGCCCCCCGGCGTATCGCGCCAAACTCCGCCTTATGATGCTGGCTTCCTACGAAGACTACCGCGCCGCCGCGCGCCGGCGGCTGCCGCGGGTGCTGTTCGACTACATCGACGGCGGCGCCTATGACGAACACACCCTGGCGCGCAATGTCGAGGACTTCAAACAGCTGACGCTTAATCAGCGGGTCATGCACGATGTGTCTAAGGTCGACATGTCGCAGGAGCTGTTCGGCCAGACGCTGGCCGCGCCGCTCATCCTCGCCCCGGTGGGCCTGACCGGCATGTACGCCCGTCGCGGCGAGACTCAGGCCGCGCGCGCGGCCAAGGCGGCGGGCCTGCCGTTTTGCCTCTCCACCATGGGCCTGTGCCCCATCGACGAGGTGGCCAAGGCGGCGGCGGCGCCCTGGTTCCAGCTCTATGTGATGAAGGACCGGGGCCATATGCGCGAACTCCTGCATCGCGCCAAGGACGCGGGCTGTCCGGTGCTGGTGCTGACGGTGGATCTGCAGACGCCCGGCACGCGCTACCGCGACGTCCGCTCGGGCATGACCGGCCGGGGCGGCCTCGGCGCTCAGGTCGCCCAGGCCATCGATGGCCTGACCCATCCGGCCTGGCTCTGGGATGTCTATCTGAACGGTCGCCCGCACGCCTTCGGCAACCTGCCCTCGGCCATCCCCAAGGCCCGCAGCCTGACCGACTTCTGGCAATGGATCGGCGCCAATTTCGACCCTTCCATGACCTGGAAAGACGTTGAGGCGATCCGCGAGATCTGGACCGGACCGATCCTGATCAAGGGCGTCCTGCATGTGGACGACGCCCGGGAGGCGGTGAAGTGCGGCGCCGACGGGATCGTGGTCTCCAACCATGGCGGCCGCCAGCTCGACGGCGCCATCTCCTCCATCGCCGCCCTGCCGCGCATCGTCGAGGCCGTGGGGGGCGAGACGCAGGTGCTGATGGACGGCGGGGTCCATTCCGGCCTGGACGTGGTCAAGGCGCTCAGCCTCGGCGCCAAGGCCTGCCTGATCGGCCGCGCCTGGGCCTTCGCCCTCGCCGCCGGCGGCGAGGCCAAGGTGGCCCAGACCCTGGCCCGGATGAAGGCCGAGATGCGCACGGCGATGATGCTGACGGGGTGCACGACGCTGGATGAGGTGCGGCGGGGAGTCTGAATCCTTCTCCCTCTTGCGGGAGAAGGTGGCCCCAAAGGGGTCGGATGAGGGGTCGCGCCAGCCGTGTGGGCTTCCTGCAAACAGCCTATCGGATAAGCCGGCGCGACCCCTCATCCGTCAGGCTTCGCCTGCCACCTTCTCCCGCAAGAGGGAGAAGGCAATCGGCCTCACTCCCAGTCCGCCTTATCCCGCTCGGCGAACGCCTCGAACGAAACCGGCGCGGCGCCCGACAGCTTTTCCACCTCGTCCGTCACCCGATCTTCCGCCCCGTTGCTGATCGCCACGTCCGCGAAGCCCAGCATCATTGCGGTCATCTCTGGAACGCCGTTTTCCACATGGCGGCGCGCCACCTCGGCGGGGGTGACCCTGCGGTGTTCTATCGTGCGGCCAAGCACCTTGCTGATGATCGCCGCCGCCTCGTCATAGGTGATGGCGCGTGGACCGGTCAGGATGGGGTCGCCGTTCAACGGCTGGGGCGCGGTGAGGGCGCCGAAGGCCGAGCCGGCGATGTCGGTCGCATCGATGAAGCCCACCCGCCCGTCGCCGGCGGCGGTGTAGAAGGCGCTCTCGGCGCGAATCGTCTGGCCATTGAGAGCTTCGGTGAAGTTCTGCATGAACCAGCTTGGCCTTAAGACCGCCCACTCGATGGCGTTTTCGGCCGCATTGTCGGCGAGCCAGGCGTGCACCTGGCCGTAGCCCGGCCCGCCGGAAGGAACCGGCGAGCCGCTCTGCAGCACGAAGCGGCGAATGCCCGCTGCGATGGCCTCGCGGACGAAATCGATCATCACCGGCCCCGGATCGCCGCCGGCGCGCGGTGCGATCAGGTAAGCGGCAGAGACGCCCTCGATGGCGGGGGCCCAGGTCGCACGATCCCACCAGTCGAAGGCGACGCCCGCCTCGCCCGTGGAATGGCGCGATGCCGATCGGTGCGCCAGGCCTGCCGTGCGCAGCTGCTCGACCAAACGTTTGCCGACCTTGCCGGTGGCGCCGGTGACAAGGATGGTCACGCCGCGGCCTCGGGCTTGCCGAACTTCGAGGCCCACGCGTCAACGTCGCCGTTGGCGAAGGCCGCGATGCTGACCAGCGGGTTCCAGTATTCGCGCAGCCGCCAAAGCTTGCCGTCCTTGACCTCGAACACCATCACATAACTCTGGGTGAAGAGGGCGCCGGTGGCCGTGGCCTTGCCGTCAATGGTCAGTTCGACGCTGAGAACACACGGGTCGAGCGCGGGATGCATGCGCATTCGCGGCGGGGCCGCCATGGTCATCTTGCCGGACGCTGCGATCATATAGTCGCGGATCTCAGGCTTGCCGCTGTAGGCCTTCTGGCGGCCCTTGGGGGCGTATGGAAATTCCAGCACGCCGTCTTCGGCCCACAAGTCGGTCCAGGCGTCCCAGTCGCCCATGAGGGTCAGGTAGCCGGTCGCCACCTGAAGGGTCTTGGCGCGGATGTCGTCGTCGCTGGCGGTCATAGGATGAAACTCCTGGATCAGGATCGGAGAGGCGGGTAGGAAGACGGATCGACCTTACTGCGCGGTATGAACTATACTGAGTAGTGAGGTTTGTGGAGTCAAGCGAGGTTTGAACGATCGTGACCGACACGGCGATTCAGCGCGGCCCGCTGTGGGGCCATACGGCGGCCTCGCAACAGCGACGGCGGGACATATTGGTCGCGGGCAAGAAGGTCTTTTTCGAGCACGGCTACGCCCTGACCAGTATCGACCGCATCGCCGCCGTGGCCGGCACGACCAAGCGCACCGTCTATGACCACTTCGGCTCCAAGGACGCCCTGTTCGCCGAGGTGATCGCCTTTGGCTCTGCACAGTTCGTCGAGCTTTTGTTGCCGACGGCGGAGGCGCTGCCGACCCCGCTGGCCGAGGGCCTCCGGCTGTTCATCGCCCAGCTGACGGAGCTGGTCACCCGCCCCGATATCGTCCGCTTCCAGCGTCTGATCATCGCCGAGGCCGAACGCCATCCCCAGTTCGGCCAGGTGCTCTATGAGACCGCCATGCTGGGCGCCGAACGCGTCCTGGCTGACTACCTGAGAGCCCGCATCGCCGACGGCCAAGCGCCGGCGCAGGACGCGGATCGGTCGGCGCGGATGGTGCTGGACCTGACGGTGAACGGCGCGCGGGTGCGGGCGCTGATGGCGGTGGAGGGGGCTGAGGCGGCGCCCGACCCGGCGGCCGTGGATGCGGCGCTGGCGCTTGTCACAGGCCGAGCGGGGTGATCCGGAAACACCTCTCCTGGAAGGAGAGGGAGGGGCCCATCCGAAGGATGGGAGGGCGAGGATTGCGCGCTCTCAATGTTGGAGTAATTGACAACGGCCCCGATACGTTGGTATAAAGTCCAACGATGAAGGCCCAATTGCTGCTGAAAGAGCGCCATCAGCTAACGGCGGACTCTTTCGCTGAGCTTCGGGTTTGGCGCGTGCCTCAGTCCGTTCGGGGATCGCGCCACGACCTCAAATACGCCCTGGCCTATGTGGTCGGGGGCGTCTGTGTGCTGCGATACGACAACGAAGCCGGCAAGGGAGACCATCGGCATATCGGTGGCGCGGAGACGGCTTACGCCTTCACCACGCCAGCAAAGTTGCTGGCGGACTTTTGGAAGGACGTGGATCAATGGAGGCCCGAATGAACACCGTGACGCTTTCGGTCGCGTCTCGCGAGGACGTAACCCGCCGGGCGCTCGCCGCCTTTGACGGCCAGGCGCAGGGCGCGCATATCTCGTTCGCCTCGGCCGAACTTTTGTGGAAGACGCTCACCAGGAAGCGATGGGAACTGCTGCGGGCGATGACCGGCCAGGGCGCCATGTCGATCCGCGAAGCCGCCCGCCGCGTGGGCCGGGACGTGAAAGCCGTCCATGGCGACGTCCACGCGCTCATCAACGCCGGCGTGCTGGACCGAACCGAGGGCGGCGTCGAATTTCCCTATGACGCAGTGCATGTGGATTTCACGCTGACCAAGGCGGCTTAGGACTCAAAGCCCAGGATTAGGCTCGGCATGCGGTTATGGGGGTGATGGTCATCCGCAAGCGCAGCTTCCAATAACGGGACCTTCGACGAGCTTCCATTCGCCTCGCTCCTTTTTGAAGGAGTACTCGCGAGGATAATATCTCGGTCTCGGAGAGCTGAACCTTACGGTGGCGTATCCGTTTTTGACGAATTCGATCTCAACGACGCCCCCGGGTGCGCTTTCGAAGAACGCTTTTTCGGAGATTGCGGGGTGCTCTCCCGGATAGCTTGCGCCGCATCTTCGGGAGAATCGGGCGGCATCGAATAAGCCCTCGTACAACACGCTGCTCGTCCTCGATAAATGTCGCTGAACCTGAGCTATCGTGTAGCGATCGTCCGTGCATTCAAGACCCTCGGATGGACTGACTAGGCCAACCAATGCGCGCGTGTCGGTGCGTAAGATCGCGGCCCTTACACCCACAGCCACTCGGATGAGATTTGCTCGATCAGCTGGAGAAACAGCGCTTGTTTTGGTCGCGCCCGAAATGACCGGCGTTGTGTTTGAAATGCACGTAACAAGGATCAGTGCTCCGACAAACGATCTTGCGGCTCGGAGCCGTTGCACCAGCAAAGTACTACCGCCAACCCGCGTTAAGCTTCTCCAACGCCCCAGCCCCCGGGACCAGCGCCGCATTGTCCAGCGCGTTGAGCGGCGTCTCCACCGTGTCCAGGCTGTCGTGCAGATCCTTGGCGTCGGGTTCGACGTAGAGCAGCCCGGTGACGATCTCGCCGACCGCCGCGCGGTCCTGCAGATAGCCCATCGCCTTGCCGCGATCCGACGGGTCGTAGTGCGGCGCCAGCTTGCGCAGCTTCAGGGTCGAGCCGTCGTGCTGGGTGACGATCTCCACCGTGCCAGGGGCGTGGTCGATCTCGATCGGGTCGTGCTGACCGATCACATCCAGCCGGTTCACCGCCTCATTGTGCTCGCGCACATAGTCGAAACTCTTGGTCGAGCCGACGTGGTTGTTGAACTGCACGCACGGGCTGATCACATCGATGAAGGCCGCGCCGCGATGGGTCATGGCCGCCTTGATCAACGGCACCAGCTGGGTCTTGTCGCCGGAGAAGCTGCGGGCGACGAAGGTCGCGCCCAGCTGCAGCGCCAGGCCCACCATGTCGATGGCGGAGTCATGGTTCACCACGCCCTTCTTCGACTTGGAGCCCCGGTCGGACGTGGCGGAGAACTGGCCCTTGGTCAGTCCGTACACGCCATTGTTCTCGACGATATAGGTCATGTTGACCCCGCGCCGGATCGAATGGGCGAATTGGCCGAGGCCAATGGAGGCGCTGTCGCCATCGCCGGAGACGCCCAGATAGAGTAGGTCGCGGTTGGCCAGGTTGGCGCCGGTCAACACCGAGGGCATTCGTCCGTGTACGGTATTAAACCCGTGCGCGGCGCCGACGAAGTAGTCGGGGGTCTTGGACGAGCAGCCGATGCCGGACAGTTTGGCGATGCGGTGCGGCTCAATCTCCAGCTCGAAACAGGACTGGATGATCGAGGCGCTGATGGAATCGTGGCCGCAGCCGGCGCAGAGGGTGGAGACCTTGCCCTCATAGTCGCGGCGGGTGAACCCCAGCGCATTGGTGGTCAGGCCCGGGTGATGCAGGCGAGGCTTGAGGATGTAGGTCATTCGGCGGCCTCCGTGATCTTGGCCCCGGCCATGCGTTTGGCGATGTCGCCCGAGATAAAGCGCGCGGTGATCGGCGTGCCGTCGAAGTGCAGCACAGGCAGGAGCTTCGCGGGATCGATCCCGCCCTCGTTCATGATCAGCGCCCGCAGCTGGGCGTCGCGGTTCTGCTCCACCACAAACACCTGCTCATGGGCGGCGATGAAGTCCATCACTTCGTCCGAGAAGGGAAAGCCGCGCACCCGCAGGCCGTCCAGGTGGGAGCCTTGCGCCTCCAGCATCTCCAGCGCCTCGTGCATCGCCGGCGTGGTCGAGCCGAAATAGATCACGCCGGTCATGGTCGGGTGCTTGGCGTCGCGGCGGACGGGGGCGGGGACCAGCGACTTGGCGGTCTCGAATTTGCGCAGGAGCCGTTCCATGTTGTCGACATAGACCGAGCCCTCCTCGCTGTAGCGCGCATAGCGGTCACGGCTGGTGCCGCGAGTGAAGTAGCTGCCCTTGCTGGGATGGACGCCTGGGTAGGTGCGATAGGGGATGCCGTCGCCATCCACGTCGAGATAGCGGCCGAAATCCTTGCCCGCCTCCAGCTCCTCATGGGTCATCACCTTGCCCCGGTCGATGACCTTGCTGTCGTCCCAGGCCAGCGGCTGGCACAGCCACTCGTTCATGCCGATATCCAGGTCCAGCATGACGAAGACCGTGGTCTGCAGCCGGTCAGACAGGTCGAACGCCAGGGCGCCCATCTCGAAACACTCGCGCGGATCGCAGGGCAGCAGCATGGGGTGTTTGGTGTCGCCGTGTGACGCGTACGCCGCGCCGATCAGATCCGCCTGCTGGGTGCGGGTCGGCATGCCGGTGGAGGGGCCGCCGCGCTGCACGTCGAAGATCACCGCCGGGATTTCGGCGAAATAGGACAGGCCGACGAACTCCTGCATCAGCGAGACGCCGGGGCCCGAGGTGCAGGTGAAGGCTCGCGCCCCGTTCCAGCCGGCGCCGACGACCACCCCGATGGAGGCGATCTCGTCCTCGCATTGGAGAATGGCGTACTTGGCCTTGCCGGTCTCGGGATCGACCCGCAGGTCCTGGCAGAAGTCGGTGAAGGCCTCGGCCAGGGAGGTCGACGGCGTGATCGGATACCAGGCGCAGACGGTGGCCCCGCCATAGACGGCGCCGAGGCCGGCGGCGGTGTTGCCGTCGATGAAGATCTGGTCGCCGACCTTGTCGGCCCGCTTCATCTTCAGCCTTAAGGGCTCCAGGTTTTGGCGCACATAGTCGCGGCCCATGTGCAGGGCCTCGATATTGGGGGCGATCAGTCGGGTCTTGCCCTGGAACTGTTCGCTGATCAGGGTCTCGAACACCTCGATCTCGATGTCGAGCAGGGCCGCCAGGGCGCCGACATAGATGATATTCTTGAACAGCTGCCGTTGGCGCGGGTCGGTGTAGGCCGCGTTGCACATGGCCGTTAGCGGCACGCCGACGACATTGATGTCGGCGCGGAACCTGTCCGGCGTCATTGGCTTGGTGGAGTCGTAGAAGAGATAGCCGCCGGGCTCGATCTCGGCCAGGTCCCTGTCCCAGGTCTGCGGGTTCATCGCCACCATCAGGTCGACGCCGCCGCGGCGGCCCATATGGCCCGCCTCGCTGATCCGCACCTCATACCAGGTCGGCAGGCCCTGGATGTTGGAGGGGAAGATGTTGCGGGCCGCCACTGGCACGCCCATCCGCATGATCGACTTGGCGAACATGCCGTTGGCGCTGGCCGATCCGGATCCGTTGACGTTGGCGAACTTGACGACGAAGTCGTTGACGCGAGTCTCGTTGAGGTGGGGATGGCTCATCATTCGGCCGCCGTCTTGAAACCGTCGCTGATCTTGGAACAGCCGCCCGCTTGGGTGATGTCGAGCAGGAATTTCTGCATGTCCCAGGCCCCCGTAGGACAGCGTTCGGCGCACAGGCCGCAGTGCAGGCAGACGTCCTCGTCCTTGACCATGACCCGGCCGGTCTTGAGGTCGCCGGACACGTAGAGGTCCTGGGTCAGGTCCAGCGCCGGCGCCTTCAGCCGCGTGCGCAGGTCGGCCTCATCGCCGTTTTCGGTGAAGCTGATACAGTCCGTCGGACAGATGTCGACGCAGGCGTCGCATTCGATGCACAGCGGCTCGGCGAACACGGTCTCGATGTCGCAGTTCAGGCAGCGCTCGGCCTCCTTGTAGCCCAGCAGCCGATCGAACCCGAGCTCCACCTCCAGCTTGACGTTGCTGAGCGCCACCGCCTTGTCCCGCTGCGGCACCCGGTTGCGCAGGTCGTTGGAGATGTCGTTGTCGTAGCTCCACTCGTGGATGCCCATCTTCTGGCTGGTCAGGGTCACGCCCGGCGGCGGCCGGTCGGCGATGTTCAGGCCCTGGCAGTGCAGGTGGATGGAGACGGCCGCCTCGTGGCCGTGCGCCACCGCCCAGATGATGTTCTTGGGCCCGAACGCCGCGTCGCCGCCAAAGAAGACCCCGTCACGGGTGGACTGGAAGGTGGTCTCGTTCACCTTCGGCATGTCCCACTCGTCGAACTCCAGGCCGATGTCCCGTTCGATCCAGGGGAAGCTGTTCTCCTGGCCCACGGCCACCAGCACGTCGTCGCATTCGAAATGCTGATGCGGCTCGCCGGAGGGGACCAGCTTGCGCCGGCCCTTGTCGTCGTACTGGGCGACCACCTTCTCGAACACCACGCCGGTCAGCTTGCCGTCTTGGTGGCTGAAGGAGACGGGCACCAGGAAGTTGAGGATCGGAATGTCCTCGTGGATCGCGTCTTCCTTCTCCCAGGGCGAGGCCTTCATCTCCTCGAACCCGGAACGGACGATCACCTTGACGTCCTCGCCGCCCAGGCGGCGCGAGGTGCGGCAGCAGTCCATGGCGGTGTTGCCGCCGCCCAGGACAATGACCCGCCTGCCGATCTTCTCGATATGGCCGAACGAGACGCTGGACAGCCAGTCGATGCCGATGTGGATGTTGGCCTTGGCCTCCTCGCGGCCGGGCAGGTCCAGCTCGCGGCCACGCGGGGCGCCCGAGCCGACGAAGACCGCGTCATAGCCCTGGTTCAGCAGGCTCTTCAGACTGTCGATCCGCTCGCCGTATCGCTCGGTGACGCCCAGGCCGGTGATATAGCCGACCTCTTCGTCGATCACGGATTCCGGCAGGCGGAAGCGCGGGATCTGGCTGCGGATCATGCCGCCGCCCTTGGCGTCGCCGTCATAGAGATGGATGTCATAGCCCAGCGGGGCCAAGTCCCGCGCCACGGTCAGGGACGCTGGCCCGGCGCCGATCAGGGCGATCCGCTTGCCGTTCTTCGTCGCGGCGAGGGGCGGCAGGCGATCGGTGATGTCGTCCTTGTTGTCGGCGGCGACGCGCTTCAGCCGGCAGATCGCGACAGGTTCCTCCTCGACCCGCCCGCGGCGGCAAGCCGGCTCGCAGGGACGGTCGCACGTTCGGCCCAGAATCCCCGGGAAGACGTTGGACTTCCAGTTGATCATATAGGCGTCGGAGTAGCGTCCCTCGGCGATCAGCCGGATATATTCGGGCACCGGCGTATGCGCCGGACAGGCCCATTGGCAGTCCACGACCTTATGAAAATAGTCCGGACGCCCGATGTCGGTGCGTTGCAATCTGGTTTCCTCAGCTCACGCTCTACTTCCCGGAGTGAGGTCCCAAACGAGGCCAAAGTCCCGACGCGGCGTTGAACGATAAGGTAACGCCGCCGTGATGGTCACGCCAAGTGTCAATTTCAATTCGCGACGAACTTCCCCGGATTGCTCACCTATCGGGCGATTTCAGGGGTAAAGACTTCGTGAAAAATGGCGAATCTTGGGGGCCATCCTCTTCCGTATCCGTTCCATCCGAGCCACCTTGGAATTGGTAGAGTCCAACAATTCAAACCCGGGAGACGAACAGGATGAGCGTATCGATCGACACCACTTCCTTCGCCAGCGATCCCATGGCTTTGGATGACTCAGGTCTCGTCGCGGACGACCTGATCGAGACTGGGGGCGCCATTGAGCCGGAGGATTATCACCTGATCGCCTCGCGCCGCGCCCAGCTGGAAGACGCCGACACCCTGCGCCGCATGCGCGCGCTCTAACAGAACGAGCTTTTCGTCGAGACTTTGGTCGTCCTTCGTTTTCACCACCAAGCACACGAAGGACACCAAGGCGGGCGTAGCCCGCGGAGTAGTCGGCAAGAGGTCTGCCTTGGCTTAATGGCCCTAGGCGCCCTTGGCATGATTTGCGACTTGGGATTCAAGATGACGCGGACCCCTTGATGTCCTTCGTGTGCTTGGTGGTGAAATCAAACGCTTTGAAGCCGCAACGGCGCATGACGTCTGGCGACTGGCTATAAGCTCAGCCGTGGAGAGCGAAGGCTGCCTGTGCTACCGGACTCCGCATGACCGACCTCGATATCACTATCGCGCGCACGGACGAGCGCGAGGTGATCGCCAACCTGCTGCAGCTCTATGCCCACGACTTTTCGGACTTCTGGGCCGGTCTGCCCGATGGCGACCTGCAGGAGGATGGCCGGTTCGAGGACTATTGGGCCCTGGACCTCTATTGGCGTGAGCCGGACCGCATCCCGTTGCTGTTCCGCATCGCCGGGAGGCCGGTCGGCTTCGCCCTGCTGAACCGCTTCGCCCATTCCGGCCTGCCGCTGGATTGGAGCATGGCCGAGTTCTTCGTGATCCGGAAACATCGGCGCGGCGGCGTGGGCATGCAGGCGGCGCGAGCGATCTTCAGCCGATATCCTGGCGTCTGGGAAGCTGCCGTGGCGCGCAAGAACCTAGGCGCCCTGGCCTTCTGGCGTCGCGCGATCGGCGGCTGTCCTGGCGTCGAAGATGTCGAGGAGCAGGACGATCAGACCGCCGACTGGAACGGTCCGATCATCCGCTTTCGGATCAAGCCTGCCGGGTAAGCCAGGCCGCGATGTCCTTGTCGCTGCGCAACCGCGCCAACGGTGTCGTCGGCGCGTAGCGGGCAATCGCAGCCTCGATATTCGGCCGCGTGGCGCGGTCCCAGCGCCAGACATAACCCCAAAGCCAGGGATCAAAGGTCTCGTCGCAACCCTCGGGCAGGTCGGGCCGGCGCTGGCCGCCGGTGACGATCACGCGCCAGATCACCCGCCACAGGCAGAGCAGTCGCGGTTGGTCGACCCAGACGACCAGGTCGGCGCGGGCCAAGTGCAGGTCGGCGCTGTCCGGAAAATTGCCGTCGCTGATCCACCGCTCGCCAGCGACCGCTTCGGCAAGACGCGCGCGGAAGGCGTCATGGTCGCCCTCGGTCCAGTTGGGCGCCCAGTAGAGCACATCCAGATGGATCAGCGGCAAATCCAGCCGCTCGCTGAGCCGCCCCGCCAGGGTGGACTTGCCGCCGCCGGAGCAGCCGATGATCGCGATGCGGTTCATGGAAGACCGGCCGGGTCAGGCGCTATCAGTTTTCACCACCAAGACACCAAGAACACCAAGGCGGGCTTCGCCCGCTCGACAATCTTGAAGCCATTGCGCCAGCTTATCGCGCTTCGCGCCATCTTCGCATCGCCGGCGGTTCCAGAACGGAGACGCTGACTCCTTGGTGCTCTTGGTGTGCTTTGTGGTCAATCTACGAAAACACGGACGGTCGGGAGCCCTCCCCATTGCTAGGGAGGGCCCAACCTCAAACTACGCCTCGTTCCCGAAGATGATCGTGCCGGACGCGGCGAACATGCCGCCGACGCCGTGGGAGACGGAGATTTTCGCATCCTTGATCTGCGCGGGCGCGATGCCCCGCATCTGCCGGATGCTCTCCTGCATGGCGTACATGCCGTACATGCCCGAGTGCATGTAGGACAGGCCGCCGCCGTTGGTGTTGACCGGCAGCTTGCCCCCGATGGCGGTGTTCCGATCACGGACGAACCCGGCCGCTTCGCCCGGCTTGCAGAAGCCGAGGTCTTCCAGGCCATAGAGCGGCAGGT
>Ga0302314_10007661_pt1 | contig 19388 bp, 11 predicted proteins | sample III_Palsa_N2_3_FD_200533 | JGI IMG/M metagenome (GOLD analysis project Ga0302314, IMG submission 200533) | Peat permafrost microbial communities from Stordalen Mire near Abisko, Sweden - III_Palsa_N2_3 | ecosystem: Environmental > Terrestrial > Soil > Palsa > Peat permafrost | place: Sweden...
GCCGCCGGCCCTTCCCTTCTTCGCCAAGCCCGCGCCGGCGGTCCCGCTGGTCGCCGTGCCGCTGCTTCCGCCCCCGGTGCTGGCGCGCCCGATCCCGCCCTCGGGCACCTCGCCGGTGAGCGTGACCTCGCCCGCCACGGCACCTGAGGAAAAGCGCGAAGAGGAGGAGGCGGTGGAGAGCGCCCGCGCCAACATGGCCGCCTACGACCCGGAAGACCCGATGCTGCCCCCGGTGTCGCTGATCGCGTTGATCGTGATCGCCGCGGGCGCCGGCGCCGGGATCCGCCGGGCGGGCCGCAGCCGCCGTCACCGCCGGGGGCCCGCGCTCGCACGGGTGAGGGCGCAGCGCTACGACTGGATGTCGTGAGGACGCAGGGGGACAGGGCGAGGATGAACCGACCGAGGTTGCTTTGGATCGTGACGTCCGTCGTGCTCGCTGCCACGGCCGCGCTTGTGGCCGCGCCTGCGAGCGCCGACTCCGGTCGATACCCGTTCCACGAAGTGGCCCGCTTCGGGGGCTATGACCCGGTCGGCTCACCGGCGCCCGGGATGTTCGTGGAACCGACCGGCTTCGCGGTCGACGCGCAGGAAGGCAACGCCCAGTACGTCGCGGATCGCACCTCGAGCGTCGAAGGCACCCTGATCAGCGGTCAGCTGCGCTCCTCGTGGCGTATCCAGAAGATCGCGCCGCCCAGCGAAGCCGGGGCGCAAGCACACGTGCTCGGGACAACCAGCTTCACGCTTCCCGGAGGAGCGCGGCCCGCGATGGTCGCGGGGCTCGCGGTCGATCATGCGGCCGGGCGCGTGTACGCGCTCGTGATGGCCCCGAGCAAATCAACCACCTACCGCGAACATGCGGTGCAGGCACAGGAGCTCCTGGCGTGGTCCACCACGCCGACGGGCAGCGGTGAAATCGCCGCCGCCACGGGGCTCCCGGCCGACACCACCGATGGAACCACGGGCGGGTTGGTCAGCAGCGAAACCCAGCTCTCAAGCCTCGGGACACTGTACGACCCGCAGGGGATCGTGGTGGATCAGGAAGGATCGGGACCGGACCACCCGGTGGCGATCGAGGCCACCGATCTCGCACATTCGGCCATCACAGCAGGGGAAGCCCTGAATGGGCCGGTCGAAGTGCCGGGAGGAGAAGGGACGAACCTGTTCGAATTCGAAGCCTACGGCGACACGATCGTCCAGCAGGTGGCGACCAGCGCGAGCAACACAGGCAAACTGCTCAAACGCTGGTCCAGCGCTGCCGTATGCGAGGGAGCCGAAGACAAAGGCTGCGGCCCGCATGGGATCCTCGACGACGCCGACGGATCGATCTCCGTTCTGCTGAACGGGCGCGGCGTTGGCGCGAGCCCCTACCACGACACGACCAACGTCAATGTCGTCAGGCTGAACGCCGAGCTCGAAAAACCCCTGGTGGTGAACGACGTCGCCGATGACCCTCCGCTTGAAGCAGGAAAAGACCACGTACAGGGGGAACGCCGGGCGATCCTGGGCCTCGATTCCGGCCCGTTCTTCACCGATCCCTCCGGCGAACTGGACCGCACTGCGCCGTTTGAACCGAGGAATGCCGGAGCGGAGGTCGCCCAGCTTGAAAATGGCCTGTATGCCGCGGATCTGCGCTTCGAACCGGGTCGCGAGGAAGCGCGCGAAGAGGTGAAAGGCGAACGCGAAACCGGCTGGTTGTCGTTCGACACTCCGTTCGAAAATACTGAACTCAGGTCGCTGGACAGCAGGACCAACGTCGGCATCCGCCTGCTCGAGCCCAACGCCGAACAGAAGATCTCCGGCGAACAGGGGGAAGCGATCGTCAACACGCTCGGCAACGGGGAAGCGATCGTCGATCCACCCGAAGGCACGACGCCGTCGTGCAACGTCGGCGCAGAAGAGCCGTCGCTCGCCGCGGGGTCCGGGGGAACGCTGTGGGTGCTCGACAGGGGACCGACCGTGAAAACGCTCGACGAAGGACTGGGCCTGAATCCGGGACGCGAAATCATCGAGCTCGCGCCCGGGGAAGGCCCTGGCGCCTGTCCGCAGCCGTCCCTGCGAGCGTTCACGATGGGGCTCGGGTGCGAATCCTCGAGGCTGTCCGCCACGGAAGCGCTCAAGGTCCCGGCGGACGCGAGCATCGAATTCAACGCCAGCTCCGTGCAGCTGACGCACGGCAGGCCGTTCGCCTACGAGTGGGAAATCGACTACGAAGGCAAGCGCCTGGAACCCGAGGACAAGCTCCTCGAAGAACAGGAAGCAAGGGACGCGATCGAATACACGCCCACGGATCCGGGCACCTACACGGTCCATCTGAAGCTCTGGAACGACTACGGCGCCTACACGCTGGAACCCGGCGCGGTGGACGTCACCGCCGCGCAGTCGAAGCCCGAAGCCGGCTTCAGCTCGCGCCCGTCGGGCCTGCCGCTCCAAGAGGCCTTCAACGCCTCGCCCGGGGAGCAGTCCGCGGAACCGTCGCACTCCTGGCCGGGCACCTGCAACACGGTCAGATACTACGTCTGGAACTGGGGTGACGGCAGCCCGCCCGAGGACGACACGACGCCCGAAGTCGCCCACACCTACAAAGAAGCGGGTACCTATACGGTCGAGCTCAGCGTCGTCAACAGCCGCAACGAATCCTCGCCGGCCTCGGTGCAGAGCGTCAGCATCAGCCCGCCCGCGCCCGAACCGAACCTTGACCTCCCGGAACTGGGCACCCCGCTCGCATCGACGACGCTGACGACCGGGCCGCCCTCCCCGCCGGCGCCGCCTCGACCGAGCAGAGGTCCGACGCTCGTCTCCCCGCGTGTCGGCTTCGCCGATGGTGCGTTGAGCGTGAAGATCTCCTGCCCGGCCGCGAAGGTCTCGTGTGCGGGGATGGTCGAGGTCGAGACCGCCGCCGCCTTTCCCGCGAGTGCCGCGCATGCCGGCAAGGGCGCCAAGGCCAAGCCGAAGGCGAGCCGGCTGCTGCTCGGACAGGCTCGCTTCAGCCTCGCCGGCGGCGCGAGCCGCGCCGTGAGCGTGCATCTGACGGCCCGGGGCGCCGCGCTTTTGAAGAAGCTGCGGCGGCTGCCCGTGCTCGTGCTCGTGACAGCACAGGACCCGCTCGGGGATCCGGGCCTCGCGAGTCTGCATATCGTTCTCGCCACGCCGTCGGCGTCCAAGGCGAAGCGATAGCCGCACCGCCAAGCGGGCCGCGAGACGCCCCGTGGTAGCCATTTGTTACCCAATTCGTCACCGCTCTTTCACCAGCTGATGACAATGGTTACGGAGTGGTGACGAACTGGGCGACGACATGGAACCATTGTGTGATCTGGCTTGTCAGCACCATTTCCGCCCGATACCTTGCTGCTCATCCGCGCTCCCTCAAAGGGGGGGGAGTCCTGGCAAAGTCAACGATGCTTTCCCCCGAGGGGGCGAAGGAGGTTCGGTTCATGATGAGCCGCTACTACAGGAGGTGTCGACGTTTGGCCGTGCTGGCGGCCTGTGTCGGCTCGACGACCGCCGTAGCGGCGCTTGCGGGCGCCGGTCCGGCGATGGCGTCGGTCAAATGCGACCCTGGCCCGCTGTACGCGTCGGGCTCGTCGTTCCAGAACACGGCCCAGAGCGTCTTCAAAACGGGTTGGGCCGGCGAACACGAAAACGCCAAACTCGAAAAAATCAAGAACAGCAACTGCGAAGGCGGGCCGCCGTCGATCACCTACACCGCGACGTCCAGCGGTGAAGGCCTCGAAGTCTTTGGCATGGGGAACGTCAAAGGCGAAAAACAGGGAGAACTGCTCAACAAACAGGACTCGCTCGTCAAGAAACTTGAAGAAGAAGCAAAAGCGTGTGGCCCCAAAAACGCAGGGCCGCCAGCGTCCTGCCTGGACATCTTCGTCGGCTCGGATGACGGACCAACCGAACTGCCGAAGAACGAACAGCTCGGTGGCGCCACCACCGCCTCCGGCGGAAAAAGCGGGAACAAAGGCGGCGAAAGAGAACACCGCGCTGCGGTGGTCATTCCGGTGGCGCAGGGACCAGTCGCCGTGATGCTGAGCCTGCCGGCCGGATGCAAGATCCAGACGGGCAGCAAGGTCGATCTCACCAACGTCGCGCTCGGCCAGCTGTGGGAGGCCAAATCGGCGAAAGGCGCCAAAGGGGCCGGCGACCCAGGCGGGATCCAGGCACAGGGTGGCTACGCAGCTGCCACATGGGGCGCGTTCCTGACGCAGCTCGGCTACACCAAAGTGGCCAAAGAATCCGAACTCACGGCAACCAGCTTCACGGAAACGGCGCCTGAAGAAACGCTCACGCGCTACAGCGCCTCCAACGAAGAAGAAGTCGAAGTGCGGAGCCTCGAAGAAGCCGAAAAAGGCGAAGGCCCGAAAAAAGTCAAAGTGCCTCATCAGGAAAAAGTCAAAGTCAAAGGCGAAGGCTGCACCCAGGAAGTCAAGCCGAACGTGCGCTCCTCAGAATCCGGAACCACGTACGCCTTCAAGGGCTACCTCAACCAGATCAACAGCACGGTGAGGTCATCGCTGTGGAGTGACGCTGCCACCTGGCCTGAAGAAGGCGGCGTGGTGCGCGAAAACAGCAGCACATCGGGCAACGAAAAAATCCTGAACAAAAAAGGAAGCCAGCTGGCTGAAGCCACTGGCGCGACTCCCGGAGAGGTCGGCTACGCCGACACGGCCGACGCATTCAAAGGTGGCGGCGCGACGGAAACCGCCGCCAGCACCAACAGGCCGGCCCCGAGCGCCGCGACGCTCGAAGAAGTGGTCGAAGAAGAAGTCGAAAACAAAGCGAAAACCGGCAAAGTCAAAATCAAAACGCTGAAAAAACTGCCGGTCAAGAGCATCTCGCATGAGCTCCTGTGGGCGCAGGTTCAGAACACGGGGACTGGGGCAGCGACTAAAAGCAGTGAATTCGTGAATCCACTGCAGGCAGGAGCGGCCCATCTGACGAACTGCGAGACCACCAGCCTGGTGGCGGGAGACGAAGCGTTCCCGAAACACTGGAACGACTCGTGGAACGGCACGATCACATCTGACCCGAGCATCGCGAAAGTCGGCGCAACCGACTACCCGGTGTGCGCGATCACCTATGACGTGACCTGGCACCACTTCCAGAACAGCAAGTTGTACGGTCACACGGAATTGGCGCACGAAATGGCCAACACCGCGAAAGACTATTTCGAATACATGAGCGGCGTTGGTAAAGAAGAACTGACAGCCAGCGGTTTCTACACCGGACCCCCGGCCGCCATGAAAGGCTACATCAAGGCAGCAGTGGAGAACATCGGATACTGATCGACTCCTGAAGCAACAGGCAAGCCCCCGAGGGGGCGGCAAGTGAAAGCGGCCCGTCGCGTGAACATCGCGGCGGGCCGCTGCAGTTCGGAGCCGGCGAGCTCGCGGGGCCCACTAGGATGGCGGCGATGAGCGACTCGGCGGCCAGGCCCAAGCCGAAGCCGCTCACCTGTCGCGGCGTGGCAATCCCGCCGCCCCCGCCGACAGTTCCCGCGGGCTGGCGGACGGGCGCTCCCGACTTCGTCGGCGTGGGGGCGCAGCGCAGCGGCACGACGAGATGGTTCGATCTGATCGTGTCTCACCCGGGCGTCGCGGCGCCGCCGGCGACGCGCAAGGAGCTCCACTACTTCGACCGCTTTCACTCGAGCGCCTTCACGGCGGCCGACGCCGCCGCCTACAGCGCCTACTTTCCGCGCCCGGAAGGCCGGTTGACGGGCGAGTGGAGCCCGAGCTACCTGCCATCACCGGGGGCGCCCGCGATGCTGGCGCGGGCGGCGCCCGAGACGCTCGTGCTCGTGCTGCTGCGCGACCCAGTCGAGCGCTATCTGTCCGGCCTTCAGCGCCATCACCGCGTCGCGCTCGCGCGCGGAGAGCCGCTTGACGCGACGGCGCCGCTGGATGCGTTCTCGAGGGGGCTCTACCACGCCCAGCTGAAGCGCCTCGAGCGAAGCTTTCCGCGCTCGCAGACGCTGATCCTGCAGTACGAGCGGTGTACGGCGGACCCGCTCGGGGAGCTGCGGCGGACGTATGGGTTCCTCGGCCTGCGCGACAGCGGCTTTGAGCCCGAGCTGGAGGCCCATCCCAACCGGCAGGCCGAGAAGCCCGATCTGCACCCCGACGCCCGCCGCGCGCTGGTCGAGGCCTACGCCGAGGAAGTGGCCCTGCTCGTACGCTCCTACCCGGAGATCGACGTCGGCCTGTGGCCGAACTTTGCCGCGCTGTGAGGCTCCGGTGACTTGAGCGCCCGTTCGAGCACGCGCTCGAGGGCGCCGGCGTCACGCAGCGACCGCGCGATGTTGTGGCTGCCGCTGCCGAAGCGGTGCAGCCGCACGCCATCGAGGCCGGCCAGGCGCTCGGCGTGAAGCCGGTCGCTGCGCGCCGTCTCGTCGAAGTAGATGCGATAGCTGGTGTCCGCGCGGCGGAGCTCTGCGAGCGCGCCTCGGAGATCTGTGAAGCGAGGGTCGACGACGCCCGCCGTGGTGTGTCCGCCGAGGCGGCGATCCCAGCGGTGGTCGTCCATGGCGGTCAGGATCCCGAGGTCGAGCACGGTCTGCGGCGCGAAGCAAAGCACCTCGTGGGCGCCCAGCAGCGTGCCGAACACGAGCGCCGCGTAACCGCCCGCCGAGCAGCCGGCCACGACGAGCCGCTCGATCTCGTGCGGCGCGAGCAGTCGGCGCAGCGACTCGCCGGCCTGGGCGAGGGTCGAGCCGTGACCGGGGATGCCGCGGTGGTACCAGGCCTGGTGCAGGTCGCGCACGAACAGCCGTTTCACCGGCATCTGCGCCGTCAGCGAGAAGAACTCGAAGGGGGGGATGCCGATCTGGCCCACGAGACCGCCGAACGCCAGCAAAAGCGTGCGCGAGTCGACCGTCATGTCCTCGCTCAACGGGACCGCCGGGTCCTCGAGACCCTGGCCGAACCCGCGTGCTGAGACGGTGGAGCCGATCACGTTACCTCCGTGTGAGCAGCGCCGGAACGCCGCCCGGCCGCTGTGCGGAGCTGCCGAACCGGGCACGATGGGCACGCTCGAATGCGAGGTACTCAGACAGGGCCGCCCGCTCGATTGAGTAGCGCTCGGCCGTGGCGAGGGCGCCCTGCTTCAGCCGGCGCAGCAGCTCGCGATCGGTCGCCAGCGCGCCAAGCGCCGCGAGCGCGGCCGACGGTCCGAAGGTGTCGACGGCCAGCGCGTTACGCGCATGTTCGACGAACTCCCACGCCCCGCCCACCTCCGGAACGACCGCCGTGGCGCCGCACGCCATCGCCTCGAGCGCCGTGCGCCCGAAGGCCTGATAGACGGACATGTCCAGGAAGACGTCGGTCTCACGCAGCCTGCCGGCGACCTGCGACCTGCTGAGCATCCCCAGATGGCGCTCGAGCACGTCATCTCTGCCCGGCAGGATCTCGCGCAGCTCATCGGCGTAGCAGCCGAACGTGCTGACCTTCACCGCGGGGCCGAACTGCTCGCGCAGGCGCTCCAGCACGGCGACGGTGCCCAGCGGCTGGCGGCGCGCGGTGCGCGGGCGGACCATCGCCAGAACCCGCAGCTGCCCGCTCTGGCGAGGATCCGGTGCAGGCGTGGGCGCGCTCTCGCCCGCACTCGCGCTCGGTGTGAACAGCTCCCGGTCGAGGCTCGCCTGCACCTTCTCCACGAACAGCCCGTGGCGCTCGGCCACGACGTTGCACAGCCAGTGGGACTTGGCGAACAGCAGCATGTCCTCGAGCGCCGTGTAGGAGGCGATCGCCTCCTCGGCCAGGTACGGGGCGGTGAAGAACGGCTCGTAGTCCTGCACGTAGTAGGCGGGCAGGAAGTCCTCTCGCCGCGAGCGGACGGCGCTCAGTGTCGCCACCGACTTGTGATGCGTGGCCGAGATGACATCGGCGTCGATCGTCTTCTCGAGCAGATCCTCGACGTCCGTGAACGTCTGGAAGACCTCGGCCGCGTCGCCATACACCTCGGCTGCGCGCTCGCCATCCCACCGCGGAAGCAGAATGCGCGCCGGGACACCGAGGCGGCGCAGGCCCTTCACCTCCTGGTAGATCGAATGCGATCCGCCCGATCCGCCGTGGGCGAGGCCCGGGAGCAGGAACACCACCGACAGCGGGGCCCGGCCGGGGGCTGCGAGCAACGGGGCGATCGCCTCCGGGGCAGCGCTCCACTCGGCCACGGCAGCCCGCGCGGGCTCGAGGGTCTGATCCGCCTCCATCTCTGAGACGAGCTGCTCGATACGGGGCCGGCCGTGCTTGTCGAGGAAGCCCTGATAGTTGCGCTCGGCGAGCTCCGCGCGAGAATCCCCGAACGACCTCGACTTCGCGTGATGCACATAGGCGTCGTCGACAACGGCCAGCGCGAAGCCGGCATCGCGCGCTCGCTGGGAATAGTCGTTCTCCTCGCAGTAGCCGGTGGGGAAGCGCTCCTCGTCGAGCAGCCCCACGGCATCGAGCACCGAGCGCTTGATCGCGTAGCAGAAGCCGTTCAGGAAGGGCAGGCGCGCGTCGCTGCGCGGCAGCCCCCGCTCGACGATCAGGCCCATGCCGTCCACCGTCAGCCAATCCGGAAGCGCATTGGCGGCCCAGGCGCCGCCGTCTCTGACGGCGGGAACCGATTGATGGCTGGCGGCATTCGACAGCGGTCCGAGGATTCCGACTTCCTCGTGAGCCTCCCCGTGGGCGATCAGCCGGCCCAGCCAGCCGGAGCTGAGAACCGTGTCGCTGTTCAGCAGGACCGCGTAGTCGCCCCCGGAGGCCTCGAGCCCGCGATTGGCCGCGAGCGTGTAGCCGTGCGGAGGGCGCTCGCGCTCGATCAACGTGACGGCGGGGTAGCGTCCGGCGAAGGCGCGCAGAAATCGCCTCGCATGAGCCCCGCTTCCGTCGTTGACGATGATCAGCCGGAATCGGCGCCCTGTCTTGGCCAGCAGCGACCACAGGCAGGCGCGCACGTCCGCCAGGGCGTCGTGCACACACACGATCACGTCGACGCTAGGCGCGCCGGGCTCCTGCTCGGCGCCGGCCGGGCTGAGCACACCGAGGATGTCCAGTGGACAGGGCTCCGACAGCGGGTCGCGCTCGTCCTCGCAAGGCAGGGCGCCCTCGAGAATCGGCAGGTAGGAGTCCAGCAGCGTCCGCCAGGCGTCCCGCTCGGACGGGGCGTCATCGGATGACCGCGCGTCGTCTGAGCGTGCGTCCCGGTGAAGCGTGAGCACGCGCAGCTGCTCCTCGAGCTCGTCGACCCTGTCGAGCTCCTCGCTCAGCTCGCGGACCTGCTCGGTGAGCGTGCGCACGCGCCGTTTGAGCACGACGGTCTCATGCGGGTCGGGCGATCTCATCACCTGTTTGAGCTGGGTCTCGGCGAGCCTGCGCAGGAGGCCGGCCCTCTTTCGCTCGGACTCGATGCGCGCCTGCTCTATCGCCTCGCAGCGGGCGCGCAGGAACGCAGGGCTGTCGAGCCGGTCCAGCCATTCCCGCAGCCCGGCGCTCGCGCCGAGCGTCGTGGCGCTCACCAGGATCTCGAACCCGCCGAGACCGGGAACCGGGAAGGAGCGCCACGAGCCGTCGGACTCGGCGACGAAGTCCTCAACCGCGGTCAGCACCCCGTTGGCCGGCGTGCCCTCCAGCAGCGCGTTCTCGAGATGGTCGTTCAGCCCCGCGCCGAGCTCGGCCTGTCCCGGCACGACTCCCCGACGGGCGTGGGGTTGGCGGTACGCCTCGGGAATCGCCTCGGGTTCGCAGTAGACGTCACGGCGTCCGTATGGCCAGCCGGTCCCGTGCACGACGACCGCCGGCGCATCGCGCCCGTCGGCTCGAGCGCGCCGCTCGAGCGCCCGCAGCTCGTTGATGACCGTGTACCAGTTGTGGTCGCCGTCGAGCAGCGCCAGATCGACGCCCCCGATGTCATCCAGAACATCGAGGCTCCGCTGGCGATGGAAACGCAGGTTCTCGCGCCGCTCGGCCAGCAGCCGCTCAAGGCTCAGCGCCGGATCGGGGTCGATCGCGTGGAGGACCGCGCCGTTGGCCTGCGCCCAGTCGAGCAGCGGGCTGGTGACCGCGCTCACGTCGATTCCGACCTCGACCATCACCCGCGGGTGACACGCGTCGAGCAGGGGATATATGAGCGGCTTCGGAAACCAGTCCATGGCGGCCTCGGCCCGCTGCGAGGCGACCCTCGGTCAGCCGGAGTGTAAGGCTGTGGCTCACGCACAGCGCGCCCTTCGCGGTGTCATTCACCGCATGTTCACAAGAGCTGGTTCAGATCGAGCGGAGGATCCGATCACCGTGAGCGCCAGGGAGGAGCCGACGACCGCGCACGAGCCGAGCCAGGCGTCGATCGTCGCGCTGCTTGACCGGCTGGCCGGCGCGCAGGCCGCTGCCCAGCCGGCTGTCGAGGCCGGGTTCGAGGCCGGGCCGGCGGGAGCCGGGGCGCCCCCGGGCATCGCCTACCTGCTCCCGGGACTTCCGCCGGAGGGCTCCGGCGGGTCGCACTCGCTCGTGCAGGAGGCGCGCGGCCTGCGCGAGCTCGGTGCAGAGGCCCGGATCTGCGTCCCGGCGGACTCGCTCGCCACCGCGGCGGCGCTGTATGGAAACCAGGATGAGCTGTTCGCGACCTACCGCGGCGATCCGGCGTTCCCGGGCGTGAGCGACTCGACGCTGCTCGACGCCGTCGCCGGCGCCGAGGTCGTCGTGGCCACCGAGTACCCGTCGGTGGAACTGCTCGCTCGGCTGGCACGTGAGCGTCCGCAGGTCGTATGCGCCTACTACGTGCAGGACTACGAACCGCTGTTCGCCGAGGCGGGGACCTCGCGATCGGATCGGGCGCTGCTGTCCTATCGCGCCATTCCCGAGCTGGTCCTGTTCGCCAAGACCCGCTGGCTCGCAAACGTCGTCGCTGAGCTGCACGGTGTGCCGGTGGCGAAGGTCAGCCCGAGCCTCGATGACACCCTGTTCCACGGGCGCGGGCGCCCGCAGTCCGAGGGCGCGCTGCGCGTCGCCGCGATGATCCGCCCCCGCACACCGCGACGGCGGCCGCTGGCCACGCTCGAGGCCCTGTCGGCGATCGCCTCTGCCCTGCCCGACACGGCGGAGCTCGTCACCTTCGGCTGCGACGAGCGCTCGTTCGCCGAGCTGCGGGGACGGGCGGTCCCAGGCGTCTCCCACCTCGGTCTCCTCAGCCGCCGCGAGGTGTCCGAGTTGATGCGCGGAAGCGACGTGTTCATCGACGCCTCGGCCTACCAGGCGTTCGGGCGCACCGGTCTGGAGGCGATGGCCTGCGGGGCGATTCCGCTGTTGCCCGCGCTGGGCGGCGTCGACGAGTACGCGGTCCACGATGACAATGCGCTGATCCTCGCCGACGGCAGTCCTGCGGCGATCGCGCAGGCGGTCATCGCCCTCGCGCCCGACACCGAGCGAGTGGAGCGGATGCGCTCGGCCGGCCTGGCGCGCGCGCAGGAGTTCTCGGTAGAGCGGGCGGCGCGCAGCCAGCTCGAGCTGTTCACTGCAGTCGTCCGCAACCGGCGCCTCTCCTCGACGGTGCCTGCCTGATGGACGCGAGCCCGTTTCTGGAGCGGCTGAGGGACCATGCGGCAAGCGTGGGCACGCCGCCCGGCGGCCCTCCCGGGCCGGGCGATCCGGACCGGCAGGGGGCGCAGTCTGAGCGTGCGGCTGGCGTGCAGCCCGCGCAGCGAGGTCCGGCGCAGCCCGCGGGGGATCGCCAGGTCGGGTTCTGGCAGAGCCCCGTCGTGCGCGCGGCGATCAATCGCAGGATCACCGGAGACCCCGAGCTCGGGCCCGAGACCTACTTCGCCCGCCGCCACGGCCCGTCGATCATCGCGCCGCACGTCCTCTCGCTGCGAGCGAGCGACGCAAAGCTCGAGGTCGCGATCGTGGAGGCCGGCTCGTGCGAGCGCGTGACCGGGCTGGACGACGAGCAGGGACGCGTCGACTTCGCAGCCGGGCGCGTGCCTGAGCCGTTGCGGGCGCGGATCGGCTTTCAGCTCGGCACGCTCGAGCGATGGCAGCCGGCCGAGCCGTTGGGGGCCGTCCTGTCCCGCAGCTTCCTGCATCGGCGAGCGGACCTCGAGGCGGTGCTCGATCGCCTCGAGGCGATGCTCGCGCCGGGCGGCCTTTTGTTCGTCGAGGATTTCGTGGGTCCCTCGCAGTTCCAATGGACCGGCGCCCAGCTCGACGCGATCAACCGGCTGCTGGCGCGGCTTCCGCCAGAGCTCCTGACCGATCTGAGCTCCGAGGACGGTCGCGTCAAGCGCACGGTCGAGCGCCCGGATTTGGGCAGGCGGATCGCCGCGAGCTCCCAGGAGGCGGTTCGCAGCGGCGAGATCCTGGCCGCGCTCGACGCCCGCTTCGAGCGGGTCGAGGTGCGGCCGTACGGCGGCGCGATCTTTCACCAGCTGTTCAGCCGCATCATGGGCAACTTCGCCGAGCGCCCGGATCTCGTGGGAGTGCTGATGGAGGTTGACGCGCTGCTCACCGACGCCGGCGTCGTGGGCTCCGACTACGTCTGGGGGGTCTGGCGCCGGCGCTGACCTCAGGGCGCGAGCGCTCCCGCCGCGGGTGGCGTGTCCGAGCTCGTACGCAAACGGCCCGGCAGCGCGCGATCCCACCACAGCCCCGGTCCTGACACCCAGTTGTTCGGGTGCACGACGGCGAGTATCGGCGAGCGGCGATCGACCAGCAGGTCGATCGGATCGAGCCCCTCCTTCCAGCCACCCTCGGCTGCGCTTCGGTCGGTCAGCCACACGTCCAGCACGCGACCGCGCATGGCGGCATTGGCGTCCCAGCGAAGCCCGTACTCCGACCAGTCCTGATCGAGCAGCAGCAGCCCGTTGTGCACCCCGGGCATGCGCGTGTCGCCGTGGGGGCAGGCCGAGCGCACGGGGCCGAAGCGCTCGGCGAATGACGCCAGCTCCCCGCGCAGCATCTTCCGCGCCTCGGGGATCAGCTCCGCGGACGCCGGCGGGCCCAGGCCGCGGCGCAAGAGCTCGCGCGTCAGCGTCTCGTAGTGCAGCCCCACGGCGTGCCCGTGCGAGCGGATCGACTGGACCACCGCGGGGCGCGCGGTGCGCCAGCGGAAGTACCACGTCGAGAGCACACCCAGCCCGGCCTCGATCCGCGCCATTCTCAGGGCCGAGGCCGGGTGCTGGTCGACGTCGTGGCGCAGCACGAGCTGCGGTCGACCCGCTGCGAGCTCGGGATCGTCGAGCCACGCCTCCAGCGACAGCACCGAGTAGCCCTGCTCCAGCGCGATCCTCAGCAGCGTGTGGTACTCCCCCCAACGCGACCGCGACAGCGTGCGGCTCAACGGCCGGCGCGTTCGAGCCCTGCCTGAGCGTCTGGTTATCACCTGGTTATCGGGGCTGACGATGGTGGATGGCGCCTTTACAATCGTTCACGTCATGGCCTCGACGCCACCCGCACCGGCGCGATCATAGACATCGCCGAGATCCGCGATCGCGACGAGCAGGCCGCGCGCCGCGAGATGACGCGGCTCACCGAGCGCCTGGCACGCCAGCCGCGCGAACTGGAGGCAGCCGTCATGCGCGCCCGCAGGCTGGAACAGAGGGTGTCCGCCCTGTCGGTCGCCCTGAGCCAGACCAGGGGAGACATCGAGCGCGCACTGGGCTCCCGTGCCTGGCGCCTGGGGCACCTGACCACGCGGACGCTGTCGCGGATCGCCGGGCGCACGGTGCGGACCGAAGGCGCGCTCGCCGCCGCGCTGGCTCGGATCGAGCGGGTCCAGCCCACCGACGCCGCCTCCCGGCCCGCCGCCGCCGAGCCATGGTCGCCGCCGCAGGAACAGCGGCACTCGCCGGCTCAGCGCGATGAGATCGAGCGGCGCCGCGCAACGCTCGCAGCGGAGCTGCGCGGGCGTCTCGGCCCACCCCCCGGGCGCGAGCGCTGGCCATCGGTCAGCGTGATCGTTCCCACGCGCGACGGGCGCCACCACCTGGAACGGCTGCTCGCGGGCCTGATCGAGCACACGAGCTACCCCGATCTCGAGCTGGTGGTCGTCGACAACGCCTCGACCGACGGCAGCGTGGCATACCTGCAGAGCCTCGAGTCGCCGTTCCCGGTTCACGTGCTCGCCACGCGCGAGAACCTGTCCTTTGCCGAGGCCAACGCGCGCGGCGTCGCGCGCGCGTCCGGCGAGCTTCTGCTGTTCCTCAACAACGACATCGAGCCCTTCGAGGAGGGGTGGCTGAAGGAGCTCGTGTGCGGCCTCGACGGCGAGGGGGTGGGTGCGGTCGGGGCGACCCTGCTGCACGGGGACGACCTCGCCGCGCAGGTGGCCGAGCCGCGCGTGCAGCACCGCGCGATCCGCTTCCGCCGGCAGGAGGGCGCGGTCAAAGGCTTCAACGCGGGCGACGGCGAGGGTCTGTGGGACGCGTCCCTGGGGATTGAGCAACGCGCACCGGCGGTGACCGCGGCGTGCATGCTGATCGCGCGCGAGTCGTTCTCCCGGGCGGGCGGCTTCGATGGCGCCTACCGCTACGGGACCGAGGATGTGGACCTCGGCCTGAAGCTGCTGCGCAGCGGCGTGCAGAGCGCGGGGGTCGGGCGCGCGGTGCTGATTCACAGCGAGTCCTCGAGCCAGAACCGGGCGAGCCGCGACTTCCGCCGCCTCAACCGCCTCGAGAACCGCCGCCTGTTCCTCGAGTCCTGGGGTCCGCAGGTTCTGCGCGAGTACCGCCTGGCCAGGCTGAGCTGCGACCCCTTCTGGACGGACGGAGCAGGCGCCCACGTCGCCGTCACGCTGACAAGCCTGGACGCTGCCGACGGCTGGGGCGATTGGTATTCCGGCCATGAGATCGGCGACGCGCTCGAGGGTCTCGGCTGGCGTGTGAGCTATGTCGAGCGCAGAGGCGATCACTGGTATGAGCTGCCCGAGGACCTGGACTACGTGCTGTCGCTCATGGACTCCTTCGACCTGCGCCGCGTGCCGGAGCACGTCGTCACGATCGCGTGGATTCGCAACTGGACCGAGCGCTGGCTCGAGCGGCCCTGGTTCGAGCGCGCCGACGTGCTGCTGGCCTCCTCGCAGGGCTCGGCCGATCTGATCGAGGAGTGCACCGGCCGTCTCACGGCTCGCTTCCCGCTGGCGGTCAATCCGGAGCGCTTCCACCCTCGCTCGGCCGAGCAGCGGTTCGCCGCCGACTACGTGTTCACCGGCAACTGGTGGGGCGAGGACCGCGACATCCAGCAGGCTCTGGCCCCGCGCCGGGACGAGCGGGTGGACGTTTACGGCAAGGGCTGGGAGAAGGTCCCGGCGCTCGCGCCGTACGCCCGCGGCGAGCTCCCCTACGAGGATCTGGCGCTGCTGTACCCGAGCGTCAAGCTCGTGCTCGACGACACCCAGGGCCCGACGCTTCCCTACGGCGCCGTCAACGCCCGCGTGTTCGACGCGCTCGCGGCCGGAACCCTCGTCCTCACGAACTGCGAGTCGGGGGTGCGCGAGCTGTTCGATGATGAGTTCCCCGTCTGGAGCTCCCGCGGGAGCCTGCGCTCGAGGCTCGACGAGCTGCTCGGGAACGGGCCGCGCCGCGAGCAGCTCGCGGCGCGCTATCGCGACGTCGTGCTCGCGCGCCACACCTACGCGCACCGCGCGGCGCGCCTGCGCGAGCTGTTGATCGAGCGCGAGCTGCGCCTGACCTTCTGCCTGAAGATCGGCGCGCCCGACCGCGAGGCCGCACCCCGCTGGGGCGACCTGCACTTCGCGGAGTCGATCGCCGATGAGCTGCGCCGGCGCGGGCATCGCACGCTGGTGCAGACGCTCGTCGAGTGGGAGGACGAGGCCGGCCTGAGCTACGACGTCGTGGTTCATCTGAAGGGCCTCAGCCGCTACCTGCCCAAGCCCGGCCAGTTCAACGTGCTGTGGTCGATCAGCCATCCGGCCGAGCTGACCGGCGAGGAGTGCGACGGCTATGACCTGGTGGCGGTCGCCTCACCGCGGTTTGCCGCCGCGCTGCGCGAGCGCACGACGACGCAGGTGGTCGTCCTCGAGCAGGCCGCCGATCCCTGGGTCATGTACCCGGATCCGCGCGCGCAGCTCGCTCACGAGCTGGTCTATGTCGCGAACTCGCGCAACGTGCTGCGACCGATCGCGCGCGAGCTGGACTCGACCGAGCATGACCTGGCCATCTGGGGGGCCAACTGGGACGGGCTGATCGACACCTCGCGCGTGATCGGCGAGCACATCCCCAACTCCGCGCTGCGCCAGGTCTACAGCTCGGCCGGGATCGTCCTGAACGACCACTGGGACGACATGCGCGAGCACGGCTACATCTCAAACCGCGTCTACGACGCTCTGGCCTGCGGAGCGCTCGTGTTGAGCGACGACGTGCCGGGGCTGACCGAGCGCTTCGGCGACGCGGTCGTCGTGTACCGCTCGGCCGAGCAGCTGCGCGAGCTGATCGAGCGCTTCCTCGCCGACCCCGGCGAGCGCCGCCGCCGTGGCGAGCTGGGACGCGCCGCCGTGCTCGGCGGCCACACCTTCGCACACCGGGTCGAGCGGCTGCTGTCGATCGTCGAAGAGCGCGTGCGCGAGCCCGCCCACGCGCGCCGGCTCACCGCGGCGGCGTAGGACCGTGCGCATCTGGCTCAGCGACGGCGACCGGCGCCTGGACGAGGGCAGCGGCTACGGCCAGGTGTCTGCGGCGCTCTCACGCGGCCTCATCGAGCTTGGCCACGAGGTCCGCTTCCAGGAGTTCGCCGGCATGGAGTTGGCCCTGTTCGTGTGCCCCCCCAACAAGATCAGGTTCGGGCGCCAGGTGCGCTCGGCGGCGGTCACCATGCACGAGCTCGATCACCTCCCGGAGTCCAAGCGCGACTGGGCGCAGATTCTCAACCGCCTGGACCTCGTGATCACGCCCACGGCCTGGAACCGGGACGTCTGGCTGGCGGCGGGAGTTACGACGCCGATCGAGGTCGTTCCGCTCGGCGTCGACCCCGAGCTCTACTTCCCGGCGACCGGCCTGCGCTGCATCTTCCTGTGCGTCCACGAGAACCTCGGCGGGCACACCTCGCGCGAGGACTGGCGCCGGACGCTTGGAGCCTACCTCGCGACCTTCGGCCGCGAGGACGACGTGTGCCTGAAGATCAAGACGTGGAAGTGGAAGCCCGAGGAGTTCCGGGCGGCGCGCGAGGCGGTTCTCGAGGAGCTGGGCATCGAGGAGGCCGACGCCGCGCAGATAGAGGTGCTCGACGGTGTCCTTGCGGCCGAGCAGATGCGCGAGCTCTACCAGCGAGCCTGGCTGTTCATCAAGAACGCCAACCGCGAGGGCTGGAGCATGCCCTGCACGGAGGCGATCGCGTGCGGCACCCCGGTCGCGGCCGCCGCAATCGAGCCGCTGCTGTCGCATCTGGGGGACGACACCAGGTGGTTCACCCCCGGCGACGCCGACGAGCTCGGGCGGGTGCTTCAGGACGAGTACGCTCGCTTTCGCTCGCGCCTGCGCCTCGCACAGCGTCACGACGCCTCGGTCACGACCAAGCTCGTCGAGGTGGCCCTCACGCAGCTGACGGCTTGAACCCGCGGGGCCCGGCGTCGGGGCGGCGGGCCAGCACGTGGTGGTAGGAGGCGAAGCGGCTCCCGCGCCGGTGCCCGGGCTGTGCCTGCCATCGCACCTGCGAGAAGCCCGCCCTGCGCAGCTGGCGCATGGCGCCACCGGCCGATCGCAGGCGCACCCGCGAGCGATGGCGCCCGAGCCGCGCCACGGCACGCTCGGCCAGCGGCGGACCGAGCATTCCGAGCAGCGGCAGCCCAGTGAACGGGTCGCGCGGGTGCAGGCGGTTGGGGTTGCGCACGATCAGCCACCCGCCCGGGCGTAGCACGCGCAGGATCTCCTCGAGCGCCAGGCGCTCGGCGGCCCGATCGACGATGTAGCAGAGGGAGTTGTTGGCGACGACGAGGTCGACGCTCGAGTCCGCCAGCGGCAACGACTGCGCGTGCGCGATGACGGCGCTCACCGTGAGCCCTCGGTGCTCCGCGATCTCGACTGCGACCTGCGCACGCTCCCCGTTGGGATCGACGGCCACGACCTCGGCGCCCAGATGGGCGAAGTAGAGGGCGAGCGCGCCGAAGCCGGCCCCAAGGTCAAGCACGCTGCGTCCCGCTATCGGGGGGGCGCTCTGTTCGGCCAGGAGGCGCAGCAGCAGCCGCCCGCGGCGGGCCGCGAGCATCGAGTTGGTGTCGAGCGTCACCAGTCCGGCGGGCGTGTCGAGGCTCTCGCTGCGGCGCTCGTAGTGCTCGATGATCGCGTCGCGCAGATCGTGCGCTATCGGAGCGAAGGCGGGCGGGCTGGAGGTGCCCTGAACCGGGACGCTCATCGGCTCGCGAGGCGCTCGGTCAGCGGCTCCAGCTTGACCCTGTGCTCGCTGCTCGGCGTCGCCGGCGTGGGCGTTGTCCATGCCCGCAACGGAAGCGCGCGCAGCCGTCGGGCGGCCTCGTCCAGCTCCATCAGCTCGAGCGGTTCGGCGCCCGCCTCGAGCAGTTCGTGCCCGGTCAGGTCGCGCTGGGCGTCGGGCTCTGAGGAGAGAAGGTAGCCGGCGATCCGCGGATCCAGCTCGCCGGCGCCGTCCGGCGGGCCGCGCGAGCCGATCAGCTCGCGCAGGATCGAGACGTACTCGCGCCGGATCTCGTCCCGTGAGCGGCCGAGGCGCCGGGCCAGCGTGCCCGCACGCTCCCCGTCGCGCTCGATCGCGGCGAGCAGGTCGCGTTGCCAGGGTTTCAGGCCGGCCAGCCCGATCGCCGGGTTCGCTGAACCCAGCCCACCGCGTAGGGCCGAGCGGGCCAGCAGCGAGAGCGGCTTGAGGTGTCTCCTCGGTATCACGCTGGTGGCGACCAGGGTGGCGATGTAGCTCGCGAACACGAGGGCGAGCACGGCGGCGCGCTCCGAGGGCCACAAGGCCAGCCCAACGGCCTGAACGCTCGCGGCGATCGCGACAGCCGCCGCCAGGCCGAGGAGCGGCCTGGCCTCGATGCTGACCTGCGTGTGCGCCCTGATCGCGAGCACGATCCACATCGTGCACGCGACGAGCAGCCCGAGGATCACCGCGAGCGGCGCGCCATAGGCGCCGAGCCAGGGGATCGTGACTGCGCTCAGTGCAACCTGCAGCACGACGGCGAGCACCGCTCCAACGCTGTACCACAGCATGCGCCGTTCCACTTTGACCGTGCGCACCAGCATGATGAACAGGCCGTAGGCGACGAATGCCACGCCGATCAGCGGGATCAGCGGAGCGGCTGTGCGGTACTCGGGTCCGGCGAGCAGCACGAGGATGTTCGCGCCGACGTCCAGCAGCACGACGATGGTCGTCGCGGCGAGCAGGTAGTAGGTGAGCATCGCGCCCCTGACCCGCTGCTCGCCGACGTGTTTG
>Ga0302314_10007662_pt1 | contig 19388 bp, 17 predicted proteins | sample III_Palsa_N2_3_FD_200533 | JGI IMG/M metagenome (GOLD analysis project Ga0302314, IMG submission 200533) | Peat permafrost microbial communities from Stordalen Mire near Abisko, Sweden - III_Palsa_N2_3 | ecosystem: Environmental > Terrestrial > Soil > Palsa > Peat permafrost | place: Sweden...
GCCGACCACTCGGGTCGGCGGGGCACCGCTGCGAGACGAACACCTGCACCTACATGTAGTAGCCGAAGACGTCGGCGATCATCTGCGTCTTGCTGTTGGCGCGCAGGTCCACCGTCCCGTTCGCGCTGACCGGGACGATCACCTGGTTCGGTACCGTCGCGTTCGCGCTGAACCAGTCCAGGTTGGACGTCGGCGGTACCGCGGCACCGTCCGCCCAGGCGGTGAGGAAGCCGCCGCCGACGGTGCCGGTGACGGTGACGTTCAGCACGACCGCCTTGACGCCGCTCGGGACACCGGCCTTGCCGGTGACCTGGAGCACGACCGTCTGCCCGGCCGGGATCGGCGTCTTGGTGCTGATGCCGGTGGCGTAGCGGGTGTCCAGCAGCCGGGTGGGCGCGACGCTGGTGAACTCGGCGCCGGTGGCGTCCTCGGTGTAGTAACCGGAGACGTCGGCGATCACCTGGCTGATGCCGTGGACCTTGATGGAGACGTTGCCGTCCGTGCCGAGCGGCACGACGGCCAGTCCGGCGACGGTGGCGTTGGTGCCGTTCCAGTCGATGTTGGAGACGCCGGGCCAGGTGTCGCCCTCCGGGTAGGCCGCGAAGTAGCCGCCCCCGGTGGTGCTGGTCGCGGTCAGGTTGAGCACGACGGCCGTGGCGTTGGCCGGGACGCCGCCCTGGTTGGCGACGGCCAGGCTGATCGTGGCGTTGCTGATCGGCGTCTTGGTGCTGATGCCGATCGCCTTGCGGGTGTCCATGATCCGAGCCGGGGCCACCGGGGTGAAGGTCGCGCCGGTGGTGTCGGCGGTGTAGTAGCCCTGGATGTCGGCGATGACCGCGGCCCCGCTGTTGGTGAAGAAGTCCACGGCACCGTCGGCCGGCACGGGGACGGTCACCATGTTGGCGACGGTCTGGTTCTTCCCGGTCCAGTTGAGGTTGGAGGTCTTCGGACGGGGGGTGTTGTCACCCCACGCGGTGAGGAAGCCGCCGCCGGTGGTGCTGGTGACGGTGACGTTCAGGACCACCGAGGTGACCCCGGTGCTGGGAATGCCCGGGATCGCGGTGTTGCCCTCGATCTGGACGCCGGTGAAGCCGTTCCCGGGCACCAGCGCGCCGCTGTTGCGGGTGTCCAGGATGCGGGTCGGGGTGACCGGGTGGTAGGTCCCGGGCCCGGTGGCGGCGGCGGGCAGCTCGTCGCACAGGGTGCTGGTCAGGTTGGTGGCATTGGGCTCACCGAGCCCGGTGACCAGGTCGTACCCGGTCTTGGCCTGGTAGCCGACCTTGTTGTGCAGGATGTTGTTGCCGCTGGTGACGTCGGTGAAGTCGCTGCTGTAGCCGCCGGCGGTACTGGCCGTCTGGTACAGGGCGAAGTTCAGGAATCCCAGCGGGCCGTTGGCCTTGCAGGCGGGCTGGGCGTCGGCAATGGCGGTCAACGCGGCCCAGGTCGGTGACGCGCCACTGGTCCCGCCCTCGACGAACCAGACGCCGTCGCTGTATATCGGGTAGCCGTTGTTCTCGTCCGCGAGCGCGGAGACGTCGGGGACCTCACGGCAGACGTCGCCGGAGGCCGCATCGCACTTGGAGGTGTAGCCGGCCAGGCTGAAGCCGGACTGGTAGTCCAGGCTCGGGGGCAGCTCCCAGGCGTTCGAGACGCCGCCGCCGCTGGCCCCGCCGCCGTAGCCGGAGGAGTCGGGGAGGCCGTCGTTCCAGGCCGTGTTGCTCGGCAGCGAGGTCCCGCCGACGGCGGTGATGAACGGCTGGCTGGCCGGGTCGAGGACCGAGGCGGTGAGCTCGTTCGGGTCCTTCGGGCCACTGGGGTAGCACGCGGTCGCGCCGTCGTCACCGGAGGCGGCGAACGCAGACTGTCCCTGAGTGGCCGCCTCCAGCAGGAGGTAGCTCTCCTGGTTCAGCGACGCGGTCTCCGTGTCGAACTCGCAGGAGCCCCAACTGATCGACAGAACCGAGGCGTTGTCCTGGGTCACCATGGCCCCGAAGGCCGCCAGCTCACCGGCGTCGGAGTTCGCGCCCTCGTAGTCGATGATCGACGCGCCGGGAGCCAGACTGGCGATGTCCTCCATGTCGAGCAGCGACTCGGTGCCGACGTTCGCACCCGGAGCCGCGGTGGGAGCCGGGCTCGCCTTGACGGTGCTGACCTTCACGTGGGTGCCGTAGCAGGCCTGGTACGTGGCGAGGTTCGACGGGGAGTAGTTCTCCAGCTCCAGCAGGCCGACGGTCACTCCGGCCCCGCTGGTGGCGGTGTGCTGGATGTTGTAGTCGCTGGCCAGCAGCTCGGCGCTGGTGTAGCCGTGGCCGTCGGTGGCCGAGATGGACTTCTTGAGGGAGGCGGCGGCGGACGCGCAGAGCTGCGGTCCGGTGCTGCTGGCGGCCGGGGTCACCGCGCTGAGGCGGGAGCCGGCGGCGGCCGGGGCCGCGGCGCTGTTCGGGTTCCGCCTGACCAGGTCCGTCGTGCGCTGGGTCAGCGAGTCCAGCCCGCTGATGCCGGACACGTCCGCGGCGACGGCGGTGGGCAGCTCCGGCGCGGTGGTGTTGGCGTAGGCCGCGGCGCCGTCCTGCAGCTTGTAACCGGCGAAGTTGGTGCCGAGGGACTTCGCGGCGGCGGACAGCGTGGTGGTGATCGGGATGCTCAGACCGTCCGCGGTGGGCTTGCCCGGGTGCAGGCCGGCGGCCTTGAGCGCGGAGGTCACCTGGTCGATGGTGGCCTGGGTCGGCCCGAAGACCGAACCGAACTGCCCCTTGGCCAGGTAGTGGTGGTAGTCGCTGCTGCCCTTGGTGGACACGGCCTCGGCGTACGCGTTCAGCGCCGACGGGTCGCGCGGGTTCAGACCGACGCTCAGCTGCACCGTGGTGCTGCCGGACGGCGCGGTACCGCGGACGGCCCCGGCCGGGATGTGCGGCGCGGCGCCGATCCGGTGCGGAGCGGCGGCGGCCGCCGCGGCCGAGGCGGCCGACGTCAGCCCGGCGGCGTCGGCGGTGGCCGAGGTGGCGACCAGGGCCAGAGCGGCGGTGGATGCGGCAACCGCGACGCGTATCGCGCGCCGCGAGCCCTGGGTGGTGGTTCGGCGGCGGCCGGGCGCAGGGTCTGTGGAACCCCCCGGCACCGCAGTGACCTTGTCGGTCATGCAGGCTCTCCTCATGAGACTCGCGCAGCGTCAAGCCGGGGGGCGTGCGCGGGCAGTCGCCGTCGAGCACTGGCCGCGGGGCCGGAGTGCGAGACGAAAGCGGACACAAAGGTGGTTCTCGGTGCGCGGACAGGCACCTGAACAACCCCCGAACTTGACTGATGCAGGATAGTTTTCTATCAGTGCGAGTCGCATATTGTCTGTTGGGGATCGTGGGGCTGAGCTTTCGTTATCACATTGACGCAGCGGATGCTCGCCCTTTGGGGCGAATCGTACACAGAGGCATATCCGTGAGCCGCGGCTGACGGCCCGACTGCCCTGATTGCTTGGCTGAATGACCGAGACGGCCAGGTCCGGCCGGACCAGCTCGACCTGCGCACACCCTGCGGAGCATGGCGGCTGCGGTAGCTGCCGGCCCACATGATCCAGAACCACGGTTTCGCCGACGCCGCGGACGGCAAGCGGACCGACTGCGGCGACTGGGCGGACCGCCCCTTCGGCGACGACCCCGGCCGGTCCATTCCGCGCCTCGGCCGCCCGGGTCGCCGAAGCCTTCGCCCAACACGGCTTTTGGGAAAGGGAGTTCTGGCTGCCCGAGGTACGCGGCGGAATGAGTTTCCCGGCCCGCACCGCGATCGGCTTCCACTTCGTGGACTATGTCGTCCACGGCTGGGACGTGGCCGTCGCCATCGGCGTCCCCGCGCGCTCCGCGCCGGAGCCGCTGCACGGCGTCCTGCCGTACGTGCGGGAGGTCCCGGACGGCGCCGGGAGCCGCGTTCCGCCCCGGCCCGGCACCGACCGGCGCCGACCCCCTGGCCCGGATCCTGGCCCTCCTCGGCCGCTCCCCCTCGTGGGCGAACTGACCCGTCGCCGAACTGACCCGTCGCCGAACTGACCCCTCGAACGCGACTCACCCCATGGCGCCGCCGGTTCAACCGGTCCACCGGTTCAAGCGGTCCACCGGTTCAAGCGGCGGCGTCCGGGGAGCCGAGCAGCGGACCGAGCAGGGCAGCCGGGTCAATGGCCGACGGCAGGCCGCTGACCTGGCCGTCGCCGACCTCGATCACCCGCCAGACACCGTCCGTCCGCTGCGCCAGGTCGGTGGTGACGAAGCGGCAACCCAGTCCCCGGACCAGCGGGGCCAGCTGCTCGACCCCCGGTGCGGGCCTCAGCTCGGGGGTGTCGGGGTGGGCGGTGATCAGCACCGCCTCGCCGTCCAGCCACCAGACCCGGGCCTCGCCCGCCTCCCGCCGGAACTCCTCGAAGGCCCGCAGCACGATGCCACCGGCCAGCGAGTCCTCCTGAAGTTCGACGAAGCGGGCCACCACCGCGTGGACGGCCGGGGCGTCGCCCAGATCGGGTAGGTAGCAGGCCTCGTCCCAGTCGTGCTTTCGGGACTTGACGTAGTCCTTGACGATCCCCGGGCCGGCCGGGAGACGGGCGGCGGCCCCGGCCAGCACGTCGGCCCCGGGGGTCCGCGACGGTAGGCAGGGGAGCCATTCGGAGGCCGGGGTGACCGCACTGAACTCCGGATACCAACTCGGCAGTTCATGTGCCCTTCGGTACTGTCCGGGATCGGTCAGCAACTGCGCGCCCCGCGTTGCGAGGGCGTCGGCAAGGGCCGCGTAGTCGTCGGCAGGGATCATCCATCCCCGGTACCACACCGGTCCGAGGCCCTGCGGCACCCGCCGCACCGCCTCGTCCGGACGTCCGGCGAGCAGCGCGTCGTGGTCCAGCAGCGCTGTGCTGAAGCCGAGTTGACGTGCGGCGGTGGCCTGCCCGGCGAAGTGCGGATCGGTCCGGGTCGGGCGCAGTGGGTCGTTGCAGAGCAACAGGGCAGTGGTCACCCGTTCACGGTAGAGCTTTTATGGGTATCTGGCTCCGCAATATCCCATGAACTCTCAGGGGTGTATGAGATCGAATAATGCCATGGCCTCGTACACCGCCGGGCCGGGCCGGGCCGGGTGGCGGTTCAGGGGCGGGGGGTTCGCGGGCCGTGGGCGGTGAGGTACTCGGCCGCCAGCCAGGGGCCGAGGTCGTCCAGGAGCATGTGCAGGTCGGAGGTGTCGGCGGTCCGGGTGCGGGCGATGGTCGCGGCCCGGCGCATCTGCGCTGCGCGCTCAGGGTAGTAGCGGCCGAACACCTCCGCCGACTCGGTCAGGTCGCTGGTCCAGCCGCCCCATTGGGGCATCACCAGGCTGAGGCCGGTCCGGACGATGCGCCGACTGGCGGCCCGGTTCAGCGTGCGGCCTTCAGATTCCCGGCCTTCGGATTCCCGGCTTTCGGAGCCCTGGCCTGTGGAGTTGCCGCCTTCGCGGCCCTCGGCGGACGCCTCGGTGGCTGCGGCGAGCGCCGCCGCGCGTCCGCGCCAACGGTCCAGGTTCGGGCCCAGGTCGCCGTTGGACTCACGGGCCAGCACCGAGCTGGGGCGGTAGCGCGGTAGCCGCGCCGCGAGGTCGTCACCGAGCAGAGGCGTGCAGAGGCAGGCGACCATCCACCCCATGTCGTACCGCTCCAGCTCGCTGAGCAGGGTGTCCGTGCTGAAAAGCAGCGCGCTGACCCCGTCGACCTCGGCGAAGTCGTCGTTCAGCCCGGCTTCGAGGGCCCGGGCGTGGGCCCGGTCGGCGTCGGTGGGGTCGCCGTGCAGGGCGAGCAGCAGGTCCAGGTCCGAAACGCCGGGGATCGCCGTGCCGCGCGGGATGCTGCCGTACAGGTAGGCGCTGTGCAGCCGGGTGTCGCCGAAGGCGTCGGCGATCCGTGCCCGGGCGGACGCCACCACCGGCGCGAACTCCGGAGGCACCCGGCTCAGCGAGCCCTCCCGCGCGATGTACCCGTCGTGGTCCAGTCCCTTGTCGCTCATGCCCGAACTCTGCCGCGCCCTCCCGGTCGCCGCCAGCCGATTTCCCGGTGGCCGGCGGGAAAGGCGGCTGGAAAGGCGGAGGGGAAGTCGGCGGGAAAGGCGGCGGGCTATCGCTGGAACAGTCCCAGGAGCCGGTCCAGCGACCAGGTCTGCCAGGCCACGGCCAGGAACGCCACCGCCGAGATCAGGGCCATCATCAGGTTCTGCCCCTGTTCGGCCCAGTCGTGGATCATCAGCACGAAGTAGAGCAGGTTCAGCAGCAGGCCGCCGACCAGGGCGATCGGCGTCAGGAAGCCGAGGATCAGGCCCAGTCCCAGCGCCAGCTCCGCGTAGACCACGATCCGGGCGATCAACCGGGGCCGGGGTCGCACCACCCGGTCGAAGCCCTGCCGCACCACGGGCCAGCGGTGCTTCTCGGCGATTCCGGCCGCCCAGGCGATACCGCCGCCCGCGAACCAGGTCTTCTTGTCCTTGTGCCGCCAGCTCTCCAGCCACCACAGCCCGAGCCCGATCCGCAGCACCGCCACCCACTCGGCTCCGCTGAGCCAGAAGGTCTGCATGGCGTCCCCCTTACCAGAACTGACGGAGAGTCAGTTCAGCGGATTTGCCGACAACCCGCAAGGGGCGGCGGCGCGCCGTCCGGCCCGGCAACTGCCCTCCCGGCCGCCCGAGCTGCCCGGTGTTAGGGTCGCCAGGTGTCGCAAAACAGCACCGTGCGGTCCTGGCGGTGCCGGAGCGAGGACGGGAAACCGAGTTGAGTTTCTTCACGCTGGGCCATCGCGGCGTCATGGGCGTCGAGCCGGAGAACACGGTGCGCTCCTTCCTGCGCGCCGAGCGGGAGGGGCTGGACGGCATTGAGCTGGACCTCCACCTGAGCAAGGACGGTGCGCTGGTGGTGATGCACGACGCCACGGTCGACCGGACCACGGACGGCAGCGGCGCCATCGGGGATCTCACCCTGGCGGAGCTGCGCACGCTGGACGCCGGGCGCGGTGAGCGAGTGCCGGTCTTCGAGGAGGTTCTGTCGGCAGTCTCGCCCGAGTTGCCGATCCAGGCCGAGATCAAGGACGCCCGTGCCGCCCGGGTGCTCGCCGAAGTGCTGCGGGAGCGCGCCCTGCTGGACCAGGTCACCGTGATCTCCTTCCACGACGACGCCCTGCGCGAGATCCGCGGCCTGCTGCCCGATGTCCGGACGGTGCTGGTCGCCGGCCGGACCGGCAAGGACCTGGTGGATCGGGCCCAAGCGGTGGGCGCCCGGCTGGTGAGCCTGGAACTGGGCAAGCTCTGCCTGGACACGGTCGAGGACTGCCGCCGCGCCGACATCGAGGTGATGGCGTGGACCGTCAACACGCCGCGGGAGCTGGCACTCGCCCGCGCTCTCGGCCTGGTCGGCGCGGTCACCGACCTCCCCGGCACCAAGCGCATGGTCCAGTCCTCACCCGAACCGGCCTGACCTGACCACCTCCGGGCGCGGCTGAGGCCGGCTAGCCGAGATCTGAATCCGACGTTGGCTCGGTGGTGACGTCCGGGGTCGTCCGGGCTCCTGCGGAGAGGACCTCGCGGGCCTGGTCGGCGGCCCGGGCGAGGCTTTCGGCGACGTAGTCGAGGAAGCGCGCGATGTTCTCCAGGCGGTCGGCGGCCGGGGTGCCGGGGCCGAGGACGGCGACGCCCTGCCGGGTGACCTCGACCTGCTCGGTGAGGGCGTGGACGCTGGCGATCATCGACTGGTACCAGAGGTCGTCGTCCACGACGTACCGCTCGCGGCGGCGCTCGTCACGTTCCCTGCGGACGAGGGTCTGGCTCTCCAGGAAACTGATCGACTTGGAGATGGTCGCGGGGCTGACCTGGAGGCGCTGGACGAGTTCGGACGCCGTCAGGCTGCCGGTGTCGCTGGTGACGAGGCTGACCAGCAACCGCGACATCATCTTGGGCAGGCCCGACTGCATCATGACAGCGGTGAACCGCTCCTCGTACTCACGCACGGCCTCGGCGTCGCGTCCGTGCGGCTGGGGGACCGGCTCCGGTCCCTGGGACGAGGCCCGACTCGGCCGGTGCGCGCGCCGTTCGCTGGCGCGGTGGGCCTGGTCGGGACGGTAGGCGGTGGGGCCGTCGTTCCGCATCACCTCGCGCGTGATCGTCGAGGTGGGGCGGTCGAGACGTCTGGCGATCTCCGCGTAGGCGAGGCCGTCGGCCAACCCCAGCGCGATCTGCTGGCGTTCCTGCTGAGTGAGTCTGCCTCCCGGCACCACGACCTCCTTGGTACGTCCCCGATGCGGCCACTATAGCGTTCAGCTTCAGCCCATTGCAACGCAATGAGTAACTGTCGTTGCATTGACCTTCAGTATCAGTGCAACGATTTCACGGCTTTCACCTGTGGTGATGGGGATTTCGCGCAACAATGTCGTTGTCGGAAGTTGAAATGCAACGTAGCGTTTCCCTTGTTCGCAACAACGAGTCACAGGAGAGCACGATGCAGAAGTTCGCCACCACCGCCCCGATCGCCGCCGTCCTCGACATCCCCGCGGGACGCGTCCAGTTGATCGCCGCCGACCGGGCCGACACCACGGTCGAGGTCCTGCCGGCGAAGGCTTCGAAGAGCCGCGACGTGAAGGCGGCGGAGCAGACCAAGGTCGAATATGTCGACGGAGTCCTGCGGATCGAGGCCCCGACGAAGAACCAGTACCTCGGCCCGAGCGGATCCATCGAGGTGACCATCCAACTGCCCACCGGCTCCCGGGTCGAGGCGAAGGCCGCCTGCGTCGAACTCCGCGCGGTCGGCCGCCTGGGCGACATCGCCTTCGAAGGCGCGTACCAGCAGATCAAGATTGACGAGGCCGCCAGCCTGCACCTCACCGCGGTCGACGGCGATGTCGAGGTCGGCCGCCTGGGCGGCCCCGCCGAGATCAGTACCGCACGGGGTGACATCCGGATCGCCGAGGCCAAGCGCGGCAAGGTCGTGCTGCGCACCCAGTCCGGCAGCATCTCGGTCGGCGCCGCCGCCGGAGCCTCGGCCTCCCTGGACGCCCGTACCTACCACGGCCGGGTCAGCAACAGCCTCAAGAACGACGGCACCGCCGAGCTCGACATCCACGCCACCACGACCAACGGCGACATCACCGCCCGCAGCCTCTGAGCCACTGCCTCCGACCCCACAACCTCCGACCCACAGCGCATGAGGAGCACCCACCATGACCAACCTGGCCATCGCGGCGAACGGGTTGCGCAAGTCCTACGGAGACAAGGTCGTACTCGACGGCGTCGACCTGACCGTCCCCGAGGGAACAATCTTCTCCCTGCTCGGCCCGAACGGCGCCGGCAAGACCACTGCCGTGAAGATCCTCTCCACCCTCATCTCCGCCGACCCGGGCAGCGGCGGCATCCACATCGGCGGCCACGACCTGGCCGCCGCCCCCCAGGCGGTGCGGGCCGCGATCGGTGTCACCGGCCAGTTCTCCGCTGTCGACGGGCTGATCACCGGTGAGGAGAACATGCTGCTCATGGCGGACCTGCACCACCTCTCCCGCAGCGAGGGGCGGCGCACCACCGCCGAGTTGCTGGAGCGGTTCGACCTGGTCGAGGCCGCGAAGAAGCCGGCCTCCACCTACTCCGGCGGCATGAAGCGCCGGCTGGACATCGCCATGACGCTGGTCGGCAGCCCACGGATCATCTTCCTGGACGAACCCACCACCGGCCTCGATCCCCGCGCCCGCCACCACATGTGGCAGATCATCCGCGAACTGGTCACGGGCGGCGTCACCGTCTTCCTCACCACCCAGTACCTGGACGAGGCCGACGAACTCGCCGACCGCATCGCGGTGCTCAACGACGGCAAGATCGTGGCCGAGGGAACCGCCGACGAACTGAAGCGGCTGATCTCCGGCGGCCACGTCCGGCTCCGGTTCTCCGATCCGGCGGCGTACCAGTCGGCTGCCTCCGCCCTGGGCGAGGCCGCCCGCGACGACGACGCGCTGGCGTTGCAACTCCCCAGCGACGGCAGCCAGCGCGAACTACGGTCCATCCTCGACCGGTTGGACTCAGCCGGCATCGAGGCCGACGAACTGAGCGTGCACACCCCGGACCTGGACGACGTGTTCTTCGCCCTGACCGGCGGTGCCCGCGTTCCCAGCCAGAACCAGCAGTCCACCAACGAGTCCACCAACGAGTCCACCAACGAGCCCGCCAACGAGCCCACCAAGCAGTCGGCCAACCAGCCCAAGGAGAACGTCCGATGAGCACCGTGTCCCTCGCCGTACGCGACTCCTCCACGATGCTGCGACGCAACCTGTTGCACGCCCGGCGCTACCCGTCGCTCACCCTGAACCTGCTGCTCACCCCGATCATGCTGCTGCTGCTCTTCGTCTACATCTTCGGTGACACCATGAGCGCGGGTATCGGCAACGGCCATCCGGACCGCTCCGCATACCTCGCGTACGTCGTCCCGGGCCTGCTGCTGATGACCATCGGCAGCACCGTGGTCGGAACGGCGGTGTCCGTCTCCAACGACATGACCGAGGGCATCATCGCCCGCTTCCGCACGATGGCGATCCACCGCCCTTCGGTGCTCATCGGGCACGTCGTCGGCAGCGTGTTGCAGTCGATCATGAGCGTGGTCCTGGTCGGCGCCGTCGCCGTGGCCCTCGGCTTCCGGTCCACACATGCGGGTGTCCTGCAGTGGCTGGCGGCATTCGGACTGCTTGTGCTCTTCGCCACCGCGCTCACCTGGATCGCCGTCGGCATGGGGCTGATCAGCCCGAACGCCGAGGCAGCCAGCAACAACGCGATGCCGATGGTCCTGCTGCCGCTGCTGTCCAGCGCCTTCACCCCGATCCACTCCATGCCCGGCTGGTTCCAGCCGATCGCCGAGTACCAGCCGTTCACACCCGCCATCGAAACCCTGCGCGGCCTGCTGCTGGGCAGCGCGATCGGCAACAACGGGTGGCTGGCCATCGCCTGGTGCCTGGGCCTCGCGGCGCTCGGCTACTTCTGGTCGGCCTCGAAGTTCAACCGTGACCCGAAGTAACCGCGATGACCGAGCGGGCCGCGTCCCGCAACTCGTTCCGCCCCAGGGCGGCGTCCGCCGACACCACGTCGGCGCACGCCGCCCCGTTGGCGTCCCGGCCACCCCGGGCCACCCCGGCCACCGGCGCAGACAGCACCGACAGCGCCGACAGCGCCGGCGTCCGCGAAATCCGGTCGAACCCAGGAGCCGCTCGGCCTACGCTGACGCCATGGAGCACACCAAGTCCTCATACGTCTGCTTGCCGTGCCGTGCCTCCTACAAGCAGCGTGTCGACGGGAACCCCGAGCGCGTGTGCCCTCGCTGCGCACAGCAGTTGATCCACGTCGGATCCGCCTTCGCGGTACCGCGCCGACGCGACACCGCCGGATGGCGAGTGCTCACGGTGCTGCTCGAAGCGGGTGTCGGCTTCCACAAGAGTTGTTGCAGCACCCCAGGCTACCGACCGCGCACCGTACGGGAGATACGCCAGCGGATCGCGTACGCCGAAGCAACCGGCGAACCTCTGGCTCGCTCCCTCATCCGCGCTGAACTGCCCTGAACTGACGCCAACTGCCGTGCCCGGGGCCGATCACCGGCCGGTGAAATCAGGCGAGTTCGAACCCGAGACACGACGACAACTCATAGGGGACAGCCATGCCCGTGCGGATGAAGCTGGTGGCCATAACGCTCGACTGCGCCGACCCACAGGCGCTGGCCGCGTTCTATCAGCGGGCCACCGGGCTGGAGCCGCATCCGGACTCCGGCGCTGACTTCGCCGGCCTCACCGGCAAGGACGGGCTCTTCATCGGGTTCCAGCGGGTGGACGACTACCAGCCTCCGCGCTGGCCGGACCAGGCCGCACCGCAGCAGAGCCATCTGGACTTCGAGGTCGACGACCTCGACCAGGCCGAGTCCCTGATCAGGGAGTTGGGAGCGGGCAAGCCGGAGTACCAACCCGGCGGCGACAAGTGGCGGGTCTTCACCGACCCGGCCGGACACCCCTTCTGCCTGGTCACCGACTGACGTCCGGCACTGGGGCACCAGCCCATCAGCCGTCAGTCGATCCCGCCGGTCGCAGCAGCGGTGATGAGCGCGACGCGGGGTGCCCCCTGGAAGACCTGCTTGGTGTGCCACTCGCGGTGTTGGGCCGAGACCCGCCGCACGCCGGGCTGCGGGCCCAGCAGCGGCCGACCGGTCAGGGCGAGTACCTGTTCGCGGGCCGCCGGACTCCTGCCGACAAAGCGCTGCGAGACCATCACCCGGTGGTCGTCGGCGAGACCGAGGACGCCCTTGTCGAAGAGCTTGTGGTGCAGCGAGCACAGGCACAGTGCGTTGTCCGTCGTGTCCGGGCCGTCGAGCGCCCACCACTTCACGTGCGCGGCCTCCAGCCCGACCGGCACGGTTCCGATCCGGCCGTCGTAGCCGCAGAACGCGCACTGGTACTCGTACGCGGTCAGTACCAGCTCCCGCATCCGCCCGTCGCGCTGCCGTCCCGCGTTCGACCGCGGCCGCAGCTCGGTCTCGGCCAGTTCCAGCTCCAGGCCGACCGCGTCGCACAGGTCACCGTGCAGGGACGGCGGAAAGTGCAGGTCGAGCAGGACCCGGGCGAGCCGTCCGAGCAGCGCGGGTTCCCGCCGCAGGGCGGCCCGCAGCTCCGGGGCGAGTCGCCCTTTCGCGCCAGTGGCCCGCAACTCCAGTACCCCGCTCCCGGGACTGCCGGGCCCGCGGTCGCTGCACACCTCCCAGACCCCGTCGCTCTGGAGGTGGTGGAACGGGTAGGCCGGGGTGGTCCGGTTGGTCGGCCCGTACTCGGCCAGCAGCTGCTTCAGGTCCTGCTCCACCGTGCTGTAGGCCAGCTCGACATCGGGGTCCCGCTGGAAGCGGCCCAGCGCGTACAGGAACAACAGCGGCTTGTGCGGAGCCCGGATGCCGTTCCCGCTCCACTGCCTCAACCGCGCCGCGCGCTCCAGCCAGTCCATAGCCGGGAGCTTAACCGCCTGCCCAGAGGTGGACACTGGGATCAGCGCCGATGGGCCGTGGAATCGGTGAAGGCGACCGGCGACTGCTGACACGAGAAGGACCTCCTGCCCTATGGCCACCGCACCAGTGATCCTCAGCAACCAGCCCGGCAGTTTCGCCTGGGGCGTCTTCCACGACCGCCACCCGAAGCTGATCCAACAGCTCCTCGACGCTGTGCCGTACACCGCTGAGCAGCAGGAAAGGCTGCGTCGGCTCCTGGACGGCAGCCTCAAAGGGGTGTTGGTGCCGTTGAACGAAGACGTTCACGACTACGGCCAGTGGCTGGACTGGGGGCAGGGCCTCTGGGGTCTGCCCTGGGGTGACGCCCCGTTCCTGTGGGCGGAGAGCTACTTCTACCGGCGCGTTCTCGACGCCACCGGATACTTCGAGCCGGGGCCCTGGCGGGGCGTTGACCCGTTCGCGCCCTTCAAGGCAGCTGAGCTGTCCGGGTCGGCGGTGGACGACGAACTCGCCGCCCTGGGCGAGCTGGCGACGCTGCCCGAGAACGAGAGGCGTGACGCGCTGCTGCTGTCGTCGCTCTGGGGCAACCGCGCGGACCTGAGCTTCCAGCTCACCAGCGACGGCGCGTCGGCCCCGCGATCGTCGGCGCTGCTGGCCGACGACACCGCACTCCTGTGGTCACGGCTCGCCTCGGCCACGAGCGGAGCCGTCGCCCTGATCGCGGACAACGCCGGTCGCGAACTCCTGCCGGATCTGCTGCTCATCGACCACCTGCTCGTCCATGGCCTGGCCGCCCGGGCAGTGCTGTACGTGAAGCCGCAGCCGTACTACATCTCCGACGCGACCATGGCCGACACCTTGGCCGCGATCGAGCGCCTGGCCGCCGGCAGCGAGCCCGAGGCGGTGTCCGTCGGCCACCGGCTCTCGTCCGCACTTCGCCGGGGAACACTCGTCGTGCGCACCCACGAGTTCTTCTGCGCCCCACTGCCGTTCCACGACCTGCCGACCGAACTCGCCGACGAGCTCGCCACGGTGGACCTGGCGATCCTCAAGGGTGACCTCAACTACCGTCGTCTGGTCGGTGATCGGAGCTGGCCCGCGGTGACGCCCTTCGCCGAGGCCACCGCCTACTTCCCCACGGCGGTGGCGGCACTGCGCACCCTCAAGTCCGAGGTCGTCGTCGGGCTGGAGGGTGCGGTGGTGAGCGCGTTGGACGACTCCGGCGAACCATGGCGGACCAGCGGCAGGCACGCCGTGGCCCAGGTTCGGGCGTAGCGGGTGGGCCGCTCAGCCCAGATGGGGATGCTTGCCGGTCAGGTAGTCGTTGAGCTGCTGTCGCATGCTGGAGTGGATGTCGAGCGTGTCCAGGTCCGCTGGGCGAACCCAACGAACTTCGTCTGCTTCGTCGTTGACGGTGGGCCGGCCGCTGACGGGTCGGCCGATGTAGGCGGCCTCGAACTGCTGGCGGATCTCGCCGTCGGTGTAGGCGACGATGTGGGTGGGGTTGGAGTAGACGCCGAGGAAGCCGGTGATCTCGGCGAGGATGCCGGTCTCCTCCAGGCATTCGCGCACCGCGCACTGTGCCGCGCTCTCTCCGATGTCCTGCGCCCCACCGGGCAGGGCCCACTGCCCGGTGTCGCGGCGTCGCTGAAGCAGGATGGCCCCGTCGCCGTCCACGACCAGGAGGTTGCTGGCCGGGATGAGGCTGTTCGCCTTGGGTGCGCTGGGATCGTTCAGGTACTCGGTCCTGCCCAACCTGGGGTACTCCTGGTGGTGAGGAAGCCATCCGGCCCGGCCTTCGGCGGGGCTACCCGAGGTGGGGCAGGCCGTTGCCGCGGGCGGGCCCGTCGGCTCGACCCAACGTACCTCGACAGTGACGGCCGACGCTCGCGCACGTTGGTCCAGGCTATTCAGGCTATTCAGGCTATGAGTAGCCGGAGGCCGAGTTCCGCCGTGTCGAGGGCGACGAGGTCGCGGTTGCGGTCGGCCCAACGGCCTGAGGAAAGGTCGTCGCGGAGTTTGTCCACGGCCCGCCCCTCGGCCTCCGGCCCGACTCTGGTCCAGACCGACACCGCGCGCCGCACATGTTCGTCCAGGTATGCCTCGGGTCGGCGCCAGTAGGCCTCGAAGAAGCCGTCAGCGCAGTCCCACGGGATGAGCACCGGCTCCGCGCGGCCCCCGATCGCGCGGGTCAGGTCGGCCAGTGAAGGCCAGTCGACCAGGAGGTCAGCGAATTCCGGCAGGTAGTCGCGGGTGAGCCAGAAGCGCTCACGCCGACCCACATCACTTGCGTCGTAGGTGAACACCACCACCCGGCGGGCCACGCGCCGCATCTCGCGCAGGCCCGCGATCGGGTCCTGCCAGTGATGAACGGTGCTGAAGGCCATCGCGGCGTCGAAGGACTGGTCCGCGAACGGGAGGCTCTCCGCACTGGCGGCCACGCACGGCGCCGCGCCCGCGGGACGCTGCGCCCGCATGACCGCCGACGGTTCCACCGCCGTGACGTCGCGGTCGGGGGGCTCGTAGTTGCCGGTGCCGGCCCCGACGTTCAGTACCGTCCGTGCGTCCCCGAGTGCATCCCACACCCTCGCGGCGATCCTCGGCTCAGTGCGCCGCGTGGTCGGGTAGGCGGACCCGATGGTGTCGTACAACTGCGCTCCGAACACTTTCAGTTGCTCCTCTGGCGTCGTCCTGATCCCCATGGCCCGTGCCTCCAGTTCCCTGTCTATGGCCGTCACCATGGCGGCGGCGCGGTCGCGCTGGTCCAGCAGCAGGCCGCGCAGCCGACGCAGGTGCGCGACCGCGTCGGTGGCCGGGTCGTCGACCAGATCCGCGATCTCACGCAACCCGAAGCCCAGCCGCCGGTAGGCCAGCACCTCCCGCAGCCGCTCCACGTCGCCCGCCACGTAGGCCCGGTACCCGGGCGAGGTCCGCGCGGACGGCCGCACGAGGCCGATCTCGTCATAGTGATGCAGCGTGCGAACGCTCACACCGGCCAGGCCGGCCACACGTCCCACGGTCAGGTGCTCTTCCACATCACTGACTATGCGGCCTGACGCCACGTGAGGGTCAAGCGCTTCCGCTCCTGCCGACGCGCGTGGCCGACCCCGGTGCGGCCGTGACGGAGCCTGCCGCCCTGCCCGCGAGGCTGACCAGCCCGGCGGCACGGCACGGCCCGGCCGACCTGAGGGGTGCGTGCGCTCAGGTCGGCCGGGCCGGGTTCTCCAACGGGGGATGGTCAGTTGGTGGAGTATGCCTCGATGTCGGCGGTGAGGTTGACCGAGCCGTATCGGTTGTAGAGGTCGACGTAGCCGTGGGCGATGGGCAGGTAGAGCAGGACCGGTGTGATTTGGCCGCGCATGAAGTTGAGCGCCGAGTTGTAGGGCTGGGTCGACTTGTCACCCCAGGCCGTGAGGTAGCTGTTGGCGGTGGAGTCGATGGCGGTCAGGTTCACCAGCACGCCGGTGGCGTTGGCGGGGATCCCGTCGACGCCGGCGACCTTGAAACTCAGGTCACTGGTGGGCCCCATCGGCGCCTTGTGGGCGCCGAGGCCCGAGCGGGTGTCGAGGACGCGGGTGGGGGTGATCGGGGTCATGGGCTCGTTGAGGGGATCGGTGGTCGGGCCGAAGGGCACGTAGAAGCCCTCCACCGAGGCGATCAGGTCGACCGAGCCGGCGTGGTTGTACAGCGAGACGCGGCCCTGCGCGTCCACGGGGACCACCACCGTGGTCGAGCGGGTCTCGCCCGCGGCGAAGTTGAGGTCGGAGGTGTTCGGTCGGCTGCTACCGGGTTTGTACGCGGTGACATAGCCGCCCGCCGTCGCGTTGGTCTCGGTGACATCCAGGACCACCGCGGTCGCGCCGTACTCGTAGCTGCCGTTGTTCATGGTCTGGAGGGTCGAGAAGGTGATCGACCCGCCTGCTCCGACCTTGCCGAGCTTGGGCAGTCCACTTCCGCCCCGGGTGTCCAGGACCTGACGGAACTCGCCCTGAACGGCGGCGTCGTTCATCAGGACCGTGCCGTCCGAGTAGGGGGTGAGGGTGTTGTAGCCCTCGACGTCGGCGATCATGTCGAGCTGCCCGGCGGAGGCGTAGAGGTCCACGATGCCGTCGGCTCCGACCGGGACGTCGACCAGGTTGGCGACGGTCTGTCCGGGACGGTAGTTGAGGCTGGCGGCCGTGGGCCGCTTCGCGCCGTCGGGGTAGGCGGTGACGAAGCCGCTGCCGGTGGTGTCGGTGACAGTGAGGTTGAGCATCACCGACGAGGCGTCGGTGATGCCCGCCGCGCCGTTCACCTGGAGCCGGATCACCCCGCCCGCCTTGACCCGGGCCTTGGGCGCGCCCAGGCCCACGCGGGTGTCGAGAATGCGCGAGGGGCCGACCGGCACGAAGACGGGTCCGACGGTGGCCTTGGTGCTCGCGGTGGCGGTGCGGCCGCCGGCGTCGGCCAGGACGTTGCTGATAGTGTACACGCCGGGCCTGGCGTAGGTGTGCTGAATGTTCCAGCAGGACCCGGGCGAGGTGACGACCGGCGTTCCGTCGCCGAAGTTGACCTTGCAGGAGGTCGTCTCGAACGGTGAAGTGGAACCGTCGACGATGCTTACCGTCAGCGGGGAGTCCGCGTCCGGTTCGGTGGTGCTGATCTGGTCGACCAGCGGGCCGGGCGGGTTGATGGTGGCCGACAGGGTGTAGCTCCGACCGTCCTCGGTTTCGGTGATGACGTAGTCGGTGCTCTTGCCCCCGGTCAGCTTCGTGTAGGTGTGCTGCACGGACGCGGCGGTCGTCGTGACGGCAGGGGTTCCGTCGCCAAAGTCGAAGGTGCGGGTGACGGCAGTGCCCCAGGGGTTGCTGTCGCCCGAGGTGACGGTCACCGGATTGCCCACGACAGTCCACTGCGGCGCGTCAGTGGGGGCGTAGTACCGCAGGGGGTTCTGGAACTCGACCGCCCCGCGGTCGTCGTAGCCACTGCCGGTACCCGTGTTCGGTACGAGCGGGTCGTCCACGCGCGGGCTGCCGTTGAGGTCGGTGGTCAGCTCACCCGGGGCGTCGGCGTCGGCGGAGTCGACGCCGGGAGAGCCCTCACTGGGCCACGGCGCCCCGGTCCCCGGGCGGGCCTGACCGGATTTGATGTCCTGCTGGCCTTGCCCGGTCGCCGTCTGGAAGGCCGCCACCGTGGTGTACGGGGTTCCAGCCCAGTTGTAGAGGTCGCCGCCCGACACCGGGCTGAAGAGGTTGTACCCGGCCGTCGACTGATCGGTGGAGTCGGCGCTGACCTGGATGTCGCCGCCGTAGACCACGTTGTTCTCGACGCTGAGGCCGGTCGAGCCGTCGTCCGCGGTCAGCGCCTGCGGAGCTACGTCGAAGGTGTTGCTGGTGACGTCGGTGTCGGTCGCTCCGTCGAGGACGACACCGGCGGGGGAGCTGCCGTTCGAGGAGATCTCGTTGGTGGTGATCACCGCGTGCTGAACGCCCTGGTCCACCTGGACGGCGTCACCGTTCCCCGGAATTATGCTGCTCCGGCTCACCGTGATGTCGCTGCTCTGGCCGGATATCTCGACGGCCGTGCTGTCTCCGGGGGCGTTGACCCGCAGGCGGTCCAGAATGACCTCGCTGGAGTCCTTGACCTGTAGGCCGCCTGCGGACATCACCAGTTGCAGGCCGCTCAGCGTCACGTTGTGGGCGCCTTGGAACGTCAACTGCGGGAGGTAGATGTAGTTGGTCCCGGCGATGGTGAGCGGTGCCCCGGAGCTGCCCGAGGCAGTGATCGTGGTCGCCGGGTAGGTGCCACCGGGGGCTATCTTGACGGTGTCGCCGGGCTGGGCGGCGTTCGTCGCCGCCTGGATGGTGCAGTAGGGATCCGTTGCGGTACCGGTCCCCGCGGCGGTGTCCGAGCAGGCGCTGTTGCTGATGTCGACGTACAGCGTCGTGGTGTCGGCTGACGCCGCGGCGGTCGGCAGGACCACCCCTGCGGCCAGTAGCGTCAGTGCGACCAAACCGGCCGCACGAGATCTGAACACGGTGTCCCCCCGGGGTTCTGCTCTCCGCCAAGGTGCCCCGTCCCAGGGCAACGCGGAGCGTCGGCCCCGCAACATACCAGGCGGCGCGACGCCCCGGTGGCGCGGGTCCCAGCGAGGCCGAGCCCGGCCCGGCAACGCCTGGACCGGCCAGGGGCGATCATCGTACTGAAGGCGAGCTGCACGTGATCCCCAGGGCACACGTGGTCCCCAGGGCACAGCTGGTCCCCAGGGCCTACCTGGGGACCAGGGTGCGCCCGACCGAGTGCACGATCACGGACCATCCGGACCGCCACACTCACTCGGGGAAAGCCTTAGTTGACGCTGAAGAAGTAGTAGTAGGTGGCCAGTTGGATGCCACTTTTGGTGGTGGCGTAGACGCTCAGGTCATACGAGC
>Ga0302314_10007663_pt1 | contig 19386 bp, 17 predicted proteins | sample III_Palsa_N2_3_FD_200533 | JGI IMG/M metagenome (GOLD analysis project Ga0302314, IMG submission 200533) | Peat permafrost microbial communities from Stordalen Mire near Abisko, Sweden - III_Palsa_N2_3 | ecosystem: Environmental > Terrestrial > Soil > Palsa > Peat permafrost | place: Sweden...
TTTCGCACACAAAACCTCCAAATTCCCAGGCGACTCAGCCCACTGCTGAAACTCTTCGTCGTTATCGAAATGCAATCCGAGCGATTCCTGTACCTTCTTCGGGTCCACCTCGTTGATCTGGGAGAACTCGATGTAAGTGTGGTGCAGCTCGGGCTCGCCGCCGCACAGCTCGTCGGCGATGATGCACTTCCACAGGCCCTGCCGCTTCAGGCGCGCCTTTGCCTGCTCGAACAGGTGGTAGTGCGGGTCGTCCTCGCGCGGGGCGTGGTCCGGCACGTGGGTCTCGACATGGATGGTCATCATCTGGTCATGCGCGGCCGTCACCGGGCCCTCGGCCACGTCGTGCACGTGCGTGTGCGCGTCGGCCGCCGGAGCTCCGGAGAGCGGCGCATAGGTGCGCTGCGCGGGGATCGGGTCGTGCGTGTGTGGCGCGGCCGGAGCGGCCGGCTCGGCCTTCTCAGCGGTCTTCTTCGCCGCTACCTTCTTAGCCGGGGCCTCGGCCTTGGCCTCCGCGGTCGGCTTGGCCTCCGCGGACTTCGCGGCGGCGGCCTTGGTCGAGGCCGCCTTCGTGGCCGTCGGCTTTTCCGGCTCGGCCTTCTCAGCCGTCTTCTTCGCGGCGGCCTTCTTGGCCGGGGCCTCGTGCTCCGTCTCCTTGGAGTGCGAGTGCTCCTCCGCGTAGCGCTCGGCGGCGGCGCGCTTGGCCGCCTCCTCGCGCTGCGCCTCGTCGTCGTCGCCGAATATCTTCTTGAGAAAGCCCATGGCCCGCCCCTGAGGTCGTGTTCGTCCTTCGTGTCGAGCCACGAAGGTAGTCCCAGCCCCAGGGGTCTATCAACAGCCTCAAACAGTTCGAAAACCGCTCAGTACGGCGCAGTTCATACGGAATCTGCGATGCCCTGAGCCGCCGTGACGACCGACTTCTCCGTTACGTCCAGGTGCGTGATGACTCGCAGGGTTCTGGGACCCATCGCACTGATGAGCACCCCTTTATCCCGCGCCCGGCCGACGATCCCGGCCGGATCTCCGGGCACGTCGATCAACACGATGTTGGTATCCGGCTCACTCACCGTCAAACCTCTGCTACGCAGACCCTCGGCGAGCAGCTTCGCGTTGGCGTGGTCCTCGGCCATCCGCTCGATGTGGTGTTCGAGGGCGTACAGTCCGGCCGCGGCGAGCAGTCCGGCCTGCCGCCAGCCGCCGCCGAGCCGGTGTCGCAGTACCCTGGCCTGCTCGCGCCGCTCCTGGTCGAGCAGCAGGATCGAGCCGACCGGGGCGCCGAGGCCCTTGGACAGGCAGACGGAGAGCGTGTCGGCGATCTTGCCGTACTCGGCGAGCGGCGTGCCGGTGGCCACGTGCGCGTTCCACAGCCGGGCGCCGTCGATGTGCACCGCGACGCCGCGCGCGTCGGCCAGGGCCCTGATGGTGCGCAGCGTCTCGATCGGGTAGACGGAGCCGCCGCCGCGGTTGTGCGTGTTCTCCAGCTCGATCGCCTTGGTGCCGACGGTGTACGGGCCGCCCGAGCGGATGAGCTTCTCGAGCTGCTCGGGCGCGAGCAGACCGCGCTCGGTCAGCGTGGTACGCGTCTGCACTCCGGCGTGCCAGGCCAGGCCGGCGTCCTCGTGCGCGACGATGTGCGCGTCGGCGTCGCAGATCACTTCCTCGCCGGGCGCCGCGTGCATCCGAAGACCGATGTGGTTGGCCATCACGCCGGTCGGCACGAAAAGGGCCGTGGTGAGCCGGGATTCCGGGCCGCCGAACAGCTCGAGCGCCTTGGCCTCGAGCGCGGCGACCGTCGGGTCCTCGCCGTAGACGTCGTCGCCCATTTCGGCGTCGAGCATGGCCGCGCGCATCGCGGGGGTGGGCTTCGTGACGGTGTCGCTGCGCAGGTCGATGGGGGTGAAAGTGGTCATGGCCGCAGCTTATGCGCTGCGGCCATGACCGGTGGTGCGGGATGTTGCGCGGAGCTCAGCGGATGTCGCGGTACATCTCGGCGACGAGGAAGGCGAGGTCGAGCGACTGCGAGCGGTTCAGCCGCGGGTCGCAGGCCGACTCGTAGCGGGTGCCGAGGTCGTCGAACACGATCTCGTGTCCGCCGCCCACGCACTCGGTCACGTCGTCGCCGGTCAGCTCCACGTGAATGCCGCCGGGGTGGCTGCCGAGCGCGCGGTGCACCTCGAAGAAGCCCTTGACCTCGTCGAGCACATCGTCGAAGCGGCGGGTCTTGTGCCCGCTGGGCGCCTCGAAGGTGTTGCCGTGCATCGGGTCGCAGATCCAGGCGACCTGGTGGCCTTCCGAGGTGACCTTCTCGATCAGCGCCGGGAGCTTGTCGCGGACCACGCCCGCGCCCATCCGCACCACGAAGGTCAGCCGGCCGGGCTCGCGCCGCGGGTCCAGCTTGGCCAGGTAGGACAGCGCGTCGTCCGGCGCGGTCGTGGGGCCGAGCTTGATGCCGATCGGGTTGCGGATCTTCGAGAAGTAGTCGACGTGCGCGCCGTCGAGGTCGCGGGTGCGCTCGCCGATCCAGACGAAGTGCGCCGAGGTGTTGTACGGCTGGTCGGTGCGCGAGTCGATCCGGGTGAGCGCCGACTCGTACTCGAGCAGCAGGCCCTCGTGCGAGGAGAAGAACTCGACCGAGCGCAGCTCCTCCGGGTCCGTGCCGCAGGCCTCCATGAACTTCAGCGCGCGCTCGATCTCGCCCGCGAGCACCTCGTAGCGCTCGCCGGCCGGCGAGGTGGCGACGAAGTCCTGGTTCCAGGCGTGCACCTGGCGCAGGTCGGCGTAGCCGCCGGTGGTGAAGGCGCGCACCAGGTTCAGCGTGGAGGCGCTGGAGTGGTACATCCGGACCATCCGCCACGGGTCGGGCACCCGGGACTCTTCGGTGAAGTCGAAGCCGTTGACCGAGTCGCCGCGGTAGGCCGGGAGGGTGACTCCGTCGCGGGTCTCGGTGTCCTTGGAGCGCGGCTTGCCGTACTGCCCGGCGATCCGGCCGATCTTGACGACCGGGACCGAGGCGGCGTACGTGAGCACGGCCGCCATCTGGAGCAGGGTCTTGAGCTTGTTGCGGATGGCGTCGGCGGTCACCGCGTCGAAGGTCTCGGCGCAGTCGCCGCCCTGCAGGATGAAGGCCTCGCCGCGGGCCACCGCCGCGATCCGCTCCTTCAGCAGGTCGCACTCGCCCGCGAACACCAGCGGGGGATACGAGCGGAGCTCCGCGGCGGCGCTGGCCACCGCGGCGGTGTCGGGCCACTTGGGCTGCTGCTTGGCGACGAGTTTCCGCCAGGTATCCGATTCGGTCGTATCCACCTGTCCAGGGTACGGGACGCGGGGCGCGGCTCCGGTGGAGTTTCGCGTTTCGAGACGCGCACCCCGGACGGGACGGACGGCGGCGGGCCTCAGCTCGCGAGCACCTCGTCGATCGCGGCGAGCTCGGAGTCGTCGGGGGCCGACCCGAGTTGGCGGCGACAGCGGGCAAGCCGCTCTACGACTCGATGCGGTGGTTGTGCGAGGCGCTGCGTCCGGCCGACTGATACTGATAGCGATGTGGGCGGATCCGCTCATTCGGCGGTGGTGGGCGGCGGCTCGGGGTCCTGTCGGTACCTCCGGATACGCTCGGGGCATGACAGAGCGTATCCCCCGACCCGCCGCCCGGCTTGTCATCCTCGACCCGGAGGGCGCGGTCTACCTCCAGTTGCACGACGACGTGGAGATCGGCCTGCATTGGGCTCCGCCCGGCGGCGGCATCGAACTGGGCGAGACCGAGATCGAGGCGGCGGTGCGCGAGGTGGCCGAGGAGACCGGGTGGACGGACGTGAAGGTGGGCCCGGCGCTGTGCCGCTGGCAGCACGACTACACCCGCGAGGGCGTGCCGGTGCGGCAGAGTGAGACGATCTTCCTGGCCGAAGGCCCGCGCCGGGAGGTCGAAGGGGATCTGACCGAGTCGCACCGGATCGACGGGATCATGGCGACGCGCTGGTGGACGCCGGGCGCGTTGGCCGGGTCGCAGGCCTTGTTCTGGCCGCCGAACCTGCCGGAGCTGCTCGCGCGGGTGCAGGCCGAGGGCGCTCCGGGCGAAGCGGTCGAACTGGGCTATGCGCCGAATCCCGGGAAGTCCTGATCCGCGGAACCTCGCCCGCGGAACCGTGCCCGCTGATTCAATGGCGGCATGGCCCTTGACGACATGACCTCGACCGAGGCTCTGCTGCGTGTCGGATCGACCGCCGTGCGCCGCGACGTGTTCCGTGGCCGGGTGTGGACCGAGGGCCCGGTGCGCGTGCTCGCCGCCGACCGCTCCTCGGTGCGCGCGGCGCTGTGGCCCGGCGTCGTCACCCGGGGCACGGACAAGTTCGTCGAGTCCAGCGACTCCCGCGCCAAGGCACTGCGCGCGGCGGCGCTCGACGACCTCGCACTCGGCGAGTGGGGCATGGCCGACTGGACGTGGCGCTGGAACAGCGTCGTCACCGAGCTCGTCTCAGGCCGCTGGTTCACGGTGGCGAAGATGTACAGCGAGGCCGCCGCGGGCGCGCTCGCCTGCTGGTACGTGAATTTCGAGCGTCCGCCGGCCTGGCACGCGTCGGGCTGGGACACGATGGACCTGGCCGTGGACCTCGTCGTCGACCCTGATGGCGCGTGGCACTGGAAGGACGAGGACGAGTACGCGCAGTGCCGCCGGCTCGGGCTGATCACCGATGCGGAGTACGTGGCGGTCGAGGAGGCCCGCGACCAGGCGGTGGCGTTGGTCGAGGCGCGCGACGGGCTGTTCGACGGGGATGCGGCCGAGAGTTGGCTGCCTGAGCTCGACTGGCCGTTGCCGAGCCTGAGCGACGTCCCGGCCTTCGCCACGGACTGAACCTCTTGGTTCTATTCTACCACTTCGGCGGGCTCGGCGGTCTTCCCCGCGACGCGCTTGACCGCGTCCTTGGTCCACGCCCGCAGCGCCTCGGCGTCGTAGCCCGGGCCGAAGACCAGGTCTCTGACCTGCGGCATCATGACCGGGTAGTTGGACAGACCCATGAGCAGCATGAGCATGACCTGGGGCGGCATGTCCTTGCGCACCAGACCGTCGCCCTGGGCGTCGGCGATCTTCTCCACCTTCACGCCGTAGCGCTGGGCCCTGGTCTCGCTGCGGCAGACGTCCTCCTCGGCCACCTCGAGCGCCTCCCACATCAGCAGGCGCAGCAGCTCCGGGTGCTTCTGGTGGTAGTCGATGTGCTCGTCGACCCAGCGGTCGAGGTCGGTGATATCCGTCGAGACCATCTCCGCGACCTGCACCAGCGTCTTCTCCAGCACCTTGTAGAACAGCTTCTTCTTGTCGCCGAAGTAGGCGTAGATCAGCTGCTTGTTGGCTTGGGCGTTCTGCGCGATCCGGTCCACGCGGGCACCCGCGATCCCGTACGCGGCGAACTCTACGGTCGCCGCCTCGAAGATGCGCGCCTTGGTTGCTTCAGCGTCTCGCGTGGCCATGCCCCCATAGTAACCAACTAGTCAGTTGACAGCCAGTCCGCGTCGTGAAATATTCTAACCAACCGGTTGGTTGAGGGCGGAGAACCTCCCATCACCAGCCCGACGCAACTTTTCGGCACAACGCGAGGGAGCGTGTGCCACATTCCCGACCACTCGCCGCGCCGACTTTCCGCAACGCGAATCCCGTGCCACCCGTCACGCTCGCCGGACGATCCTGGAGAACGACGTGCCCGTCACTGAAACCCGAACCGCGGCGTCCGAGCCCACCGACTCCCCCACCGCGACGAAACAGCCCGCGTTCACCCCCTTCCCGGCCCGCTGGCGAGCGCTGCCGGTCATCCTCGTCGCCATGTTCATGGCGATGTTCGACTACTTCGTCGTCAACGTCGCCGCCTCTTCGCTGCAGCACGACCTGCACGCGGGCGACGCAGCGCTGGAACTGATCGTCGGCGGCTACGGCTTCGCGTACGCCAGCGGCCTGATCACCGGCGGACGCCTCGGCGACCTGCACGGCCACCGCCGCCTGTTCGTGCTCGGGATGAGCCTGTTCGCGATCGCCTCGCTGCTGTGCGGCATCGCGCCGAACAGCGGGGCGCTGGTCGCCTTCCGCATCCTGCAGGGCGGCACCGCCGCGCTGATGGTGCCGCAGGTGCTCGCCCTGATCAACACGATGTTCCCGCCGGAGGAGCGGGCCAAGGCGATGTCCGCCTTCGGCGCGACCATCGGCCTCGGCGCGGTCGCAGGACAGGTGCTCGGCGGCGTGCTGCTCGACGCGAACCTCTTCGGCTGGGGCTGGCGCACCATCTTCTTCATCAACGTGCCGATCGGCGCCATCGCGGTGCTGCTCGCCGTCCGCTGGCTGCCGAAGCACGAGCCGACGCACCGGCCCAAGCTCGACCCGATCGGCGCCATCGGCATCTCGCTCGCGCTCGCCCTGGTGCTGGTGCCGATCACGCTCGGCCGCCCCGAGGGCTGGCCGCTGTGGACCTTCGTCTCGATGGCCGCCGCCGTCCCGGTGCTGCTGGCCACGCTGCGCTACGAGAACCGGCTGCACGCGCGGGACGGCCAGCCGGTGCTGGACACGCACATGGTGCGCGAGCGGGTCTTCGCCGCGGGCATGGTCATATCCGGCGGCTACCTGGCCTTCTTCGCCGGCTTCATGCTCTGCCTGACCCTGCTGCTGCAGGACGGCCTCGGCCTGTCCCCGCTGCGCGCCGGCCTCGCGTTCGCCCCGCTCGGCGTGGCCTTCGCGCTCAGCTCCTTCCTGCTCGCCCGCCGGGTCGCCGAGCGGATCGGCAACCGGGTGATCGTGCTCGGCGCGGTGCTCAGCCTGCTCGGCCTCGCCACCACGCTGGCCGTGCTCGCCTGGCAGAGCGCGGACGTGACCGCGCTCGAACTCGTCCCCGGCGGCGTCCTGATCGGCCTGGGCAACGGCATGGCCATCCCGTCGATGATCGGCGCGGTGCTCTCCTCGGGCATCGAGCCGCACAAGGCGGGCATGGCGGCCGGCGTGCTCACCACGGCCCAGCAGTTCGGCAACGCGGTGGGCGCGACCGTCCTCGGCACCATCTTCTTCTCGGTGCTCGGCAACGGCATCCACGTCGGCTCCTTCGTCAGCGCGATGGAGACGTCCTCGGCGGTCGGGCTCGCGATCGTGCTCGTGGTGCTCGCCTCGGCGTTCCTGCTGCCGAAGAAGGTCGCCCGTACGTGAACCTGCGTGCGGTGGGGACGGCTCTGCTACAGTCGGCGCCATGAAGCTCGCGCTCACGAAGACCCAGTGGTGGTGGCCGGTAATCCCGGCGGACCACTGAGCGCGCGCTTCCCCCGAAACCACGCGACCGGCCGCCGTCAGGCGGCCGGTTCGCTGTTTCCCGAGCAGCTCCCGGGCCGGTCCCGGCGGTGACCCCGATCTTCTAGGACACCGCCATGGAACGACTGGTCCCGCCCTACGCCCTGATCCGCCGGCACGACGCCGACCCGACCCGCCCGGACGAGCTCGAACTGCTCCGCGGCCGGGTCGAGACGTACGACCTGCTCGCCGACCTGCCCCGGGTCGAGGACGAGGGCGGCGAGTTGCTCGCGCTCGTTCCCTACCGGCAGCTCCGCGAACGCGGGGACGCCTGCCACGACGACGGAACCCCGCTGCGCGCGCTGCTCGTCGAGTCGCGCACCACGATCCGGGTCGATGAGCTCCCGACCGGAAACGCACAGCTGAGCGACGGTGCGTTCGACGTGGACGACGACACCTATGCGCGGCAGGTCAAGACGATCCTGGACGAGGAGATCGGCACCGGCGAGGGCTCGAACTTCGTCCTGCGCCGCACCTTCGTCGGCCGCTGCGAGGACGCGACGGCCACCGCGTTCGGTGCGCTGAGGAACCTCCTCGTCCAGGAGCGCAACGCGTACTGGACCTTCCTCGTCCACACCGGCGACGCGATCCTGGTCGGCGCCACGCCCGAGCGGCACGTGTCGCTGGAATCCGGTGTCTGCACAATGAATCCGATCAGCGGCACGCTGCGTCAGCCGCCGGGTTCGGTCACCCGGGAGCAACTGCTGGCCTTCCTCAACGACCCGAAGGAGCGCGACGAGCTCGCGATGGTCGTGGACGAGGAGCTGAAGATGCTCGCGGAGGTCGGCGACCAGGGCGGCGTGATCGACGGGCCGTACCTCAAGGAGATGGCGAACCTCGCGCACACCGAGTACTACATCAGGGCCCGCACGACCATGGACGCTCGCGAGGTGCTGCGCGCGACGATGTTCGCGCCCACCGCGACGGGCTCACCGATCCGCAACGCGTTCCGTGTGATCAAGCGGCATGAAACGGCTGGTCGCGGCTACTACGGCGGCGTGGTCGCGCTGATCGGGCGCGACGCTCAAGGGAACCAGATCATGGACGCGCCGCTGATGCTGCGGGTCGCGTACCTCGATCCGGCCGACGGCTCGGTGCGTGTCCCGGTCGGGGCGACGCTGGTACGCGGCTCGGACCCGTACGGCGAGGTGCGGGAGACGCACGCGAAGGCCGCGGGAGTGCTGAAGGCCTTCGGAGTGTTCGGCGAGGTCGCGGGGCCGGAAACGCCGACGGGTCCGGCCTGGGCCGACGATCCGGAGATCCGGGCGGCCCTCGCGTCCCGCAACGATCGGCTCTCTCCCACCTGGGCGACATACCACGCGCCGGGCGAACTGGCCGCGCCGGAGCTGACCGGGCGCAGCGTGCTGATCATCGACAACGAGGACGCATTCACCTCGATGCTGGCCGTCCAACTGCGGTCATTAGGGCTAGGTGTGACGCGGCTGCCCTACGACACTGTGAATATGGACGGTACCAACGGCTACGACCTCGTCGTCCTCGGACCGGGTCCCGGCGACCCGCGCGACTCGGGGAACACGAAGATGCGTACGGTACGGGCGTTCGCGCGGCAGCTTCTGGACGAGCGGCGTCCGACGCTCGGCATCTGCCTCGGCCATCAGCTGATGTGCGCCGAACTGGGCCTCGAACTGCATCGCCGGCCGACGCCGAATCAGGGCGCGCAGATCCCGGTCGGTTTATTCGGACGTACCGAGGCGCTGGGCTACTACAACTCGTACGCGGCGCTCGCGCCGAGTACAGCAGGCGATTGGGAACTCGCACACGACGGTCCCGAACTCGCCGCACTGCGCGGACCGCACTACACCGGCCTGCAGTTCCACCCGGAATCGGTGCTGACCAGGGACGGCCTGGCGATCCTGCGCCGCGAGCTCATTCGACTGCTGGTGCCCACGGAGATTTAGTATGCGTTACAAACGAAGCAGGGTCTCTGTGCGTGCCAGTTCACTGGCACGCACAGAGACCCTGCGAAAGAGCCGGTCCGGCTTAGCCGAACAGGACCTTGGCCTCTTCGTAGAGGGACAGCGGGACGGTCTTGAGCTCGGTGGTGGCGGCGCTCAGCGGCACCCGGACGATGTCCGTGCCCTGGAGGGCGACCATCTTGCCCCAGTCCGCGTCCTTGACCGCGTCGATCGCGTGCAGGCCGAAGCGGGTGGCCAGCCAGCGGTCGCGCGGGGTCGGGGTGCCGCCGCGCTGCACGTGGCCGAGCACCGTGGTGCGCGACTCCTTGCCGGTGCGCTTCTCGATCTCCGCGGCCAGCCGTTCGCCGACGCCGCCGAGGCGGACGTGGCCGAAGGAGTCGACCTCCTGGTTGAGCAGGATCTCGTCGCCCTCCTGCGGGGTCGCGCCCTCGGAGACGACGACGATCGGCGCGTACTCGGACTTGAAGCGGGACTCGACCCACTCGCAGACCTGCTCGATGTCGTACTTCTCCTCGGGGATGAGGATGACGTTGGCGCCGCCGGCGATGCCGGAGTGCAGCGCGATCCAGCCCGCGTGCCGGCCCATGACCTCGATGACCAGCACCCGGTGGTGCGACTCGGCCGTGGTGTGCAGCCGGTCGATCGCCTCGGTCGCGATGGTGACCGCGGTGTCGAAGCCGAAGGTGTAGTCGGTCGCGTTGAGGTCGTTGTCGATGGTCTTGGGCACGCCCACGACCTGGACTCCCTGGGCGTGCAGCGCGGTGGCCACGCCGAGGGTGTCCTCGCCGCCGATGGCGACCAGGGCGTCCACGCCGAGGTTGGCGAGGTTCTCCTTGATCCGGTCCACGCCGCCGTCGATCTTGACCGGGTTGGTGCGGGATGAGCCGAGGATGGTGCCGCCGCGCGGCAGGATCCCGCGGACCGCCTTGACGTCGAGCGTCCTGGTCAGGCCCTCGAGCGGACCGCGCCAACCGTCGCGGAAGCCGACGAACTCGTAGCCGTACTGCTGGACGCCCTTGCGGACCACCGCACGGATGACGGCGTTGAGGCCGGGGCAGTCGCCCCCGCCGGTGAGCACTCCGACGCGCATGTCGTTACCCTTCGGTGTAATTGCCGGGATGTGCTGTGAGCCGCCGCACCGGCCCGCACAGGCAGTTGGAAGCCGTTGACTGTGGGGTCGAGGTGGGGCGCCGTTGCCCACGGACCGCCGCACGGTCACCGACCTCGGGCCCCAACTTACCGGTTACCGGTGAGTTACTGATGCCCCGCCCGTATCGCGGACCGGTTACGCCCGGATGAACAGCGGCATTTTGCCTCCCGCAGGGACATCGCGGGAATTTCCGGGGACGGCCCGTCCGTTGGAACCATGCGAACCCCAGTACCAAGCCCGCCACCACAAGCCACAGGAGACTAGTCGATGAACAGCGCCTCTCTCGCGCCGGCCTCGGTGCGCACCTCGGTACGGATCCCGCTTCGGTTCTCCGACGGGTTCCACGTCGAGGCCCAGGTGTTCACCTTCGACGGACTGGCCGACGGGCAGGAACACCTAGCCCTGGGTCTCGGCGACTACCGGCATAGCCGCACGCCCCTGGTCCGGCTGCACTCCGAGTGCCTGACCGGGGACGTCTTCGGCTCCGCGCGCTGCGACTGCGGCCCGCAGCTTCGCGACGCGGCCGAGCAGATATCCCTGGCCAGCGGGTACATGCTGTACCTGCGCCAGGAGGGTCGCGGCATCGGCCTGTACAACAAGCTGGACGCCTACGCGCTGCAGGACCAGGGCCTGAACACGTACGAGGCGAACGAGGCGCTCGGCCTGCCCTCGGACGGCCGCGACTACACCGCCGCCGCGCAGATGCTGACGACCCTCGGCGCGCGCCGGATCGAGCTGCTCTCGAACAACCCGGACAAGGCGAAGCAGCTGGCGGCGCACGGCATCGAGATCCAGCGCAAGGTGCCCACCGGCGTCTTCGTCACGCCCACCAACCTGCGCTACCTGCAGACGAAGGTGAATGTGACGGGGCATCAGATCCTGCTGGACGGCTCCGGCGCGCCGACCGTGCCCGCGGCAGCCGCGTGAGTCGCTAGGCCTCGGCGGGAACGGGTGGCTCGGGCTTCTCCTTCTTGACGTCCGAGGCGTAGCGGTCGACGTACTCGCGGCCGGTCATGGAGATGAGCGTGTGCATGATCTCGTCGGTGACGGCGCGCAGCACGGTGTGCTCGTGATCGGTGTCGCGCACCGCGTCCCAGAGCGCGCCGGCGTAGCGGGAGAAGTCCAGCGGCGGGCCGAAGGTCACGGTGACCGGGTGCACCTTCGGCACCATCTTGCCGGTGGGCTGCACCTTCTCGGTGCCGGAGATCGCGCAGGGCAGCACGGGGCAGCCGGCGGTCAGCGCGATCCTGGCCGCCCCGGTCCGGCCCTTGTAGAGCCGGCCGTCCGGGGAGCGGGTGCCCTCCGGGTAGAGCCCGACTATCTGGCCCTGCTCGAGCAGCCGCAGCGCGGTCTTGAGCGCGGCGTCGGCCGCCTTCGCCCCCGCGCGGTCGATCGGCACCGAGCCGACGCCCTTGAAGAAGCCGGCAGAGAGCCGGCCCTTGAAGCCGCCGCCGGTGAAGTACTCGGCCTTCGCCAGGAACTTCACCGGCCGGGGCGTGAGCAGCGGCATGAAGATGGAGTCGGAGAAGGACTGATGGTTGGCCACCAGGAGCACGGGTCCGGATTCCGGGATGTGCTCGACCCCCTCCGCCTGCGGCCGGAACACGACGTGCAACGCCGGGCCGAGCAGGCCGCGCTTGAGCAAGCCGTATAACACCGGTCCTCCGATCCTTGGGGCGACTACCCTGGAAGATACCGAAGCGCGCGGGGCCGTGGGGCCGCCCGCGCTGTTCACTCCAGGGGCGAACCGGGGCCGCTTTCCGGCCGTATTACTGTACGAGACAAGGGATCGCGTGGGACGATGCGAGCAGTAGCGCGTGACCCTCTAAGGAGCGGGCCGATGAACGACGTCGAGACTGACACCGTCGAGGGGCCCGCGGGCGAAGTCCTGCTGCCCGGCGCCGAGCCGTGGAGCGCCGGGCCGTCCGAGGCCGCCACGGGTGTGCTGCTGTGCCACGGTTTCACCGGTTCCCCGCAGTCGATGCGCCCCTGGGGCGAGTACCTGGCGGCGCGCGACCCAGCGCTCGCGATCGAGCTTCCGCTGCTGCCGGGTCACGGCCGGCCGTGGCGGGAACTGCAGAAGACCGGCTGGGAGGACTGGTACGCGACCTTGGACCGGGCGTTCACCGATCTGGCTTCCCGGTGCGACCGGGTGTTCGTGATGGGTCTTTCGATGGGCGGCGGGCTCGCGCTGCGGCTCGCCGAGCAGCACGCGTCCGAGGTGGCCGGCCTGGTGCTGGTCAATCCCTCGGTCACCCGGAACAAACCGGCCGAGGCGCTGCTGCCGCTGGTCAGCAAGGTGGTGGCCTCGATCCCCGCGATCGCCTCTGACATCAAGAAGCCCGGCGTGCAGGAGCTCGGTACGGACCGCACCCCGCTGAAGGCGGCGCACTCGCTCAGCCGCTTCTGGACCGTCGTCGCGGGCGACCTGCCCAAGGTCACCGCGCCGCTGCTGCTGTTACACTCGGCGGAGGACCACATCGTGCACCCGCGCAACGCCGCCCTCGTGCTCGAGCGGGTGAGTTCCGCGGACAAGCGAGGGGTCGTGCTGCGCGAGAGCTTCCACGTGGCCACGCTGGACCACGACGCCGAGCTGATCTTCTCGAGTTCGGCGGACTTCGTCGAACGGGTCGCCACCCGCGGGGCGGAGGCGGCGTCGTGAGCAGTGGCACCGACCGGCCCGGCGAGCCCGACGGCCCCACTGACGCCGAGGCCGAGGCCGTCTGGAACGACCTGGTCGCCTCCTTCCACGCCTCGCAGGCGCCGGAGGGCCCGGCGCCGTGGCCCGAGTCCGAGAACGTCACCCCGCCCCCGCCGCCCGCCGGAACCCCGGAACCCGGGGCCCGGGTAGTGCGCCCGGCCGCCCGGCCGGCCCCGCCGCGCGCGGTGGACTCGCAGCTGACCTGGACGTCGGGCGCGATCGGGCCGCGGGACCTGCCGGCTCCCGAGCCGACGCCGGAGACCTTCGAGCCGCCGACGCCCGAGCCGCTGCCCGAACTCGACTGGCCGGCCCGGGCCGCCTGGCTCGGCGCCCTCGGCGGGCCCGGCTATCTGATGGCGGCGACGATCCTGAACTGGCAGACGCCCACCTGGATCGCGGTGGGCTGCGCGTTCGCCGGGCTCTGCGGCTTCGGCTACCTGGTCAGCCGGCTCAAGCCGCACCGGGACGACGATGACGACGACAACTTCGGCGCTGTACTTTAGCTCTCGCAGGCCCGCTAGCGCGATTGGTCGCGGCGGGCGGTGGTCGACTTCCGAGGCTGTTGTACGGTCGGCTTTCGGAGGTGGGGCCCAGGACCGAACAGGCGGGCCACCTGGGCCCGCCGTTCTCTTCGTACGGGTCTGACTAACGATCCCTGGCGAGGTCCGCCGCGCCGATGATGCCGGCGTCCGGGCCGAGGGTCGCGATGACCACGTCGGCGACCGGGCGCTGGCCGGAGGCCGGGACCTTCTCCAGGAAGTGCTTGCGCGCGGGCGCGGCGAGGATCTCGCCCGCCTCGGACACGCCGCCGCCGAGGATGAACACGCCCGGGTCCAGGATCGCGGTCATGTCCGCCATTGCCTGGCCAATCCACTGAGCGACCTCGGTGAAGCCCTCCAGCGCGATCGGGTCGCCCTCGCGGGCCGCGGCGCTGATGTGCGAGCCGACGATCCCCTCCGGGGTGCCGTCGCCGAGGCTGAGCAGAGCCTTCGCCCGCTCCGGCTCACGCGCGGCGCCCGCCTTGACGAACCGGGTGAGCGCGCTGCCCGAGGCGTACTGCTCGAGGCATCCGTACTGGCCGCAGCCGCAGGGCAGTCCGTCCGGCACCGCCCGGTAGTGGCCGAGCTCGGCGCCGATGCCGAAGTGGCCGCGCAGCAGCCGGCCGCCGATGATCACGCCGCCGCCGACGCCGGTGCCGATGGTCAGCAGCACCACGTTGTCCTGGGCGTTGCCCGCGCCGAACCTGGCCTCGCCCCAGGCCGCCACGTTCGCGTCGTTCTCGACGACGACCGGCAGCTCGACCAGGCCCTCGATGCGCTCGCGCAGCGGCTCGTTGCGCCAGGACATGTTGGCGGCGAACAGCACCGTCGCGCGGTCCGCGCTGACGAAGCCGGCCGCGCCGAGACCGACCGCCTCGATCTCGTGGTGCTCCCTGAGCGTGTTGACCGCCTCGGCGATGGTCGCGGCGACCTGCGCGGAGTCCTTCGGGGTGGCGAGCTTGACCCGCTCCAGGATCGCGCCCTGCTCGTCCACCACGCCGGCGGCGATCTTCGTGCCGCCGATGTCGACGCCGATCGTCAGTGCCATGTTCCCCTCACACGCCTCATCGCTCGCATCCGCATCCTAAGCTTCGCCTTCGTCCTTGCCGTCGTCCTCGGGCGCCTCGTCCTCAAGCACCTCGACGACGTCCGTCGTGGCGGAAGGATCCGCGGGCCTCGAGCCGGGACCGGCCCACAGCTGCTCACTCCCGCGGATCAGCGAGCGGACCGCCGAGGCCAGCTCCGCGCCGGCGTTCGTCAGATGGGTCGCCGCCTCCGGGTAGTTGCGCGCCACGGGCTCGACGAACTGGGTGAGCACGGCGTCCCACAGCTTGCGGGCCTCGTCGCCCAACGACTCCGGATCATCCCTCACCGACTGAGCCCGCGTCCAGTCCGGTTCGTCATCCGTCGTCGCGGGCACGTTCGCCGTCGCGGACCCGTGTTCGGCGTCGGCGTCACGCACGGGGATGTCGAACTCGTCGACCTCGTCGAACGTCTCGTCACGCGGTTCGTCCTGTGCCTCGTTCACGGTCTGCTCCCCGGAAAAGGATCGGCGGTGGTCATGCTGCTCATTCGAACTCGGAGTCTCAGGACGCGGTCGCGGCGGGTCCCGACGGCTCGGCCGCCGCGTCCTCGGACTCGCGGGGCTTCTCCGGCCACTGCGCGGGGTCGGGCACGAAGCGGATCTCCAAGGCCTGATTGCGCAGTACGGCCCCGGCGATCTTGCAGCGCCGCAGCACCGGCTCAAGACGCAGCGTACGGCGATAAGGCCCGACGGTCAGCACCAGCTCGTCGTCCCGGCGCAGCAGGCCCATCGCGCGGCGGTCGGCGCCCGGCAGCGGCACGCTGAGCACGTACCCCTCCCCGTTCTTCGCCACCGTCGGCTCGGGGGCCTTGCCCGGCGCGCCGAGCCCGTCCACCTCGCCGTAGGCCGCGGCGGCGACCACCGCGAGCTCCTCGAGGCCGAGCGGCTCGCACGGGCGGTAGGGCACCTCGTGCCGCGCCACTCCGGCGAAGACCTCCGCGAGCTGCTCGCCGGCGATCTGCTGGGCCGCGGCCCAACCGCGCGACCAGCTGTCCCGCGGCGCCTCGACGACCTGGCGGTTCACCATGAGCGCGTCGAGACGCAGGCCGTAGAGCGCGAGCGCGCAGCGGGCCGAGCGCAGCCGGTCGAGGCCGACGATGTCCGGAGTGGCGACCAGCCGCACCGAGGAGAGCTGATGGGTCAGCACCTGCTCGACCGCGCCGCACTCGCGGACCAGCGCGTCCGTCAGGTCCACCAGCGCGGTCTGCGGCAGCGGGAGTCCGGCGAAGGTCGCCAGCATGGGGCGCAGCGCCCGGGCGGCCTGGGTCTGCACCGGCCGGGTGCGGCTGAGCCAGTCGCGCGCGGTGACCGGCAGGGACAGCAGCCGCAGCGCCTGGCCGAGCGGCGGCCCGTCGACCACGATCAGGTCCCAGGCGCCGCCCTCGACCGCGGCCGCGATCTCGGCCAGCCCGAGCGGCTCGCCGGCGCCGGGCGGGGCGAGCAGTTCGGCGGCGTCCGGCGGGGTCAGGCCCACGGTCTCGAGGAAGGCGCGCACCCGGGTCACGGCCTTGCCGTACCACTGCTCGAAGGCGGCCTGCGGGGCGAAGGCCTGGGCGTAGAGAAGCCCGTCGACCTGCGTCGGCACCGCGCCGACCGGGTGGTCCAGGACGGTGGACAGGTCGGCGCCGTCCCCGTCGTGCGCCAGCGAGCCGAGCGAGAGCAGCAGGGTGCGCATGCCGCGCTGGGCCCCGTGCGCGGCGGTCGCGGCGGCCAGCGTGGTCACGCCGCTGCCGCCCTTGCCGGTGAACAGGATCAGGTTCGTCACGCGCGTGTCCGGGCCGGGCGGCACGACCGGTCTCCCGTCGCCGTCCGCCTCCCCCTCGGAGCCCGCCGGGCCGTTACCGTAGGGACTCAACGCGCTTCTTCAAACCGGCCAGGGCGCGGTCGATGATGACCTTCTCCATCTTGGACTTCATCATGCCGAGCAACGGGATCTTGGTGTCCACGGCGAGGGTGTACTCGACGGTGGTCGCACATCCGTCCGCGGAGGGCGTCAGGGTGTAGGCGCCCTCGAGCGAACGCAGCATGTCGCCCTTCACCAGGCTCCAGCGCACCGCGCCATCCCCCTCGAAGGTGTACGCGAGCTCCTGCCGGTCGCGCAGCGCGCCGCCGTCGATGGTCAGCACGGCCCGGCTGGCACGCCCGGTGTCGGGATCGGTCTCCAGGATCTCCGCCCGCTTGACCTCCCCGGTCCACTCGGGGTAGGCGCTCAGGTCCGCGATCACGGCCATGACCGCGTCGGCGGGCGCGCCGATCTCGATCGAGGCCCGGGTGCGGTCCGCCATCGGTTCCCTTCCCATCCCATCGCTCGTCGTCTTCGGCCTGCTGCCATCAGGGTATCGTGTCGCTCCGACGCGAGGGCCGGACGGTGGGCCGGAAATCTTGCGCATACACTCTGGCTACCGGCCAGTAATAAGTTGTACCTTCGTGACGCGGGAGTATCCGCGTCCCGCTCACACCCCAGCGCTGAGGAGCCTGCACGTGCGCGAGTTCACCGTCGAACCGTTGTACAAGGTGCCCGAGAGGGCGAACCTGACCGACCTGGTGCACACGCCTGCGACCGAGGTACCGAACCAAGCCGGTCTGGCCAGGAAGGTAGACGGCCGCTGGCAGGACGTGACCTATGCGACGTTCCTCGCGGAGGTCACGTCGGCCGCCAAGGGCCTGGTCGCCCTCGGTGCGTCGCCCGGCGACCGGGTGGCGATCATGGCGCGCACCAGCTACGAGTGGTCGCTGCTCGACTTCGCGATCTGGGAGGCCGGCTGCGTGCCGGTGCCGATCTACGAGACCTCCTCGGCGGAGCAGGTGGCGTGGATCCTGCAGGACTCCGGCGCCGTCGCGGTGTTCACCGAACTGCCGGCCAACACGGCGACCGTGGAGTCGGTGCGGGACCAGGCCGACACGCTCAAGGACGTCTGGCAGCTGGAGCCGAACGGCGAGGTCCGGGGCGCGCTCGACCTGCTGGCCGAGGCCGGGGCCGGCGTCGGCGACGAGGTGCTGGCCGAGCGCCGCGCGACGCTGCTGCCCGAGTCCGTCGCCACCATCATCTACACCTCGGGGACCACGGGCCGCCCCAAGGGCTGCGCCCTGACGCACGAGAACCTGCTGTTCGAGGCGGGCAACGCGGTCGGGATGCTGACCCGCGTGTTCAACGCCGACGAGGCCAGCACCCTGCTGTTCCTCCCACTGGCGCACGTGTTCGCGCGCATCATCAACGTCGGCGCGCTGATGGCGCGGGCCAAGCTGGGCTACTGCGGGGACACCAGGCAGCTGCTGCCCGAGCTCGCGAGCTACCAGCCGACGTTCCTGCTGACGATCCCGCGCGTGCTGGAGAAGGTCTACAACTCGGCCAGCCAGAAGGCGCACTCCGAGAGCAAGCTCAAGGGCGAGATCTTCGACGCCGCAGCCGCCACCGCGATCGCCTGGGGCGAGGCGAAGTACCGGGGCAAGATCCCGGCCGGCCTGAACCTCAAGCACAAGCTGTACGACCGGCTCGTCTACGGCAAGCTGCGCGCCGCGCTCGGCGGAAGGACCACGCACACGATCTCCGGCGGCGCGCCGCTGGGCAAGCGGCTGACGTACTTCTACAACGGCATCGGCCTCACGGTGTGCGAGGGCTACGGCCTGACCGAGACCTCCCCGGCGATCGCGCTGAACCCGGTCGACGCGATCCGCCCCGGCACGGTCGGCCTGCCGATCCCCGGCACCACGCTGCGCATCGCGGACGACGGCGAGATCGAGGCGAAGGGCAAGATGGTCTTCGGCGGCTACTGGCGGAACGAGGCCGCCACGAAGGACGTGATGACCGAGGACGGCTTCTTCAAGACCGGCGACCTCGGCGAGCTGGACCAGGACGGCTACCTGCGGATCACCGGCCGCAAGAAGGAGATCCTGGTCACCTCCGGCGGCAAGAACGTGGCCCCGGCGGTGCTCGAGGACCGGCTGAACGCGCACGCCCTGGTCGCCCAGTCGATGGTCGTCGGCGACACCAAGCCGTTCATCAGCGCCCTGATCACTCTGGACCCGGAGTCGCTGCCGCACTGGCTCTCCCAGCACGGCAAGTCCGCCGACACCCCGCTGGCCACGCTGGTTCAGGACCCGGAGCTGATCGCCGACCTGCAGGCCGCCGTGGACGACGCCAACAAGGCGGTCTCCAAAGCCGAGTCGGTGCGCAAGTTCGAGGTGCTGCCGGTCGAGTGGACCATCGACGCCGGCCAGCTGACCCCGAAGCAGAGCATCCGCCGGCACGTACTGACCGCCGAGTACGCGGAGAAGATCGAGGCGATGTACGCGCGCTGAGGCTTTGTTTTTGGCGGGCCGGCTGTGAACCTGTTTACGGTTCGCGGTCGGCCTTCCTACGTTCCGGCACTGCGCTGCGCTTCGTGCCGGACCTCGTACGGGGGCCTGCCTTCGTCAGCGCTTTCTCTCGTCCTCCCTCCGGTCGTCCTCCACGCACACTCCGGCCTGTGTATGCGGCCGCGTCGGCTCCTGACGTGGGTTTATGGGTGGTAAGTCAAAGTCAACTTCGCCTCCGGCGGGCCGACTCAGAGAAGCGACGGGGGTGTTGGTCGGCTTGCTGTTTGGTCTGTGGTGGGGCTTCAAACCCTGTGGTGGCTGTCGCCGGTCGGGTCGTTCTCCTCGCCTGGCACCGGAGGCGACCAGTGAACCT
>Ga0302314_10007664_pt1 | contig 19386 bp, 20 predicted proteins | sample III_Palsa_N2_3_FD_200533 | JGI IMG/M metagenome (GOLD analysis project Ga0302314, IMG submission 200533) | Peat permafrost microbial communities from Stordalen Mire near Abisko, Sweden - III_Palsa_N2_3 | ecosystem: Environmental > Terrestrial > Soil > Palsa > Peat permafrost | place: Sweden...
CAAAGACCTACGACTCACTGTCGCTCGAGGAACAGCAGCATGTGTGCATCTTCGGCAGCAACTACGGCGAGGCTGGGGCCATCGATTTCCTGGGCCCACGCGAAGACCTGCGTCTACCCCCGGCCCTGAGCGGACAGAATAACTACTGGCTGTGGGGCACGCATGGATGCGATGTGAATGTCGTGATTGCCGTGATCCCCGATACTCCGGAAGAAGTGTCGCAGAAGTATGAGTCGGTCGAAATTGTCGGCCGGATGGACAATCCGTACGCGATGCCGTTCGAGCACAAGAACATCTATCTGCTGCGGGGACGGCGGCCGTCAGCCCACTTTGATTGGGCGGATGAGCGCTTTTACTTTTAGCTCTTGCACACGAATCCGCTGAGCCTCTGATAGTCTCCCTGCAATGGCTTCCGATGTTGCACAGGGGCGACCGCCCGAAGAACTGCCTCGCGTACTCACGGCGACGAACGCGCTGGCGATCGTCGTGGGCATCATCATCGGCTCGGGAATCTTCCTGGTCCCGCACGAGATGATGGCAGCGGTGGGGAGCTCGCGGATGGTCTACGTTATCTGGATCACCGGCGGTATGCTCTCGCTATTTGGCGCGATGAGCTACGCGGAAGTCGCGGCGATGCGGCCGCGGGTGGGCGGCGAGTATGCGTTTCTGCATGATGCCTACGGCCCGCTGACGGCGTTCCTCTACACATGGACGTGGACGATGATCGCCAAACCGGCCTCCATTGCGACGATCGCCGCCGGCCTGATGCGTGTCCTCGGAACGTTTCCGATATTTGCATTTCTAGATCATGCAGCGGTGGGGCACCTGATGTGGGGCCAGGTGATGGCGATCGCCACGACATGGCTGATCACCGGGCTCAATATCGTGAGTACCCGCGATTCCGCGCAGGTGCAGACGTTGCTCACGTGGCTGAAGGTGCTGATGATCCTGGTCATCGCGAGTCTCTGCTTTGCCAGCGTGAAGTATGGCGATTGGCACAACTTCACCTCGGAGTACCAAGGCGCGCGCGGCGGCTTCGCAGGCTTCATGATCGCCCTGATCGCGGCATTGTGGGCCTATGACGGTTGGTCGGATGTGTCTCAGATGGCGGGCGAGGTGCAGAAGCCGCAGCGGTCGTTGCCGGTGGCACTTATCGGCGGCGTGACGATCGTGGGCGCGCTTTACATGCTGACCAATGCTGCGATTCAGTATGTCCTTCCATCCGCAGCGATTGCAGCAACAGACCGTCCCGCCACCGACGCGCTGCAGCATGTCGCCGGAAATCTAGGAGCCGGCCTGGTTGCCATCGGCATGGCGTTCAGTATCGGCGCATCGTTTGTAGGCAGCTCCCTCTCAGGCGCTCGCGTGCCTTTTGCAGCGGCCCGCGACCGCCTATTTCCTTCGGTGCTGGGAGAGATTCATCCGCGCTTCAAAACGCCTTGGGTGAGCCTGCTGCTGCAGGCCGTGATCAGTTCCCTGCTACTGTTGGCCATTGGAAGATTTCAGGCGCTCTTCTCGCTGGCAATCTTCTCCGAATGGCTGTTCTATGCGCTGACGGCGGCGACGGTGTTTGTGTTTCGCATCCGCGAACCAGATGCCAAGCGTCCCTACCGTGTGACTGGGTATCCTATAGTTCCGGCGTTGTTTATTTTGGCGGCGCTGGTGCTGCTGGTCTTCAGCTTTATGAACCAACCCCGCGAATCGACTGCGGGTGCGCTGGTGATCCTATGTGGCGTGCCGTTGCACTATCTGTTTCAGCGGGGCAAGAGTCCGCTTCCACGGAGTAATGCTCCGGACGAATAATCCGGGCGATAAGGCTGTCGAACGATGTCCTCGAATAAGAAACCGAAGCTGGGCCAGAACTTTCTGGTGGATGAGAATGCCTGCCTGCACATCGCCGACGCGCTTGGCGATATGAGCGAGCGAAACGTGGTAGAAATCGGACCCGGGCATGGAGCGATCACCGACCTGCTGGCAAAGCGCTGCCGTCGGCTGCACTGCATCGAGTTTGACCCGGCGCTGGCGCGGGAGTTGGCCTTCCGCTTCCGTAATGATGCCCACGTCACAATTCATCACGCGGACATCCTGGCAACGAATCTACAGCCCCTGCTGGGAAACGCGGCTTCGCTCGATGTCGTAGGAAACCTGCCCTACTACATCACCTCGGATATCTTGCTCCACCTGTTTGGCGCAGCCCGCGAAGGCATGATCTCCCGTGCCGTGGTGATGATGCAGCGCGAGGTAGCGGAACGGATCGCGGCCGGTCCGGGATCGAGCGAGTACGGCGGCCTCTCCGCGGTCACCCAGATGCATGCGCGCGTAACGAATCTCTTTACCCTGCCGCCGACCGCGTTCTCACCGCCGCCCGATGTGTACTCGACGGTGCTCCGGCTGGAGTTTGCACCGCGCTTTGCGGAGCTTGGGATTGCGTTTGAGGGATTCAACCGATTTCTGCGGGCCAGCTTTGCGCAGAAGCGCAAGACCCTCGCAAATAACCTTCGCGCTGCCGGCTATACAGCTGCGCAGGTGACCGGAGCATGGCCCGCAAGCATCGCGCTCCAGGCGCGGTCAGAGGCAGTACCGCTGGAGGCGATGGCGGAGCTGTATCGCGCGCTCGAAGCCACGAAGCCAGCGGAGAGCTAACGCCGCATGTGCTCCGCCGTCTGCGCGTGATGGATGTGGCAGATGGCAATGGCAAGCGCGTCGGCCGCGTCGGCAGGCTTGGGCGCCTCATCCAGTTCGAGCAGCCGCGCGACCATGAATTGCACCTGTTCCTTGACGGCGAGGCCGTAGCCAACGACGGCGCTCTTGATGGTGAGTGGAGCGTACTCGGCGACCGGAAGGCCGCAGGTGGCCGCGGCCAGCATGGCAACGCCGCGCACCTGGCCGAGCTTGAGCGCGCTCTTCGCGTTCGCCGAGAAAAATACCTCTTCGATGGCAACGATCTCAGGCTGCCAGAGCTGCAGCAGTGCGGAGAGTTCTGCGTAGACCTGGAGCAGACGAACCGGCGTGCGATCCTTCTTGTTCAGCCGCACGGCCCCGGCACACAGCGGTCGAAGCTTCGGGTTGCGTGCCGAGTCGTCTACCTCGACCACCCCGTAACCCGTGAACTCCGTTCCGCAGTCGATCCCGAAGACCCGCATACCTATTAGTCTAACCCGCTCAAAGGCTCTCACAACGACAGCGTGTGGATCGGCATCTAATTCGCAACAAGCTAATTCGCAACGAGCTGGCGCGACCGATACAATCGACGCGGCGCTACAAACTAGAAAGAGCAAGCACTTCCCCGAAGGCCGACAACCTCCTTGAACGCTCTGCGACAACCTTTGACTGCCGGCCTGCTCGTCTTGATGACGCTGACGGGGCGTGCCCAAACGGCAACGCAGCCGTCGCTACCGGCCAGGCAGTCGACACCTGCGCCATCCAGTCCCCCGTCCGTTCCGGCGCCGATTCCGTTCAACCGCAGGGTGATCGTGCTCGATCCCGCACACGGTGGCATCGACAGCGGCTCCCAGATCAGCGATACGACTTTAGAGAAAGACGTGACCCTGGCCCTCGCCTTCCGGTTGCGTTCGCTCCTGACAGCGCGCGGGTTTACAGTCGTGATGACGCGCGATGCAGACAGCGCGGCGGAGCCGGATGCGGCGGGCTCGGCGCTAACGCTGGACGATCGCGCGGGGGTTGCGAATCATGCTCATGCGGCGGCCTGCCTGCTGCTGCACGCGACCGGCAGTGGCAACGGGGTACATCTCTACAGCTCCGAACTGGACGCGGCGGAAGGACAGCCTACGATCGTGCCGTGGCTTACGGCACAGGCCGCTTGGGTGCCGCAGAGCCAGTTGCTGGAGAAGCAGTTTGCGAAAGCATTCACTCGTTCCGGAGTGACGTTGGTGGCAAGCAGCGCATCGGTGAGGCCATTGGATTCGCTGACCTGCCCTGCCCTGGTGATTGAGCTGGCACCCGCAGGCGACAAGGAAGACAGCATCAATGACACCGACTATCAGCAGCGGGTGGCGCTGTCGATCGCGGGAGCACTGCTGTTCTGGCAAAACCAGGTCCAGCCGCCGGCAAGACTTTCCACGGCCTCAAGCGCGGCGGCAAATCAAACGACCGCAGGGGAGCAACCATGATCCAGCGCCATCAACGCATCGTGTTCTGGTGCCTGGTCCTGTGCATCGTCGGCATGGGCGTGCTTCTCGCCGTGGAGCGCCAGCGCGGCCGCGAACGAATTGAGGCCCTGGCCGCCGATCAGACGCCGCTCGACGCACCCACCGCGACCGCCGAGACGGTGACGCTGGACCTGGCCAACGACGACGACGGCACCATCACCCCCGCCTCGCGCCAGATCGCGCTTCCCGAGGAGGCCAATGCGCGCGCACGTGCGTTGATCGAGCACCTCATCGCCGAGTACGCGCTGCCGGGTTCGCCGCATACCCTCCCCCCGGGATCGGCCGTCGCTGAAGTTTTCTTCGTGCCGCTCCCCTTGGTGGGATATACGACCGACCCCTCCTCGTCGGCGACCAAGGACGGCGGATTCCGATCGACCGAGCCGGTTGCCGCCAACGATCCCGATCCGCTGCAGCCGAAGCAGCCGGGCGGAGAACTCGCCGTCATCGATCTGCGCAGCACCTTCGTGAACCAGCATCCCTCGGGCGTCGAGGTGGAATCGCTGACGCTGCGCTCCATCCTTGGAACGCTGCATGCGAATCTTCCACAGATTGAGCAGGTGCGTTTCCTGGTCGATGGCCAGGCTCGCGAGACACTGGCCGGCCACGCAGATCTTCTGCGAACCTACCCTGTCACCGATACGACCTCGAGCGCAAACCGCGCAAACGAGGGACAATCGAACTGAATGAACTCTGCAAGCCCCAACTCAGATTCCGCGCAAACGCTGTCCAAACAAGCCCCCGTAGTTGGCGTCTTCGACTCCGGCTTTGGCGGCCTGACGGTCTTGCGCTCGCTGCTATCGAGAATCCCGTCGGCAAACTACCTCTACCTGGGAGACACCGCGCGTCTGCCCTATGGCGCGAAGTCGCAGGCCACGATTGCGCGCTACGCAGTGGAGAGTGCGCGCTTCCTCGAACAGCGCGGCTGCGAGTACCTTGTCATCGCCTGCAACACCGCAACGGCGTTAGCGCTCGACGACATTCGCCGCGCCGTGAGCGTGCCCGTGCTGGGAGTAATCGAGCCCGGAGCCCACGCGGCTAGCCAAGCCATCGCAGACGCCGGAGGCGAGGTGCTGGTGCTGGCAACGGCAGCGACCGTGCAGTCGCATGCCTACCATGCCGCCTGCGAGGCCATCGGTCTTCAGGCCATTGAAGTCGCATGCCCTCTGCTGGTTCCATTGGTCGAGGAGGGTTGGATCGACCACGACGTCACCCGCGAGGTGTTGCGCATCTACCTCTCCGAAGCCCTGACCAAGTGCAACCCCCAGGCCGTATTACTTGGCTGCACCCACTACCCTCTCATCGCGAGCGAGATCGAAAAAATGCTGCGAACACTAGGCTCGCATGCGGTGGTCATCGATTCAGCCGAGGCGACTGCCGAGGCCGCAGCAGCAGCATTGGCAATCGCGACGGATAAGAGCGCGCCAGCCACCGCCGGGAGCTTTGAGTGCTATGCCACAGATTCTGTGGAAAAATTTCAGCGCCTTGGCAGCCTCTTTCTTCACCAGCCCATCGCGCACGTGCATCATCTCGACCTGGGCGGATAAACTGGTTGGAGTTATGCATTATCTCCTCAAGTCTGAACCCGATAAATACTCCTTCGACAACCTGCTGCGCGACGGCGAAACCGTGTGGGATGGCATCAAGAATCCACAGGCGCTGATCACGCTGCGCAACATGAAGCCCGGCGAGCAGTGCGTGATCTACCATTCCAACGTTGGCAAGGCAGCCGTGGGCACGGCCAAGGTCGTCTCGGTGACGACCGATCCGAGCGACCCCAAAACACCGATCGTGCGCCTGAAAGCAGGCAAGCGCCTGAAGCGCGAAAAGCCACTCACGGAGATTCGCCACGCGGGTGTATTTCTCGGCTCGATCCTCTTCCGGCAGTTTCGCCTATCGGTTGTCCCGCTCTCCGACGAGCAGTTCGATTGGCTGGTGCACGGCTGAGCACATCTTCCTCAACCAGAATTCGCCTCAAACTGCTATCCTTAGCGTCGGTTCGTTAGGTTTATCAACACAGTAGGAGTGGTCCGTATGATCGATATGAAGGGCAAAGTCGCCGTAGTTTTCGGCCTCGCCAATAAGCGCAGCATCGCGTGGGCCATCGCGCAGAAGCTCTCCGAGGCCGGCGCATCCCTCGCCATCTGTTACCAGAGCGAACGTCTGCAGCGCGAAGCCGAAGAGCTTGCCGCGGACCTTCCCGATGCCAAAACATTCCGCTGCGACGTCTCCATCGACTCCGACATCGACGCAGTCTTCGAGCAGCTGAAATCCGCCTATGGCAAGCTGGACATCGTTGTGCACTCCATTGGCTTTGCTCCCAACATCAAGAACTCCGTCCTACAAACCGCCCGCGAAGACTTCCATATCGCGCACGATATCAGCGCATACTCCCTCATCGCCCTCGCCCGCGGTGCCGAGCCCCTCATGAGCCCCGGCGGGTCGATCCTTACGCTCACCTATTACGGCAGCGAAAAGGTCTTCCCCAACTACAACATCATGGGTGTCGCGAAGGCGGCGCTCGAAGCGACCGTTCGTTATCTCGCCAGCGACCTCGGCCCCAAGGGAATTCGCGTCAACGCCATCTCCGCCGGCCCGATTAAGACGCTCGCGGCACGCGGCATCAGTGACTTCGCTACAATTCTCGACAAGGTAACCGAGCGCGCACCGCTGCACAGAAATGTTGAGCAGTTGGAAGTCGGCAACGTTGCGCTCTTCCTCTCGAGCGACCTGGCCAGCGGCATTACCGGCGAGATTACGTTCGTGGATTGTGGATTTAACATTACTGGAATCTAGGAGGCCGCCCATGTCTACTGCCGACTTGCTGCTTGAAGACTTCGACGTTGAGATCTCCAACACCCGCCGCACGCTGGAGCGCGTGCCTAACGACAAGCCCGACTGGGTGCCGCACGACAAGTCGATGAAGCTAGGCAAGCTCGCCATGCACTGCGCGACCATGCCGCTCTTCGGCTATTACATTCTCGAAGACGACGGCATGGACATGGCCACCTCCAAGCGCCCCCACGCCCCGCTGGTCTTCGAGTCGCGCGACCTTTGCCTCGAGCGTCTCGACGAGTCCGCCGGCAAGTGCCGCGCCGCCCTTGCCGCCGCCAGCGACGAACATCTCGCCGCACTCTGGCCCTTCTCTTTCGGCGAGCAGATGATCTCCAACGCCTCGCGCTCCAAGACCTACCGCCTGATGTTCTTTAATCACCTGATCCACCACACCGCGCAGCTGGGAGTCTACCTCCGTCTCAACGAGCTCCCCGTCCCGGCGCTCTATGGGCCCTCGGCGGACGAGCAGTGGGCGCCGAAGTAATCAGCGCCGCCGCCTGACCTGCGCGCACGTTTGCAGTATTCTTCTTGCACCATGAAGATACCTGCGTTGGTCCTCGCTCTTGCCGTTTGTGCGTCTACCGTTCAGGCCCAACAGCCTGCTGACCAAGTCACCGTTCTGCATGCAGCCCGGATTCTCGACGTTGCCGCGGGCAAAGTTCTCTCTCCCGGCGAAGTCCTCATCGTGGGCGAGCGCATTCGCGAAGCAGGGACGCACGTTACGCGGCCAGCGGGCGCAGTGGTGATCGAGCTCGGCGATACCACGCTGATGCCCGGCCTCACCGACGCCCATACCCACCTCTTTCTCCACCCCGGCAACGAGGGCCTTCAGACCGTCGAAGAGTCCGTACCCGAGCGCACCCTGCAGGCCGCCGCAGCTGCCAAAGCCGACGTGATGGGTGGCTTCACCGCCGAGCGCGACATGGGCACCGAAGGCGCCGGATGCGCCGACGTGGCTGTGCGTAATGCAATCAACAGCGGCCTCATTCCCGGCCCCCGCATGCGCGTGTCTTGTAATGCCATTGACATCCTTGGCGGCCATGAAGACGCCATCGGCTTCAACCCCGCGCAGCAAGTCCTCTCCAACGCCGACTACGCCAACGATTCCACGGAACTGATTGAAGTGATGAGAGCCCAGCGCAAACAGGGTGCCGACTTCACCAAGATCTACGAGACCGGACGAGATCATCTCGAAGACGACACCTTCACCACGCCCTATCAGTACACCGAGGCGCAGCTTGCCGCAGCGGTCGCTGAAGCGGATCGCACCGGCTCCTTCGTCGGCGTGCATTGCACCGGAGAGCCGGGAGCGTCGTACGCAGCGGAAGCCGGCGTCGCCAGCATCGACCACGCCTACAACCTCTCGCCCGCGACCATGAAGATCATGCGCGAGAAGCAGATCTACGCCGTGCCCACGTTCGCCGTTGTTGAATATTTCGCCGACCATCCGCAGCGCGGCGACGGATCAGACGACCGCCGCGAGCTCGCCTATCACGCCGCGCAGTTCAAGAAGCAGATGGCCGCCGGCGTGCCTTTTGCCGTGGGTTCCGACGTCGGCCCGTTCCCGCATGGAACGCAGGCGCGCGAGTTTGAGTTGATGGTGAAGTTCGGCATGCCGCCCGCCGATGTGCTGCGCGCCGACCTCATCAACGGAGCACGGCTGCTCCGCTGGGCGGACGAAATCGGACAGCTGAAGCCGGGCTTCTACGCCGACGTGATCGCAGTCGCCGGGGATCCGCTCGACGATATCAGCGTTCTCAAGCATCCCATCTTCGTGATGAAGAACGGCCAAGTGCTGCGCAAGGATTAGTCCTAGCCAGCCTTCTCCGTCAGTTCGGCCCAGCGCTGGTAGACCGCATCGTGCTCAGCCTGCGCAGCCTCCATCTCGGCCAGCGCCTCCGTGAGCGCAGCAGGGTCGGTCACGACGGCCGAGTCCTCGAGCCGGTCATGTGCCGCAGCCATGCGCGCATCCGCCTTGTCCACGCGCTCTTCGATGCCATCGAACTCACGCTGCTCCAGGTAGGAAAGCTTCTTCTTGCCAGCCGCCGGCGCTTTCGCGCTGGATGCAGCCGAGGCGCGCTGCGAGCTATTGGCCGCAGCCTGCTGACTCGCCACGTAGCCCTGCTCAACGCCCTTCCACTCCTCCCACTGCGAGTAGTCGGCAAAGACCCGCGCGTGGGCGTGGCCGTCGAGGCCCAGCACAATATTCGAGACGCGATCCAGCATGTACCGGTCGTGCGTGACCAACACCAGCGCGCCCTTGAACTCCAGCAGCGCTTCCTCAAGAATTTCGAGCGTCGGAATATCGAGATCGTTGGTCGGCTCGTCGAGCATCAGCAGATCGGCCGGCTGCAGCATCAGCCGCGCAATCAGCACACGTCCGCGCTCGCCGCCGCTCAGCCGCTCCACCGGCTGGTTGAGCTGGTCGCCGGTGAACAGAAACTTCGCCGCATAACTGGCGACGTGCACCACGCGATCCTGGTAGACAACAGAGTCTGAGTCGGGCGCGAGGGCGCGACGCAGCGTGAGCGTCGGATCGATCTCGCGCAGCTGCGAGAAGTAAACAATCCGCAATCCGTTCGCCCGCTTGATCACACCGTTGGTCGCCAAAATCTCGCCGGACATGGCGCGAAGGATGGTCGTCTTCCCGCTGCCGTTGGGGCCGACGAGGCCGAGCTTCATCCCGTTGGTCACGCCAAAGCTCACGCCGCCGACGATCTCCCGGCCGCCCAGCGCAATGCTCACATCCTCAAACTCGACCAGCCGCTTCGTCTGTCGTTCGGTTGCCGCGAACTCGATGCCGGCCGTCGCCGTTCGCGTGCGTGAATCGACATCTGCGAGCTTCCCAATCAGCTCATTCGCATTATCGATGCGCGCTTTGGCCTTGGTAGCACGCGCCTTCGGTCCGCGCCGCAGCCACTCCACCTCCGTCTTCACACGGTTGCGCAGGCCCTCCTGCATCTTGCTCTGCGCCTCGACGTAGAGCTCGCGGCCTTCGAGAAATTTCGAGTAGGTCCCGCGCACGCGCAGCACTCCCTCGGCGTAGACGCGGCTTAGCTCAACCACCTCGCTGGCAACATTCTCCAGAAAATAACGGTCATGCGTGACCACCACGCAGGCAAAGCGCGCGCCCCGCAACACACCCTCGAGCCACTCAATGCCTTCCAGGTCGAGATGGTTGGTCGGCTCGTCGAGCAACAGCACATCGGGGTCGGTCACCATCGCCTCGTTGATGGCGAGACGCTTGCGCCAGCCACCCGAGAGGCTCGCAGCCTCAGCGTCCATGCGGATCGAAGTGTCCGTCCCGTCGTCGGCAAACCCGGCCCGGCCAAGCGTCTCGCGCAGCCGCTGCTCGCGCTCGTTCGCGGGAACGCTGGCGCGCTCGAGCGCAGCCTCCATCACGCTGCGGACGGTCATCCCGGCATCGTATTCCGAGACCTGCCGGACATAGCCGATCCGCGCCCGGCGGCGCACCGAGACCTCGCCAGTGTCGGGCTCAACCTCGCCCGCCAGCACGGCCAGCAGCGTGGACTTTCCGGCACCGTTCGGGCCAATGAGGCCGATGCGGTCGCCCTCGTTTACTGCAAAAGATATTTTTTCGAAGAGTGGTGTCGCCCCAAAGCGTTTCGACACGCCCTGAGCATTCAAAATCGGCGGCATAGCTTCTAGTTTACCGGTTTGCGCTCTGGAAGATCGTCTCCGGCTTAATCCAAGTCCTCAATCCAGATCAAAGTCGCGAATTGGCTTCCCCGTATTCGGCGACTCCTTGGCCTTCTTCACCGCCTCGGCAAACTTCTTGGCCATCACATCATCTTTGTTCTTTTCCGCTTGCACCGATTGCGCAAAGATTGACTCGCGCCGCGCATCCTGCTCCTTGAGCGCCTTGGCCGCAGCGCCGAAGTCCTCAAACGTCTTCTTGCGCGGCGCCGGCGTATGCGCAATCACCGACCGGCTAATCGGGTCCACCTTCAACATCCCGCCGCAGTCCGGGCACATCACTTCAAATGGCTGGTCGCTCAATCCCATAACAGATCCTCAACTAGCGATTGTACGGCGGCGGCGCATATTTGTAGACGAACCGCGGGGTGTCATTCGCCGCCCAGACCAGGGCGACGACCCAACCGATCATCGTCCATCCAAAGAAGAGATTGATCAGAAAGATCCACCAGAAGTTCGCAACGTGCCGCGACCCCGCCACGAAGGTGGGCAGGAAGTGGATGAAGAACGCGATGACGCCGATCAGGATCAGCACCAGGATCGGCAATCCCAGCAGAAAGGTCATGCCCGAAAGTATCGCGCAGGACGCCCACCGTGTACACAGAAAGAAATTAGAGGTATATCACCCGATGCCCCGGACACTCCTGCGCGGCATGCTCCACCAGCAAACCCGGCAGCGCGTCGCCATAGCGGGCAAGGAACCACACCCCGCCAAGCAATCGCTCCTGCAGATGGCCGTCCGGGAAGATATTCAGCATAATCGCCAACGCGTGCTTGTGCAGCGACGCCTGCTTCTGCAACTCGAAGTTCGCAGCCATCCGCCGCAGCCGGTTCATCTGATAACGCATCTTGTTCGCGGAGACGCCCGCCGCCCGGCCAAGGTCAGCGCTCATCGCCGCCAAATACTCGGTCAGCGCGGTCAACTCGGCGTCCATCGCATTGCCTACCGCAGCGATCTTGCGCTTGCCTTCGATCGGCATCGCGCGCGCGCCCAGCCGCAGGGCCAGATTCTCGACCGTCTTCGCTTCCAGCACCTGCTCAAACTCAATCTCCTGCGCCGCCATGGCGGACGCGATCGCCGGCCCCACCAGCGTCGCCATCAGCCGCGGCAACACCGGCGTCACCCGCCCCAGAATCCGCGTATACAGCACCTCGGACTGCGCAAAGTAAGCAATCTCCGCCGGTCCGCCGACGTATGCTGCTGTAGGCAGAATCGCATCCTGAAAGACCGGCCGCAGCAAGGCATTGGGACTCAGCCGCTCCGGCTCGGCAGCGAGAATCTCCAGCAACTCCGGGGCGCTATAGACCCTTCCTCCGGCCTTCCATCCTCCCTCAGCCGTGCGCCGCAACGGCATCCTCGCGCCCGTCTCCGCGTCGATCAGGAACAGCAGCGAGTGATCCACCGTAACCAGCACCTGTGCATGATATCCAGCGGCCTCGAGGTCCTGCGAGCGAACCAGCAGCGCGTCCTCCAGCTCGTCGGCACGCTCCAGAGCCGCGCGCAAAACGCCCGCGCCCAGGGCATGGAACTCCCGCGACGCAGCATCCATGACGATCAATCCGTACTCGGCAAAGATCTTGGTGAGCAGACGTCCAACCGCAGACGCAAGCGTGGCGCCCGGCACGTAACACTCGCGCAGCACGTTGCTGATTGGCGCCCATCCGAGCAACTCAGTAGCCTGGTTGAGCGTCGCCTCTAGATGCTCCACACCCTGCGAACTTCCACCGTCGACGGGCAGCGAACCTACCGGCACCGGCCGCGTCGCCTTCAGCCCCAAGCTCAGCATCTCGACCGCGCTCTTGGACAGCAGCCCCACCTGATCGACCTCGGCGAGATCGTGATCCTCGCTCGCCAGCCAGAAGATCGGCACATGCTCGCGCCCACTCACCCGGGTCGCGTCCTGTGCCTTGCGGATGGCGGTCGCCGCCTTCAGCAGCGTAAGCAGCGGTCCACCAAACAATGCAACTTGTTGGCCGGTAACCACCGCGGCCGCGCCCTGATGCAGCCGCTCAATATTAGCGAACACCGCCTCGCCCGCACCAAAATCTAAAGCCTGCGCTCGCAGCGCCTCCGCCAGCCGGCCACGCTGCCCCTCCTCCAACGTCGGCGAGCTCTTGGCCCAATCCATGGAAAACGGATTCGCCGGGTACCAGCGCCGCAATTGCGTGGCATGCGGCGCAGCGAACGCATCCGCGAAGTCGCGAAAGAGGGGGGTCGTGCCGGGCAGCGTCGAGATGGGGTAACACTGGGAGTCCATGCAGACTTTAGTCTCTCATCCTGAGACTCTTTGGATGCGTCAGCCGCTCCGCCGATGCATCGAATCCGCTGCCCGCCTCCTATCCCCCCTCCCGAAGAATGCCGCCCCCTTCGGTCGTGTACTGTACCGTCATGGCACTCAAAACGACCCCAACCTCCAAGCGCTCCTCCGCAAAGTCGAACTCCGTCAAAAAATCTCCCGGCAGGAAGCCCGCGACCGCGCCGTCCACGCCGCTCAAACTGAAGGGCCGAGGCCAAACGCTCTCCTCCAGGACCGTCTACCAGGGCAACGTCTTCTGGGTGACGCGCGACGAAGTCCTCGAGCCAGGTGGCGTGAAGGCGACCCGCGACGTCATCCGGCACAACGGCTCGGTCGTCGTCCTGGCCGTAGACACGGAGTCAAACTCGAAGGACCCGGGCATCCTCCTGATCCGGCAGTATCGCCACGCCGCCGGAAGGTTTCTCCTGGAGCTGCCGGCCGGCCGCATCGAGCCGGGCGAGAAGCTGATCCCCGCAGGCAAGCGCGAGCTGATCGAGGAGACCGGCTACCGTGCCAAGCGCTGGTCCCGCCACACAAACTACTATGCCAGCCCCGGTTTTCTCACCGAAACCATGACCATTCTCCTGGCCGAGGGCCTGACCCTGGGCGAAGCCGCACCCGAGGACGACGAAAAGATTGACGTGCACATGACCCCGCTGTCCGAGGTCCTGCGACTCATCCACACCGGCAAGATCGAGGACGGAAAAACCCTGATCGGCGTGCTCTTGTATGACTCCCTGCGCCGCTCCAAACAAACCAGAAAGTAACCGACTACCCGGAACCCGGCCACAGATCACATTTTTCCGTAAGTTAATGGTCCCGGAGTTTTTCAGGCAACTTTTTGCCGTATCCAAAATTTTGTAATTCACGATTTCCCCGGGGCTCTCAGGCCGCCTAATTGCTCGCATCTGCGTCTTACAAATAACTTCCGGCCACGCGGAGGCATATTTCGAGCACGGTAAGGGACCCCATGGCACAGTACAAAGGGACAGTAAAGTGGTTCAACAACGCAAAGGGTTACGGATTTCTGGGGCGTGAGGACGGCCCCGACGTCTTCGTTCACTACAGCTCCATCAAGCTGGAGGGATACAAGACACTCAAGGAAGGCGACGAGGTGGAGTTTGACGTCATCCAGGGGACAAAAGGTCCACAAGCGGATCAGGTGATTCGTACGAAATCTGTATAAGAAAACCGTCGAGCATCGATAACTTATGCCGGTTCGTATTCGATCGGTCGCATTTCGCGTCCGGTAGTTTGCAACTTACAATCGAAGACGACCCCGGGCCTCCTCTTGAGTTAGACCCGGGCCTTCGATCTTTTATGGACAACCTTACCCTCGCTCGACTGCTCGATGAGACGGCCGCTCTGCTGGAGATTGATGCAGCCGATCCCTTTCGCATTCGCTCTTATCGTCGCGCCGCCGAAGCGGTAGAGCAGCAGACCACCCAGCTCGCCACCCTCGTGACAGCCGACGCCGACCCCAAGGCGCTGCTCGCGATTCCCGGCATTGGCAAAGGCATGGCCGCCAACATTCGTGACCTGGTCGCGACCGGCACGATGCCCCTCCGCGAAGAACTTCTGCAACGCTACAAGCCCAGCATGCTCGAGCTCCTGCGCCTGCCTGGCATGGGTCCCAAGACTGTCGCGCTGGTCTACTCCGCCCTCGGTGTTTGCGATATCGACGCTCTCGAAGAGGCGGCCAAGCGCGGCGATCTCCAGCCTCTTCCCCGCATGGGCCAGAAGTTTACCGACAAGCTCCTCAAAGGCATCGAGGACTACCGCAAGAACTCCTCGCGCTTCCGCATCGATGTAGCCCGCCAGCACGCCGAGCGCATCAGCGAGTTGATTCGGCTGTTTCCAGGCATCGAGACCATCACCCCCGCCGGCTCGTTGCGGCGCGGCCGCGAGACGGTCGGCGACCTCGATCTCCTCGTCACCGGTCCAGCCTGCGAGCCCGACGTAGTAGCCGCAGCCGTCGAGCACGTTGCCACGCTTCCCCTCATCGACAAGCTCCTCGCGCGCGGCCAGAACAAAGTCAGCTTCACTCTGCGCAACAACCTTCAGGTGGACGTCCGCCTCCTCCCACGCGCCAGCTACGGCGCCGCGCTGCAGTACTTCACCGGCTCCAAAATGCATAACGTGGCGCTGCGCCAGCGCGCCGTCAAGCGCGGCCTCACCCTCAGTGAGTACGCCCTTCTGCGTCTCGAAGACAACGTCGTCATCGCCGCCGCCACCGAGCAGGAAATCTACAACGCCCTCGATCTCGACTACATCCCTCCCGAGCTGCGCGAGAACTGCGGCGAGCTCGAAGCCGCCGCCAAACACACGCTTCCGAAGCTGATCGTGCGCGGCGACGTGCGCGGCGATCTGCACATGCACACCATCGAATCCGACGGCAGCAACTCCATCCGCGAGATGGCCGAAGCCGCCATCGCTCGTGGCCTCGAGTACATCGCCATCACCGACCACTCCAAGAATCTCGCCATGACCAACGGCATGGACGATACCCGCGCCCTGGCCCACGCGCGCCGTATCCGCGAGGCCTCCGCCGAGCTCGCCGAGGAGTTTGCCGCCGGTAGCGGCCCGCAGTGGGAACGTTACGAAGCCCGCCTGCACAACAACGAGCCCGACGTGCAGAAGCCCGCAGTTCCCTTCCGCATCCTCGCCGGCGTGGAGGTTGACATCCTGCTCGACGGCTCACTCGACCTCGCCGATGAGACGCTCGCCCAGTTGGATATCGTGGTCGCCAGCGTCCATTCCGGCTTCAATCAGACGGCCGAAGAGATCACCGCGCGCGTCCTCCGAGCCGCCGAAAATCCGCACGTCCATATCCTCGGCCACGCTACCGGCCGCAAGGTGTTGCAACGCGAGCCCTACAAGATCGACCTCGCCCAACTCCTGCCCGCAGCCGCGCGCCTCGGCGTCGCCGTCGAACACAATGCATCCCCCGCACGCGCGGATCTCAACGATCTCAATCTGCGCCTCGCCAAAGAACACGGCTGCAAGATCGTCGTGAACACCGACGCCCACGTAACCGACGAGCTCGATCAGCTCGACCACGGCATTGTGCAACTGCGCCGCGCCTGGCTGACCGCAGCCGACTTGCTCAATACTCGTCCCGTCGAAGAGCTATTGGCGGCCCTGCAAAGAACATAAAACCCAACCTGCGCCGAACCCATCGTCGCACCATCCTGAGGACACGATGCTTGAATCCGATCTCCAAATCGCACCACCGCCCGACGAGAATCGCCTGATCCCAAAGCTCGTCATCGCCGGTGTCGTCATGATCCTCATTGGCGTCGCCATCTATTTCCTGAATCCCCGCAAGACCGCCGTGATCACCGTGCAGAAGACCGAGCTCTTCGCTCCGCACACCGAGTTCAAGCAGATGCCCGGCGGTGGCAAGATCATCGGAACGCCCGCCCAATCCGAGGACGACGTCTATGTCGTCGCAACCGTGAGCATCACCGACAAGCTCCGCCTGCCCATCTTCCTCGACAGCGTCTCCGCCACCATGACCACCGACACCGGCTCGACCCAGGCGACCGATGTCTCCGCGCTCGATCTGCCTCGCCTGGAGCAGATCTTTCCCCAGATCACTCCGCTGGTAAGCCCACCCGCAGCTCCTCCCTTTCGCTTCGAAGATTCCGTCTCTCCAGGAGAGACCCGCGTAGGCACTCTCATATTTTTGTTCCCTCAATTATCCGCCAAAGCATGGGCCGCCAAGAAGTCTGCCATCCTCACCGTTCATCTCGCCCACGATGCCGCGCCGATCAACGTTCCTCTCCCCTAACCTTAAGAGAACAAGGGCTGCACAGTCTCTGTGCAGCCCTTTCGAAGAATATATTCAACAAGCGAACTAGGTGGTGGGGGTCGGAGCGGCCATCGGCTCAGGCGCATTCTTCGGTGTACTCAGATATCCCGAAACCGTCTTCTTCCCAATGTTGTTTACGACGATCTCAAACAGCGCCGGCGACTTTCCAGAGTAAAACTGGATAGGTTCGTCGAGCGTTCGATCCCGCTTCTCAATGTTCTTGTCGTCCGAGCTAACCACCAGCGTAAACTTGGAGCGCTTTGTATCTACCTTCTTCAGGTCGATCTTAATCGTCCCGACATTCTTCGCTCCCGCACCCTTATCGAGCGTGAACTCGTAGTAGTTGCGGTCGCCCTTATGCTTCAACTCCTCCAACTCACCGTGATTGGTGGCAATTAGCCCGCTCATCACGCCTGCATCACCCATCACACGAGTAAGCTGGGTCTTGGTCGCGTCAAGATCTGCCTTTGTCGTAGCAACATCGGTCTTCACGCCACCAACGTCGGTCTTCACGCCGGAAACATCGGTCTGCACCGCGCCAACCTGCTGCTCGGTCGCCTTCTGTTCACGCGCCAGCCGTGCCGTCTGGATTCTGTCGCGCTGCTCTGTGGCCACGAGTTCATCCGACTTATCCTGGAGCTGCTTCTGCGTCAGACCAACGCTCTGAGCAAGCGCCTGACCCTGGGCCTTCATGCGCTCATTCGTGTCGTCAATCTTCTCCGAAAGCGACGAGCTCTGCGCGGTCGCGGCAGACAGCTTATTCTCCGCATCCGTCAGATGGCTCTGCAGCGTAAAGCTCCAGGCCAATCCGCCCAGCGCTACGACGAGTGCCCCTACAGCGACACCCACCAGCCACGAGGCCGGCTTCTGCTCCACGTACGTGTCATGCGTCGTACCGTTATCCTTGTCGTCTAAAAGGCTCATCCTTTGACTTCCTCCTTGCAGGCCTGCCCTTGAGAGCATTACCTGGCACATGAGATGCAGATTCCGCTCGGAGTGTAGACGCAAAATGCGACCAAAAACGAGCGAGTGAACTCAGATTGTACTTTTTGCATCCGAGCGATTCCCAAGAATCGCGAGGCGATGTATCGATTCGAGCACAATCCCTGATAATGAGTGTTATGAGTCTGTTGGGAGCGAACACCACCTCCGGCAAAATTCCCGATGCCGTCGTCATTGGAGCCGGGCTGATCGGCTTGGCCATCGCGCTAGAGCTCCACGATCGCGGAGCCACGGTCACCGTTATCGAAAGTGGTCGAAGCCTCACCGGAGCCTCCACCGCCGCTGCCGGCATGCTCGCCGCCGAAGACCCCTACAACCCTCCCGAACTCCTGCACCTCTCCCGTCTCAGCCTCGAGCGCTACCCTGCCTTCCTCGGTCGCATCGAAGCGCTCTCTGGCATCGCGGTTCCCTTCCAAACCGAGAGCACAGTCCAGTATTTGGACGACGGATCAACCCTGCGCCTCGCCGAACACTCCCTCGATCCCCGCCAGCTCGCCGCCGCCCTGCTCGCCGCGGTCAAGAGAACCTCCATCCGCCTAATGGAAGGTACGCACCTCCTCGCCATCGAGCGCGAAGCGTCCGGCAAAACCATCCATCTCACTGGCGCGTTGCCGATCACTGCGCAAGCGATCCTCTACGCACCCGGAGCATGGACCTCGCAGGTGATGGCCAGCGTCCGCGCAGACGCAATCCCGATCCAGCCCCGCAAAGGACAGATGCTGCGCGTACGCCTCCCCTACGCGCTCCGCGAAGTCCATCGCAGCGAGCACGTCTACATCGTTCCCCGCACCACGGGCCCCCAGGCAGGAACCGCGCTGATCGGCGCCACCGTAGAGAGCGCCGGCTTCGACACCACCGTACACGACGACGCGCTCGACTCCCTCCGCGCCCTCGCCGCCAAACTTCTTCCCGAGTTCGCCTCCAAGACCGACGCCCCCGCCGTCGAGTCCTGGGCAGGCCTTCGCCCCGTTACCCCCGACATGCTGCCCATCCTCGGAGCCTGCGCTCATGTCGGCGAGTTCATCGCCACCGGGCATTACCGCAACGGCATTTTACTGGCGCCGGGAACCGCGCTCGTGATGGCCGACCTGATCGTAGGAAAGTCTCCAACTGTCGACCTCTCCACACTCTCTCCGCTGCGCTTTGCGCCAGCAGTGACGGCATAGTTCTTAAGTGAGCTAAACGAACAGCTAAATCGATATTCGGCCAGCTTCCCGTGACAATCGCTTCTGCGCTCCTCGATAATCGCAGACGTAGTGAGTTAACAGGAGAAACTGCATCATGTCCACCATCGCTCCCAAGGGTTTGCAAGACGTCATCGCCAACGATTCCTCAATTTGTTTCATCGACGGTGGCAAAGGAATTCTGTCCTACCGTGGCATCGACATCCACGAGCTGGCGCAAAAGTCGTCCTTCGAAGAGACGACTTTTTTACTTTGGAACGGAAGCCTGCCAACGGCTGCCGACCTCAATGACTTCTCCCACCAACTGGCAGCAGCGCGGCAGCTACCCGACGATGTAATCGACTTCCTCACCCGCTTGCCCAAGACCGCTT
>Ga0302314_10007665_pt1 | contig 19384 bp, 14 predicted proteins | sample III_Palsa_N2_3_FD_200533 | JGI IMG/M metagenome (GOLD analysis project Ga0302314, IMG submission 200533) | Peat permafrost microbial communities from Stordalen Mire near Abisko, Sweden - III_Palsa_N2_3 | ecosystem: Environmental > Terrestrial > Soil > Palsa > Peat permafrost | place: Sweden...
AGCTGCAATCTTTCCAGGCCCACAGGAGCCTTGAACTTGCCGGCCTGAAACACGAGCCATGGCTCGATGCGAACGTCAGCCCATGCGTCCTGGAGAATGGTTTTGCCCTGGCCAAAATCAGGCATGAAGCGAAAATCGAAATTCTCGTCGAGCGTTCCCTCCAGCGTGGGCCGTAGGCGACGGATGAGCCAGGTATCAGCGCTCGTCGGGGTATAGGCGTCGCTGAAGTAGCGCCCATCGACCGACGCATTGCCGCGAAAGTGAATGACATCCGAGCCATCGGCATTCTGCAGCGTAAAGCCGGTGGTGCCGAAGCTGCCGTACAGCCTATTGGGGTTTACGGCCTGCGAACTCGCCGCGCTCGCGGCGGCTGCCCTGGCCGCCTCATCGGCCTCCAGGCGCTGCTCCAATGCACGAATTCGTATTTGTTCCTGCTCCAGCTCCTGCCGTAGCTGCTGCAACGAATCAGCGCTGGAGCTCGAATCGGCGCTCGGACTCGACGCCGCCTGCGCGCCTTGTGACAAGCGGGGTAAAGCCGCCGTTGCGGCCAGGACTAGCAACACCAACCAGCGCGCGCGCGCCGGATAGCGCGCGATTCGTGAAATCCGAACTGGCATGCAGCGAACTCCCTGTCGTGGACGAGCGCGACACCGGTCGCGGTCGGGCGCACTAGGGTGGCCGCGCGCAGTAACAATGTCGGTAGCGAGGCCATAACAGCCCGGTTACAGCTCTGATAGCCGCGAATGGCTGTCTGTAGGTATTTTGCGGCGGCTGTGTTAGTCTGCGGCCTGATCGTCGACGTCCCTGTTTCCATGCGTCCATCCATTATTGGGCGCGTTCGGCTTCGAGCCGCCAGCGATCTGGTGACAGGATTTACGATTCGACGGCTCGCGGGCAGACTCGCTCTCCCTCCCCTTCGTAGGTATTCCTGCCGTGTTGAGTGGCGCATGCCACTCGCTTTATGTGGAGATAATTGAGTCATGGCGAAGATTTATGTAGGTAACCTGCCATTCACGACCAGTGAGGCAGATCTGACCGCGCTGTTCAGCCAGCATGGTACGGTTGAGAAAGTAACACTGCCGACGGATCGTGAAACCGGTCGGCCGCGCGGCTTCGGCTTCGTGGAGATGAATCAGGCTGATGCGTCGCGTGCCATTCAGAATCTGAATGGGCACGATCTGGGCGGTCGCCCGCTACGGGTGAATGAAGCTCAGGACAAACCGCGCACCGGCGGTGGCGGCGGTGGTGGTGGCTATCGCGGCGGCGGCGGTGGCGGTGGTGGTGGCGGCGGCCGCTGGTAAGCGCCCCCCGCAGTTAGTCTGCAAGATTCCCCGCCGATCCAACGATCGGCGGGGATTTTTATTTGGCGGCGCGTTGCGTTACTGCGCGTCGAAGAAATTGATGGCCGCTGCCAGGCAGAAGGGCGCGACCAGAGTGGCGTGATAAGCCTCGAACACGGCGGCCGTCCCGCCGTCGGTGGCGCCCTGTGCCACGGCCGCCGCGGCGACCGCAAGCTTTGCTGCCTGAAAGCCCGACTGAAAAGTGCCGTCTGCGCCGGGGCTCGGCGTGCTCGATTCCAGATCAAGCACGGTGATCGGGGCGGTTGCCGGAGCATGCGCCGTCCAGTAGGTCTGCATGAGCTGCGTGTTCGAGTAGAACACTTCCGGGTCCTCATCGCCGCCGCACAGCAGCGTCGGTGCGACCGGCGTCCAGCTTCGCAGATCGTTGAGCTTGAGCGCCTGGCGCCAGGCCAAGGCCGGCGCGGCAGCGGGCAGATCATTGGTCAGCGTCGGAAAGCCGCCGTCCGGATTGGCCTGCTCATCCTGCAGATAGCTCTGGCGATAGCTGTTGTTGACCAGACCATCGCTGCCAAACCCCTGGGCGAAAACCGGCGCGAGCACGGCCGGCGTGGTCGCCGGTGTGAAGGCCGCGTACGCCGGGGTCGGTGGAGTCGAGTCAAACAGCGCGCTTTCTGGCAGCAAGCCAGCCGCATACAGCGAGCTTCGCGTCATCGTGCTTGGCAGTAGCGTCGCGATCGTAGGGGCGTACTGAGGCGAATAGACCTCGCTCGTGCTGGTATAGATATCGCCGTACGAATTCTGATACGCGGTCAGCAGCATGGTGGCTGCAATCGGCGCACCCCCACTGACTTCGCCTTCAAACTCGGCGTCGACGAAGGCTGCCAGCGCGTACGGACCTGATAACGGCGCCGAGGCGGTCACCGTCATCCCTGCGGCCTGCATGGCCAGATGCGTCGCCATGGCGACATAGCCACCCTGTGAGTACCCGGTGATGAACAGCTGACCGTTATCGCTGACCAGGGCGATGTTCGGCAGCGCGGAGCGTGCGCCGATCAGCGCATCGATCATGTCCTTGGATTGCTGTGCGGCAATCAGATAAGGGTGATACGGCAGCGTCGAGGTGTCATATCCGGCATAGTTCGGCGCCACGACGATATAGCCGCGCGCAGCGAAGAACACGGCCATCAGGATGCCCTCGGCGTTCGCCTCGTTGGTCAGGTCCGCGATATTGAAACCGCGTTCGGTGGTGGTCCCGTGCGCATACATCACGATCGGGCGCGCGCCCCGGCACGAGGAGGCCGTGCCGGTGGGCACCATGAGCGCGCCGGAAGCAGTCGTAGGCTCGTTGGCCCCGCCCACGGTGTAGTACTCGATGTGGTAGACGTTCACGTCGCAGGGCGGCGTGCCGCTGAGTTGCAGCACCTGGTTCAGGATCTGCGTTCCATAGCTCTGCGCGCTGGCGTCCACAGTGACCTGCGCCAGCAAGGCGGCGGCGGAATTCGAGGAGAGCAAGACCGGCGGATTCTGCAGCAGCATACCCGGCGCCGTCGTCGAGCCCGAACTGGAGCCGCCACTGCTGCTGGAACTGGTACTACTGCCACTACTGCTGCTGCTTGTGCCGCCACAAGCCACCAGCAAAACGGAAGCGAGCACGCCGAGTAGTTGGAGTCTCAAATTAGCGCTTCTTCGGCATGTACAGGTCCGTGAGCGTGCCCTCGAAGGCCTCAGAGGCCATCGCGACGGTCTCCGAGAGCGTCGGATGCGCGTGCACCGTCAGGCCGATGTCGGCGGCGTCCGCGCCCAGCTCGATCGCCAGTGCGACCTCGGCGATCAGCTCTCCAGCGTTGGTGCCGACGATACCGGCGCCGAGCACGCGGCGCGTGACCGGATCGAACAACAGCTTGGTCAGGCCCTCATCGCGGCCCAGCGCGAGCGAGCGACCGCTCGCAGCCCAGGGGAACACGGATTTCTCGTACTCGATGTGCTCTGCGCGCGCAGCGGTCTCGGTCAGACCCACCCAGGCGACTTCCGGATCGGTATAGGCTACCGATGGAATCACCCGCGCATCGAAGAAGCTCTTGCGACCGGCCGCGACTTCGGCGGCGACCTTCGCCTCGTGCGTAGCCTTGTGCGCGAGCATCGGCTGCCCGACGACATCGCCGATCGCGAAGATATGCGGCACGTTGCTGCGCATCTGCTTATCGGTGGCGATGAATCCACGCGCGTCGACCTGTACCCCAGCCTTCTGCGCGCCAATGCGGCCCCCATTGGGCGAGCGCCCGACCGCGATCAAGACGTGATCGTAAGTCCTGCTGCTAGGCGTGCCGTCGCCGGCCTGAAAGCTCACCTGCAATCCCTCCGCTGCCGCCGTCACGGCGGTCACGCGCGTACTGAGCAGAATCTCCGCATACCGCGCCCTGATGCGCTTCTCGAGCGGCCGCACCAGATCGGGATCGCTGCCGGGCATCAGTTGCGGCATGAGCTCCACGACGCTGACCTTCGCGCGCAGCGAATCGTAGACGCCGGCCATTTCCAGGCCGATGATGCCCCCGCCAATGATCAGGAAGCGGCCGGGCTTTTCGGGCAAGTCCAAGGCCCCGCTCGAATCGATGATGCGCGGATCCTCGGGCAGAAAAGGCAACCGCGCCGACTCGGAGCCGACCGCGATGATGCATTGCTCGAAACGAATTCGCTCGCTGCCCGCGGGGCCGGTCACTTCAAGCACATGCGGGCTAAGAAACTTGCCCACACCGCGCACCACCGTGACCTTGCGCTGCTTGGCCAGCAGCGTCAGACCACCGGTCAGTCGCTTGACGACAGCGCTCTTCCAGGCGCGCAACTTGCCGAAATCCACCTGCGGCTCGCCAAAGACGATGCCATTCGCGCCCATCTCCTGGGCTTCGTCGATGACTTTGGCAGCGTGCAAGAGCGCTTTGGAAGGAATGCAGCCGACGTTCAGGCAGACGCCGCCGAGGGCTTTGTAGCGCTCGACCAGCATGACTTGCAGACCGAGGTCGGCGGCGCGGAACGCTGCCGTATAGCCGCCGGGGCCGGCGCCGAGCACCAGCAATTGCGTGCTGCGCGAAGCCTCAGGCTCCGTATCGGCCGCGACGGCGGCAACCGCAGGTGCTGGCGGCGCTGACACCGCCGCTGTCGGCGCAGCCGCTGGCGGCGCAGCTGGCGGCGCAGCAGCCTTCGTTGGTGCAGCAGGCGGCGCCGGGCTTGCGCTCGCACCGGGCTCACTCGCGGCGCTCTCGGCCGTCTCCAGGCGCAGCAGTGGCGTGCCCTTGGAAACGCGACTGCCCACGCTCACCAACAGCTCCACCACGGTGCCCGACACCGAAGCCGGCACGTCCATCGTGGCCTTGTCGGTCTCGAGCGTAACGAGCGGCGTATTGACCTCGACGCGCTCTCCCGGCTTGACCAGTACCTCGATAATCGGGATGTTCTTAAAGTCGCCCAGATCCGGGCAGGTGACTTCGACCTGGCTCATGGCACCGCCTCCAGCAGCTTATGCACATCGGCGAGCGCGCTGAGCAGATAAGTCGTGAAGCGCGCGCCATTGGCGCCATCGATCACTCGGTGATCGTACGACAGTGACAAGGGCAGCATGAGGCGGGGCGCGAAGCTGTTCTCGCGCCAGACTGGTTTCAGAACGGCTCGCGAGACACCCAGGATTGCGACTTCGGGCGCATTGATGATCGGCGTGAAGGCCGTGCCACCAATACCCCCCAGACTCGAAATCGTAAAGCTGCCGCCTTGCATCTCGCTGCCGGTGAGTTTCCCGGCGCGCGCCTTCTGCGACAGATCCGCCAGCGCGCGCGCGATCTCATAGACGTCCTTGCGATCGGCATCGCGAATCACCGGTACCAGCAATCCCTGGGGCGTATCGGCGGCAAAGCCGATGTGGATGTATTGCTTGAAGACGAGGTTCTCGCCGCTTTCATCGAGCGAGCTGTTGAACAGCGGAAACTGCTGCAGCGCGCGTACGCAGGCGCGCACGACAAATGCCAGTGGCGTGATCTTCTGCCCGGCGTTCTCATCGGTCTTGCGCTTGCTCTTGAGATTCTTGCGAACCTCCTCGAGCTCCGTGATGTCGGCTTCATCGAACTGCGTGACATGCGGCAGATTGACCCAGCTCGCATGCAGTCTCGGCCCAGCGATGCGCTGCACGCGCGTGAGGGGCTTGACTTCGATCGGACCGAACTGCGCGAAGTCCGGCACCGCAACGGTAGGCCAGTCGATGCCGCGGCCGCCGGCCCCAGTGCCTGCGTCAGCCGTGAGGCGCGATTTCACATAGGCCTTGACATCCTCTTCGGTGATGCGTCCCTTCGAGCCGCTGCCGCTGATGCGCAGCAGATCGGCACCGAGCTCGCGCGCGAACCTGCGCACGGATGGACTCGCGTGCGCGCTCGAGAAGCCCGCCTCGAGGACCGCGGCACTTGCCGGTGCCACCATCGGCACGGCAGCCGGCGACGCAGCCGCCGCGGGTGTAGCTGTGACCGGCGCCGCAGCAGGCGGCGCAGCCGGTGTGGCCGCGGCAGCCGGCGCAGCCGGCGCAACGGCGGCAGCTGCCGCGGATGGGGCAGCCCCGGCTGCCGGGGCAACCGGTGCGCTCGCATCGGCCTGCCCCTCCGGCACGGCCAGCGTTGCAATCAGGCTGCCGGTTGATATGCGTGCGCCGCGGGCGACGTGCAGCGCCTCGATCACGCCGGCGAACGGCGAGGGCACATCCATCGTCGCCTTGTCGGTCTCGAGCGTAAGCAACGGCGTATCGACCTGGACAGCCTCACCGGGCTTTACCAGCACGTCGATGACCGCCACGTCCTTGAAACCGCCCAGATCGGGCAAGTGAATGTCCTTCGAAGCCAAGGCAGTTCCTCGATCTTTAGGCGGTCAGGGGGTCGGCTTTATCCGGATCGATGCCCAGCGTCTGCACTGCGCCGATCACGGTACTGCGCTCAATGCGGCCGGCGTCGGCGAGTGCCTTGAGTGCGGCCAGCGTAATGAAATGCCGATCGACTTCGAAATGACGCCGCAAGGGTGCGCGCGCATCGCTGCGGCCAAAGCCGTCTGTCCCGAGCGTCAAGTACGGCCGCGCAATCCACTGGCGCACCTGGTCGGGCACGGTGCGCATGTAGTCGGTAGCGGCCACAACCGGTCCTTCGAAAGGCTCCAGCAGTGAGCGCACGTAGGGCACGCGCGCGCTTTGCGCCGGATGCAGCAGGTTCCAGCGCTCGCACTCGATCGCCTCGCGGCGCAGCTCGCTGAAGCTCGTGATCGACAGCACATCGGCCGCCACGCCGAACTGCTGCTCGAGAATCTCAGCGGCGGCAATGCACTCACGCAGGATCGTACCGCTGCCCAGCAGCGTTGTGCGCAGCTTGCCTGAAGCGCCTTGCCGCAGCACATAGCCACCCTTGATGATGGCCTCCTGCGCATCGGCTGGCAGCGCGGGCTGCGCATAGTTCTCGTTCATGAGCGAGATGTAATAGAAAACACTCTCGTTGCGGGCGTACATGGTCGTCATGCCGTGCTGGATGATCACGGCCAGTTCATAAGCATATGCCGGGTCATAGGCCCGACAGTTCGGTACGGTGGTTGCGACCAGCTGGCTGTGTCCGTCCTGATGTTGCAGACCCTCCCCGGCGAGCGTCGTGCGTCCGGCGGTTGCACCGAGCAGGAATCCGCGCGAGCGCATATCACCGGCCGCATAGATGAAGTCCCCGACGCGCTGAAAGCCGAACATCGAATAATAGATATAAAAGGGCACCATGCTGATGCCGTGGTTGGCGTAGGAAGTCGCCGCGGCTATCCAGGAGCAGATCGAACCGGCCTCGTTGATGCCCTCCTCGAGCATCTGGCCCTTCTTGTCCTCGCGATATGACATCAGGGTCTCGGCGTCGACCGGCGTATAGAGCTGCCCGACCGCCGAGTAGATGCCGATCTGGCGAAACAGACCCTCCATACCAAAGGTCCGCGCCTCGTCCGGCACGATCGGCACGATGTGCTTGCCGATGTTCTTGTCCTTGAGCAGTACAGTCAGGATGCGCACAAAGGCCATCGTGGTCGAGATCTCACGATCGCCGGTGCCCTCCAGGATCGAGCGAAACGCCTCCAGTGGCGGCACGATCAACTCCGGCGCGGTGGGCTTGCGCACCGGCAGGTAGCCGCCCAGTGCCTTGCGCCGCTCCTGCAGGTAGAGCATCTCGGCACTGTTCTCGGCCGGCTTGTAGAACGGCAGCCCCGCGATATCCGCATCCGAGATCGGAATATTCAAGCGATCGCGCAGCGCTTTGAGCGCCTCATCATCGAGCTTCTTTTGCTGGTGAGTGGCCATCTGGCCCTCGGCGCTCTTGCCGAGCCCGAAGCCCTTGACGGTCTTGGCGAGAATCACGGTCGGCTGGCCCTGGGAGCGCAGCGCGGCATCGTATGCGGCATACACCTTGCGCGCATCGTGACCACCGCGATTCAAACGCCAGATGTCCTCGTCGGACATGTTGGCCACCATCTCCTTGAGCACCGGGTCCTTGCCAAAGAAGTGCTCACGCGTATACGCGCCTCCCTTGGCCTTGAAGTTCTGGTATTCACCGTCGACGCACTCGTCCATGACGCGTCGCAGAATCCCGTTGGTGTCGCGCGCCAATAGCGGATCCCAGCGCGAACCCCAGATCACCTTGATCACATTCCACCCGGCGCCCAGAAACGCAGCCTCGAGCTCCTGGATGATCTTGCCGTTGCCGCGCACCGGTCCGTCGAGACGTTGCAGATTGCAGTTGACGACGAAAATAAGATTATCGAGCTTCTCACGTACCGGCATCGTGAGCGCACCCATGGACTCGGGCTCATCCATCTCACCGTCGCCGCAGAAGCACCAGACCTTGCGATCAGAGGGCGCCACCAGCCCGCGATTCTCCAGATAGCGGATGAATCGCGCCTGGTAGATCGCCATCATGGGTCCGAGTCCCATCGACACGGTCGGGAATTGCCAGAAATGCGGCATCAGCCAGGGGTGTGGATAGGACGAGAGGCCGTGACCGCCCACTTCCTGGCGAAAATAACTCAGCTGCTCTTCACTCAGGCGCCCTTCCAGATACGCTCGGCCGTAGATCCCTGGCGAGGAATGCCCCTGTATGTAGATCAGATCGCCCGGATGCGAGGGGCTCGGTGCGCGCCAGAAATGATTGAAGCCGACTTCGTACAGCGTTGCCGAGGATGCGTAGCTCGAGATGTGGCCACCGTACTCGCTGGATTTGCGATTCGCCTGCACCACCATCGCCATTGCGTTCCAGCGTATGTAGGCCTCGATGCGCCGTTCGAGTGCGCGATCGCCCGGGTACTCGGGCTGCGCCGAGGGCGCAATCGTGTTGACATAGGCGGTATTGGGCCGAAAGGGCAGATAAGCGCCGGAACGGCGCGTGTGGTCGATCAGGCGCTCGAGCAGATAGTGCGCGCGCTGCGGACCCTCCAGGCGCAGCACTGAATCGATCGATTCGAGCCATTCGCGCGTCTCGAGCGGATCTCCATCCGCGGGGGTGCTGACATCATTCATAGGCTAATTCTAGTGCTTTCCCGGAGCGCGTGCCTGTGCTGGTCGCTGTGTTACGATTCCCGCAGCGTAGCGGCGCGCAGCAGCACTGCGCGCCCACGTATGCTTCAAGAATCTCAGGCAGCATGATCAATACCAAGCGGCGGCGATTGGGACCGCCGGCGGCGACGCTCCCCGACACTACCCTCGCGGCGCTCAAGCGTACGGCTGCGCTGCCCGCCGAGCGCGCCGCTGCAAGACTCGATGCCCTGCTTGTGTTGGTCACAGCGGATGAGAAATTGCTGTGGAATCGATTACCCGAAGCACAGCGCTGGCGCGCTTTGCACGCACGCGCTGCCCCGCTCGCCCTCAAATTTCGCAGCACGACGCTCACCAACGCACGAGCGAGCCTGGCGCTGCTGGGTTACGTCAAATCCAATGCGAGCAGCTTCGAGCGCCTGAGCTTCGCGGGGCGCCTCGTGCGCGAGCTCGCCGCGCGCCGGCCCGAGCGCATCGGCATCATTGTCAGTCCCGCGCTCGAGGACTGCGCGCAGTGGTGCGAAGCGCTGTTGAGCGCCGTCTGGAGCGAGAGCTTCGCGCTGCCTGATTTTCGCACGCGTGCGGCCGACGCCTGGGCGCTGCAGGTCATCAATTTATACGCAGCCCCGCCCCTGGACATCCAGCGCATAGCCGCCGCGGCGCGTGCGGGCAATCTGGTGCGCGCGCTCACCTCGCTGCCGCCTAATGTGCTTGACGCGCGCGCCTATCGCCGGCTGCTCACGACCCTCGCGCGCCGGCATGGCCTTGGCCTGCAATGGTATTCGGAAGCACGGCTGCGAGCGCTCGGTGCCGGCGCGTTTCTCGCGGTCACGCGTGGCAATGCGGCCCGCAACGCCGGCATCGCGCAGCTGCGCTGGCGCGGTGCGCGCCCACGCCGGCGCTCAGGCGCGCGCACACCGGATGTGGCGCTCGTGGGCAAGGGCATCCTGTTCGACACCGGCGGGGTGAATCTGAAGCCGCACCGCTCGATGCTCGAGATGCATACCGATATGGCCGGCAGCGCGGTGGCCCTCGCCTGTCTGGTGGCATTGGCCGAGCTCAAGGCTGATCTGAATGCGGATGCGTGGCTCGCCATCAGCGAGAACAACATCGGCCCCGCGGCCTATCGGCCCCAGGAAGTCGTGCGCGCGAGCAACGGCACCACGATCCAGGTCATACACACCGACGCCGAGGGCCGCATGGCGCTCGCCGACACGCTGGCACTCGCCGCACGCACGCGGCCGCGCCTGATCATCGACTTCGCCACGCTCACGGGCGCCTGCGTGCATGCGCTGACCGAGCGCTATAGCGGTGTCTTCACCAATCGGCCCAAGCTCGCCGATGCGTTGGTTGCAGCCGGTCAGGCCAGCGGGGAGCGCGTCTGGAATTTTCCCATGGATGCGGATTTCGACAGCGATCTGGACAGTGCGGTCGCCGATGTCATGCAGTGCGCTCTGGAGGGCAAGGGCGACCATATCCTCGCGGCGCGCTTCCTGCAGCGTTTCATCGGCGATGTGCCCTGGGTGCATGTGGACCTCGCATCGGCCACGCGCCGCGGCGGCCTCGCCCATGTCGGTACCGACATCACGGGCTTCGGTGTGCGCTTCGCGCTGGAGTTGCTGCTCGCGCAGCGCCTGCACCGGCGCGTGCCCGGAGCGAGCGGCCGATGAGCGCCGAGCTGCGGCTGCGTCGTCCGGACGACATGCACCTGCATCTGCGCGATGGCGCAGCGCTCGCAGCGGTGCTGCCCTTCAGCGCGGCGCGCTTCGCGCGCGCCATCGTGATGCCCAACCTCACCCCGCCGCTGACAACGACCGCGCAGGTCCAGGCCTATCGTGCGCGCATCCTGGCCGCCCTGCCGGCCGCAGCGAAATTTGAGCCCTTGATGACTCTGTATCTGACCGATGACACCAGCGCTGCGGAAATCGGACTGGCTCACGCGTGCGGCCAGATCTTGGGCGCCAAGCTCTATCCGGCTGGTGCGACCACGCACTCCGAGGCGGGCGTGCGCGATTACGGACGGCTCGAGGGCGCCCTTGCCGCCATGAGCACGCTGGACTTGCCGCTGCTGGTGCACGGTGAGGTGCCCGACCATGACGTCGATGTTTTCGATCGCGAGGAGCGTTTTATCGAGCGCGTGCTCGCGCCCTTGGCCGAGCGCTGGCCAAAGCTGCGCATCGTGTTCGAGCACATCACCACGCGTGCAGCCGTTGAATTCGTGCGCGGCGCCCGTCCAGGCGTGGCCGCAACGATCACACCGCAGCATCTGCTGCTCAATCGCAATGCGCTGTTCGAGGGCGGCATTCGGCCGCATCATTATTGCCGGCCCGTGCTCAAGCGCGAGCTGGATCGGCGCGGCCTGCTCGAGGCGCTCGATGCAGCCGATCCGCGCTTCTTCCTCGGGACCGACAGCGCCCCGCATGCTCGCCACCTCAAGGAGAGCGCCTGCGGCTGCGCGGGTATCTTCTCCGCCCATGCGGGCATTGAGCTGTATGCGGAAATCTTCGACGCCGAGGGCATACTCACGCGACTGCAGGGTTTCGCTGCGGAATTCGGCGCCGATTTCTACCGCCTGGCGCGCAACCAGGGGCACATCACACTGATCCGAGAGCACTGGACCGTGCCTGCAAGCTATCCTTTCGGCAGCGATGAGCTCGTGCCGTTGCGCGCCGCTCAGAGCCTGTCATGGCGCCTGTCGGGGCCGACGCCATGAGCGACGTGCCGGTACCGGGCCCTGCGCCGGTGCTCGCTGCGGCACCGGATGCGACTGAACCGCTGATGCTGCGCCGCTTTCGTGGCTTTCTGCCCGTAGTGGTTGATGTCGAGACCGGCGGCTTTCAGCCCGGCACCGACGCCCTGCTGCAGATTGCGGCCGTGTTCGTCCAGATCGAGCCCGGCGGCCGCCTGTATCGCGGAGCCACGCATTCATATCATGTGCGCCCGTTCGAGAACTCGCGCCTGGATCCGATCTCGCTGCAGGTCAACAAGATCGATCCCTGGCATCCACTGCGCCCCGCGATCGACGAGAGCGATGCGCTGGGGCGAATATTTCGTGAGGTTCGCAACGCAATTCGTGCCCACGGCTGCCGCCGCGCCGTGCTGGTGGGTCACAATGCATCCTTCGATCTCGCATTCCTGAATGCAGCGGTGGCGCGCACTGGTCTGAAACGCAATCCGTTTCATCCCTTCTCGTGCTTCGATACCGCGACGCTGGCCGGCGCGGCCCTCGGTCAGACCGTGCTGGCGAAGGCGACCGCGGTCGCAGGACTGCCGTGGGACAAATCCTCAGCGCATTCGGCCAGCTACGACGCCGAACGCACCGCGGATCTGTTCTGCCTGATCTGCAACGAGCTCAACCAGAGCTACGCTCGCGCCGAGCAGCGAGCGCGCGATCTGGGCTGGGCAGCCCTCACGATCACCGCGCTCGAGCCCGAAGACAGTCCGGTGCAGGAGGACCCCTGAAACCTCAGGCGGCGACGGCACCGGCGGTTGCGAGCAGATCCTTGAGCTCGCCGTTGCGGTACATCTCGAGCGCGATATCGCAGCCGCCCACCAGCTCGCCGTTCACATACAGCTGAGGATAGGTCGGCCAGTTCGAGAAGCGCTTGAGCGCCTCGCGCAGCTCCGGATCATCGAAGATGTTCACGTAATGAAACTTCGCGCCAAGGTTACGCAGCGCTGCGACGGTCTGGGCCGAGAAGCCGCACTGTGGGAACTCCGGCGTACCCTTCATGAACAGCACCACCGGAGCGGTGCCCAGTTCCTCGCGGATTCGATCGCTGACATCCATCCATTTCCCCTGATCGTGAGCAGTGCGTTGAATTATGGGGGTCGCTGGCCTATTCTTCAAAGCGATTTAGCCCTCCCGGACCGACTCTGAGCAAGCTCCCCTCCGACCTGCGCGAACAAGTCATGTGGGCCTTGCGTGAGGACGTCGGCTCCGGGGATGTCACCGCCAGCCTGATTTCTGCCGCGCAGATGGCGCGCGCGCAGGTCTTATGCCGCGAGCCGGCGCTGCTGTGCGGCGCACCCTGGTTCGATGAGACTTTCCGTCAGATCGATGCGGCAGTGCAGGTGAGCTGGCACTACCCTGAAGGCGCGAGCGTTGCCGCCGATTCGGTGCTCTGTGCGCTCGCGGGCCCCACCCGTGCGCTGCTGACGGGAGAGCGCACCGCCCTGAATTTCCTGCAGCTGCTGTCGGGTACGGCCACGCTGACGCGGGCCTATGTCGAGGCCGTCAGCGGTACCGGCTGCCGAATCCTGGATACGCGCAAGACGATTCCGGGGCTGCGCACGGCGCAGAAATACGCCGTACATTGCGCTGGCGCGACCAATCATCGCATGGGCCTGTATGACCTCGTGCTCGTCAAAGAGAACCATATCGCCGCGGCCGGCTCGATCGGCGCGGCGGTGAGTGGCGCGCGCAGTCTTACGCCGCAGTTGCGCATCGAGGTGGAAGTGGAGAATCTGCAGCAATTGCGCGAGGCGCTGCAAGCGCGGGCCGACATCATCCTGCTCGATAACTTCAATCTCGAGCAATTGCGCGCCGCGGTCGCCATCAATCGCGCCCATCAGCCCCCGGTGCTGCTCGAATCCTCGGGCGGCGTCACACTGGAAGGCCTGCGCGCCGTAGCCGAGACCGGCGTCGACTTCATCTCCGTCGGCGCATTGACCAAGCACGTCAGCGCCATTGATCTGTCGATGCGCATCGTGACGCCGGCCGGCTGAGCCGGCGATTCAATTGGGCTTTGGCGGTGGGCCGCCGGCGGCGGGCTGGCCCGGTGAGGCGCCGGGCGCTGCGCCGCTGGCGGCATGGCCGACGATATCCAGCAGCTCGACCTCAAACACCAGAGTGGCGCCGGGGTTGACGACCGGGGGGGCGCCGCGCTCGCCATAGGCGAGGATTGCGGGACAGATAATACGGCTCTTGCCACCGACCTTCATGAGCTGTAATGCCTCCGTCCAGCACGGAATGACCGCGCTCAGACTGAGTGTGGCCGGCTGGCCGCGCTTGATCGAGCTGTCGAAGACCGTGCCGTTGATGAGCTTACCCTCGTAATTCACGCTGACCCGATCGGTGCGCTCTGGACTCGCACCCGTACCTGCAGTCAGCGGGATATAGACGATTCCAGTCGGGGTCTTCTGCGCGCCGGGCGTGGCCGCAGCCGCCTCGAGATAGGCCTGGCCGGCCTGCTTCTCGTGCTGCTCGACCACCGCCATGCGCGTGCGCTGCAGGGCCTGCACCTTCGGCGAGTAGGCATCGATATCGACGCTCGGGGCGCGATGATTGATACCATCGTTCAGGCCGGCCTCCATGCTCTTGAGTTCGGCGCTCGTGAGCTGGAAGGAATCCAGATTGCGACTGAGCAGCCAGCCCAAGGCGTAGAGCGTCTTGTCGTCATCGCTCGTCGGCTTGGCGGAGTTGCCCGCCGCGGCATCGGCCGCCATGGCCGGCGCGATGGCCATCGCCGTGACCAGAGTGATCGCCGCCATGGATCGTGTGCTCATCGTCGGGCTCTCCTGGAGTTTGAAGCGCCCATTATTCACTAAATGTCGAGCAATTCGACCTCGCCCGGCGCGATGGCGAAGCCCAGGAAGCGAGCGCCGATGGCCGCAAAGCGCGCCACGCCATCGGTGGCCAGGAAGCGCAGCGTGCCGCTGCCGCGGCCTCCGGGACCAGGCTCGCGCAGCAGACTCTGTGCTTCCAGGCGCTCGCGCACCGCGCGCGCGGTCGTGGCCGCGGAATCGACGATGCTCACGGCTGTGCCCACGCTCTGGCGGATGACCGGCAGCAACAGCGGGAAGTGCGTGCAGCCGAGCACTAACGTGTCGGCGGCAACATCACCCTCGCCAGTGAGCGCGAACAATGGCTCCAGGTAGCGCTGCGCGGCAGCGCGCGCCACCTCGCCCTCGATCCAGCCTTCTTCCGCGAGCGCGACGAACACCTGGCAGGCCGTGGCACGTACCACGGCGTCGGGCCGCAGCCGCGCGATCGCAGCCTGATAGGCGCCGCCGCGCACGGTGGCCTCGGTGCCGATCACGGCGATGTGGCCGCTGCGGGAGGCCGCGACCGCGGCCTGCGCTCCCGGCTCAACCACACCGATGACCGGCAATGGCGCATGTCGCTCGCGCATGGCCGGCAGTGCCGCCGCCGAAGCGGTATTGCAGGCGATCACGAGCGCCTTCACGCCGCGCTGGACCAGCACATCCGCGGCGCCCAGTGCGTAACGAATGACGGTCTGCGGACTCTTGGTGCCGTAGGGCAGGCGGGCGGTATCGCCCAGATACAGGAAATCCTCAGCCGGCAGCTCGCGCTGCAGCGCGCGCAGCACGGTCAGGCCGCCGACGCCGGAATCGAACACACCGATGGGCTGTGCGCCTACAGCACTCAGGCTTCGGCCCGCATATGAGGAAAGAGCAGTACATCGCGAATCGAGGGCGAGTCGGTCAGAAACATGACTAGTCGGTCGACACCCAGACCGAGCCCCGCGGTGGGCGGCATGCCGTATTCGAGCGCCCTGATGTAATCCTCGTCGTAGCGCATCGCCTCATCATCCCCGCTGTCCTGGCGCTGCACCTGCGCGCGAAAGCGAGCGGCCTGATCCTCCGGATCATTGAGCTCGGAGAAGCCGTTGGCCAGCTCGCGGCCGGCCAGAAACAGCTCGAAGCGATCGGTCAGGAACGGATCGGCGTCGTTGGCACGCGAGAGCGGTGAGACCTCCGCCGGGTAGGCGTAGACGAAAGTCGGGTCCATGAGCCGGTGCTCCACGCTCTTCTCGAACAGCTCGATCTGCAATTTGCCCGCACCGTCGTGCGCGGCGTACGGCACGCCGAGGCGCTCGCAGGCCGCGCGCAAGTACGCCACGTCGCGTAGGCGGCCGCGCTCGAGTTCGCTGTTGTGCTCGAGCAGTGCATCCTCGATGCTGATGCGCCCGAAGGGCTGATCGAGCCGATAGTCACGGCCCTGGTAGCGCACCACCCGGCTGCCCAGCAGCGAGTCGGCGAGCCCCAGCAGCAGCCGCTCGAGCAATTCCATGAGCTCCAGATAGTCCGTGTAGGCCCAGTAGAGCTCGAGCATCGTGAATTCGGGATTATGCTGAGTCGAGAGGCCCTCATTGCGAAAATTGCGATTGATCTCGTAGACGCGCTCGAAGCCGCCGACGATCAGGCGCTTCAGATACAGCTCGGGGGCGATGCGCAGATACATCCTTTGATCAAGCGCATTGTGATGCGTCACGAACGGCCGCGCGGCCGCCCCGCCTGGAATCGGCTGCATCATCGGCGTCTCGACCTCGAGGAAATCCAGCGCGTCGAGAAAGTCGCGCAGATAGCGCACGATGCGGCTGCGGATTCGAAATACTTCGCGGCTGCGCTCGGTCATGATCAGATCAACATAGCGCTGCCGGTAACGCGTCTCGGTGTCGGCCAGCCCATGCCATTTCTCGGGCAGCGGACGCAGCGACTTCGCCAGCAGCCTGAGCTTCTCCACCCGCACCGATAATTCCTGCGTACGCGTGCGAAACAGCTGGCCTTCAGCGCCGAGCACGTCGCCCACGTCGTAGCCCTTGAAGGCCTCGTAGTCCACGCCGAGCGTGTTCTCCTGCAGGAACAGCTGGATCTGACCGCTGCGATCGGCAATCTTGGCGAAGCTGGCCTTGCCCATGACGCGCTTGAACATCATGCGTCCGCCCACACGCACGTGCACCGGGTTGCTCTCGAGCCAGGCACTGTCGCGATCGGCGTAGCTCGAGAGCAATTGCGCGGCGAGCGCATCGCGGCGAAATTCATTGGGGAACGCCGGCCCCAGCGCGCGCAACGCGGTGAGCTTTGCGCGCCGCTCCGCGATCAATCGATTTTCATCGTCGCTCACAATCCCGCCTTCAGGCTCGCTTCCATGAATTGATCCAGGTCCCCGTCCAGCACCGCCGTCGTGTTGCCGACCTCCACGCCGGTGCGCAGATCCTTAATGCGCGACTGGTCGAGCACATAGGAGCGGATCTGATTGCCCCAGCTCACGTCCGATTTCGATTCCTCGAGCACCCGGGCCGCGGCATTGCGCTTGTTGACCTCGAGCTCGTAGAGCTTGGCCTTGAGCATCTTCATGGCGGTGGCGCGGTTCTTGTGCTGGCTGCGCTCATTCTGGCACGCCACGACGATGCCGCTGGGCATATGGGTGATGCGCACCGCCGATTCGGTCTTATTCACGTGCTGGCCGCCGGCACCGCTGGAGCGATAGACGTCCATGCGCAGGTCCGACGGATTGATCTCGATCGCTATATCGTCATCGACCTCGGGCGCAACGAACACCGAGGCAAACGAGGTGTGGCGCCGGTTGCCGGAATCGAACGGCGACTTGCGCACCAGCCGATGCACGCCGGTCTCCGTGCGCAGCCAGCCATAAGCGTACTCGCCCTGCACCAGGACGCTCGCGCTCTTGATGCCGGCCACCTCGCCGGGGCTCGAGTCGATGATCTCGCAGCCGAAGCCGCGCGAGGCGCCCCAGCGCAGATACATGCGCAACAGCATCTGCGCCCAGTCCTGCGCCTCGGTGCCGCCAGCGCCAGCCTGAATATCGAGGAAAGCGTTATGCCGGTCCATCTCACCGCGGAACATGCGCTTGAGCTCGAGCCGGCGCACACCGGCCTCGATCGCGCCGGCCTCGCGCTCGATATCGCGCGCGGTGGATTCATCATTCTCGCGCTCGGCAAGCTCGAGCAATTGGGCCGCGTCACTGACGGCGGTATTGGCCTGGTCGAGCTCCTGCAGATCCGCGGCGAGGCGCGCACGCTCGCGGCCGAGCTCCTGGGCGCGATCCGGAGCGCTCCAGATCGCCGGATCCTCGAGCTCGAGATTTACTTCCTCGAGACGCTCCTTCTTGCGATCGTACTCAAAGAAACCCCCTCAAGGAGACGGCACGCTCCTCGAGATCTTTCAAAGTGCGCTTGAGCTGACTGACTTCCATCAAGCGATCCTAGCATGCGGGCAGCAGATGCTCGATCACGAACTGCAGGCGCCGCTCACCCAGATATTCGTTGCTCTCGAGCCGATAGATGAGCCGCGCCGCGCCGCGCGGCAGCGACTCAGGCTCCTCGGCGTCGAGAAAGTTGAAGGCGATGGCATCGAACTGCCCGCGGCCCTCGGGCGCCGTGAGCGCGAGCTTGAGGTGCCGTTCGCCGACCACGCGCGCCGATTGAATGCGAAATACGCCGTCAAACAGCGGCTCGGGGAACCCCGGTCCCCAGGGGCCGCCTTCGCGCAGTGCCTGCGCGGTGGGCAACGCGAGCTCCGCGCCGCTGAGCTCGCCATCGGTTTCGATCAGATCGGGCGAGCCACGCTGCATCAGCGCACGCTCGCACTCGGCGTCGAAGGCGCGCGCAAAAGCATCCAGGGCGGTTATGGACAAGGTCAGGCCCGCGGCCATCGCGTGGCCGCCGAATTTTTGTATCAGTGTGCCGTCGCGCGCTGCAATCGCGTCGAGCACGTCGCGGATATGAACGCCCGGGATCGAGCGCGCCGAGCCGCGCAGGCTCAGCGCATCGGCCGGGGCGAAGGCAATGACCGGGCGGCGCAAGCGTTCCTTGACGCGACTGGCCACGAGCCCGACCACGCCCTGATGCCAGCCCGGATCATAGAGACACACCCCAGCGCGCCGCACACCACTGCTCAGGTCCTGCAGCGCGCGCACCGCCGAGCGTGCCTCGGTCTGCATGCGCGCTTCGATCGCGCGCCGCTCCGTATTCAGTGCATCGAGCTCCAGGGCCAGCGCGCGCGCCTGCGCCGGATCATCCGCCAGCAGGCAGCGAATGCCGATCGACATGTCGGTCAAGCGGCCGGCCGCGTTGAGTCGCGGCGCAACCGCGAAGCCCAGATCCGAGGCGACCACGCCGCTGCGCTCGCGCCGCGCGACTTCCAGCAATGCACTGATGCCGGCCACGCAGCGCCCGGCCCGGATGCGCGCGAGCCCTTGGGACACGAGGATGCGATTGTTGCCATCAAATGGCACCACGTCGGCCACGGTACCCAGCGCCACCAGATCCATGAGCTCGGCGGCCTGCAGCGCCCCGGACGGCAGGCGACCTCGTGCCTCGAGCCAACGGCGCAACGCGGCCATCACATAGAAGGCCACGCCGACGCCGGCAAGCGCGCGGCTCGCGAACTGACTGCCTGGCAGGTTTGGATTGACGATGACATTGGCCGACGGCATTTGCGCGCCCGGTAGATGATGATCGGTGATCAGCACATCGATGCCGGCCGCGCGCGCCGCCGCCACCCCGGCGTTGCTCGAGATGCCGTTGTCGACCGTAACGATCAGGCTCGGACGGCGCTGCGCCGCCAGCGCCACGATCTCGGGGGTGAGCCCGTAGCCGAACTCAAAACGATTCGGCACCAGAAAATCCACAGCCGCAAAGCCCCAGCTGCGCAGCGCACGCACGATCAGCACCGTGCTCGTGGCGCCATCGGCATCGAAGTCCCCGATCACGAGCACCGATGCGCCCTGGCGCTGATGCGCGCCGAG
>Ga0302314_10007666_pt1 | contig 19383 bp, 15 predicted proteins | sample III_Palsa_N2_3_FD_200533 | JGI IMG/M metagenome (GOLD analysis project Ga0302314, IMG submission 200533) | Peat permafrost microbial communities from Stordalen Mire near Abisko, Sweden - III_Palsa_N2_3 | ecosystem: Environmental > Terrestrial > Soil > Palsa > Peat permafrost | place: Sweden...
CGTTTTCTGCGTCACCACCTCGCTCGGCGACACGCTCTATTGGCCCGCCTACCACGCCTATTTCGCCTCGCTCGGCGACTCGGAGCACCGGGGTCACCAAGTCGCGGTGAGGGAGGCGGCGGCGGCGTTGGTCGGCATCGTCGCGCCGCTGATCGGCGCCTGGGCGCTGGTGACCATCGGTCCGCGGTCGGCGTTCGCCGCCGTGGCTGTGGTGCAGGCGCTCTCCGCCTTGCCGTTGCTCGGCGCACCGAACGTGCGGGTCCTGGCCGAAGCGCCGGGCGCCTTCCGGGCCGCGCGGCTGGGCATGGCGATCTTCGTGCTCGACGGCTGGCTGGCGGCCAGCTTCTACTTCGTCTGGCAGATCGCGCTGTTCGTCTCGCTGGGGAAGAATCTGGCCAACTACGGCGGGGCGATGGCGCTGGCGGCGCTGGTCGGCGCCGTGGTCGGCATGGTGCTCGGCCGCCACATCGACCGCGGCCATGGCCGGCGGGCGGTAATCATCGCCTACATCGCCGTCGCGGCGCTGACGCTGCTGCGGGCGCTGAGCGTCGGCTCGCCCTGGCTGGCGGTCGCCGCGAACGCGCCCGGCGCGATCGTGGCGGGGCTGTTGCTGCCGGCGGAGATGACGGCGGTCTACAACCTGGCCAAGGCCTCGCCCTGCGCGTTCCGATTTCACATCTTCAGCGAAGGCGGCTGGGACGTGGGCGCCGGGGCCGGCTGCCTGATCGCCGCGGCGCTGGCGGCGAGCGGACAATCGTTCGCGATCTCGATCCTGCTGGCCGTTCCCGGCTCGGCGGTCGCCGGCTGGCTGCTCTGGCGCTACTACGGCGCCAACCCGACCGCCGGCGGGATCGAAGTCCCGATCGCCGTGGTGCTGGAGCCGCCGGCGCCGCTCTGAACTTACGGCAGCAGGCGATAGCTGAGGCTGGCGTAGGCGCCCGGCTTGCACCAGTTGGTGTAGAAGCATTGCGAAAGCGGCTGATCGGTCCCGCCGTAGCGGGCGTCGAGCGTCAGCCGCCGCCAGGTCGCGGTCGCGCCGACATCCCAATGGTCATGGTCGTGGTCGGCGCCGGAAGCCGCGAGGAACCGGCCGGCGTGCCCGCTGAGCGACAGCCACGGCGTCAGGGCATAGGCCGCGCTCGCTTTCAGATGCCATTCCTGGCCGCCGCCCGAGACGTCGGTCTCCCAGCCGGCGAGGGCGCCGAGCGTCAGCCGCTGGAAACGGCGCGTGACCTCGATCTGCGGTTCGAGCAGATCGTAGCTCGGGCCGGGCGAGCGCTTGTCGGGAAACGAGGCGTAGAGCAGGTCGATCGTCGCGGTGAAGCCGTGAAGCTTCAGCTGGCGGCCGATGTACGAGTCGGCCTCGAAGGGAGTGCGCGGCGTGTCCCCGAAATCGATCCCGGTGAAGGTGGCGCCGGCGAAGAAGCCGTCGGCGCGGTAGCAATAGGCGGTCGCCTGCCAGGTCGGCTGGCGGTTGCTTTCGCTGAAGCCGTCGAAACGGTAGTCGCTGAGGCCCGAAACCGAGGCGTAGATCCCGGCGCAGGGACCGATCGGCTTTGGCGCGGCGCCAGCAGGATCAGCGACTGCCGCGCTGGCGCAGAGCGTCAGCGCCAGCGCGGTGAAGATGGTTTTCATGGCCGTCTCCTCGGATGTCGGAAGAGGACCTAGCCACGGAGGCGAAACCCGGATACTGAATAGGGTGCATGGATGATATCGACCAACTCGATATCCGCCGGATCGACGGCGGCCTGCTGCTGGTGTTCCGCGAGCTCTGCCGGCGCGGCCGCACCACGGCGGTGGCGGCGCACCTCGGGCTCAGCCAGTCGGCGGTCAGCCACGCGCTGAGCCGGTTGCGCGACCTGTTCGGCGATCCGCTGTTTCTGCGCAAGCCGCACGGCCTGGTCCCGACCCGGCGCGCGCTCGAACTCGCGCCCCGGATCGAAGCGCTGATCGAACTGATGGGGGCGTCGCTGCGGACGGAGGCCGGTTTCGAGCCGGCGCTGAGCAGCCGCTGGTTTCGCGTCGCGGCGACCGAATATGCGCTCGAGGCGATCGGCGGAGAGCTGGTCGGCCTGACCCGCGACGCCGGTTTTGGCGGCGCGTTCATGTTCCAGTTCATGCGCGGCTATCGCGCCCTGGACGCCTTGCGGCGCGGGCAGCTCGACCTGGTGCTTGGCCGGTTCGAAGACTTGCCGATCGGCTTTGTCGGCGAGGCGCTCTACCAAGACCGCTACTGCGTCGTGGCCCGCCGCGGCCATCCGACCTTGAACGGCCAGATTAGCGCGGAACAGTGGAAGACGACCGGCCACGTCTTTGTCGGCGCGGTCTCGCCCTCCGACGACGTGATCGGACCGACCATCGGCGAGGACGCCATGCCCAGTCCCAGCGACGTGGTCTGCAGCGCCTTGGTGCCGCGGTGGGAGATGGCGCTGGCGATGGTGGCCGCCTCCGACGCCATCGCCACCGGTTCGCGGCGGCTGGCGGAGCAGCAGGCCGATCGGCTGGGCTTGCAGGTGCTCGATCCGCCCAGCGCAAGCCCCGGCTGGAGCGTCTCCATGGTCCGCCGCGTGGGCGACGACGCGGGCCTGGACTGGTTCTCCCGGCAGCTGCAGGCGGCGGCGACCTGATCGGCGTTTCGCTGTGCGTCTGGCCGGGACTATGGTGCGCCTGAAGACACTGCTGAAGACACTGGGAGGGGATCATGGCCTTCGCTCAACTCTCCAAGGTCCGGCTGGAGTATTTCCAGCACGGCCATGGCCCCGAGCGCGTGGTGATGATCCACGGCTTCCAGGCCTCGGCCGCGATCTGGCGGCTGGTGCAGGAGGCGCTGCCGGCCGACCGCTACACCTCGATCGCCATCAACAACCGCGGCGCGGGCGGCTCCGAAGCGCCGCCGCGGGAAGCCGACTTCAGCGTCCAGATCTTCGCCGCCGACGCATTCGAGCTGGTGAACCAGCTGGGCTGGAATGACTTCACCCTAGTCGGGCACTCGCTGGGCGGTGCGACCGTCGCACAGTTCGCCGTGGACCATCCGGGGCTGATCAAGGGGCTGGTGCTGCTCGATCCCGCCGATCCGGACGGGCGTCAGCTGCCGAAGGGCGGCCCGACCCTGGATGAGCTGATCGACGGGCGAATGGCGGCGCGAAAGGCGCAGCAGGAACGCGGGGGCGCCGGCGACGGCATCGATTCGGCCGCGCTCGCCGGCGCCGCGTCGGAGGTGGTCCGCGCGGTGGCGACCGACATGCGCAATGCGCCGGAACAGCGGTTGCGCGGGTCGATGCGCTCGATGTTCGAACTCAGGATCGGCGAGCGGGTGAAGAGCCTGCCGATGCCGACCCTGCTGGCCGGCGGGGACGCCGACGAACTGATCCCGGTCTCGGCGATGCTGGCGACCTGGGCCAAGCTGCCCGCCGGCGCCGGGCTCCACTTCTGGCATGGCGTGGGCCACTCGCCCAATCTGGACACGCCGGTCGAGGTGGCCGCACTGCTGCGGCGTTTCATCGAGACGACGATACCGGCCCATGCCAATCCGACGGCGGCGTAGGCTCACGCGCCACGACGCTGGCGACCGCCCTCGCTAGGCCTTCTTCTCCGCCGAGGTGATGGCGGTGCTCAGGCCGTCGAAGTCTTCGCCGCGAATGATGGTGTCGCCGACAATGAAACCGGGGGTGCCGTCGACGGCGAGCTTGGCGGCGAGCTTCGCAACATCGTCGAGCTGGGCCTGGTCTTTGGCGATGGCGGCGGGGGCGTTCATCGCGGTGAGATCCACGCCCTTCGCGGCGGCGAGGCGGTCGACATCCTGGTCTGTCAGCGGGCGCGCCGACATGAAGGCCTCATAGAGCCCGACGTAGTCCTTGCCCTGCGCCTTGGCGGCGAGCGCGGCGCGGGCGGCGTGGTCGGAGGTCGAGCCGAAGATCGGCATTTCCTTGAACACGAAGCGGACGTCCGGATGAGCGCGGATCAGCGCCACCACCTGCGGGGCGATGTTGATGCAGTGCGGGCAGCGGTAGTCGTAAAACTCGCTGACCGTCACCTTGCCGCCAGGGTTGGCGACGAAATCGCGCGGGTCGCGTTCCAAGGCGGCGCGAAGGCCGGGGAGGGCGCTCTGCGCCCGGGTGTCGTCGGCCGCCTCGGCCTTGGCCTGATCGGAATCCTCCTTGGCCTGCATCTTCTGGATCGCGGCCTTCAGGTCGTCGGGGTGAGACAGCAGATACGCCTTCACCTTGGCGTCGAACGAAGCGCCGCTGTCCTGAGCCGGCTGGCAAGCCGCCAAGAAGAGCGCCGCTGCGACGACGCCTGACAGTGCGGTCAATCTCATCCCTGCGAACCCAACAGCCTCAAATCGTCAACGGACGGGTTGGAGGTGAGCACGATGTCGGTGGCGCGGTTCCATTCCGGCGTGCCCCGCTTGAGGAATTCGCGGGCGCGGAAGGCGAAGGAGCGGGCGTCCTTCATCTGGCCGAGGTGGAAGTCCAGCTCGGCCTGCGCCAGCCGCGCCATGCCCTCGTTGCCCTTCGCGTCGTAGGCTTGCGAGAGATACTGCCACGGTATCGGATTGTCGGGTTCCACCACCAGCGCGCGGTTCAGGATCACGATGGCGTCGTCTAGCTTCGCCGGGTTGTTCTGGGCGATCAGGTCCTGGCCGAGCACGAGGCGCAGCAGCGACGCGTCGGGCTTCAGTTCGACGGCCTTGCGGAACACCGGCTCGGCCTCCACGGCGCGATCGCTCTCCATCAGGGTGTTGCCCTTCACCTCGTAGAGGTAGGGGTCGTCGGGCCGCTCGGCGATCAGGGCGTCGAGTTCCTTCAGCGCCTTCTCGGTTTCGAGCTCGCGATAGTCGGCGATGGCGCGGGCGTATCTGGCTGGGAAGGATGTGTCCTTGTCGGGGTAGTCGACGTAGGTCTGATAAGGGCGGTTGGTGTAGGCCTTGATCTTGGCCTTCATGATCTCGAACTCGGCGATCATCTCCGGCGTATCTTTCACGCCCCAATGCGGCTGCGCCTTGGCGCGCACCGTTATCGCCTCGATCCGATCGTCGGTCAGCGGGTGGTCGACCCAGAACGGATATTTCTTAGCGTCGGAGAACACCTCTTCGTAGCGGAAATTGTTGAAGAAATCGACGATCCCTTCGCCGGAGTATCCAGCCTTTTCAAGGTAGGTGATAGCGGCCTCGTCGGCGCGCGATTCGTCGTCGCGCGAGAACGCCAGGCCGTTGATCTGGCCGAAGTAGCTGCCGGAGTAGATCAACGCCGCGGCGGCGTCCGGCGCGCCGGCGAGGGCGGCCAGGATGCCGAGGCCAAGGCCGATGATCATCGGACCCACCACACCTCTGGTCGACTCACCGACGCGGGCGTCGTCGCCGCGCTCCATGTGGCCGGTTTCGTGCGCCAGCACCCCCTGCAGCTGGTTCGGGTTCTCGCACTGCATGATCAGGCCGCTGTTGACCACGATGCGATAGCCGGGAAGCGTCGCCGCGTTCAGCGTCGGATCGTCCACCATGTAGAGTTCGACCCGCTTCGGATCGACGTTCGCCGCCGCGAAGATCGGGTCCATTTCCTCATGCAGGATGGCTTCGATCTCGGTGTCCCGCTCGATGCCGGGACCGAAGTACTCGCCTGTGCCCTGAGCGTGGACCGCGGTCACGGGCGCCGCCAGCATCGAGGTGATTGCCGCGAAAGCGATCCCGCTTCGCAGAAGCCGCGAAGGGGAAGACGTGCGGAGGCTCAAATCCATCACTCCGGAAAAGCTCTGGCGCGCCCCTGCACGTCGACCTTAGCCCCTCATGCGCCGCGGCGCCACCAGCCGCGCTTGGGCGTGGCTGGCGGTGCGACGATTTCGTTGGCGTCGACCGGACGGGGGGCCGGCGGCGGGTCGTAGGCGATCGGCTCGGGGGCCACCGGCTCGGGGGCGACCGGTGCGGGCGCCGCAGCGACCGCCGCCGGGGCGTCTTCGACTACCGCGACCGGTTCTACCTCGGCGGTCACCAGGACCGGTTCGGGCGTGGCTGGTTCCGGCGCAACCTCCGGCTCGGTGAGCGGCGCTTCGGCCGTCACGGCCTCGGCTGTCGCCGCCTTGCCACGGCCACGACGGGCGCGGGACTTGCGCGGCGCTTCCTCGGGCGCCGGCAGCTCGACCCAAACATCGACCACGGCGTCGTCATTGATTGACGGCTGCGCATCGCTCTCGGCTTCGAATGCCGGTAGCGGCGTCACGGGCTGTTCGAAGGCGGGCTGAACCGTTGTCGCCTGGGCGACCTCGGCTTGCGCTCCTGCGGCTTGGGGCGGCGCCAACTGGGCTTGGACCGGGCCACGCCACTGGTAAGGATCGTCGCCGACCGGGCGGGCCGGCCAGGACCAGGCGTAGGCGTCGCCGGCGCGCGGCTCTTCACGCATCCGCCGTCCGCCACGCCGTCCCCGGCGCCGACGCCGGCCGCGTTCGCCATCGGCGTCGCCCTCGGCTAGCTCGGTGGTCGCTGGACGAGGCGCTTGAGCCGGCTGGGCCGGGCGGGCTTCCTGCCGCGGCTCTTCGCCCCGGCGGCCGCGCCGGCGGCGGCGACGCCCGCGACGTTGGCTGTCGTCATCTCCGCCGCCTCTGTCGGATGTGTCTTCGTCATCGCCGGAGCGAGCCTCGACGACGTCGTCTTCGTCCTCGCTCTCGTCCTCTTCGGCTTCGACGTCGACGTCCTCGTCTTCTTCGTCTTCGTCTTCGTCTTCATCGACGATGTCGTCGTCGGCCTCGTCCGGTTCGATGGCCGGGGCTTCCCAGGTGCGGGCGCTGATCGGCGGCGCCTCGCTGGAGAGCCGCTCGATCGCATGCTCGGCGGCGGGCAGGTCGTCGTCGAGGGCGACCGTGACCCAAAGGCCGTGGGTCTGGCGCAGTCGCATCAAATAGTCGCGCTTGGCGTTCAGAATGTAGAGCCCGACGTCGCGCGGCGCCCGCAGCACGATCTCACCGCCCCCGCGCAGTCCCTCAAGTTCAACGGCGCGAAGGGCGGAAAGGGCGCTCGATTCGACCGAGCGAACCCGGCCGGCGCCCTGGCAGTGCGGGCAAACGTGGGTGGTGCCTTCGAGGATGCCCGTGCGCCGACGCTGGCGGCTGAGCTCCATCAGGCCGAACGACGAAATCTTGCCGATCTGGATGCGGGCGCGATCGTCCTTCAGGCAGTCCTTCAGCTTCTTCTCGACCGCGCGGTTGTTCTTGGCCTCCTCCATGTCGATGAAGTCGATCACGATCAGGCCGGCCAGATCGCGCAGGCGCAGTTGGCGGCAAGCCTCTTCGGCGGCCTCCATGTTGGTCTTCAGCGCCGTGGCTTCGATGTTGCGCTCTTTGGTCGCCCGCCCGGAGTTGACGTCGACCGCGACCAGCGCCTCGGTCTGGTTGATCACCAGGTAGCCGCCGGATTTCAGCGGCACCGTCGGCGAATAGATCTGCGCGAGGTGGTCCTCGATGCGGTGGCGCACGAACAGCGGCGTCGTCTCGCGGTAGGCCTGCACCTTCTTGGCCTGGGCCGGCATCAGCACGCGCATGAAGTCGCGCGCTTCCTTGTAGGCCGCCTCGCCCTCGACCCAGATGCCGTCGATGTCCTTGTCGTAGAGGTCGCGGATCGCCCGCTTCACCAGATCCTCTTCCTCGTAGATGAGGGCGGGAGCGACCGAGTGCAGGGTGGTGTCGCGGATGTTTTCCCAGGTGCGGATCAGATAGTCGTAGTCGCGGGTGATCTCGGCCTTGGTGCGCTTGGCGCCGGCCGTGCGCACGATCAGACCCATGCCGGCCGGTGTGTCCAGGCCCTGGACGATGGTGCGCAGGCGCTTGCGGTCGGTGGCCGAGACGATCTTGCGGCTGATGCCGCCGCCCCGATCGGTGTTGGGCATCAAGACGCAGTAGCGGCCGGCGAGCGACATGTAGGTGGTCAGCGCCGCGCCCTTGTTGCCGCGCTCTTCCTTAACCACCTGCACCAGCATGATCTGGCGGCGGCGGATCACCTCCTGGATCTTGTAGCGCTTCAGGATGCGCCGGCGGCGCCGTTCGATCTCTTCGTCGGCCTCGACCTCGTCATCGACGCCGCCGACCGATTCGCCTTCATCATCGCCGCCCGCGCTGGCGTGGTGGCCATTGCCGTTCTCGTCGTCGTCGCTCTCGGCCACTTCGCGCATCAGCGCTTCGCGGTCGGCGTGAGGGATCTGATAGTAGTCGGGGTGGATTTCGTTGAAGGCCAGGAAGCCGTGCCGGTTGCCGCCGTACTCGACGAAGGCGGCCTGGAGGCTCGGTTCTACCCGCGTGACCTTGGCGAGGTAGATGTTGCCCCGCAGCTGTTTGCGGGCCTGGCTCTCGAAATCGAACTCTTCAACACGGGTCCCGTCGAGGACCACCACCCGCGTTTCTTCCGCGTGGGCGGCGTCGATCAGCATTTTTCTTGTCATTACGACATTCTCCGCGGCGCGCGGCGGACGCTTGGTCCGGGCGCCTGCTAATGTATGGCGCGCCACGTCCCAAAGGCGCGCCGCCGGCTTCGGCTTCGGCGGCGATCTTGGCTTTGGGGAGGAGGGCGCTGCCCATCAAGTTGTTGTTCCAAATGCGTCGCCCATGAGGGGAAGCGCGCGTTCGTTAGGGCGCGTCGTCGCGGGTTTGCTCGCGGGCCCGACGCATGGCCTTGCGCAGCCAAGTAGGGTCCGGCGTCAGACGCCTAGCCACGCACCAGCTAATGTAGCAACATTAAGTCGCAGATGGAAAGCGGAGCGGTTGCGTTACGTCACGCTTAACTGTTTTGCTACGCCGCGCGGCCAATATTGGGGCAAGCAGCGAAAACGCTGGGCGTGAGCGCGAAGGGTGATGCGCGGGGTGTTGTCTGAGGGGCTGAGGGCGCGCTGGTCCGGCGCGGCGCTGGGAGTGCTGTTCGCAGCGCTCTGCGCCGTGGCGGTCGCGGCTGGCGCCCGCAAACCCGCCGACCCTGACGTGGTCGCCGTGCGCCTCGGTGGCGATTCGACAACGACGCGCATCGTGATCGACCTGCGCAAGTCAGCCAGCGGGGCGCTCGATCCTGATGACGCGGCGCCGGGCCAACTGGCCATGATCCTGAAGGGCGCCTCCACGCCAGGCGTTCTGAAGGGCGAGGGCCGGGGTCTGGTGACGCGCTGGGTGGTCGCCGACGCGCCCGGTGGGGCCAGGCTGACCCTCGATCTGGCGCAGAAGGCGGATATCTCGCGGCGCTTCCTGCTGCCGCCGGCCGACGGCGTGACCGACTACCGCTATGTGGTCGATATCGTGGCGCGCGGTGGCGCGGACCCCGCGATGGCGAAGGCGGCGCAGCAGGGCTACGCGATCGCCGCAGCGTCGCCGGCCGCGCCTCAGTCCACGCCGCATCTCAAGAAGATCATCGTGCTCGATCCCGGTCACGGCGGAAAGGATTCCGGCGCGATCGGCGCGAACAGCTTCGAGAAGAACATCACCCTGGCCGAGGCGCTGGCGGTGAAAGCGCGGCTGGAAAAGACCGGGCGCTATCAGGTGGTGATGACGCGCGATTCGGACGTGTTCATCCCGCTGGAGCAGCGGGTGCAGATCGCCCGGCAGGCGGGCGCCGACCTGTTCCTGTCGCTGCACGCCGATTCGGGTTCTGATCCCGCCATCCATGGCGCCAGCGTCTACACCCTCTCCGAACAGGGCCAGCAGCGGGTGGGCTATGTGCTCGGCCGCAACGAATGGTTCCTGCAGCAGGCGGCCGAGGGCGACGACCACGCGGTCGGCCAGATTCTGCTCGACCTGACCCAACGCACCACGCGCAACCGGTCGGCCGGCTTCGCCCAGGGCCTGATCGAACGGGTCGGCGACCGTGCGACGCTGCTGCCGCGCAGCCAGCGCGACGCCGGCTATTTCGTGCTGCTGGCGCCCGATGTGCCGGCCGCGCTGCTGGAGATGGGCTTCATCACCAATCCCGGCGACGAGGCCCGGCTCAACAACCCGGACCAGCGCGCGGCGCTGGCCGACAAGATCGCCCAGGCGATCGACGCCTATTTCACGTCCCGCACCAGGATCGCCGCGCGCTAGCGCCGGCTAGATCCGCCGGATCGGACCGCCGTATTCGGCCACCTTCGCATCCGCGGTCAGCAAGGTGACGCCTTCGATCCTTGCCTGGGCCACGAGCAGCCGGTCGAACGGGTCCTTGTGGATCGGCGGCAGAAACGAGACGGCCGCCGTGTGCTCGCTCGTGATCGGAATCTCCACATAGCCGTTGTCGAGCAGCGCCCTACGCAGCGCCTGGGGGTCGGTCCCGAAATCTGGGCGCCCCTGGGCATGCTTGATCGCGACTTCCCAGATGCTCGCGGGACTGAAGCAGAGGATGTTGGCCGGGTCATCGATCATCGCATCCGCCTCGCGGGACATGGGCGAGGCCGGGCCGGCGTAGGTTCCCGCCGCCCAGATCAGCAGATGCGTGTCGAGCAGCAGCCTCATTCCTTGAGGCCGAACATTTCCTCGATCTCGTCGGCGAACATCTCGTCGAAGTCGTCAGGGACCTCGATCCGCCCGGCCATGAAGCCCCGGCGCTGGGGCGGTTTCGCCTCCGCCTGCACGACGGGCGAGACGACCACCATCGGCTTGCCCGCCTTCGCGATAACGAACGGCTCGCCCGCCGCCGCCTGTTCGACCAACCGGGACAGGTGAGTCTTCGCCTCGTGGATGTTGTAGGCGCGCATGGCGGGCTCCATGGACTTAGTCTACTGAACTTAGTCCGCCTGCGAGGTCGCTGCAAGTAGCCCCGGCGCCACATGCCTACGTCGCCGCATTGGCGCCCGACGCGACGCGGGTTAGACCGGGCCAGGGCGTCGCCCCTCGAGAGGGAGTCTCGGTTGATCTCGATCGGACGTTGGTCCGCTTTCGCCGGCGTGGTCGTGCTGAGTCTCGTCGCGATCGCGGGGCTGAGCCTGGCGATCTACATGGCCTGGCTGTTCCACGACATGCCGAACGCCTCCGAGTTGGTGGACTATCACCCGCCAACGGCGACCCGCGTCTATGCCTGGGACGGCACGCTGATCGGGGAATACTCCACCGAGCGGCGCATCTACGTGCCGTTCGATCAGATCCCGCCGCAGGTTTACGACGCCTTCCTTGCGGCCGAGGACCACAACTTCTTCAGCCACGGGGGCGTCGACGTCGGCGGCGTCGGGCGGGCGATGTTCAAGGATGTGTTCAATATCCTGCAGGGGCGCCGGCCCGAGGGCGGCTCGACCATCACCCAGCAGGTCGCCAAGACCGTGCTGCTGACCAACGAGCAGACACTCAGCCGCAAGATGAAGGAGGCGATCCTCGCCACCCGCCTGGAACAGGCGCTGACCAAGAAGCAGATCCTCGAACTCTACCTGAACGAGATCTGGCTGGGTCACGACAGCTACGGCGTCGGCGCGGCCGCCTACAACTACTTCGGCAAGTCGCTGACCGACCTGTCCCTGGCGCAGTGCGCGTTTCTGGCTTCGCTTCCCAAGGGGCCGGACAACTACAATCCCGCGCGGCACATGCAGGCCGCGCTGCTGCGGCGAAATTCCATCATCCAGGCCATGGTGCAGCTGGGTTGGGCGCAGCCGGCGGAGGCCGAGGTGGCGCTGCGCGAACCGATCGTGATCCAGCCGCCGCAGCGGGCCAGCTATCACGACGCCGACTACTTCGTCGAAGAGGTGCGCCGCCAGGCGCTGGCGCAGTTCGGCGACAAGCTGGTCCAGAACGGCTACTACATCCGCACCACGCTCGACCCACGCCTGCAGACCGCCGCGCGGATCGCGTTGATGGACGGCCTGGAGACTTACGACCATCGCCACGGCTGGCGCGGCGCCTGGGGCCGGGTGGCGATCGAGCCGGGCTGGGAGAAGGCCGCTCTGACCCATTCGCCGCCGTCCGAGCGCAAGAAATGGCGCGTCGCCGTCGTCGAGGAGGTCTCGGGCGGCCAGGTGAAGGTCAAGGTCGCGGCCGACGATTCGGAAGGTTACATCCTGCCCGAGGACGTCGCGTGGGCCAGGGCCGGTAAGGGCGCGCTCGCGGTTGGCGACCTGATCTTCGTCGAGCCGATGGATACCGGCGGCCTGCACCTGCGCCAGGTGCCGCTGGTCAACGGCGCGATGGTGGCGATGGATCCCAACACCGGCCGCGTGCTGGCCATGGTCGGCGGTTATTCGTTCTCGCTGTCGAACTTCAATCGCGCGACCCAGGCTTGGCGTCAGCCGGGCTCCTCGTTCAAGCCGTTCGTCTATGCGACGGCGCTGCAGAACGGTTTCACGCCCGCCAGCATCGTCTCGGCGGGCCCGATCACCCTGCCGGGCGCCAATGGCGTGCCCTGGTCGCCGGAGAACTACGAGAAGAACTTCCCGGGTCCGCTGATCTTCCGGCGCGGGCTCGAATTGTCGCTCAACACCATGACCGTGCGGATCGCGGCCCAGGTCGGCATGACCAAGATCGTCGCCAACGCGATCAAGTTCGGCGTCGTGCCGAAGATGGACCCCGTGCTGTCGATGGCGCTCGGCTCGGGCGAGACCACGCCCTACCGCATCACCTCGGCCTATTCGGCTTTCCTGAACGGCGGGCGCCGGATCAACCCGCATCTGGTCGAACTGGTGGAGGACCGGGACGGCAAGTCGATCTTCAAGGCCGACGGCCGCGAATGCCGCGACTGCAGCCGCGACTTCACCGGCGACGACGGTCCGGATTTCGGACCGCAGGGCCAGCAGGTGATCGACCCGATCACCGCCTACCAGATCACCACCATGCTGCAGGGCGTGGTGCAGCACGGCACCGCGATCCAGGCGCGGGAGCTGAACTGGCCGGTGGGCGGCAAGACCGGCACCACCAACGAGTTCCGCAGCGCCTGGTTCATCGGCTTCACGCCGCAGATCGTGGTCGGCACCTTCGTCGGCTTCGACGACAACCGCTCGCTTGGCAAGGGCGAGACCGGCGCGGTGGCGGCGGTGCCGATCTTCATCGAGTTCATGAAGGAAGCGCTGAAGGGCGTGCAGAAGATGGACTTCGTCGCTCCGCCCGGCACGGTGTTCGCCCAGGTCGGTCCGAACCGTGAAGCGTTCCAGCCCGGCACCCAGCCCGCGGCGCGCGTCGCACCTTCGAGCGGCGGCGGCCACGCCGAGCCGGTGACTCCGTTCAATCCCGCCGGCGCGCCGGGCCAGCCGCCGATCTTCCCCGCGCAGCCGCCGCCGGCGATCATGCCGGCCCATCCCAAGGCGCCGGCCAAGCCGAGCGAGCTGAACGGATTGTTTTAACCGGCGCGCGCCCCTATTTCGGGCGACCATCGCCCGACACGCCTGTCCGGCGGCGTATTTGAACGTGAGGATGTCGTGAGAGCGGACATTGAAGCGGCCGCGGCCGAGATTGAGCAGTCGATCGCGCTGCTGAGGAGGCGTCTTTGACTGGGCGCCCGCACTTCGCCGACTGGACGAACTGAACGCGCGGGTCGAAGACCCGACGCTGTGGGATGACGCCGACGCCGCCCAGACGCTGATGCGCGAGCGCACGCGGCTGGCCGAACAGATCGGCTATGTGCGCAAGCTCGAGCAGGAACGCGCCGACGCGCTCGAATTCGCCGAACTGGCCGAAGCCGAGGGCGACGAGGCCTCGCTGGACGATGTCTCGACCCAGCTCAGGCTGCTCAAAGACCTCGCCGGACGCGCCGAGCTTGAAGCGCTGCTGTCCGGTGAGGCCGACGGCAACGACAGCTACATCGAAATCAATTCCGGCGCCGGTGGCACCGAGTCCAACGACTGGGCCAACATGCTGCTGCGCATGTACACCCGCTGGGCTCAGGCTCACGGTATGGAAACCGAGTTCATCGAGGAGACCAACGGCGAGCAGGCCGGCATCAAGTCGGCCACCATCATGGTCAAGGGAACCAACGCCTACGGTTGGCTCAAGACCGAGGCCGGCATCCACCGCCTGGTGCGTATCTCGCCGTTCGACTCCAACGCCAAGCGGCACACCAGCTTCGCCTCGGTTTGGGTCTATCCGGTGGTGGACGACAAGATCGTCATCGAGATCAATCCATCGGATGTGCGCACCGACACCTATCGTGCGTCCGGCTCCGGCGGTCAGCACGTCAACAAGACCGACTCGGCGGTGCGGCTGACCCACATTCCCACCGGCATCGTCGCGGCCTGCCAGAATCAGCGCTCGCAACACCAGAACCGCGAGGAAGCCTGGAAGGTGTTGCGCTCGCGACTCTACGAGGCCGAGTTGCAGCGGCGCGAGGCGCTCGCCGCCGAGGTCGAGGCGAACAAGAGCGACATCGGCTGGGGCCACCAGATCCGCTCCTACGTGCTGCAGCCCTACCAGATGGTCAAAGACCTGCGCACCGACGTGGAAACCTCGGACACCGGTGGCGTGCTGGACGGGGACCTCGATCCGTTCATGGCCGCCTCGCTGGCCCAGCGGGTCGGGGCGACGCGGGAGACGGCTTAGAGCTCAGTCGCCCTCCTCGGGCACGGCCTTGCGGAACGCCGCGAACAGAGCCGCGAGCAGGCAGCCGGCGATGATCCCCGAGGTAAGATCCCGCAACAGGGTGACGCCGAACGTCGCCAACAGCACCGCGGCGGTGCGCCAGTTGCGCAGCAGTCGCGCGAACTCCGCCTTCTCGGCCATGTTCCAGCAGACCACCAGCAAGACGCCTGCCAGGGCCGCGAGGGGCACGTAGGCGGCGAGCGGCGCTGCGACCAGCATGAAGGCCAGTAAGAAGGCCGAGTGCAGGATACCCGCCATCGGACTGCTGGCACCGGCTCTGACATTCGTTGCGGTGCGGGCGATCGTGCCGGTGACGCAAATGCCGCCGAAGCAGCTTGAGGCCATGTTGGCGATTCCCTGCGCCACCAGTTCCATGTTCGAGCGGTGTTTGCGGCCGGTCATGCCGTCAGCGACTTTGGCCGAGAGCAGGCTCTCGACCGCGCCCAGCAGGGCGAAGGACAAGGCGGAGGGCAGAACGGCGAGCACCAGGGCGGGCGACAGCATCGGCGGCGTCGGCGACGGGAAGCCGCTGGGAACGCCGCCGAACCGACCGGCGATGGTGGTGACCGGAATGTGGAACGCCAATACCGCCGCCGAGGCGATCACGACAGCGACCAGCATGCCAGGCCACGCCGGCAGGAAACGCTTCATCGCGAATATCACCCCTGCTACCGACAGGCCCGTGGCGATGGCGGCGGGCTGAAGCGTGCCGATCGCGTTGCCGAGCGCCGCCAGCTTGGGCGCCAGGGCGCCGGGCTCAGGGCCGGCCAGCGTAATTCCGCCAAGGTCCTTCAACTGGCTCGCCAGGATGGTCACGGCGATGGCGCAGGTGAAGCCGACCGTGACCGCGTGCGGAATGTGCCGGACCAGGCGCCCCAGCCGGGCCAGCCCCAGCGCCGTCAACATCACGCCTGACAGGAACACCGCGCAGAAGAGACCGCTCAGCCCAAACTTGGCTACGGTGGCGGCGACCAGGACGACGAAGGCGCCGGCAGGGCCGCCGACCTGGAAACGGCTGCCGCCGAGGGCCGAGACCAGCGCGCCGCCGACGATCGCCGTGTAGAGTCCGCGTTCGGGTGACACGCCGGAGGCCACCGCAATCGCCATCGAGAGCGGCAACGCCACGACCGCGACGGTGAGCCCGGCCAGCGCGTCGCGCCGGAACCTGTCGAGGCCGTAGCCCTCCGCAAGCGTAGTGGCGAGCTTGGGGCGCAGCAGATGGGCCGTGGCCGTCCCGTCGGGCATCGATGCGCGCAGCTCCATAAGAAAATGCGGTCATCGAGCCTGGCTGGGAGTTGAGGCGAGCGCTCTGATCCGGATCAACTGATCTCTTAGCACCTTCGCGGGTCCGGCGGCCGACTTTCCGCCCCGGGATCGGAAGCGAGGCTTTCCCAAGCGTCCCGAAACGCCGAATTTCGCAGGTACGATGAGTCTTTCGACGCAGACGACCGGCTGGGCTGATTTCTTCGCCGAGGGGCGCGGCGCGCGGCTGGCGTTGATCTGTCTCGGCGTGTGGCTGAACGCGGCCGACAGCCTCGTCACCTCCACCATCATGCCCAGCGTGGGTCGCGATCTCGGCGGATACGCCTATTTCAGCTGGGCGACGGCCGCTTACATGGTGGGGGCGATCCTTTCCGGCGCGACGGCGGCGCGGCTTTCAGCCCGGTTCGGCCTGCGCCGGGCGATGGTCGCGGCAGGTCTGTTGACCGCCGTGGGCTGCGCGGTCAGCGCGCTGGCGCCAGGGATGATCGCCCTTGTCGCCGGGCGCGCGGTGCAGGGGATCGGATCGGGGTGGATCGTCGGCGCCTGCTATGCGGCGATCGGGGCGATGTTCCCGGAGCGGCATCTGGCGCGGATCTTCGGTGCGATGACCGGAGTCTGGGGCGTCGCGACCGTGCTTGGACCCCTGGTCGGCGGGGCGTTCGCGGAGGGCGGCCACTGGCGGGCGCTGTTCTGGGCGTTCGCGGCGCAATGCCTGGTCTTCGTCGTTGCGGCGATCTGGCTGCTGCCGGAGGACGCGCCGCCGGCGGCGCAGCGCACGCCTTGGCGCCAACTCGGTCTGGTGCTGCTCGGCGTCGGGCTGATCGGGGCGGCGGACCTGACCCACAGCGTCGCACTAGCTGCCGCGCTCTGCATCGCCAGCGTCGCGGTCTTCACCGCCGCGGTGCGCGTGAGGAGCAGCGGGGGCGGGGGCCTGTTTCCGCAAGCCGCCGGCGATCTCTCAACCGTGATTGGCTCGGCCTATCTGTCCTATTTCGCCCTGACCGCGGCGGCGATGGGCTTCGGCGTCTATGCGCCCGCGCTGCTGCAGCGCCTTTACGGTCTATCGCCGCTGGTCGCCGGTTACGCCGCGGGCCTGGAGGCGTTGGGTTGGACCGTGGCGGCGCTGGCGGTGGCGGGGTTGTCGCCGCGCTGGCACGGTCCGATCATTCGGCTGGGCGCGCTTTGCATCGTCGGCTCGCTGACGGCGCTGACCCTGGTGATGCGGCAAGGCCCGCTGACGGCGATCCTCGCCGCGGCGGCCGTGATGGGCGCGGGCTTCGGTCTCCAGTCCGGCTTCACCGGGAGGCGGGTGATCGCCGCGGCGGCGGACGAGACCGAGCGCGAGCTGGCGTCGGCGGGGATCAACAGCGTGCGGCAGATCGGCAATGCCGCCGGCGCTTGCCTGGCCGGCATCGTCGCCAATCTGCTGGGGATGTCGGCCGGAGTCAGCCTGGGGGCGGCGCGGGCGTCGTCGGTGTGGCTGTTCGCGCTCTCGGTTCCGGTCGCGCTGTTGGGCGCGGTGGCCGCATGGCGCGTCGGCGGGATGCGGCCACTGTCGGACTAAGTGTATTCGCGGTGACTGGCCGAGACGAGCGACGCCGCCTCGGCCAGTCAACACGACGAGCGCTCGATCAGGCCTGCGCGGCGGGCGCCGGCTTGGCGGCGGCGCCGTTGGCTGACTCGCGTGGCGGCGTGGCCGTGGGAGCGTCATGCCTCGGGGCGGCGCTGGCCGCGGGAGCGGGGGCCTGGCGTTGCAGACGCAGGCTGCGGCCCTGGAAGAAGGCGCCGGTTTCCATCGCCAGCTGTTCGTGGGTGATGTCGCCGTCGACCTGGCAGGCGCCGTAGAGCCGCACCTGCTTCGCCGTGATCGAGCCCGACACCTTGCCGCGCACCTCGACGGCGTCGGCGTAGATGCCGCCTTCGACCACGCCGCCGTCGCCGACGGTGACGTGCTCGACGCGGATGTCGCCCTTGATGGTGCCTTCGATCTGGATCTCGCCGCCGCCGGAGATGTCGCCCTCGAGCACCATGTCGCCGCCGATCAGCGAGGCGCCCTTCTGAGGCCTGACCGCCGAGCGCGCGGGTTCAGGCGTCGCCGACACGGTCGGAGTCGACGCGGCTTGCGGCGCGGCCGACGACGGCTGGGGTGTCGGTGTTGCGCCCGGGGTCGTGGGTGCGCCCGGTTGCGGGGTGCTAGAATTTGGTTTGCTGAACATAATCGCCGGCCTTTACGAAGCGGAGGGGGTTCTGGGGGCGGCCGTTGACCCACACTTCGTAGTGCAGGTGCGTGCCGGTTGAGCGTCCGGTGGACCCCATCGCGCCGATCCTCTGACCGACGGCGACGTTCTGGCCCACAGCGACAGAAATAGCGGAAAGATGGCCATATCGGGTCTTGAACCCATGGCCGTGGTCAACCTCGACGGTATTTCCGTATCCATTGCGCACGCCGGCGAACGATACCACGCCGGGCGCCGTGACAAAGATCGGACTGCCGTATGCGCCGGCGAAATCCTGGCCGGGATGGTAGGCCGGCTCGCCGCTGAACGGATCCGACCGGGCGCCGAAGCCGCTGGTTTCGCGCACGTCGGGGCCGGTGGGATGGGCGAGCGGGATCGCCGCCTCTGACGCCGACAGCGCCTGCATGTCGGAGAGGTCGGCGACCGCATGCTGGAGTCGTCCCGCGAAATCCTCGTCGACGTCGAGCACCGCGGCGAGCGCCCTTGGATCGTTGCCTTCGATCAGCGGGCCGCCCATGCCGTCGCTTGCGCCGGTATAGGCGGCCGGATCGAGGCCAGCCAGGCGGAACGCCAGTTTGAGCCGGTCGGCGCGGTTCTTGGCGAAAGTCTCCGCCGCGTCGATCAGCCGGTCCTGGTCCTGCTCGACGCTCTGGATGCGCTGGGCGGGGGAGGCGTCGGCGGGGCTGGCGATGGCCAGCGCCGGCATCAGCGCCTGCGCCGCGCCCGGCGCGCCTTTCAGGTCGGTAAGCACCAGGGCAAGCGCCGCGTGGCGCTTCTCGACCGTATTGGCGAGATCCTGGAACGAGCCGCCGTTGGCGTTGATCTGGGCGACGGCGCTCGAAAGCCGCGCGTCGCGATCGGCGATCCAGCGTTCGTAGCGCGCTTCGGTCTTCGCGACCTCCTGGTCGCCCTTCGACGGGGTGAAGAACGAAACGAAGGTCGCGGCCGTGGTCACGCCCATCCAGAGCGCCGCCGCGGCGATACCGCCGGCCATCAAAAGCTGACGTTCGGTGCTGAGCACGAAGCCGCGCATCTCGCCGCCGGAGCGCAGATAGAGATGGCGCTCGGGGAACAGCTCTTCCAGCCAAAGCGCTAGGCGCGCGAAGCGTCTTAGGCTCATCGCTTTTAGGGCCCCCTCGAAGGTCCGGACGGCTGCGATATGCCTCCGATTGAACGGCCAGCGCAAGCCGCGTTTCGGAACTTTGCTGTCACGGAGCTAGGCGCCTCAATCCGAACACAGGAAGGTCACCTTCCGGCGCCACGGGATTTCTCATGTCGGCAAAGAAACACATGCAATACAACAGTATAGACGCCGCCCTGCCGGACATTCCGGGCCGCCGTGACTAATGCGGCCGCCGCGACGTTTGGCCCCGCTCGCGGCGGGACTCCGATCAGGCCGCGG
>Ga0302314_10007667_pt1 | contig 19383 bp, 17 predicted proteins | sample III_Palsa_N2_3_FD_200533 | JGI IMG/M metagenome (GOLD analysis project Ga0302314, IMG submission 200533) | Peat permafrost microbial communities from Stordalen Mire near Abisko, Sweden - III_Palsa_N2_3 | ecosystem: Environmental > Terrestrial > Soil > Palsa > Peat permafrost | place: Sweden...
TGGGCTGCCGGGGCGGCGGCGGGAGCGGCCGGAGCAGCGGCGTCGGCGGCGGGCGCGGCCGAGGCGTCGGCGGGCTTGTCAGCGGGCTTGCTGCAGGCGGCGACGGACAGGGCGGCGACGGCGGCGCCGGCGACGAGCACTTTACGCATCAGGTCGGTGGTCATGGTCTTGAATCCTTGGGTTGTTGGTGAACGCCAAGACAGCGGAGGCTCTGACAACCAGCCCCTCCGCAGGCGCACGGCCAGGATTATGACCGGTTCCCGCTCGAACGCAAGGACTGAGTTCACGAGTATGTGATCGCTCTTGGCGTCCCGCGGCGCCCCGCCGCGCCGCGCCGGCGACCGAGGACGAGACGGCGCAGTCCAGCCTGGAGCGCAATCAGGAGGGCGTCAGCGTCTGAGGCGCCGGCGCCGCAGCCGCAGCCTTCAGGCGAAGCACCATGTCGGCCGACAGGTAGCCGTCGGCGGGGAGGTGATGGGCGATCTGCCAGGCGCGCAGGGCCTGCCGGGTCGAGACCCCGATAACCCCATCGGCATTGCCCGGATTGTAGCCGAGCGAGGCGAGCGCCGATTGGGCCGCGAGCCGGTCGTTCAGCGAGAGGGTCGTCTCCGGCGGCCAGGGCGTGCGGAGCGGGGCGCCGCCGGCGAAGGCGTCCGCCAGCAGGCCAACCGACAGGGCGTAGGCCAGGGAGTTGTTGTACTTGCGGATCACGAAATGGTTGGGGAGAGCCAGGAAGGCCGGTCCCTGGGCGCCGCTCGGCAGCAGCAGGATGCAGGGCGCTGCGGCCTCGGTGGCGCTCCAGGGGAGGCCGTCGGCGCGGATGGCGCCGCGGCCCGCCCAGCCGTAGGGGACGTCCGGACTGCCTTCGGCCAGGCCGTAGTCGAAGCCCGGCGGCAGGATGACCTCGCGCGCCCAGCCTTCGTCGCGGCGCCAGCCGTCATGACTGAGCAGATTGGCCGCCGAGGCCAGGGCGTCGGGGGCCGAGTTCCAGATGTCCCGCCGTCCGTCGCCGTCGCCGTCGGCGGCGAACGCCAGGTAGGTGGACGGCAGCATCTGGGTCTGGCCCATGGCCCCGGCCCACGAGCCGCGAAGCCGTTCGCGGGGGGCGTCGCCGGTGGCGATGATCTTCAGGCAGGCCATCAGTTCGCCTTCAGCCCACGGCCGTCGGCGGCCCAGCGCGGCGAGGCTCGCCAGGGAGCGGATGACGTCCATGCCACCGGTGTGGGCCCCGAAGCGGCTCTCCATCGCCCAGATGGCGATGAGGATCTCCCGCGGCACGCCCCACACCGCTTCGATGGTCTGCAGCTGGGGGATCGCCTGCATCTGCTGGCGGCCGGTGGCGATTCGCTCGGGGTCCATCGCGCCGCGAATGTAGTCGCTCACCGGCCGCGCGAACTCCGGCTGGCGCGTGTCCAGGGCCAGCACCCGCGGGTCCGGAGAGAGACCCGAGAGCGCCGTATCCAGGACGCTACGGTCGATCCCCACGGCCAGGGCCTGGGCGTAGAAGCCGTTGAGCCAGTCGATGAAATAGCCGTCGCCGGTGACGCCGAGCAGGTCGGCGGGGGTGGGGCCGGGGGAGGACGCGCCCGTCGCGGTCGGAGCCCCGGTCTGGGACGTTGTCGGGGATATCGTCTGGGCGGTCGCCGCCGCGGCGACGCTCGACGCCGCCAGGGCGAGAAAGACTCGGCGATCCATCCGGGGAAGGTAGGCGGAGCGCCCCGGGGGTCAAGCGTCCTGCGGGGCGACGGCGGATTTGACGGCGCGGCAGGCCGGGTTGCACTCTGACATCATGGCGCGAGGGGGCTTACGATCGACCAAGGCGTTGGCCGCACGCGGAGGGGCGTTGGCTCTTTGCGCGTCGCTCGCCGTCGTGGCCTTCCCCGTCGTGGCCTTCCCCGTCGTGGCCTGGTCGGTGGAGGTTCCGCACCCCAGGGTCAGGCCGGTCCTGAACACCATCGACGGTCCCGGCGCAGGGGCCTGGACGCCCGACAGCGGCCACATCGTCACGCTCAGCCATGATGGCTTCATCACGGTTTGGGACGCCGGAACCGGGCAGGTCGTCGATCGCTTCGGCCAGTCGAGCTGCCAACTGCGCGTCGACGCGTCGGGTCGGGTGGTCCCGCGTCCAGGACTCAGCAACTGCATCACCCCGAGGATCGAGCCTGCCCCCGACGACGCCGACAACTTCCTCCGTGCGGAAAGCCTCAACGTCTCGCCGGACGGTCGTTTCCTGGTGATGGTGGGGACGGCGTTCTACGACATGGAAGCCGAGGTCTTCGATTTGGCCGGGCGCGAGGTCGCCGGCTGGCTGCATCGCCGGCCGGTGGCCTGGGTGGCGGGGGACAGGGGCGCGCGCCTGATCGTCGAGCCGGCCGAGGGTTGCGCTCCGGGCGCGTGCCCGCGCTCGATCATCGACCTGGCGACCTTGGGTTCTGCAAATCCCTCCGAGACGCCGGCCGCCGGCGAGCCGCTCGGGCCGGGGATCGCCCTCGTCGGTCCGTATGAGAGCGTTTCTCCGGATGGGAGGCTGAGGCTTGGCAAGAACGGCTGGGTGGAGCCCGCCAGGATACGAGGTGACGGCTCCGACGTGGCGTTCCAGGCCTACGGCGCCAACCCGGCCCTGGATCCGGTCTTCTCCCCGGACGGTCGGCGGTTCGCGATGAGGTCGTACCGGGAGGATCTCCATGGCGATGTCGACGCCGCGACCGGCGCCTGGGTGTTCGACATGGAAGGGGGGCGTCTGTTCAAGGTCTACCCCTTCAGGCCATCGTCGGCGGACCCGCACCCCGCGGCGGTGCGCTCGGTAGACGGGTGGATCAGCAACGACCGCCTAGCCGTGACCGACGCCAGCGGCCGCAAGCTGGCGGTCGACATCAGCGCCAGATCCGCGCAGCCCCTGGCGGGTCCACCGCATCTGGTCTCGCCCTATGACGAGGCTCCGGCAAGCCATCCCGCCTGCCGCCCCGGTCCCGCAAGCGCGCAACACCAAATCGTCTGGTCGGGGTGCTACACCCTGACGAAGTGGGTCGGGCAGACCCTGGTGTTCTCCTCGGCCCGCGACGGCGCCGCGCTCTTCAGGCTGACCGTCCGCCAGGACGGGACGTGGCTGGCTCTCGATCCGTCGAACCGCTACGACACCAACGCCGACGCCAAGACCTCCCTGTTCACGTGGGCTGTGGTGGACCCGCCGGTTCGCTTCCTGCCCGCGCCGACGTTTTCGCGCGAGTATTATCAGCCCGGCTTGATGGCAAAGCTGCTGGATTGCAGCGCCAATCGCGACTGCGTTAGCCCGTTCAAACCCGTTCGGGATATATCGAGTCTGAACCTAGCCCTGCCGACAGTGAGGATCGCCGGCGTCCGTCCAGGCCGGCAACCCAATACAGTGTCGGTAGACGTCCAAGCCATCGAGGGTGACGATCTCACGGCTCCGCCCAGACGCTCGGGACTTTACGACCTGCGGCTGTTTCGCGACGGCAAGCTGGTGGCCCAGATCCCACCGCCGAAGCTCCGGGCGGCCGGCGGCGCGGGCGAACTGGCTCTCGCCGACTGGCAGGCTGATACGGCCGTCCCCGAACAGAAGGACGGCCTCTACACCTTCGAGAACGTGGCGATGCCGGCCAGCGTCCGGGTCCAGGAGGGCGAGCTCAGCGCGTACGCCTTCAATCGCGACCGGGTCAAAGGCGAGGATGCGGCGTATGCCTATCGCTTTCTCAACGCACATCCGGTCGCGAGGCGCGCCGCCTACGTGATCGCCATTGGCGCGGACGACTATCGATTCCTGCCGGACCACGCCCTTCGCTTCGCGGTCAACGACGCCGAGGCCATCGCGAGCAATCTCAGCACCTTCATTGCGGCCACGCGGGATGAAGACGGACGGCCGCTCGCTCAGGCCTACGACGTGATCCCCATCACGCTGGTATCGAACTGGACCACGGATCAGGCCAGTAAGGCCGCCATCCACGCGGTGTTCGACATCCTGGCCGGCAAGGTCGACGATGCCGGCCGCCGCGCCCTCGCCGAGGCGGGGGCCGACGCCACGGGCTTGGCGAGGGCCACGCCCGACGATCTCGTCCTGGTCGCCTTCGCCGGCCACGGCTGGGCCAACGCGTTCGGCGATTTCTATCTCCTGCCGTCGGATGCCCGTCAGCCGGACGCCAAGGACCCCGCCAGCCTAGCCACCTTGATCTCCAGCGCCGAACTCGCCGACTGGCTGCGCGGCGTGGACGCCGGCGAGATGGCCCTGATCATCGACGCCTGTCATTCGGCGGCCAGCGTGGCCGCCGAAGGCTTCAAGCCTGGACCCATGGGCGATGCGGGGCTCGGCCAACTCGCCTACGACAAGGGCATCCGCATCCTGGCCGCCACCCAGGCCGACGACGTGGCGCGCGAGAGCGACACCCTGGGCGGCGGGCACGGTCTGCTGACCTACGTCCTCGTCGACAAGGCGCTCAGCGATCCCACGGCCGGCGGCGCGGAGCGGCAGGTTGGCGGAAATGTGCGGCTGGACGCTTTGCTGAACTACGTCGTCGATCGAATGCCCGCAGAGTCCGCCCAGCTGCTGGACGCCCCCCCGCCGTGGCTGGCGGCCGCGGGGTGGAAGCCCATGCTCTCCCCCCGCGACCCGCCGTCGCCCGAACCCCCGCACCGCCAGCAGCCCGCCCTCTTCGACTTCACCGGGCGCCCAAGCTCCGCGGCCGTAAAGCCGCCCGCGAAGGTGGGGTCATGAAGCGCAAAGGCGGTCTTGCCGCGCTGACGATGGGAGCCGCTTTGTCGACGGCGGTCGCGCCAAGCGCCGCCGCCCAGGCCAGTTCCGCGGCCAAGCCACCGCCTGTGCGCATGCTGTTCGTGGGCGTCGACAGCTATCTGCACAGCTACCCGGCCGATGCGAAGGCGGACCCGTCGCTCCACAACCTGAAGGGCGCGGTCAACGATGTGAGGCTGATCAAGGACACATTGCGGACCCTGACCCCGGCCGACCCGTTGCCGGTGGACTCGTCGCCCGCCACCCCCTGCTGGAGCAACGCCGCCGGACCGCCGCCGCCGTCGATCACCCTGCTGGATGGCTGCGCCACCCGACAGGCGATCTTCGACGCCCTGGTCGCCCAGATCGAAGCCTCGCCGGTGAACGGTGTGGTGCTGTTCTATTTCGCCGGCCATGGCTCGAGCTTGCAGGAGGTCGGTCAGGACCAGGCGACGTTCGCCGACCAGGGCGCCGCCTACGACCCGACGATCCTTCCAGCCGACGCCTGGCGCGAGACGAACGAGCCGGACAACGACATCCGCGGCAGGGAACTGAACGCGGTAATCGAGGCCGCAGCGGCGCGCGGCGTCAGCGTGGTCACCATCTTCGACTCCTGCCACTCGGGGACAGCGACGCGTGACGTGGACGGGACGCCGAAGCCACCTAACCCGGGTTCGCGATCGGCCACGTCGAGGGGCGGAATCGTCAACGTGCTCTACCAGCCCTCGATGCCGCCGCCGGGGCCGCTCACCGAGGCGCCGAACCCGTACCGCGTGCATCTGGCTGCGGCGGCGGACGATCAGGACGCCCAGGAGACGATCGTGACCGTGATCGTGGGGGGGAAGCCGACGAGCGAGACACACGGCCTCTTCACCGTCGCCCTCACCGAAACGCTCGAAGCGCATGAGGCGAAGACCTATCTGGAGGTCGCGCAAGGCGCGTTACGCCGCCTGAACGGCAGGGCCAGCCACATCTCGGTCACCACCGAGAAGATGGCGGCCACCAGAAAGGACGTCGCCCCCGAGGTTCAGACAAGCCAGTCGGAGGGGCCGCTCAGCGTTCCCTTCCTCGGTCGGCTTTCCGACGAGTCGCGCGGGTTCGTGGCCAGGGTCGTGGCCGGCTCGCCCTTGCTCACGGTGGAAGGGGGAAGCCTCAACCTGATTACCCCTGGCTCGAAATTCCAGGTGTTCGCGCTAGCCGGCGCCGACCAGCCGCTGGCGACGGGAACCATAACCGCCGTGAGCGTCGATACGGCCTCCCTGGCGCTCGATCCGGGGTCCGCGACCCCCGGGCCCCTGAACCAGTGGGATCCGTCGAAGCCCCTGTGGGTCCAGGAAACCGTGCACGACTGTGGCGGCGCCTGCCTGCGTGTGGCGATCATCGGCGGCGACGCCGACAATGAAAAGACCGATGTCCGCGACAAGGCGGAGGGGTTGCTGGCGCCGCTGGCCGGCAAGAGCGTCACCCTCTGCGAGGCCGCCTGCGCCGGGGACCCGGCACAGTACACGATCTCGCTGGCCGGAGCCGAGGCCCGGTTCCAGAGCGCGGACGGCAAGACCAGCCTTTCCGCCGGCCTGATCTGCCGGGCCAGCGTGGCGCTGCAGGCGGGTGGCGGGAAGTGCGATCCGGACTGGGCCCGGCGCCTGGCCCAGATCACCGCCGCGGCCGCCCGCTACTACGCGCTGGCGTCGCTTGCCCAGTTCGCCAAGCCCACGCCCTGGTACGGGCTCGACATCTACCAGGTTCTCCCCGACGGTTGCCCAAAGGAGGCGTGCGGCGGCCAGCCGAAGGTGGCCAGCGCGCCGTCGGCGGTCCTGCGACCCGGCCCGGTCGACCTCTATCTCACCAACACCAGCAGCGCCCCATTCTACCGCTACCTGCTGCTGCTCGGCCCGGACGATTTCTCGGTCACCGTGTTGACACCGCCGGGCTACTCGGAGGATCCGCCGATGGAGCGCTATGGCGAGCTGGACTATGCGGGCCTGCTCGGGCGCGCGGGGCGCGCCAAGCTGCTTATCCTGATGACCCGGACGCCGATCAATGTCGCGTCGCTGCACCAATCGCCTGTGCGCGACGTGACCGGGGTCAACGATCTCGAACGGCTGCTGGCGTCGGCCAATCGGGGCCAGCGGGACGCGCCGCAGGTGGGCGATTTCGACGTTGATCTGGTGGACCTCGATGTCCGACCCTGAGGCCGAGCGCGGGAGCCGCCCCATGAGACGCCTGTCGTTGTTGCTGGCCGCCGTCGTGTCCCTGGCGGTCAACGCGAGCGCGGGCGGCGCGACGGCGGCCCACAAAGTCCATCCGGCCGCCAAGAGCCGGGAGGGAGGAGGCCGGATCGTCGACGGCGTCAAGGTCGACAGCCTCGGCGAGCTGCCGTGGCAGGTCGAGCTGGTCTACTACAATCCGGCGCGCGGCAGATCCGCGGCGTTCTACTTCCACGAATGCGGCGGCGCGCTGATCGCGCCGCAGTGGGTGATGACCGCCGCGCATTGCGTGGCCGACCCGCTTGCGGGAGCGGACGGCGCCCGATGGAAGATGGCTTCGCTGGCCGCGCGCACCGCGCCGTGCTGTGTGATCGCTGGCGCGCTGGTTTCAGCGGATGTATCACCGCCCGCCTGGCGCGCGGCGGTGGAGATGGACGCCGGCCATGTGTTCGTGAAGCCGGACTACATCCCGGCCAGCGTCACCGAGGTCGGGACGCGCGTCGTCAAGGTGACCTTCGCTCTCAACGACATCGCCCTGATCCGCCTGGATGAGGCGGCGCCGATCAGCGACGCCATCGGCGTGCTCTTCGATATCGAGCGGCCCGATGCGCCGCCGTCCGCGCCGGAGGTTCAGCTCGCGGGGTGGGGGGCCATCTCCGACGCCGACGCCAAACATGGGATCATGAGCTATGACCTGCGCGTCACTGATCCGCCGCTGCACCTGTTCAGCCCCTCGGAGTGCGAGGCGCAGACCCAGGCGCGCTACCCCCACGCGAAGGGTTTTCCATCGTCGTTGCTGTGCGCCGGACCGAACCCGGCGGACGCCGCTTCGGCGCGGGGTCTCGGCGGGCATGAAGATGCCTGCCATGGCGACAGCGGCGGGGCTCTGACCCGCAAGGAAAGTGGTTCCGTTACCGCGGTCGGGATCGCGTCGTGGGAACTCGTGTGCGGCAAGGGCTCGGCGCTCTATACCAACGTGGCCTCCTTCCGAGGCTGGATCGTCGATACGATCGCCGCCAACGGCGGCCCCGGTTCACCCGCCGGGGGGCTCGGCGTCGCCGGACCGGCGGTCAGGCCCTGACGTTGGCGGAGAGAACGACGACGAAGGTTCCGACGGCCTTCGAAGCCTAATGCCTCATGGGGGCCTGGGCGGTGGGGTCCTGGTTCTTGATGCTGCCGCCGCCCCGGACGGTCCTTCGCCCCTCGACGTGCCGCATGTCGAGATGGCGGTGACGGTGATGCATGCGATGAGAGTGGCGGGGATGCGCCGACGCGCTCAGCGGGGTGGCCAACAGCAGCATGGCCAATCCGGCGGCGGCGATCACGAAAGTCCTGTTCACGTCGATCTCTCCCATGCCGATTCGCCCCGTGGGCTTCGGCTTGAAGGTGAGGCTGACATGTTTGGGCGGTATTGCAAGGCGGAGGGGACGGGTTTGGAGCCAGTCAGGGATGCAGCCCCATTCGGATCAGCAGGCCCGCAAAGCGCGGATCGGCCCGGACGGGGTCCAGCAGGGGGTCCGTGGGCATCCACAGGATGCCGGTGTCGCCGGTGGCGAGCGCCGCCTGCAACGCCTTGATGGCGCCGTCGCGGTCGCCCCACTGCGCCAGGACCTGCGCCTGCTGGTAGGCGGTGATCCCGTTGTCCGGCGCCCGCAATTGCCTGAACGCGGCCTCGGCGCCGGGGACGTCGCCCAGCTTGCGCAGGACGATCGCCCGACCCCGCTGGCGCGCCCAGGCCGCCGGCTCGAGGTCGTATTCGGCTTTGGCCGCGGGGAGCTGGCCCTGGAGGTAGAGAGCGTCACCAATGGTGTTGTGGGCCGTGCTGGCGCCCGGGCTGAGGTCCAGCGCCCGGCGCATCGCGGCGATGGCGTCCGGGTACCGCCGCGCCGCCGTCAGGGCGAGGCCGAGGGACTTGAAAACCCGCGGATTGAGCGGATCGAGGCTGACGGCGCGCCGCACGGCCGGGAGGCCGGAGGCGAAGTCGCCGGCGCGGCAACTGGCGAGGCCGATGCGGTTGAGGATGTCGGCGTCGCCCGACCCGCCGCCCGCCATGGCGCGGGCGAACAGCGGCCGCGCTTCGGAATAGTCGAGCGTGGCGTACAACAGTGTTTGTGCGAGGGTGGCCTGAGCCTCGGCCAGGCCTGGGGCGAGGTCCGCCGCCCGCCGGGCGGACGCCAGGGCCGCATCAAGGGTCTTGCGTGCTTCAGCCCCCTCGGCGAACTGGTTGGCGATGGCTTCCAGAACCCGGGCCCGTCCCGAATGAGCGCTCGCGAAGCTGGGGTCGGCGGCGATCGCGGCGTCATATTCCTTCAGGGCGTCGCGAAAGCTGGCCTCGTCGCTGGCCACGTCGAACAGCCTACGCCCTCGCAGATAGTGATCGTAGGCGTCCGGGCTGGTCGTGCCGCCGCGGCTGAGGGCGGCGATGTCGCCGCCCAGCAGGCGCACCTTGAGCGCGTCCGCCACCGCCTCGGCGATGCCGCTCTGCACCGCGAAGATGTCCTTCATGTCGCGGTCGTAGGTCTCGCTCCACCGCTCGAAACCCGTCGGCGCGTCGATGAGCTGGGCGCTGACCCGCACCACCTGGCCGCTGCGGCGGACGCTGCCGTCGATCAGGTAGTTCACGCCGAGCTTGGCGCCGATCACCTTGCTGTCATCCTTGCTGGCCTTGAACTTGAACGATGAAGTGCGGCCGGCGACCTGGAGCCCGCCCAGTCGCGCCAGGCGACCGATCAGCTCCTCGGTGAGGCCGTCGGAGAAGTAGTCCTGGGTCGGATCGCCGCTGAGATTGGTCAGCGGGAGGACGGCGATGCTGTGCAGCGGCGCCTTGGGCGACGCCCAGGGGCACGCCGTCCCCGCCATCCTGCAGAGGGGCGCCGAAGGCCCGACGACGGCCAGGGCGGCGATCGCCGCTACAGCGACGGCCGCAGCGGCGGCGACGACGACCGGCCGCCAGGGCGGCCCGCTCGCCTTGCCGATGGCCCGGACACGCGCGGTCGGCGTCGGCCGCGGGCCGCCGGCGATCAACGCCCTGGCGGCGGCCAGGATGTCGGTGAACCGGGGATCGCGGCGACCGCCGCGCCAGCCGATGAGCTTCAGGGAGTGGTCCTGGCCGAACCCCAGCGGCGGCTCGACCGGATCGAGGGCGACCGGCAGGTAGACACCCCGCCGGCGGGCGCGGGACGCCTCGTCCTGCACGAAATGGCCGGCTGGGCCGACCGACGCCTCGCTCCACACCACGATCACGCAGGCGGCGGCATCCAGGTTCGAGCGGATGGTGTCCCGCCAGGCCGCCCCGCCCTCGATATGTACGTCCCACCAGACCGACAGCCCCTCGGCGGTCAGGGCGTCCACCAGGGGTTTGACCCGCGCCCGATCCTCGGCCTTGTAAGACAGGAAGATGTCGGACATTCGCACCCCATCCAAAGCCTAGCGGATGGGCGGCTCCCGAGCCAGATTGACTTCGCTGCGGCGGCTCCTTATACGACCGCGCTCCGCATTTGCCGCCCTCCGGACGAGACCCATGAAAGTCAGAAGCTCGCTGAAGACGCTGAAGACGCGCCATCGCGACTGCAAGCTGGTGCGTCGCAAGGGCCGCCTCTACGTGATCAACAAGACCAACCCCCGCTACAAAGCCCGCCAGGGCTGAGCCGACCCGGACCGACGGCGCAACGCCGACGGTCCGAAGCTACCCCCCTCTCGCCAATCTGAGGAATTCCTGCCGGGTGCGGGCGTCGTCGCGGAGGACGCCGGTGAGGCGGCTGGTGGTGAGGCTGGCTCCGGGCGTGTTGACCCCGCGCAGGGTCATGCAGCTGTGCTCGGCTTCGATGACCACGCCGACGCCCTTGGGCGCCAGAACCTCGTCGATGGCGTGGGCGATCTCGGCGGTGAGTTTTTCCTGGATCTGCAGGCGCCGGCCAAATCCGTGCACCACGCGGGCGAGCTTGGAGATGCCCACCACCCGGTTGGTCGGCAGGTAGCCAACGTGCGCGCGGCCGGTCACCGGCAGCATATGATGCTCGCAGAAGCTGACCACCGGGATGTCGCGCAGAACGACCAGTTCGTCATAGCCGCCGACCTCCTCGAAGGTGCGCTCGAGATAGCCCCTTGGGTCGGTTTCATAGCCGGCGAACAGCTCGCGGTAGGACCTGGCCACCCGGGCGGGAGTTTCCAGCAGACCCTCGCGGTCGGGGTCGTCGCCCGCCCACTCGATCAGCGTGCGGACGGCGGCCTCGGCCTCGGCCTGGGTGACGGGATGGCGAGTCATGGGAGTCTCCGGCGCCCGGCCTGAACGAGTCTTCTGTGGACAACGCCCCAGGCACGTGGCTGGGACGATGACTTGGGGCGGATCGATCCTTAAGGTCCGCCGCTCCACCTTTCAATCCGCTCACCTCCTCACCTTAGGACTTCCCCCATGGCCGACGGCTCCCCGGTGCTCGACACCATCGACACCACCGCCCAGGGCAAGCTGAAAAGCCTGATCGAGCGCATCGAGCGCCTGGAGGAGGACAAGGCGGCGGTGGCGACCGACCTCAAGGAGGTCTACGCGGAGGCCAAGGGCGAGGGCTTCGACACCAAGATCGTCCGCAAGGTCGTGCGCCTGCGCAAGCAGGACAAGGCCAAGCGGCAGGAAGAAGAGGCCTTGATCGACCTCTACATCTCGGCCATCGGGGGGCTGTGAAGCGAAGCTCGCTAAAACCCCGCGCCACGGACCCGCGACAGCAGGCCCGCCGCGCGGCCCTGAACGCCCTCAGGCGGGCGCGGCGCACCGCGGACCGCGCAGGGGTCGATCTGAGCGAGTGGGAGGGTGAGTTCCTGGGCTCGGTGGCGGCTCGCGTCGAGACCTATGGCCGAGCGTTCGGCGATCCCGAGAAGGGCCCGGCGGGCTCGGCGCTGTCGATCCTGCAGACCGTAAAGCTCAAGGAAATCGCCGCGAAGGCCAAGGGCGAATCGCGACCCGGCCCGAGGCGCGGCCTGCGAACGACAGAAAAGCCTTGATCGCGCCCTGGGAGACGACCCGTGAACGCGCCTACCCCCGACCTCGCCACCGCCGCGCCGCCCTGCTGGACTCTGGATGATCTCTATGTCGGACCGGACGATCCGGGCATCGCAAGGGATCTGGACGCCGCGCGCCGGGCCAACCAGGGGCTGCTGGACCTGAAGGGCCAGTTCCTGGCGGCGCGGGCGGAGCCCGCCAAACTGGGCGCACTGATCGCGCGTGGCGTCCAGCTCCACGAGGACGCCACCAACGCCCTGTGGACCGTCGGGGCCTACGCCGGGCTCGCCGCCTCGGTGAGCCGGGACGATCCCAAGTGGGCGCTGTTCGAGGCCGACGTGCGCGCGAAGTCGGCGGAGATCGGCGCCGAGGCGGTGTTCTTTACCCTCGAGCTGAACGCTCTGGAGGACTCCGAACTGGAGGCGGCGCTGGCCGCCGATCCCGCTGCCGCGCGGTGGCGCCCATGGCTGAGGCGCGTGCGCCTGTCGCGACCGCATGAGCTCGGCCCCGACCTGGAGCGCCTGCTGGTGGACCGCACGCCGGCGATCGCCAATTGGGTGCGCCTCTACGACGACACCCTGGCGCGGCTGCGGGCCCGGGTCGGGCCCGAGCGGCTGACCCTTTCGGAGACGCTCAATCGCCTGTCCGATCCCGCCGTCGACCGCCGGCGCGCGGCCGCCAAGGGCCTCGCCAAGGCCCTGGCTGAGCGGGAGGACGTGCTGGCCCTGTGCTACAACACCCTCGCTGCCGAGAAGCAGGTCGAGGACCGCTGGCGCCGCTACGACGCGCCCATCGCGGCGCGCAACATCGCCAACGAGGTGGACCGGGACGCCGTGGACGCCTTGGAGGCGGCGGTCGTCGAGGCCTACCCTAAGCTCAGCCATCGCTACTACCGGCTGAAGGCCAGGGTCATGGGCAGGGCCCGTCTCGACCATTGGGACCGCAACGCTCCCCTCACCGCCGCGACGCCGCGCGCCTTTGGCTGGGACGAGGCGCGCGGGATGGTGCTCGACTCTTTCGCCGACCTCGACCCGGGCCTGGTCGATCGCGCCCGGGTGTTCTTCGAGCGACCGTGGATCGACGCCCGGCCGCGGCCCGGCAAGCAGTCGGGGGCCTATTCCCATTCGGTGACATCAACGCGTCACCCCTACGTTTTCCTGAACTTCATGGGCGAGCGGCGTGACGTGCTGACCCTGGCCCACGAGCTTGGCCACGCCGTCCACCAGACCCTCGCCGCGCCTCAGGGGACGCTGCTTGCCGACACGCCGCTGACCCTGGCCGAGACCGCCTCGATCTTCGCCGAGGGCCTGCTCTTCGATCGCCTGCTCGCCGAGGCGACGCCCGAGGATCGGCGGGCTCTGCTGGCCGGCAAGATCGAGGACGCGCTGAACACCGTGGTGCGCCAGATCGCCTTTCACCGGTTCGAGACCCGCTTCCACGCCGCCCGCAAGGAAGGCGAGGTTTCGGTCGAGACGATCGGCAGACTGTGGATGGAGGTCATGGGCGAGAGCCTGGGACCGGCCGTGCGGCTCAATCCCGGCTACGAGCACTACTGGGCCTATGTCAGCCATTTCGTACACGCGCCGTTCTATGTCTACGCCTACGCGTTCGGAAACCTGCTGGTGGAAGCGCTGGTGGAGGCCAGGCGGAGCGATCCGAAGGCCTTCGCGCCGCTCTATGAGAGCCTGCTGGCGGGCGGCGGCACGCGCACCTATGTGGAGGCCCTGGCGCCGTTCGGCATGGACCCGCGCTCGCCGAGCTTCTGGCGAGGGGGTTGCCAACGACTTGAGCGGCTGGTGGACGCCTTCGAGGCGCTGGTCTGAGGACAGATGGCCGATGATCCCGAACGCGATCGCCTGAGCGGCCGCGTCGCGCGCTTCGCCCGCGTTGGGGCGGGGCTTTCCGGCGCGGCGGCGACGTTCGGGGCCAACGCCCTGTTCGCCAACGGCGACACCACGGCGAAGAACGCCCGGGCGCTGAAACAGACGCTGGGCCAGCTCAAGGGTCCCCTGATGAAGGTGGCCCAGCTGCTGGCCACGGTTCCCGACCTGCTGCCGCCGGAGTTCGCCGCCGAACTGGCGGAGCTGCAGACCAACGCCCCGGCCATGGGTCCGGCCTTCGTGCGCCGCCGGATGGCCGCCGAGCTCGGCCCCGACTGGCGCTCGCGTTTCGCCGATTTCGACCACACCCCCGCCGCCGCCGCTTCCCTGGGCCAGGTGCATCGGGCGGTCGCCCATGACGGCCGGACTCTCGCCGTCAAGCTGCAGTATCCCGAAATGCAGAGCGCCGTGGAGAGTGACCTCGGCCAGCTTCGCGTCATGCTCGGCCTCGGCCGCCAGCTGTTCAGCGCCATCGACACCCGCGAGGTGGCCGAGGAGATCGGCGAGCGCATCCGGGAAGAACTTGACTACGAGCGCGAGGCGCGGGCGATGCGGCTCTACGGCGCGTTCTTCGCCGACCGCGACGATATTCGCATCCCGGCGCCGGACTCCGAGCTTTCCACCGCCCGGCTGCTGACCATGGATTGGCTGGACGGCGAGGGACTGCGGTCCTTCAAGGACGCCGACCAGGCGACCCGCAACCAGGTGGCGAAGACCCTGTTCGGCGGCTGGTGGTCGCCGCTCACCCATCTGGGGATCATTCACGGCGACCCCCATCTGGGCAATTACAGCTTCGCGGGGGCCGGCGGGCGGCTCAACCTGCTCGATTTCGGCTGCGTGCGCATCTTCCCGCCGGCCTTCGTGGGCGGCGTGGTGAAGCTCTACCGGGCGATCGTCGCGGGCGACAAGGCCGGCGAGATCGCCGCCTACGAGGCCTGGGGGTTCAAGGGCCTGTCGCAGGACCTGGCCGACGTGCTGGGGATCTGGGCCCGCTTCATCTACGGGCCCCTGCTGGACGACCGCGTGCGCACCGTCGCCGACGGCGTCGCCCCGGGTGAGTACGGCCGGCGCGAGGCCTTCCTGGTCAAGCGGGCGCTGGAAGAGAAAGGGCCGGTCACCATCCCGCGGGAGTTCGTGTTCATGGATCGCGCCGCTATCGGCCTGGGCTCGGCGTTCCTGCACCTGGGCGCGGAGCACAACTGGCGGCGGCTGTTCGAGGCCTCGCTGGAGGGATTCGCCGAGGAAGCCCTGGCGGCGCGACAGGCGGCCGCGCTGGCCGCTGTTGGTCTGGCTTAGCATTGCTGATCAAGTGTGCGGAAATCCCAGGGAGGTGGCGATGAACAGGTATTGGACGCTGGCGGATCGGCCGCTGCCGCCTTGGCCGGACGCGGAGACATTCGAGCTGCGCGAGGCGCCGATGCCGGCGCCCGGGCCCGGCCAGGCCCTCAGCCGGACCATCTATGTTTCGCTCGATCCCTACCAGTGGGGGTACAAGCGGCGTGGCGCCGAGGCGCCGGGCGCGCCCTGCCACGCGCGCACGGTCTCGCAGGTCATCGAGAGCCGGATGGAGGGCTTCTCGCCCGGCGACCTGGTGTTCAACACCAATGGCTGGTCCGAATACGCCCTGATGGGCGAAGGCGTGGCCCGGCCGTCCTACATGATCCCTCGCGTCCTCGACCCGGCGCGCGGCCGCATCTCCCTGGCGGTCGGCGTGCTGGGGATGCTGGGGCTGACCGCCTATGCCGGCATGGTGTTGCTGGGCGATCCCAAACCCGGTGAGACCGCGGTGGTGTCGGCGGCCTCCGGCGGCGTTGGCCAGATCGCCGGGCAACTCGCCCGCCTGCGCGGCGCACGGGTCGTGGGGATCGCCGGCCGGGAGGAAAAATGCCGGTTCGTGGTCGATGACCTGAGGTTCGACGCCTGTGTCTCACACCTGAGCCCGACGTTGACCGATGACCTGCGCGCCGCCTGTCCGGCTGGGGTCGACGTCTATTTCGAGAACGTCGGCGGCGCGCTGTTCGACGCGGTCCTGCCGCTGTTCAACCCCGGCGCGCGGATGACCATCTGCGGCCTGATCGCCCACTATGGAGACGAGGCGAGCGCCGACGCCAGAGCCGCCCTCATGGCGCGCGGAAAGGCGATATTCGACGATCGGGGCGTCACCGTGCGGGATCTCTTCGTCGGCGACTTCGTCGCCGAACACCACGCCGCCTTCCTGGCGGAGATGGCGCCGTGGGTCGCCTCGGGCGAGGTCCGCTACCGCGAAGACCTCCGCCACGGCCTGGAGGCCGTGCCGATGGCGTTCATGGAAATGCTGCGGGGCAGCAATTTCGGCAAGACGCTGGTCCAGGTGGGAGAAGATCCCACCTTGTAGGATCGCCGGCCAGCCGGGCGAATATTGACGCGCTCGAGACGCCGGCGCATATTTTAGTTCGTGGCTGCTGATTCCAGCCAGCAGTCGCGCCACCTGGCTGTCGAAGGTCCAGCTTTCGCAGGAGTGCTTTCTGGCGTCGACGGAGCGGGATGGAAACCGAGTACTTCCAAGAAAAGGTGAGGAAATGAAAAACGTGGTGGTCGACGGGGAAGGGCAAGAGGTCAAGGCGCGCAAGCACAAGCCGCGCCATCTTGCCGAGAAGATGGAAGCCTGGGTGGTCAGGGGATTTGGCGTGTGCGCGGCGGTGCTGCTGGCCTTTCTCCTGTACAGCTTCATGCAGACCGGCACGGGCGTGCCGAGCTGGATGCGCTGATCGCCGGACACACGCACGAAACTTCGAATCAGGGGCTAGAGCAAACCCCTTCACATGGCGTCATGTGAATCCGGCGGCGATCGATCCCGCTTGCGATTTCTCAAACGCTTGTTAGTCATGCTGCGGCGCCGTTCAGGGCGTGAGGCGTGGGACAAGTCATGGCCGACGACATTCGGAGCGGAACCGACTCGCCGGCGATCATCGACGAAGACCAGCCGCAGCACCTCGATCCGGGACTGGCGCCGGAGATCGCCTCGCCGCTGGCCCCCTTCAACGGCGTCGCGCCGCCGGCCCCGGCCTGGTTTCATGCAGCGGTGGCGAGATCGGCCGAGCGCACGCTCGTCCCGGTGCAGGGCGCCGACATCGAACTCCTGACCTGGGGCGAGGTGGGCAAACCGGGGCTCATCCTGGTCCACGGCAACAGCGCACACGCCGACTGGTGGAGCTTCATCGCGCCGTTCTTCGCGGACGATTTCCGGGTGGCGGCGCTTTCCCTGTCGGGCATGGGTGGCTCGGACTGGCGCGAGGTCTACACGTTCGAGACCTTCGCCAGCGAGATCTTCGAGTGTGCGCGGGCGGCGGGGCTCTACGAAGCGCCGGTGAAGCCGATCTACGCCGGTCATTCCTTCGGCGGCGCCCAGGTTTTCTACTCCGCCGCTCATCACGCCGATCGCATGCGCGCCTGCATGCTGGTGGACACCGGGTTCGGCGGTCCGCCGACACCCGAGGAAATGGAGGCATGGCGGCAGGAGGAGATCGCCGCCGGCCGCACGCCGCCGCAGTTCCGCGGCCCGATGGGCCGCGGCCTGGGGACCAACCGCGTGTACCCGACGCTGGAGGAGGCGTTGACCCGCTTCCGGTTCATGCCCCCGCAGGTTCCCGGGAACCTTTATATCGCCGACTATATCGCCCGGCGCTCGCTGCGCCCCGCTCCGATGCCGGATGGTTCGGGGGAAGGCTGGACGTGGCGCTTCGATCCGGGGCTGTGGAACAAACTCGACCGGGCAGGAATGACCGGCTTCGACCCATCCGGCGTCACCACGCCGCTGGTGCACATTTACGGCGACCGCTCCCAGATCATCCTTCGGCACGGGTTCGGCATGCGAAGATCGCAACAGATGCCGGCCTCGATCCCGAAGATCGTCATTCCCGACAGCGAACATCACGTCATGGTGGACCAACCGCTGGCGCTGGTCGCGGCCATGCGCGCCGCCCTGACGCTCTGGCCAGCTTGAGCGGCTCCCGCCGCTGGTGTAGCACCCGCGCACCGTTCGCTTCTCAGCCCTGCCCCGATACGTTCGAGCCAATTGCCTAGAGGGACCCGCCGGATCATGGACGACGCCGCCGACACCTACCACCATGGCGACCAGAACATCAGCGAACAGATCCACACCTATCGCGCCTTCGACGACATGGCGAAATACGGCGCCCTGATCGTCGCGGTCCTGGTGTTGATGCTGACCCTGTGGTTCTGTCTCGGAATCGGTTTCCTGGGAGGGCTGATCCCGGGCGTCGTCTTGCTGGCCCTTGGCATCTGGTTCCTCAGGCGCAAGCCGGCGCAGAACCACTAAATCTGGACAGGTTCTGGATTTGGAGTAGGGGGATCCACCATGGCCGTTGTCGCCGTAACCAGGGAGCGCCGGGCCGGCGAGACGCGGGTTGCGACGACAGCCGAGGGCGTCAAGAGGCTTCTGGCGCTCGGCGTTTCGGTGACCGTCGAGGCGGGGGCGGGGATTAGCGCTTCGACGCCCGACACCGAATATGCCGCCGCCGGGGCCACGATCGCGCCCGACCTCGCCGCCACGCTCCGCGCCGCCGACATACTCCTGAAGGTGCGCGGCCCCTCGCATGACGAGATCGCCCAGCTGAAGCCGGGGGCGATCGTCGTGGGCCTGCTCAATCCGCACGTCGAGCGCGAGATGCTCGAGGCGCTGGCCGGGCGAGGAGTGGACGCCTACGCCATGGAGTTCGTGCCCCGCATCAGCCGCGCCCAGACCATGGACGCGCTTTCCAGCCAGGCCAATCTGGCCGGCTACCGGGCCGTGATCGAGGCCGCCGAGGCCTATGGCCGCGCCATGCCGATGATGATGACCGCTGCGGGCGCGATCGCCCCGGCCAAGGTGTTCGTCATGGGGGCCGGGGTCGCCGGCCTGCAGGCGATCGCCACCGCCCGGCGCCTGGGCGGCGTGGTCACGGCCACCGACGTGCGCCCGGCCGCCAAGGAACAGGTCGAGTCGCTGGGGGCCAAGTTCGTCGCCGTGGAGGACGACGAGTTCAAGGCGGCCGAGACCGCGACCGGCTACGCCAAACCGATGAGCGCCGAGTACCAGGCCAAGCAGGCCGCGCTTGTCGCCGAGCACATCAAGAAGCAGGACATCGTCATCACCACCGCCCTGATCCCCGGCCACGTCGCGCCGCGCCTGGTCAGCGAGGACCAGGTCCGGTCGATGAAGCCGGGATCGGTGCTGGTCGATCTGGCCGTGGAGCACGGGGGCAACGTCGCCGGGTCGCTGCCGGATCAGGTGGTGACCGTGGGCGGCGCCCGCATCGTCGGCATCTCCAACCTGGCCGGCCGGATTCCCGCCGACGCCTCTTCCCTCTATGCGCGCAATCTGGCCGCCTTCGTCGCCTTGCTGGTCGACAAGACCGGCGCCGTCGCCCCCAACCTCGAGGACGAGATCCTCAAGTCCTCGCTGGTGACGCACGCTGGCGACATCGTCCACCCCGCGCTGCATTCGGTCTGAAGGAGACGATCTTGGACGCCGTCGTCGATCCGACCATCTTTCGCCTGGCGATTTTCGCGCTCGCCGTGTTC
>Ga0302314_10007668_pt1 | contig 19382 bp, 16 predicted proteins | sample III_Palsa_N2_3_FD_200533 | JGI IMG/M metagenome (GOLD analysis project Ga0302314, IMG submission 200533) | Peat permafrost microbial communities from Stordalen Mire near Abisko, Sweden - III_Palsa_N2_3 | ecosystem: Environmental > Terrestrial > Soil > Palsa > Peat permafrost | place: Sweden...
GGCAAAGCACGCCGAGGGGGGTAAATGGCCACATTCGGCCCTTGGGGTCCTTTTAGCTTCGGCCTGTTCTAGTTGCGAAAAACTTGCATCTAAATCGGATACTTTCTATATTCCGATAGGATAGTGCGGAGATCATGAGTGTGGTGCCTGACGTGGACATGAACGACGACGCTTCGATGTTGAATGACGACGCTGTCAGCCCGGCGGCCCGCGGTGCGGTGCACCAACCGGCGCTGACCGGCTGCCCCTGGCACGACGTCAACGAAATGCTGCAGGCCGCAGGCCTCCGTCCGACCCGCCAGCGCATGGCGCTGGGTTGGCTGTTGTTCGGCAAGGGCGCGCGCCATCTGACCGCGGAAATGCTCTACGAGGAAGCGACCCTGGCCAAGGTGCCGGTATCGCTCGCCACCGTCTACAACACGCTCAATCAGCTGACCGATGCAGGTCTGTTGCGCCAGGTCAGCGTCGACGGCACCAAGACCTATTTCGACACCAACGTGTCGACGCATCATCATTTCTATCTCGAAAATAATCATGAACTGGTCGACATTCCGGACCCGCATCTGATGTTGCAGAAGATGCCCGAAATCCCCGAAGGCTACGAGATCGCCCGGGTCGATATGGTTGTCCGGCTGCGCAAGAAGCGCTGATCGTCTGTCGTCCCCGCGAACGCAGGGACCCACCGACATCGATGATGTAAGGAAGGCGTTGGTCACCGCGGCCGAACGCTACGGCACGGCGTATGGATCCCGGCTCGCGTTCGCTGCGCTCCTTGGCCGGGACGACGTGTGGAGAATTCGCGCGATACCCGCAAAAACCTCAATCGACCTTTTCGTCGGCGTAGACGCCCCACAGCCGCTGCTGCTCGATCCAGCCATCGAAGCCGTTGCCGTTGACGTGGCACCAGCCTGATGCACATCGCTTGACCTGGGTCACGACGCCGGCCTGCAGGCGGGCGGCAACCGCGCTGGTTTGATCGGCGCGATCGTAGATCGGCGCCAGATCGTCCTTGCTCTTCATGGTGACGACGGCGGTACGGCGGCCCGACAGCAGCGAATGATAGACCCAGCCCTCGGCGCCCTCGGAATCCCGTACCCGGCGCCAATTCTCGAATTCGGCGGTGATTTCGACCGGCAGCCCTGAACGGGTGTAGACCCAGGCGACGTCATTGTCCTTGGTCGGACCGGCCCTGACATTCACATGGTCGGATTTGAGGCTGACATAACGGGGCACTGGCAGTCCGCTGGTGGTAGCGGCCGCGTCCTTCGCCGAAAATCCTGAACTGACCGATGCGCCCAGCAGGCTACCCGCGAGCACCGCCACCAAACAAAACCGCCCCAACGCCATCAACTCGTCTCCTGCCGAGATACCAACCCAACTTCCCTGACTTGAACCATCCGGGAATGCCGACCCTGAACCCCCGCCTGCCCCCTCGGCGTCTCTTTTCGGGGTTCTTGTCTTGGCCCGGCCTTCTGCTAGAGAGGACGGAACGACAAGAAAAACACCGCGCAAACAACACGAGCCCGGATTTTCCCTTTGGGAATCCAAGGGAATATCGGGAACCCCTAAGGAAACGCCGGGACCGCACTGCACCGGCAGTGTCGAACAACCGGGTTAATGAGGTCTGAACAAAGCCTCATAAGAGCAGAACATGTCGGTCAAGAAAAAGCCTCTCGTTGTCGTCACACGCAAGCTGCCGGAGTCGATCGAGACCCGGATGCGTGAGCTGTTCGACGCCCGGCTCAATCTCGACGATACCGCGCTGACGCCGGATCAAATCGCCGAGGCGGTGCGGACCGCCGACGTGCTGGTGCCCACCGTGACCGACGAGATCACGGAAGAGATGCTCAAGCAGCCCGACTGCAAGCTGAAACTGATCGCCAATTTCGGCAACGGCGTCGACAATATCGATGTCATCGCGGCGCATGCGCGCGGCATCACTGTGACCAACACGCCGAAGGTTCTCACCGAAGATACCGCCGACATGACCATGGCGCTGATCCTTGCGGTGCCGCGCCGGCTGATCGAAGGCGCCTCCATCCTCACCGAGGGCAAGAGCTGGCCGGGCTGGTCGCCGACCTGGATGCTCGGCCATCGCATCGGCGGCAAGCGCCTCGGCATCATCGGCATGGGCCGCATCGGCCAGGCGGTCGCCCGCCGCGCGCGCGCCTTCGGCCTGCAGATCCACTACCACAACCGCCGTCCCGTCGCGCCCAAGATCGCCGAGGAACTGGGCGCCACCTATTGGGAAAGCCTCGACCAGATGCTGGCGCGGATGGACATCATCTCGGTGAACTGTCCGCATACGCCGGCGACCTACCATCTGCTATCGGCGCGGCGGCTGAAACTGCTCCGCAAGGAGGCCTACATCGTCAACACCGCGCGCGGCGGGGTGACCGACGAGGACACGCTGATCAAGCTGATCGAAGCCGGCGAGATCGCCGGCGCCGGCCTCGACGTCTACGAGCACGAGCCCGCGGTCAATCCGAAGCTGGTGCGGCTGGCGAAAGCCGGCAAGGTCACGCTGCTGCCGCATATGGGCTCGGCCACGATCGAAGGCCGCGTCGAGATGGGCGAGAAGGTGATCATCAACATCCGCGCCTTCCTCGACAATCACAAGCCGCCGGACCGCGTGCTGCCCAGCATGCTGTGAGACGATCGCAAGTTGCGGCGCTTCTTACCCTTCCCCCGAGCGGCGGGTAAGATCAGCGTCCTGATGTTCAGCGATGCCCGCTCAAATCGGTGATGACAGGCGCGTCGCCATTGAGCGGGTTCGCCGGATCGCGACCATAGCGCAGGGTTTCGAACCGCATCGCGCGCGCGTCCAGCATCAATAGTCGCCCGACCAGCCCCTCGCCGAAACCGACGATTTCGCGGATCGCCTCCAGCGCCATCATTGATCCCAGCACGCCCGCCAGCGCGCCCATCACGCCGGCCTCGGCGCAGGCCGGCACCGTGCCCGGCGGCGGCGGTTCGGGAAACAGGCAGCGATAGCTCGGGTTGAACTCACCTTCGGCGTTTCTCTCATGCGCGCGGATCGTGGTCAGCGATCCATCGAACATACCGAGCGCCGCCGTGATCAGCGGTTTGGCGGCAAGGAAGCATGCATCCGAAACCAGATAGCGGGTTTCGAAATTATCGGATCCGTCGAGCACCAGATCGTAGCCGCCGATCAGCGCCATCGCGTTACCCGCGTCCAGCCGCGCCGTGTGCGCTTCAAAGCGGACGTGGGGGTTGAGCGCGTAAATCTGTTCCGCGGCGCTGTCGGCCTTGCGCCGGCCGATATCCGGCGTGGTGTGAATGATCTGGCGCTGCAGGTTGGACAGCGACACATGGTCGTCGTCGACCACGCCGAGCGTCCCGACACCGGCCGCGGCGAGATACATCAGCGCCGGCGCGCCGAGGCCGCCCGCGCCGATCACGAGCACGGAAGCCTCTTTCAGCGCGAGCTGGCCGGGGCCGCCGACCTCGCGCAGCACGATATGGCGGGCGTAGCGTTCGAGTTCTTCGGCACTCAGCATTTTCGGTTTGCTTCCTTCAGCCTCACCGCAACTCCCACCTTCATGTGAGGAGCGCATCTTCCTGGCAACGCTTGCGTTGTCCAGCACGCGCCTCGAACCATGGAGACTTACATCATCCTTCGAGACGCGGCCAAATGGCCGCTCCTCGGGATGAGGCACCAAGTGTCGCCCAAGGGCTCCTGCACGAGGATTCCCTGAACCATGGCGTGGGTGTTGCCGACCAAGCAGATGTGCTTAATTGCGCGCGCTTCAATGGCCTCGGGATGTGTCATGAGATCGATGCTGACAGCAACATTGATATCAGTGGCTTTGGGGGCTTCCGCAGCAGAATTCGCTGTTGCCCAGACACCGCCGGCCATGGCGGGTGCCAAGTCCAAGCCGGCTGCGACCAAGCCGGTTGCGACCACGCCGGCCCGGCCCGCGTTGCAGACCCCGGCCGATACCGCCAATGCGATGGCGCAGGGAGAGCGGCTGGCGCTGCAATCGGACCTTGCCTGGATCGGCCAGTATAACGGCGCGATCACGGGCGAAGTCAGCGAGCGCATGGTGGCCGCGATCAAGGAATTCCAGAAGGGGCGCGGCGGCAAGGAAACCGGCGCGCTCAATCCGCAGGAGCGTGGCCTGCTCGCCGATACCGCGAAACGGCGCCAGGAAAATGTCGGCTGGAAGATCGTCACCGACGCCGCTTCCGGCGCGCGGCTCGGCATACCGGGCAGACTGGTGCCGCAACAAACCAGCGACGCCAACGGCACCAAATGGAGCTCGCCTACCGGGACCATTCAGGTGGTGCTGACGCGGCGCAAGGAAGCCAATCCCACCACTGCGAAACTCGCCGAGCGGGAAAAGAAAGAACCCGCCGGGCGCGCGGTCGATTACACCGTGGTCAAGCCGGATTTCTTCGTGCTGTCGGGCCTGCAAGGTCTAAAAAAGTTTTACGAGCGCGGAACATTCAAGGGCGATGAGGTCCGCATCCTCACCATCCTGTACGATCAGGCCACCGAAAATACCGTCGAGCCGGTGGTGATCGCGATGTCGAGCGCGTTCAATCCGTTTCCATCCGGCAGCCAGATCGCAGGTCCGCCGCCGCGCAAGGCCGTTGAATACGGTACCGGGATTGTCGTCAGCGAGGACGGCGCGATCGTCACCGATCGGCAGATCACCGACGGCTGCCTCGCCATCGCGATCGCAGGCTTTGGCAATGCCGATCGCATCGCTGAGGACAAGGACCATGATCTCGCGTTGCTGCGCATCTACGGCGCGCGCGGATTGAAGCCGCTGAACATCACGAGCGGGTCTGCGAATGCCACCGTCGAGCTCACGGGGATCGCCGATCCGCAAAACCAGGGCGGTGCGGCAGCGGCAAGCAGCGTCAAGGCATCGGTCGCGCCTGTCGGCAGCGATCTTGCGCTGTCGCCGGCGCCCGGTCTGGGCTTTTCCGGCGCCGCGGCACGCGACGCCGACGGCAAATTCGCCGGCATGGCGCTGTTGAAACTAGTGGTCGTTGCGGGACCGCCAAACGTCACGCCGGCGATACAGGCGGCGCTGGTGTCCGCCGACACCGTGCGCGGGTTCCTCAAGACGAACGGCGTGAACGCGTCAGGCGGATCGGAGGACGCCAAGGCATCCGTCGTGCGCGTGATCTGTGTGCGGAAGTAGCGCGAGCGCGTCATCATCCGCCAACGGTCGGCCGAATGGCCGCCCGATGACAGGCTCCAGCGGATGATCCTGTATTCCGCGCGCGCTCGGTTCCATCACTGACGTCGGCGATTACCGGATACCCGCCTTCGCGGGTATGGCGGAAGGAAATCGGCAGCTGCTTCACTCCAGCCCAAATCTCACGCCGGCGCGCGCCAGTCCTCCGGCAAGACCGAGCGGCGTGCCGTCGGCGCGCCAGCAGGCGGCGCCGGTCAGCATGCCGTCCTCATGAAACTGGATCGCATTCATGCCGCCCGCCACCGTCGGCACCGGCGCGACCTTGTGACCCCATGATGTGAGTTTGGCGCGAACCGCATCCGGAACGGCGAATTCGACTTCGAGCGCGTTGCCTTCGGTCCAGACCCGCGGCGCCTCCACCGCTTCCTGCAGGCTCATACCGTGATCGATCAAATTGATCAGCGCCTGCAGCGCGCTCGGGAAAATCCGCTTGCCCCCGGGCAGGCCGAGCGCATAAGCGAGCTTGCCGTTGCGCAGCGCCATCATTGGCGACATCGACGTCGTAACGCGCTTGCCCGGCGCCAGCGACAGCGCATGGCCGGGCCGCGGATCATAGAGGTTCATGTAATTGTTCGGAACGGTGCCGAGGCCCGGAATCAGGATCTTGGCGCCGAACAGATTGTTGATGGTCTGCGTGGTCGCAACCACGTTCCCCATCGCATCCGCAGCTGTCATATGCGTGGTATGCGCGCTTTCCAGCTGCGTCACGCCCGCGCCCCATGGCTGCGCGCGGCTTTCGTCGATCGCCTCGCGACGTTCGCTGGCATATTCCTTCGAGGTCAGCCGCTGCACCGGCACCTTGATGAAATCGGGATCGCCGCTCGCGGCGGCGCGGTCCGCGAACGCAATCTTCAAGACTTCGGCCAACAGATGGATGGTCTCCGCAGTGCCGAAGCCTTTGGCGGCAATATCGTAGCCCTCGAGGATATTCAGCATCTGCGTGATGTGGACGCCGGAAGCCGCCGGTGGCGGCGGCCCGAGAATCTCCCAGCCGCGATATTCGGCCCGGATCGGCGCCCGCTCGACGGTCTTGTAGGAGGTCAGGTCCTGGCGCGCGATGAAGCCGCCATGCGCCTTCATGTAGTCCACCAGGATGTCTCCGAGCGGGCCGGCATAAAGTGCCGCTTCGCCGTGCTGCGAAATATACTCCAGCGTCTGCGCATATTCCGCCTGCACCACGCGCTCGCCCGACTTCAGCGGCGTGCCGTCAGGCAGATAGATCGCCGAGATCGGCTTGTCCTTGAGCATCTCTTCGGCGCCGTCGGTGATGCATTCGTGCAGATAGGGCGTCGCGGCATAGCCGCGCGCGGCGTGCTTGATCGCGGGCTGCATGACATCCGCAAGACTCATGGTGCCGAACCGGCGCAACGTCTCGCACCATGCTTTCAGCGAGCCGGGGGTTGCGACCGCCTTCGAGCCGTTGAGATTTTCATTTTCGACGGTGTCGAACACGTCGTGTGCGGAGCCCGGCCTGGAGCGATAGGTGTCGGGCCGTACCGCTGATGGAACGGTGCTTTGGCCATCAATGAAGCGATGACTGCCGTCGGCCAGGCGGATATGCGCCATGCCGCCGCCGATGATACCGACCATCATCGGCTCGACCACGGTCAGCGTGAACAGCGTCGCGATCGCCGCATCGATGGCGTTGCCGCCGGCCGCCAGCATCTCGGCGCCGGCGGCCGAGGCCAGCGGATGATTGCTGACCACCATACCGCGGCTGCCCGACGCGGGCCGCTTCTGACATTGGAAAGTGGTGCCCGCGCGATCCCGCCAGTTCCCGGTCATGGCCCTCTGCTCCCTGTTCTGTTTTATTTCTGGCATTTCGGGCACCAGAATGTCGAACGCCCGTTCTGGGTGAAGCGCTTGACGATGCCGCTGCAGCCGCCGCTTTGGCATTTCTCGCCCTCGCGATCATAGACCTGAAACGAGTGCTGGAAATAGCCGAGTTCGCCCGAGGTCTGGCGATGGTCGCGCAGCGACGAGCCGCCGGCCTTGATCGCCTGATTGAGCACCGCGTGGATGGCCGTCACCAGACGCTTGGCGTGATCGGTTGGCTCATGCTTCTTTGTCGCGAGCGTCGCCGCTAGCCGTTTCGGCGACAGATGCGCGCGGAACAGCGCCTCGCAGACATAGATATTGCCGAGGCCCGCGACCACGCGCTGATCGAGCAGCGCGGCCTTCAGGCTGGTCTTCTTGCCTTCACAGGAGCGCGCCAACATTGCCGCGTCGAATTCGTTGCCAAGCGGCTCGGGGCCGAGCCCTTTCAGCAAGGGCTCGTCCTCCAGCGCCTTGCGGGCAATGATCTTCATATAGCCGAAGCGGCGCGGGTCGTTGAAGACCACGGCCGCGCCCGACGACATGTGGAACACCACATGGTCATGGGCGCGGTCCTCGTTGCGCGGGTGATGGAATTGGCCCGGCGTCGTCTCGGCCTCGGGCTCAATGACACGGAACGAGCCTGACATCCCCAGATGCATCAGCAGCACGTCGCCGGAAGTGAGATCGGCCATCAGATATTTCGCGCGACGGCCAAGGCCGGTCACGGTCTGGCCTTCGAGGCGCGCGATAAAATCTTTTTGAAAGGGAAACCGCAGGTCTTTGCGCCGGGCCTCCGCTTTGACGATTTTCGACCCCTCCATGACCGGCTGCAGGCCGCGGCGGACGGTCTCGACTTCGGGTAATTCGGGCATGGAGATTGTTCACCTTGTGGACGTGACGTGATAGCGCCATTGCGGCGGGCGCGCTATGGTCCGTCACTGGAGTACGAGTTGATGGATCGGCCGGATCAAACCACCCATTTTGGTTTCAAAGACGTCCCCCTGGGTGACAAGCAGACGCTGGTGAACGACGTGTTTCACAGCGTGGCGAAGCGCTACGACCTGATGAACGACCTGATGTCGGCAGGGCTGCATCGCGCCTGGAAAGACGTGATGATCAACGCGCTCAATCCGCCGCGCACTGAGGCGCCGTTTGCGCTGCTCGATGTCGCCGGCGGCACCGGCGATATCGCCTTTCGCGCCGCCAAGACCTCCGGTTCGGGCTTCCGCGCCACCGTCTGCGACATCAATTCCGATATGCTGGCGGTCGGCCGGGAACGCGCCGCCGCGCGCCATCTCGACGATCAGGTGTCGTTCGTCGAAGGCAACGCCGAGACGCTGGCTTTTCCCAACGGCGCATTCGACGCCTACACCATCGCGTTCGGCATCCGCAACGTGCCGCGGATCGATCTGGCGCTCAGCGAAGCCTTTCGCGTACTCAAGCCTGGCAGCCGGTTTCTGTGCCTGGAATTTTCCACCGTCGACGTGCCCGGGCTCGATCGCATTTACGATCTGTTTTCATTCAAGGTGATCCCGCCGCTCGGCCGCGCCGTGACCGGCGACGCCGAATCCTATCAGTACCTCGTCGAGTCGATCCGCAAATTTCCCAAGCCGAATGCGTTTGCCGAGATGATCCGCGCCGCCGGCTTTTCGCGGGTGTCCTGGCAGAGCCTTTCCGGCGGCATCGTGGCGTTGCATTCGGGCTGGCGCCTGTGATTTCTGCGATCACGCACATCGCGCGGCTGGCCCGCGCCGGCTTCGTGTTCGCGCGCGAAGGCGTGTTCGGGGTGGTCGATCCGAGTCTGGTGCCGCCGCCCGGACAGCTCGCGCTTCGCATCGCCCGGCTGATCGAGCGGCCCGGCGCCAAGTCCGGTCCGCGGCTGTCGCGCGCGCTGACGCAACTGGGTCCGGCCTATCTCAAGCTCGGACAGTTTCTCGCAACCCGCCCCGATGTGGTCGGCGTCATCATGGCGCGCGACCTGGAAAGCCTGCAGGACCGGCTGCCGCCGTTCTCTCAGGAAGAGGCCGAGGCTGTCATCGCGACCTCGCTGGAACGGCCGGTGGCGCAGGCGTTTGCAAGCTTCGGTCCCGCCGTCGCCGCCGCCTCGATCGCGCAGGTCCATCGCGGCGAAACCGAACGTGACGGCGTGCGCACTTCGGTTGCGGTAAAAGTGCTGCGGCCCAATGTCGCCTCACGCTTCCGCCGCGACCTCGGCGATTTCTTCTTTGTCGCGCACAAAGCCGAAGCGCATTCGGCGGATGCTCGACGGCTGCGGCTGGTCGAGGTGATCAACACGATGTCGCGCTCGGTCGCGATGGAGATGGATCTGCGGCTCGAGGCAGCGGCGCTGTCCGAGATGGCCGAAAACACCCGCGACGATCCGGATTTCCGGGTCCCGTTCGTCGACTGGGATCGCACCACGCATAATGTGCTGACGATGGAGTGGGTCGACGGCATTGCGCTCAGCGATCATGCCCGGCTGGAGCAATCGCAGGTCGATCTGCCCGAACTCGGCCGCAAGGTGATCCAGAGTTTCCTGCGCCACGCGCTGCGCGACGGCTTCTTTCATGCCGACATGCATCCCGGCAATTTGTTCCTCGACGATGCCGGCCGGCTGGTCGCGGTCGATTTCGGCATCATGGGCCGGCTCGGCATGAAGGAGCGGCGCTTCCTGGCCGAGATCCTGCTCGGATTCATCACGCGCGATTACCGGCGCGTCGCCGAGGTGCATTTCGAGGCCGGTTACGTGCCGAGGCATCATTCGGTCGAGAATTTTGCGCAAGCCATTCGCGCCATCGGCGAGCCGATCCATAACCGCACCGCCGAAGAAATCTCCATGGCGAAGCTGCTGACGCTGCTGCTCGAAGTCACCGGCCTGTTCGACATGCAGACCCGCCCCGAATTGATCCTGTTGCAAAAGACCATGGTGGTGGTCGAAGGCGTTGCGCGCGGCTTCGACCCCAAGCTCGATATGTGGAAGACCGCCGAGCCCGTGGTGCGCGAATGGATCGAGCGCAATCTCGGGCCGGTGGGACGTATTGAGGGCGCGATGTCCGGCGCAAGCGAGATTGGCCGGGTGCTGACCGGGCTGCCGGCGATCCTCTCCCGGTCGGTGGCTGTGCTGGAGCAGTTGGAGGACATGACCCGCGAAGGCTTGACCCTATCGGAGGAAACCATTGCCACGATGGGCCAGACCGAAAGCCGATGGCGCACTCTGGCGCACTGGATCATCGCTGCGGCGTTCATCGGGATATTGTTGGCAGTTCTTCATTTTTGATTGCAATGAAAGCATTGCGTGCTATCATTGCAATCATTTATTAGGCGTTTGTCATGGCCAGCCTGACCATCCGAAAGCTCGACGACACCGTCAAAGCCTACCTGCGGCTGCGTTCGGCCCATCATGGCCGCTCCGTGGAGGAGGAAGTCCGGATCATCCTTGGCGAGCTTATCCAGGGGCAATCCCAGCCAGCCGGCTCGACAAGCTCCCTCCCACCTGCCGCGGCACCTACGCAGGCTCCGCGGCCCGTGGGCGCGACTGACCAGGCCCGCGTCACCCTGATCATCGGCGGCGGGATTGCCGCCTACAAGGCGCTGGACCTGATCCGGCGGCTGAAGGAACGCCACATCCAGGTCCGCTGCGTCCTGACCAAAGCCGCACAGCAATTCGTGACCCCGCTTGCCGTGAGCGCGTTGTCGCATGAGCGCGTCTATACGGATCTGTTCGATCCCGGAAGCGAGTTCGATGCCGGTCACATTCGGCTGGCGCGCGAGGCCGATTTGATCGTGGTGGCGCCGGCGACCGCGGATTTGATGGCGAAGATGGCGCAGGGCCATGCCGACGATCTCGCCACCGCAATTCTGCTCGCCGCCAACCGTCCGGTCCTGCTGGCGCCGGCGATGAACCCGTTGATGTGGAACAAAGCCGCCACCCGGCGCAATGTCGCGCAGCTCCAGCGCGACGGCATCGCCATGATCGGGCCCAATGCCGGCGAAATGGCCGAGGCGGGCGAGGCCGGGGTGGGCCGGATGGCCGAACCCACCGAAATCGCGGGTGCTGCCGAGCGCCTGCTGCGCCCGCCGAAGCCGCAGCCGCTCGCGGGTAAGCGGGTGCTGATTACCGCGGGCCCGACCCACGAGCCGATTGATCCCGTGCGCTACATCGCCAACCGCTCTTCCGGCAAGCAAGGCTTTGCGATCGCCGCGGCAGCGCAGGCGGCCGGCGCCGAGGTCATCCTGATTTCGGGCCCGGTCGATCTCGACGATCCCGGCGGCGTCGCCGTGAAGCACGTGGAATCGGCGCGCGACATGCTCGATGGCGTGCAGGCGGCGCTGCCGGTAGACATCGCGATCTTCGCCGCGGCGGTCGCCGACTGGCGCGTCGCCAATGCGGGCGAGCAAAAGCTGAAAAAGACCGGCGCCGGGATGCCGCCGCTGCAGCTCGTCGAAAATCCGGATATCCTCGCGACGATTTCCAAACTAAGCGATATCAGGCCGAAGCTGGTGATTGGCTTCGCCGCGGAGACCGAACATTTGATCGAGAACGCCAAAGCAAAATTCGCCCGCAAAGGCTGCGACTGGATCGTCGCCAATGACGTTTCGCCGGCGTCAGGCGTGATGGGCGGCGACCGCAACACGGTTCATCTGCTGGCGCGCGAGGGCACGGAGGTCACCGTGGACTCCTGGCCGGTCATGACCAAAGAGCAGGTCGCAGCCGAATTGGTGGCGCGGATTGCAAAAACGCTGGAGAAGAACGGGTGAGCGCCGCTATGAAAGTCGATATCTGCCAGTTGCCGCACGGCGAAGGCCTCACGCTGCCGGCGCATCAGAGCGCGCACGCCGCGGGCCTCGATCTGCTGGCCGCCGTGCCCAGCGACGCGCCGATGGTGCTTGCTCCGGGAAAGCATGCGCTGGTTCCGACCGGACTGACGATCGCATTGCCGCCCGGCTATGAAGCGCAGGTCCGTCCGCGCTCCGGCCTTGCGGCCAAGCATGGCGTCACCGTGCTGAATGCGCCGGGCACGGTGGACGCGGACTATCGCGGCGAGATTTGCGTGCTGTTGATCAACCATGGCGATGCACCGTTCCCGATCCGGCGCGGCGAGCGTATCGCGCAGATGGTGATCGCCTCGGTCACGCAAGTGGAACTCGTCGCCGTAGCGTCACTCGCCGCGACCGAACGTGGCAGTGGCGGTTTCGGCTCGACCGGCCGCTAGAAGCGCGGATTGATTTTCATCAAATTGCGCCGATGAGGTTGATCAGGCGCATTTTTTCGCCATGCCGTTTTGCGTTCACGGTCTGGACTCTTACCGGCGGACTCCCGTTGGGGATATTGTCATTCGATTCGCGAACGGCGGGGTACGCGCCGGGCGTATTGTCGTGCGGTTTGGGGCAATTGATGTCGGGCGTGATCGTGTCGATGCGTCGGACGCTGCTGTCGTGCACATCACTGGCGCGCCACGGCCTGATAACGCTTGGCTCCATCCTGGTCTCGGCCACCCCCGGTCATGCCGACGAGTTGGCCCTGCTGCACAAGCTCTCCAACATCGTCGAGCTCAACCATCAGGAATTCGCGGTCCTGACGACGTCGCTGGCGCTGCTCGGCTTTACGGTGGTGGCGGCGATTCTTTTGATGCGAACACGGGTGCGCGCGGCCAAAAACGAGGCGCGGCTGCGTTCCGATATCCAGGGCTTGCAGATCGAAGCCGATCGTTTCCGGGCGCTGCTGTTCGCCGAACCGCAAATCCTGATCTCGTGGGCCGCGGCCGATAATCGCCCCGAAATTAGCGGCGACATTTCGCTGGTGATGCCGCAGGATTCGCAAGGCCACCCGCCGCAGCGCATCCTTGCCTTCGGAACCTGGCTGCCGCCGGAACCCGCCTTGCGGATGGATCATGCGGTCGACGCCCTGCGCGAGGCCGGCGAGGGTTTCCTGCTCAATCTCACCACCTCGAACGGCCATGCGTTCGAGGCGATGGGCCGCGCCATCGGCGGCCAAGCCATTGTACGGATTCGCGAACTCGGCGGATTGCGCCGGGAACTGGCCGAGACCCATCTGCGACACAAGGCGCTATTGGCAGAAACCGAAATGTTGCGCGGATTCGCCGCTGCGGCGCCCTGGCCGATCTGGGCCGAGCGCGCCAAGGGCGGGCTCGCTTACGCCAATGCCGCCTATGCGCGGGCGACGGAGGCGGTCAGTGTCGCGGATGCGATCCATCGCGACCTCGAATTGCTCGACAGCGCCGGCCGCGGCGAAATGGACCGCGCACTGAACGACACCGCGGCGTTCACCGCGCGGTTGCCCATCGTGATCGGCGGCGAACGCCGTATCTATGACGTCCATGCACTCAATGTCGAAGGCGGACGCGCCGGCATCGCCATCGACGCCAGCGAAGCCACCGCCTTGCGCGAAGCTTTGGTGCGGATGGCGGAGGCACACCGCCGTACCCTCGATCAATTGTCGTCGGGCGTCGCGGTGTTCGACGGCCAGCGGCGGCTGGCGTTCTACAATGATTCCTATCGCCGCTTGTGGAATCTGGACCGCACGTTCCTCGACAACAATCCCGACGATTCCGGTGTGCTCGACCGGCTGCGCGCAACCCGTAAGCTGCCCGAACAGCCGGATTTCCGGGCCTGGAAGGCCAAGCTGCATGAGGCCTATCGCGCGGTCGAGCCCGAAAAGGACACCTGGTATCTGCCTGACGGCCGCACCGTCAGCGTCGTCACCACACCGAATCCGGAAGGCGGCGTCATCTATCTGTTCGACGACGTCACGGAAAGCTTCGATCTGGCGCGTCGCTTTGACGGACTGATCCGCGTGCAGCGCGAGACCCTGGACAATTTGGCCGAGGCGGTCGCGGTGTTCGGCAGCAACGGCCGCGCGCAACTGTTCAATCCGGCCTTTGCGAAGATGTGGAAGCTGTCGCCCGAAGCACTGCAGGAACAGCCGCATATCGAGACCGTGGAAGCCTGGTGCAAACCGCTGTTCGACGACGCCGACACCTGGCTGGCGCTTCGCGAAGCCGTCACCGCAATCGAAAACCGTGTCGCGGTTCCGCTGAAACTGGAACGCAAGGACGGCAGTGTCCTCGACTGCATGACCATGCCGCTGCCCGACGGCGCCACCATGCTGACGTTCCAGGACATTACCGATACCGAAAATGTCGAGCGCGCGCTGCGCGAACGCAACGAGGCACTGGAAACCGCCGACCAGATGAAGGTCGATTTCGTCCACCACGTCTCCTACGAATTGCGTTCGCCGCTGACCACCATCATCGGTTTCTCGCACTTCCTCAGCGACCCCGTGACCGGTCCGCTGATGCCGAAACAGGCCGAGTATCTCGGTTACATCACCGCATCGACCAATGCGCTGCTCGCAATCATCAACAACATCCTTGATCTCGCCACCATCGACGCCGGCGCGATGTCGCTCAACCTCGGCTCGATCGATATCCGCAAGACCATCGAGGCCGCCGCCGAGGGCATCCAGGACCGGCTCGCCACCGACCGCATCGAACTGAAGGTCGACGTCGATCCCAGCATCGGCAACTTCGTCGGCGATGAGCGCCGTGTGGTGCAGGTGCTGTATAATCTTCTGGCCAACGCCGTGGGATTCTCGCCGCACGATTCGGCCGTCACCGTCAGCGCCCGCCGCACCGAGCACAGTGTCGTCTTCAGCGTGACCGATTCCGGTCCGGGCATTCCACCCGATGTCAAAGACAAGGTGTTCGACTGGTTCGAGAGTCATTCCAACGGCTCGCGGCACCGCGGCGCGGGTCTCGGCCTGTCGCTGGTGCGCTCCTTTGTCGAGCTTCACGGAGGCAAGGTGCGCGTCGATTCGATCGTCGGCAAAGGCACGACCGTCACGTGCGATTTTCCGATCGACCAGACCGCGCATCGCAACGCCGCGGAATGACCGGTCCCGTTACATTCTCGCTGGCATTACCGAACGAGACGGCGACCGCGCATCTGATGGCCGATCTCGCGCTGCTGATCGGCCCTGGCGACGTCATCACGCTTTCGGGCGATCTTGGCGCCGGAAAGACCGCCGCGGCGCGAGCCATGATCCGCTATCTCGCCGCCGACGAGGCGGTTGAAGTTCCAAGTCCGACCTTCACCCTGGCGCAAACCTACGACCTGCCGCCTTTTCCGCTGGTTCACGCCGATCTCTACCGCGTCAATGACGCCATCGAGCTGGAAGAGATCGGCCTGTCGCCATTGCCGGAAGGCACGGTGGCGTTGATCGAATGGCCGGAGCGCGCGCCTGACGCCCTTCCTGTCGACCGGATCGATATCGCGCTGAGCCATCGTCCAGCGCTGGGATCGGCGGCGCGTGCCGCCGAGATCACCGGCTACGGAAAGGCCGCTGCACAGGTCTCGCGGTTGAAGGCGCTGCGGCAGTTTTTGACCGGTGCCGGCTATATCGACGCGAAACGCCTGCGCATGGCCGGCGACGCATCGACGCGGTCCTATGCGCGGCTGCTTCGCGACGACAAGTCCGTCATCCTGATGAACTCGCCGCGGCGTCCCGATGGACCCGCGATCTACAGCGGCAAAGCCTACAGCGCGGCGGTTCATCTGGCCGAGGACGTCAGGCCATTCGTCGCGATCGCCAATGGGCTGCGCGAGCGCGGCTTCTCCGCGCCTTCGATCCATTACGCCGACCTCGAATTGGGATTCCTGATCACCGAGGATTTCGGCAACGCTGGCGTCATCGCGGGCGAGCCCCCTTCACCGATCGCGGAGCGCTATCAGGTCGCGACCGACATGTTGGCGGCGCTGCATCGTGAGGCACTGCCGGAAATTCTGCCGCTGACGCCGCAGACCAGCTACGCCATCCCTGCGTTCGACACCGACGCGCTGCTGGTCGAGATCGGATTGATGCCCGAATGGTATCTGCCGGACCGCGGCGCGGAGCCGACCGAACAGGCGCGCGCGGAATTCTTCGCCATGTGGCGCGATTTGCTCGCCAAGGCCGCCGCGGCCGCCAAAACCTGGGTGATCCGGGACTTTCACTCGCCCAATCTGATCTGGCTCGATGACCGCACCGATATCGCCAAAGTCGGCATCATCGACTTCCAGGACGCCGTGCTGGGACCGGCCGCCTACGACCTGGTGTCGCTGCTGCAGGATGCGCGGATCGATGTGCCCGAGCAGCTCGAGCTTGCGCTGCTGACCCGCTACATCAAGGCGCGGCGCGCCTCCGACGACGATTTCGATCCGGCCCACTTCGCCGAACTCTATGCGATCATGTCAGCACAACGGAATACCCGGCTGCTAGGCACCTTTGCGCGACTGAACCGGCGCGACGGCAAGCCGCAATATCTGCGCCACCAGCCGCGGATCTGGACCTATCTCAACCGCTCGCTGGCTCATCCAGCACTATCGGCGTTTCGGGACTGGTACGCGGCTCACGTACCGCCGCCGGTTGCTTGATTTACCAGTTATTAGCCGTCCTCCCGCTAATCTGGGCCGGACACCCGCTTTACAGCGCGGGTCGGCTTGCGTGAGGACGGAGCGAAATGGTGGCGGCAGAGCGGCGCAAGGGCGAGCGCGTCACGTTTGAGCGCGGCATAGCGGCGCATATGATGGGCATCGACGGCACCTGGCGGCGCGATTGCAAGATGGAAGACGTCTCGGAGACCGGTGCGAAACTGACCGTCGAGGGCTCCGTCGAAGGGCTGCATCTGAAGGAATTCTTTCTGCTGCTGTCGTCCACCGGACTTGCCTATCGCCGCTGCGAGCTGTCCTGGGTCAATGGCGATCAAATCGGCGTCACCTTTCTCAAGCAGGGCGAAAAGAAGAAAAAAAGCGGCAAGCGTACCCAGACCGCGGAGGTCTGAGCAACCCTTGTTCCGGTCGCACAATCGTCACGTCGAGCGGCTAAGGCGTGAACGATCGATGCGGCAGGCGAATCGCCGTGATATGATTTGCGGTAGTTTGAGTTGCCTGGAGCACAACCGGCATCCGCCGTTGGCGGAAGACATGCTGGAACACTAGTCCGAGAAAATTCCTGACGAGAAGATTCCTGAGATGTCCGTCACTCCCACCAAAGCCATGGTCCTCGCCGCCGGTCTTGGCGTGCGCATGCGGCCTTTGACCGATCATATGCCCAAGCCGCTGGTACGCGTAGCGGGCCAGCCCCTGCTCGACCACGTGCTCGACAAGCTCGGCGCCGCCGGCGTCGTCGAGGCGGTCGTCAATGTGCATTATCTGCCCGACCAGATCATCGATCATGTCGCCGGACGCGCGCGGCCGCGTGTGATCATTTCCGATGAGCGCGACGTCGTGCTCGGCACCGGCGGCGGCGTCGCCAAGGCACTGCCGCTGCTCGGCAATGCGCCGTTCTTCCATGTCAATGCGGACACGCTGTGGATCGACGGCGTGCGGCCCAATCTGGCGCGGCTGGCGGAGACCTTTGATCCGGCGCGGATGGATATTCTGCTGCTGATGGCGCCGACCACGAGCAGCATCGGCTATGGCGGGCGCGGCGACTACGCCATGCTGCCCGACGGCACCTTGCGCAAACGCAAAGAGCACCAGGTGGTGCCGTTCGTCTATGCAGGGGCTGCGATCATGTCGCCGTCTCTGTTCGCGGACGCCCCAGCGGGTGAATTCTCGCTGACGAAACTGTTCGATCACGCCAATGAGCAGGAGCGCCTGTTCGGGCTGCGATTGGACGGTGTGTGGATGCATGTCGGAACCCCCGACGCGGTTGAGGCCGCGGAAGAGGCTTTTCTCGAAAGCGTGGCATGACCCGCCGTCGTCATACCCGCGAAGGCGGGTATCCAGTACGCCGCGACCTTTCGGTCCATCACTGACGGCTCGGAATACTGGGTCCCCGCCTGCGCGGGGACGACAATTGAATATGCCTCCGCATTCTCGCGACACGATGCGCCCGAGTTTTGCAAATTCATTCGCCCCAAAAAATAGAGGGCGCAGGCGACCCTCAAGCGAGAGGGCGCAGGGAAGACCGGGTGCGCGCTGCACCCGCGGTCTCGTGTGCCAATGCCGATAACAAAAAACGCACACGAGCATACAGGTTCAGCGGAGGCAGTCCGGCCTTCCCTGCGCAATGGTTTTACGGTTTCCTTCGTGCTCTCCCCGGCGAGACCGGGCTTGTTTGCCACGGTCGCCCGCGTGATGCGAAGCATCATCGCGAACTTGACACCAGCCACTGGGGCGTCAGGACCACACGACTTCGCCGTCCGCGAACGCTTGCGCTCGTCTTTCGCAAACTCCACGTCCACCGCATCCCACCGCGCGTGTCGTGACGTGCGCAACGCCCCTCTCGTCGAGTGGGATGGCAATAGAAGTGAAGGTGATTTGCCCTTGCGATCAAGCTTGACCGCTGCGACACATTGGCACGACGGGCAAATCAATCTCAGGGCTGTCAAGTTTTATTTGATGGCTCGATGTGGAGTATCGAAGACCAATAAGCCTGTTTTTTCCAAAGGCAACTGAGCCACAACCTCACCGGCTGGATTTAGTACTGCCGTGGGACCCCATGAAATTAGCCCATCGCGTTCGCCCGTCACATCGGCGGAGACGAGCCAAAGGCCTGTTTCGCGGCATCGTTCGCCCCGCGCGAGGTTGTGCATGTCCTTTAATGCCTCCGCCGTCTTTCGGCGGTGCATGTTGTTCGCGGGGCACACGATCAAGGATGCACCGAGGTCCGCGACCTTCCGCGCGGCTTCGGGAAAGTTCGTATCGTAACAGATGTTGATCCCAAAACTCAGGCCGGCGGTCTCGAAGATGGGGCTATCGTTTCCAGCGTTGAAAATCTGTTCGCCGCCAAGGAGGTGCGCCTTGCGGTAGCGACCGATCAAGGTACCACGATCCACAACGATTGCGGTGTTGAATAGTCGTCCGTCGTCCACCTCGATCAGCCCCAAGACGACCATCGGTCCAGTCTTGGGGAGGCGATTCAATACGGCCTCGAATGCGGGCGAGGCGAGATTTAGCGCATTTTGTCGCGCCAGCGTCTCGTCGGTCAGATATCCCTGAAGAAATCCTTCCGGAAAGCAGAGTAGCGCAGCGCCTTCTTTTTCGGCGCATGCCGCAACATCCGACGCGTAGTTCAAGGCAGCTGCGATGTCTTCGCGAAACTCGACGGTTTGGGCGGCGGCGATCCTTACGGTCTTCATGGCATGTCGGGTTTAGCTGTCTAACGGCAAGGTCTGAGAAGGTGTGTGTATAAGTCAAGAGTTATGAGGGTGCGAGGGCCGCATTCATTCGGTCTTGCATGGCTAAGGCCGGTAATTGCTGCGGTGCATGAGTCTGTTGTTGGCAGATTTTGTTGTAGAAATCGGCATGCAGAGGGCGCGGGACGGC
>Ga0302314_10007669_pt1 | contig 19381 bp, 18 predicted proteins | sample III_Palsa_N2_3_FD_200533 | JGI IMG/M metagenome (GOLD analysis project Ga0302314, IMG submission 200533) | Peat permafrost microbial communities from Stordalen Mire near Abisko, Sweden - III_Palsa_N2_3 | ecosystem: Environmental > Terrestrial > Soil > Palsa > Peat permafrost | place: Sweden...
GCCCCCTCATCCGCGAACAGACGCAGCCGCTGGATGCCGAGGGCGGCGAAGCTCCAGCGGTGGCTGGCGGCCATGGCCTGAAGCGCCGCCTCGCGGACCGGCGACGGCAGGGCGGCGATCTCTTCGCCCATCCCGTCGCGGCCGCGCATGGCCGTTTTTGCGTGGAGGTCGCGGGCTTCGGCGACATCGATCAGGCCCATCACGCGATCGAGCGCATCGGCGGCCATCGGCGCGGGTTCTTCCTCGACGAGAAAGACGGCGGCGGCCAGGTCATCCTGGCGTTCGATGAAGCCGGCGTCGGCGCGCATGGCGAAGGTGGTCTGTTCGAGCAGCTCGACCGCGCGGTTGCTGCGGCCGGCCTGGAAAACCGTGGTCAGGGTCTCGGCGCTCATGGGAGCGCCTCCGCGCCTTGCGCCGGATCGGCCAGGGTCAGCTTCAGCTTGGCGAAGGCCAGGCGCAGGCGGGATTTGACGGTGCCCAGCGGCACGCCGGTCGAGGCGGCGATTTCGCTGTGCGACAGGTCTTCGTAGAAGGCGCGACGGACAAGATCGCGCTGTTCGGGCGGCAATTCGTCCATGGCGCGGCGCACCTGCGCCTCGCGCTCGGAGGCTTCAGCGGCGCGGTCGGGGCTGGCCTCGGCCGGCGGCTCGAAGGCCGGGTCGTTGACGTCGAGGGTCTCGCGCTGGTCGCGGCGGAAGACGTCGATCCGCCGGTTGCGCGCGATGCGGAAGATCCAGGTGGAGACCGAGGCCTGGCGGGCGTCGAAACTGGCCGCCTTGCGCCAGACCGCGACCATCACCTCCTGGGCCACCTCCTCGGCCTTGGCGTTTTCCAGCCCAAGCCGGCAGAGATAGGCTTTCACGCGCGGCGCATAATAGGCGAAGACCCGGGTGAAGGCGGCGCGGTCCTGATGCGCGGCGATCGCCGCGACCAGGGCGGCGAAGTCTTCAGCGTCGGCTAGGGTCGCGGTCGTCATGCGGGCAGGCGCCGGGGGTTGGGGCGCGCGCGCCGAGGCGGCGGGCGCGGGCGTATCTTGCCACGGGGCCGCATCGACTCCAAAGGCGCCGAACGCCCATGCCCCGAGGCCGCCTGATTTGGGCGCGAAGACACCATCTGCTATGAGCACGGCCGTATTCACAAAGGATCATACGACGTGAGTGTCCAACTGGATCTCTCACGCGCCGACTCGGGCTCAAGTCCGGTCCGCGCGAGCCTGTCCGGCCTGACCCGCGGCGCACTGGCCGAGGCGCTGGTGCGCGCCGAAATCGCGCCGGCGGACAAGGCGCGCATGCGCGCCGGGCAGATCTGGCGCTGGATCCACAACAACGGCGTCACCGATTTCGACGCCATGACCAATATCGACAAGGCGACCCGCGCCCGCCTGGCGCAGGCCTTCGACCTGGCCCGGCCCCAGGTCGCCGCGCGCCAAGTCAGCGCCGACGGCACGCGCAAATGGCTGATCGCCTTCGGGCCCGGCGTCGAGGCCGAGTGCGTCTACATCCCCGATGTCGGGCGCGCCGGGGCGCTGTGCGTCTCCAGCCAGGTCGGCTGCACGCTGAACTGCCGCTTCTGCCACACCGGCACCCAGGCGCTGGTGCGCAACCTGACCGCGGCGGAGATCGTCGCCCAGGTGCAGATCGCCCGCGACGACCTGGGCGAATGGCCGTCCGACCGCGCCGACCGGCGGCTGTCCAACATCGTCTTCATGGGCATGGGCGAGCCGCTGTACAATCTGGACAACGTCGCCGAGGCCATCGACATCGTCTCCGACGAGGGCGGCCTCGGCATTTCGCGCCGGCGCATCACCGTCTCCACCGCCGGGGTGGTCCCGGAGATCGAGGCGCTGGGGACGCGCACCCAAGCCATGCTGGCCATCTCCCTGCACGCCACCAACGACGCCCTGCGCGACGAGCTTGTGCCGCTGAATAAGCGCTATCCGCTGGATCAGCTGATGGCCGCCATCCGCGCCTATCCGGGCCTGTCCAATGCCCGCCGCGTCACCTTCGAATATGTGATGCTGAAGGGCGTCAACGACAGCCCGGCCGAGGCGCGCGCGCTGGTGCGCCTGCTGGCCGGCATCCCGGCCAAGATCAATTTGATCCCCTTCAATCCCTGGCCGGGGACGGCCTATGAGTGTTCGGACTGGGCGACCATCGAGACCTTCGCGGCCATATTGAATCGCGCTGGCTACGCCTCGCCAATCCGCACCCCACGCGGCCGCGACATCCTGGCTGCCTGTGGCCAGTTGCGCACCGAAAGCCTGAAGACCCGCGCCAGCGACCGGCGCAAGGCGGCGGCCGCCGATGTCGCCTGAGGTTCAGGCCTTCGCCTCCGGCTTCCCGGTTATGCTGTTGCATGCGGGCGTGTGCCTTCTGCTGCTGGTCGTCGCCGCGGGCGCCTACGCCATGCTGTCGCCGCACCATGAGGTGCAACGCATCCGCGACGGCAATGGCGCCGCGGCCGTCTCCCTGGCCGGGGTCGTGCTGGGCCTGGCCATGCCGCTGGCCACCACGCTGGCGGCGGCGGCCTCGCCGATGGAGATCGCGCTCTGGGGCATAGCGGTCGCGGCGCTGGCGCTGCTCCTGTTCAGCGTGATCGACTTCGCCCTCACCGGCCTGCCGCAGCGCATGGAGGAGGGCGACGTCCCCGCCGCTGTCGTGCTGGCCTCGGCCAAGCTCAGCGTCGCCCTGATCGTGGCCGCGGCGTTGGCGGTCTAGCCGCACTCCCATGCCCCGCCTGCCGGTCTGGCTGATCTATCTGACCATCGTGGCGGCCATGTTGCTGGTCGCGCTCGGGCGGCGCGAGCACGCCAATGCGCCGAAAGCCCCGCCCCCCGTGCCCGGCGCGGACCAGGCCCCGATCGCGCCAACCTCGCCCTTCGCCAATGCGCCGCTGGTGCGGCTGCCCGCGGCGACAGCGAAAGGGACCGCCTTTTCCATGAACGATCACGGCGTCTGGCTGACCGCCCAAAGCGTGACAAGGCGCTGCGCCAAGCCGGCGCTGGTTGTCGCCGACGGCTGGGCCGCGCCCGCGAAACTGGCCGTCAGCCACAGCGACATCGCCGTCCTGACCACCGGTGCCGGCGCCCCGGCCCTGCCGCTTGCCACGGCGGCCCACCCGAAGTCCGGCGACAACGGCTTTCTGGCGGGGTTTTCCGGCCGCGGCCCCGGCGAGGTCGCGGCGCTCTATCTCGGTCCGGACGCCGGCCGCGACCGTCTGGCCTGGGCCGAGATCGGACGCACCGACGGCCTGAAAGACCCACTGGCAGGCTTGGCCGGCGCGCCGGTGTTGAATGCGGCCGGCGAGGTCACCGGCATGGCCCTGGAGGATGCGCCACGCCGCGGACGCGTAGACGCCACGACGCGCGAGGCCCTGACCGACGCCCTGGCCGCCGCCAAGCAGCAGCGCACCACGCCTGAGCCCGCCCAGCCGATCAGCCTCGACACCTACGGCATGGCCGCCGACAGCCTGCGCCGCGACCTCAGCGTGGTCGAGGTGGTGTGCCTGCCGCGCTAGTCGCTCAGCTTGACGAGCATCTTGCCGTTGTTGGCGCCCTGCATCAGGCCAACCATGGCGGCGGGCGCGTTCGCGATGCCGTCATAGATGGTCTCCTGGTACTTGACCCGGCCGTCCTTCAACCAGCCGGCCATCTCCGACTTGAACTGGTCGTAGAGGTGCATGAAGTCGGGCGCCACGAAGCCGCGCAGATTGATCCGGCCGTAGATAATGTTGGACAGGTTGCGCACCGCCGTGCGCGAGCCGGCCTCGTTATAGCCGGAGATCATGCCGCAGACGGCGACCCGGCCGAGGCTGTTCATGCTGGCCAGGGCCGCGTCCAGATGGTCGCCACCGACATTGTCGAAATAGACGTCGATTCCCTTCGGCGTTGCGGCCTTCAGCGTCTGGCGGATCGGCGCGGACTTGTAGTTGATGCCCACGTCGAGGCCAGCCTCCTCCTCCAGCCAGCGCACCTTTTCATCCGAGCCGGTCGAGCCGACCACATAGCAGCCGTGGATCTTGGCGATCTGCGCCGCCACCGAGCCGACCGCGCCAGCGGCGGTGGAGACGAAGACCTGCTCGCCGTCCTTGAGCTGGCCGATGTGCAGAAGCCCGCCGTAGGCCGTAAACCCGGTGCCGCCGAGCGGTCCCATATGCACGGTGAGCGGCAGGCCGGGCTCGGGGTGCAGCACCTGCAGGCCCCGGCCCTCGGAGGTGAAGACCTCGCGGAAGCCGAAGCGGTTGGTGACCAGGTCGCCCTCCTTGAAGGCCGGGTTGCGTGACTTCTCGACCCGTCCGAGCGCCCCGCCGCCCATGGCCTCGTTCAGCTCCTGGCCGACGCTCATGCGCGGGCGCATGGCCGGATCAACCGACATGTAGAGGTTGCGCACCAGGACCTCGCCGTCGCCCGGATCGGCGACCTGGGTTTCCACCATGGCGAAGTCCTCGAGGATCGGCGGGCCTTCCGGACGCTTGACGAGATGGATTTCACGGCTGGGGGTGGACATGGCGCTCTCCTGGGATTGGGCGTCCTTCAAGTGGACAGCCGCATTTGCGGAAACCCTAGGCCATCCAAGCGGTGGCGACCAAGCTGGAATAGCGCCGAGCGCGCTGCGGCCTTGCCTGACGCCGCGTCGGTGTTATGGGCGGGCCATGTCCACGCCGTTCGTCACCCTCACCGCCACGCACAATCCCAACCGCTGGTACCTGCCGCTCGAGGACGACCTCTGCGTCGGACCGCCCGGGCGCAGCTTCATGTTCGGCGGCGTCGGCATGGCCGCGGCCATCCAGGCCATGGAGCGCACATGCGAGCGGCCGGTGATCTGGGCCACGGCCCAGTACCTGTCCTTCGCCCGGCCGCCCTCGGTTGTCGATCTGGACGTCTGGGTGCCGGCCCACGGCCACAACACCAGCCAGGCGCGGGTGATCGGCCATGTCGGCGACAAGGAAATCTTCACCGTCAACGCCGCGCTGGGCACGCGGCCGAGCGACATCTCGCACCAGTGGGTGCAGTTCCCCGAGGTGCCGTCGCCAGAGGACTGCCCGCCGGCCGAGCACTGGCGCGGCGACGACGGCGGCCTGCACAGCCGCATCGAGCTGCGCAACGTCCACGGCCGCTATGGCGACCAGCGCAAGGGCGGCGAGATCAGCGCGGACGGCAGGCTGATCCTGTGGATGCGGCCGCGCGGCGACCACCCGATCGACGCCAGCATGCTGGCCATCTTCGCCGACCACGTTCCGTCGGGCATCGGCGCGGCGCTCGGCAAGGACGCCGGCGGCAACAGCCTGGACAACACCATCCGCATCGTGCGCCTGGCGCCCACCGACTGGGTGCTGTGCGATATCAATATCCACGCCGTGCACGGCGGCTTCGGCCACGGCGCCATGCGGCTCTTCACCCGCGACGGCCTTTTGCTGGCCACCGCCAGCCAGTCATGCATCGTGCGCATGCACGACGAGGAACGCCGCGAAGGGCGTTAGGCGCTCGCCGCCGCGCGGTTCTTGACCAAGTCGTCGACCACGCTCGGGTCAGCCAGCGTCGTGGTGTCACCCAGATTGCCGATGTCGTTCTCGGCCACCTTGCGCAGGATGCGGCGCATGATCTTGCCCGAGCGGGTCTTGGGCAGGCCGGGCGCCCATTGGATGACATCCGGCGCGGCGAACGGGCCGATCTCGTGGCGCACCCACTTGATCAGTTCGGCGCGCAGGTCGTCGCTGGGTGTCTGATCGGCCTTCAGGGTGACATAGGCATAGATGCCCTGGCCCTTGATCTCGTGCGGATAGCCGACCACCGCGGCCTCGGCGACGGCATGGTTGCCGACCAGGGCCGACTCGATCTCGGCCGTTCCAAGCCGGTGGCCGGAGACGTTGATCACGTCGTCCACCCGGCCGGTGATCCAGTAATAGCCGTCGGCGTCGCGGCGGCAGCCGTCGCCGGTGAAATACTTGCCGGGATAGGTGGTGAAATAGGTGGTGATGAACCGCTCGTGGTCGCCATAGACCGTGCGCATCTGGCCCGGCCAGGAATCGATCAGGCAGAGATTGCCCTGGGTTTCGCCCTCCAGGATCTTGCCGTCGGCATCGACGATCTGCAGCTTGACGCCGGGCAGTGGCTTGGTCGCCGAACCCGGTTTCAGCGCCGTGGCGCCGGGCAGAGGCGCAATCAGGGTCGCGCCGGTCTCGGTCTGCCACCAGGTATCGACGATCGGGCAGCGGCCCTCACCGACCACGCGGTGATACCAGAGCCACGCTTCCGGATTGATCGGCTCGCCGACCGTGCCGAGCAGGCGCAGCGACTTGCGGCTGGTCGTTTGCACCGGTTCGTCGCCATCGCGCATCAGGGCGCGCAGCGCGGTCGGGGCGGTATAGAAGATCTCGACCTTGTGCTTGTCGATCACCTCCCAGAACCGCGAGACGGTCGGATAGTTGGGCACGCCCTCGAAGATCAGCGAGGTCGCGCCGTTGGCCAGCGGGCCGTAGACGATATAGCTGTGGCCGGTCACCCAGCCCACGTCGGCGGTACACCAATAGACCTCGCCCGGCCGGTAATCGAAGACCAGTTCATGGGTCCAGGAGGCCCAGGTCAGATAGCCGCCGGTGGTGTGCAGCACCCCCTTGGGCTTTCCGGTCGAGCCGGAGGTGTAGAGGATGAAGAGTGGGTCTTCCGCCCCCATGGGCTCGGGCGGGCAGTCGGCGGAGACCTGGCTTCGCGCCTCGTCGTAAGGAACGTCGCGGCCGGCCCGCATCGGCACGTCGGCGCCGGTGCGCTTGACCACGATGACGGTCTTCACCTGCGGGCAAGAGGCCAACGCCTCGTCGACATTGGCCTTCAGCGGCACCTTGCGGCCGCCGCGCAGGCCCTCGTCGGCGGTGATGATCAGGTGGGAGTCGCAATCCTGCACCCGGCCGGCGATGGAATCGGGCGAGAAGCCGCCGAAGATCACCGAATGGATCGCCCCGATCCGCGCGCAGGCCAGCATGGCGTAGGCGGCCTCGGGGATCATCGGCAGGTAGATGGTGACCCGGTCGCCCTTCTTGACCCCATTGGCCTTCAGCACATTGGCCATGCGGCAGGTCTCGGCATGAGCCTCGGCATAGGTGATGCGGCGGCTGTCCTTCGGATCGTCGCCTTCCCAGATGAAGGCGATGTCATTGGCCCGCTGCGGCAGATGACGGTCGAGGCAGTTGACCGAGGCGTTCAGCAACCCGTCGGCGAACCAGCGGATGCGGAAGTCCTCGCGGGCGTAGGAGACGTCCTTGACCACCGAGAACGGCTTGATCCAGTCCAGCCGGCTGGCGACATTGCTCCAGAAGCCGTCGGGATCGGTTTCGACCCGCTCCCAGGCGGCGTCATAGCCGGCGGCGTTCATGTGGGCGCGCTTGGCCCAGGCCTCGGGAACCGGAAAAACCTCGCCGTCGCTCATCGCGCCTCTCCCTTAGCGTTGTTCCTCGACGACTAAGCGGACACCGGCGACAAGCGCAACCGCGAACGGGCGCAAGAGGTGTTTCCAGCCGCCTTGCGGCAGGCTAACAGCCACCGCGATGACCGAGCCGCTCGCCGTCGCTTACCGGGCCCGCCTCGCCTCAGGCGATTTGAAACCCGACCCCGCCCAGGACGCAGCGGTGCGGGCGCTGTCGCGCCTGGAGGGCGAGCTGAACGCCCTCGCCGAGCCGGGCTTCGTGGCCTCGCTGTTCCGCAAGACCGTCGCGCCAAAGGGCGTCTATCTCTGGGGCCCTGTCGGGCGCGGCAAGTCGATGCTGATGGACCTCTTTTTCGCCGCCGCACCCGTCGAGAAGAAGCGGCGCGTGCACTTCCAGGCCTTCATGGCCGAAACCCACGTCCTGATCGCCCGATGGCGCGAGGGCGACGCCACTGAGCGCCGCGCCGTCTTCGGCCAGAACCGCGGCGACGACCCGATTGCGCCAACCGCGGCCCTGATCGCCTCGCACGCGCGGCTGCTATGTTTCGACGAGCTGCAAGTGAACGACATCGCCGACGCCATGATCCTCGGCCGGCTGTTCGAGGCGCTGTTCGAGCGCGGCGTCGTCCTGGTCGCCACCTCCAACCGGCCGCCGGACGACCTCTACAAGGACGGGCTGAACCGTCAGCTCTTCCTGCCCTTCATCGCCATGCTGAAGGAAAAGATGGAGCTGGCGCCCGTCGGCGGACCGGTCGACTACCGGCTGGACCGGCTGCGCAGCGCCGGGGTCTATTTCGAGCCGGTCGACGCGGACAACGAGGCCCGGTTCGACGCGCTGTGGGAGGGCCTGCTGGAGGGCGCCGAGGAAACCGGCGCGACGCTGGAGGTGCTGGGCCGGCGCCTCAGGCTGCCGCACGCCAGCGGCGGGATGCTGCGCGCGTCCTTCGCCAGCCTCTGTGCGACCATGCTGGGGCCTCAGGACTATCTGGCCATCGCGGCCCGTTTCCACACCGTCTTCCTGGAAGCGGTCCCAATGCTCACGCCGGAAAAACGCGATCAGGCGCGGCGGTTCATCATGCTGATCGACGCGCTCTACGAGGCGCGCGCGCGGCTGGTGGTGCTGGCCGCCGCCGAGCCCGAGGGCCTCTATCCGGCCGGCGACGGCGCCTTCGACTTCCAACGCACCGCCTCACGGTTAGAGGAGATGCGGTCGGCGGACTGGCTCGAAGAGACGGAGAGCTCGGCTAGCTGAAAGGCCGGCCCAGGCGAGCCTTCTCCCCTCGCGGGAGAAGGGTCGCGAAAAACTGATGCGCTCTGCAGGCTTCAGTTTGCCCTCACCACCGCCAGCACCGCATCGCCGTAGTGGTCCAGCTTGGCCTGGCCGACGCCGCCGACGTTGGCCAGGGCGCCGGGGCTCGACGGCCGAATCCGGGCGATTTCGGCCAGGGTCCGGTCGTGGAAGATGACGTAGGGCGGCACGCCCTGGCGCGCGGCCGCCTCGCGCCGCCAAGCGCGCAGAGCGTCGAACAAAGCCATATCCGTTTCCGGCACGCCCAGCGGCTCGCCGCCGCGACGCTTGCGCGGGCGGCCCGAGCGGGTGGTCGCGTCATGGGCTTCCGGCGCGCGCCGCAGCTGGACGGCGCGTTCGCCGCGATAGACCGCGCGCACGGCCTCGCCATCGCCCAGTCCCAGCAGCGGGCGGCCGTCATTGGGGTCTTCGCGCACCAGGCCTTCGAACAGCAGTTGGTCGATCAGGTCGCGCCAGCCGGCGGGGCTGAACTCCTTGCCGACCCCGAAGGTGGAAAGGCCGGCCTCGAACTCGCTCGGTTCCTTGGTCTTGCCCAGCAGATGATCGACCACCCGCCCGCGTCCGAACCGGCCACCCAGCCGGTGCACGGCGGCCAGGGCCTTGCGCGCACCCTCGCTGACATCGACCGCGACCGGGGGCGCCAGGCAAAGGTCGCACTGGCCGCACGGCTCGACATCGGTTTCGCCGAAGTAGTGGCGCACGGCCGCGGCGCGGCAGCCCATGCCCTCCAGCATGGCGTAGAGCTGGCGCGCCTTGCGGGTCTGCACCTGGCGCACCTCGTCGGAGACGTCGCGGCCGCCGATGCGGCGCAGCGCCCAGTTCAGGTCGGCCGGGCCATAGAGGGTGATGCCCTCCGCGGGGGCGCCGTCACGGCCGGCGCGGCCGATCTCCTGCCAATAGGCCTCGATCGAGGCGGGCGGATCGGCATGGATGACGAAGCGCACGTCGGCCTTGTCGATGCCCATGCCGAAGGCGATGGTGGCCACCATCACCGCATCGTCGGCCGCCAGGAACGACATCAGGCGTTGCTTGCGCACGCCGGCGTCCAGGCCGGCATGGTAGGCGAGCGCGTTGGCGCCGGCCTCGCGCAGGCTGGCGGCCAGGGCGTCGGCGCCGTCGCGGCTGCCGGTATAGACCACCCCGGCACGGCCGGGCCTCTGCGTCACCAGTTCGATGACCCGCTTATCGGATTTCCCGGCCTTGCGTTCGGCCTGGAGGATCAGCTCCGGCCGCGCGAAGCTGTCGACGAACTCGCGCGCGTCGGTCAGGCGAAGCTCGGCGCGGATGTCCTCGCGCGTCCGTGCATCGGCCGTCGCCGTCACCGCCAGCCGCGGCGTGCGCGGGAACAGCGAGGCGAGCTGACCAAGCATCCGGTATTCCGGCCGGAAATCGTGGCCCCACTGGCTGACGCAGTGGGCTTCATCAATCGCGACCAGGGCAAGCTCGAGCTGGCTGAGGCGCTCGAGCATGGAAGGCTGCATCAGGCCTTCCGGCGACAGGTAAAGGATATCGAGTTCACCCCTCTCGATACGCTCCCAGGTCTCGCGCTTCTCACCCGGGTCTATGGCCGAATCCAGCCGCCCGGCCGCGACGCCGGACTGGGTCAGGGCCGCCACCTGATCGGCCATCAGCGCGATCAGCGGTGAAACGACCAGGCCAAGTCCCGGACGGATCAGGGCCGGAATCTGGTAGCAGAGGCTCTTGCCGCCGCCTGTGGGCAGCACGGCCATGGCGTTGCGGCCGGCGAGGATTTCGCCGATCACCTCAGCCTGCAGCCCACGAAAATCGGCGTGGCCGAAGGTCCGGCGCAGCCGCTCGCGAGCCTCATCGATCGGGGGAATCGCAGTCACCGCCGCTATATGGCGGAGCGCTTCGCCCGCCACAACGACGCCGGCGCTCATTGGTCCTGGCGCCAGCCCTTGTCGTTCATGCAGGTATCGAAGGACGCCTGGCGCACGATGGCGCCGCGGTTGGCCAGCGGATTGTCCCTGGCCACGGCCTCGGCCATGGCGCTGGTCACGCCATAGCGCGGGTCCGAATAGTTGGAGGGGTCGTTCACGTCGAGCTTGGCCGACTCGTCGTGACAGGCCGCCTGGTCCGCCGCCAAGTGCGCGGGATCGCCGCCGCTCCAGGTCTCGGCAGGCTTGTCGCTGGCGCAGGCGCTGAGCAAGGCCGCGACGGCGAGAAGCATTCCGGTCCTGGCGCTGATCATCGAGGGCGGCCCTTAAGCGGTGTTTCGGGTCGGCGACCCTAGAGCGGGTTGAGGAAAAGTGCGAAGCGGTTTTCCGCCCGCAACCCGCTCTAACCTCAAGGGTGCGATCACGTTCATGGCTTTGGATTGATACAATCCAAAACCATCGTGATCTAGCGCGGCGCGCGAGCCCCGCAATCCCCTCGCGCGATTCAATCGGTTTCGCTAAGACCCTTCACGGCGGGGACGCGGGCCTTATGCGTCCCACGGAGACGAATTCGGTATGGCGAACGGTCAGGGTCGGGGGCCAGGCCGGGGCGGCGGCGCCCGCGGCGGACCGTCCACGCCGCCCCGACGCGGCCGTGGCCTACTCGGCGGGCTGATCTACTGGACCCTGGTCGCCTTGGTCTGGGCCTTGATCGGCGTCGTCGCCTTCTTCGCTGTCTTCGCCATCGACCTGCCGGACACCTCGAAGATCTTCGCCGTCACCCGCCAGCCGTCGATATCCTATCTCGACCGCTCGGGATCGCAGGTTGCCGTGCGCGGCAGCCAGTTTTCGCCGCCGATCGACCTGGACCAGCTTCCGTCCTATGTCCCGGCCGCCTTCGTCTCGATCGAGGACCAGCGCTTCTATCACCACTTCGGTTTCGACGTGATCGGCATGGGCCGGGCCGCCTTCGCCGACCTGCGCGCCGGTCATACTGTGCAGGGCGCCTCGACCATCACCCAGCAGCTGGCGCGCAACCTGTTCCTGACGCCCGACCAGACCGTGCGGCGCAAGGCCCAGGAGCTGGTGCTGGCGGTGTGGCTGGAGACCAGATTCTCCAAGAAGCAGATTCTGTCCCTCTATCTGAACCGGGTCTATTTCGGCGAAGGCGCCTATGGCATCGAGGCTGCCTCGCAGCGCTATTTCAACAAGCCGGCCAAGGATTTGAGCGTCGGTGAGGCCGCCCTGCTGGCCGGGCTGATGAAGGGGCCGTCGCGCTATAGCCCCGTCTCGGCCACCGATCGGGCCGAGCGCCGCGCCACCATCGTCCTGGACAAGATGGTCGAGACCAAGGCGATCACCCCGGCCCAGCGTGACCAGGCCTTCGCCCAGCCGGTGCGCGTCTCGGTCACCATGCCCAACCAGAACGCCCAGTATTTCGTCGATTTCGTCGACCAGCAGGTGCGCGATCTGGTCGGCCAGCCGCAGGAAGACCTGGTGGTGGAGACCACGCTGGATCTGCCCACCCAGGCCAATGCCGAAAACGCGGTGCACACCGTGCTGGATGGCCCGGCCAAGGCGCATGGGGTGCAGCAGGCCGCCCTGGTGGCGCTCGACGGCGAAGGCCGCATCCGCGCCTATGTCGGCGGGGCCGATTACGGCGCCAGCCAGTACGATCGCGCCAGCCTCGCCCAGCGCCAGGCCGGGTCCTCGTTCAAGCCCTTCGTCTATCTGACCGCCATGCAGGCGGGCCATACGCCGCAGGAAATCGCGGTCGACGAGCCGGTGACCATCGGAAACTGGACACCGCACAATTTCGAGCCGCGCTATCTGGGGCCGATCACCCTGGAAACCGCCCTCGCCCAATCGATCAACACCGTCGCGGCGCGGCTGGGCAGCCAGGTCGGCACGGCTAATGTGGCCAGGACCGCGCACCGGCTGGGCATCGTCTCGCCGATCCAGACCGATCCCTCGATGGCTCTGGGCGCGGTCGAGGTGACGCCGATCGAGATGGCCCAGGCCTATTCGGCCTTTTCCAACGGCGGCTACCTGACCCACGCCTATGGGATCGAGCGCATCCGCACCGCCTCGGGCAAGGTGCTTTACGACCACAACCTCAGCCCTGGGCCGCGCATCTCAGTGGTGCCGCAGCCGGCCCTGTCGGAAATGACCGAGATGATGCGCCAGGTGCTGGTTTCGGGCACCGGGGCCCGCGCGGCCGTCTCCGGCTTCGACCTGGCCGGCAAGACCGGCACCACCAGCGACTTCCGCGACGCCTGGTTCATCGGCTTCACCGGCGGCTTCACCGCCGCGGTCTGGACCGGGCGCGACGATGACAGCCCGATGCACGGCGTCACCGGCGGCTCGGCGCCGGCCGAGATCTGGCACGCCTTCATGGCCGCCAGCCTGCCTCGGCTGAACGCGCAGGCCATCCCCGGCGGCTCGGCGCCGGCCGCACCGGTCCAGGACACGATCGGCGACATCCTGGCCGGCGCCAATCCGGACGAGAGCGGCGCGCCGCCGCCTAGCAGCCCGCCGCCGGCGGCGTCTCCCCCGCCCGCGCCGCCTCCGCCTGGCTAATCCCGCCCAACCGCATGCAGGCGCGAGCCGTGGGCGCGCAGCCAGGCGCGGTAGGGTTTCTCATCGCCGATCAACCGATGCACCACCGCCCAGAAGCGTGGCGAATGGTTAGCCTCGATCAGGTGAGCGCACTCGTGGGCGCAGACATAGTCGAGCACCCCGGGCGGCGAGAGCAGCAGCCGCCAGGAATAGCGGATACGGCCGACCTCGACGCCCGCGCCAAATCCACGTGAGCGAGGCGGGCTGCAAGAGCCCCAGCGACCGCGCGCGTCGGTGATCGAGACCACCGGCATCGGCCGGTTCAGCGCCGTGGCGTGGATCTCGGTGCGTTCGATGAGCCGCCGCCGCGCCTCGGCCTTCAAGGCGCGCATGACCGCGCGCGAAAAGGCCTCGCCCTCGCCGGAAGCCGAGAGGGTTAGCGGCGCGCCGTCGCCAGCCGCCGTCCAGCGCGATCGGCCTGGCGCGGAAACCAGCCGGCAAGGCTCGCCGGCGAGCTCGATCACCACGCCGGGCGCGAACGGCGCCGCCGTGGGCAGTTCGGCGAGGCGGGCGGCGATCCAGCTCTGGCGGGAGACGGCGAAGGCGGCGGCCTCGGCCAGGCGGCGGGGCGTGGGCGCGGTGGCCACGATTTCGCCGCGCACGGCGTCAAGGCGAAGGCTGACCCGCCGGGCCCGGCCGCTGACCTTCAGCCGCACGGCTGCGCCGCCGATCTCGATGCGGTCGCCGTCCAGGTAGGATTTGCGGCTGAAAAGACCCACGGCCTCAGATAGGCGTCGAATCAGGCGACCGGCAACGCCTTGCGCGGCTTGGCGGCCGGTTTGGCCGGGGCCTCGGCGGCGGCGTCGATGCGGCGGATGAAATCGCGCACGCGCGGATAGATGCCTTCGCGGAAGCGGCGGCCGTTGAAGACGCCATAGTGGCCGACCTGCGGCTGCACATAATCCTCGTGCATGGCCTCCGAGACGCCGGGCGTCAGGCCGTGGGCGGCCTGGGTCTGGCCGATGCCGGAAATGTCGTCGAACTCGCCCTCGACCGTCATGATCCCGATATCGGTGATCAGCTCGGGCCGCACCAGACGGCCTTCGTGCTCGAGCTCGCCCTTGGGCAAGAGGTACTTCTGGAAGACGATCTCGACCGTCTGCAGATAGAATTCCTCGGTCAGGTCGAGCACCGACAGGTACTCGTCATAGAATTCCAGGTGCTTGTCGGCGCTGTCGCCGTCGCCCTTCACAAGGTCGTCGAAATAGCGCTGATGCGCTTCCTGGTGCCGCTGCAGATTGAGCTGCACGAAGCTGTAGAGCTGCACGAAGCCCGGATAGACCCGCCGCATCATGCCCGGATAGGGCGGCGGCACGGTGTAGATCATGTGCTCTTGGAACCAGGTGAAGGGCCGCGTCTCGGCCAGCCGGTTGGTCACGGTCGGCGACAGGCGCGCATCGATCGGTGAGCCCATAAAGGTCAGGCTGGCCGGGCGGCTTGGGTCCTTGTCCTCGGCCATCAGGGCCGCGGCGGCCAGAACCGGGGGCCCGGGCTGGCAGACCGCCAGCACGTGGGGCCGGCCGCCAAGGGCGCGGATCATGTCGCGCACGTGGTCGACATAGTCGTGGAAGTCGAAACGCCCCTCCAGCATCGGCACATCGCGGGCGTTGGACCAGTCGGTCACATAGACCTCATGGTCCTGCAGGAAGGTCTCGACCGTGCCGCGCAGCAGCGTGGCGTAGTGGCCGGATAGCGGCGCGACGATCAGGATCGCCGGCTCCAGGCCCTTGCGTCCGGCGCGGCGCAGGTCGGCGGTGTCGCGGGTGAAATGGATCAGCTTCGCCCAGGGCGACGCCCAGACCTCGACCGGACGGACCTTCACGGGGACATCGTCGATGGTGACGCTGTCGATGTTCCAGGCCGGCTTGCCATAGCGGCGGGTGATGTTGGCGAAGAGATTGGCGCCGGCATAGAGCTTGCGGCCCATATCGGTGTCGGCCGCCGGGTTGAGCGGCGAATTCCAATAGTCCCGCGCCGCCCGGGCCATCAGCCGCATTGGGGTCGAAGCGTAATAGGCCGCTTCGTGCATGGCGTAGAGCATTCGGTTTCTAATCCTTGCGCGCCCGGCAAATTGTGCGGCGCAGCATATGATGATGAACGTGAACGGTATGCAATCGTTCAATCGTCACGGCTCAGCCTGAACTCGATCCGCCGTTCATCGCCTTGAGGATGGCGTCCTTGGTCTGGTCCGGGGTCAGGCCGGCGCTGATGACGCTGTCATAGGCGCCGTTCGGGTTCATCAGATATATGGCCGAGGAGTGGTTTACGGAATAGTCCGCACCCGTCCCCTGCTTTTGAAAATAGACCCCGTACGCGTGGGTTATGCCGGCGATCTGGTCGGTGGTTCCGGTCAGGCCGATCGCGCCCTTCGGAAACGAGTCGCTGGCCAGGTAGGCCTTCAGCTGGGACGGCGTGTCGCGCGCCGGATCGACGGTGACGAAGACGACCTGGAAGTCCTTGGCCTTCGACCCCAGCCCTTGCTCGGCGGTCGCCAGGGTCTGGAGCGTGGTCGGACAGACATCGGGGCAATAGGTATAGCCGAAAAAGACGGCGTTCCACTTGCCCTTCAAGACGCCCTGGTCGACGCCGTGGCCGCTTTGGTCGGTCAGCTGAAACGGGCCGCCGATGGCGATCGCCCCGCTGGGCGCCGCCGGCGCCGCCGCCTCGCGCCAGACCACCAGAAGAACCAGGCCCATCGCCGCAAGCCCAACCACAATCCAGGCCGCGCGTCGCAGTGTCATGGCTCTCCTCGGGTTTCGCCTGCTAGACTGGCGGCGTGAACCTCTTCACGCGTCCGCCATCGTGGCCGGTCCCCCTGGATAGGCCGCTCGCCATCGCCGGGCAAGCCGACGGGCTGTTCGACGACGCCCTGCCGACGCACGGGCGGCTTGGCGCGCGGGTCCTGATCGGCCTGCGCTGGCTGACCCTGGGCGCCGAGCTGGCCGCGGTGCTGGCGGCGGCGCTTTGGCTCGGCCTGCGTGGGCCCTTGGCCGCCTCTTTAGGCATCATCGGCGCGGCCGCCGGCGTCAACCTCTTGCTGGCGCTGGCCGTCTCAGCCCGACGCACGACCGGCGAATGGACACTGGCGCTGCAGCTCGGATTCGACATCGCGCAGATGTCGGCGGTCCTGCTCCTGACCGGCGGTGTCTTGAACCCTTTCTGCCTTTTGCTGATCGCGCCGGTGACCCTGGCCGCCGCCAGCCTGCGCGGCCGTTACGCCTTTCTGGTCGGCGGGCTGGCGGCGGCGGCCCTGATCGCCATGAGCCTCTGGTCGCTGCCGCCGCCCTGGCCGGCGATCGCGCCGGGCGCCACGCCGCTGCTGTTTCGCCTGGCTATCGCGGCGGCGACCCTGACCGGCATCGCCCTGACCGCCGGCTATGCCTGGCGCGCGGCGGCGGAGGCGGCGCGTATGGAGCTGGCCCTGAACCTGACGCAAAAGGTGCTGGCTCGCGAGCAAAGGCTGTCGGCGCTCGGCGGGCTGGCCGCCGCCGCCGCCCATGAACTCGGCACGCCGCTGGCCACCATCGCCGTGGTCGCCAAGGAGATGGCGCGCTCGGCGCCGCCCGGGCCGTTGCGGGAGGACGCCGACCTTTTGGTCTCCCAGGCCGAGCGCTGCCGCGAAATCCTCACCCGCCTGACCGAAGAGCCGGAGACCGACGACGCCGTCCACGCCCGCATGAGCCTCCTGCAATTCGCCAACGAGGCCATCGAGCCGCATCTGGGCGTCGGCGTCCGCGTCGAGGCCGTGGTGGCCGGCCCGCCCGGCGCGCGACCGCCGGAAATCCGCCGCATGCCCGAGGTGTTGCACGCCATGACCTCGTTCGTCGAAAACGCGGTGGATTTCGCCAAGTCCGAGGTGCTGGTCAGCATCCGCTTCGACGAGACCAAGGTGATGGTCGAGGTGCGCGACGACGGCCCCGGCTTCTCGACGGACATCCTCGCCAAGCTCGGCCAGCCCTATGTGACCAGCCGTCCAGGCGCCGAAGGATCGCGTTCCGGCCACATCGGCATGGGGCTCGGCTTCTTCATCGCCAAGACGCTTTTGGAACGAACAGGCGCGCAAGTGGATTTCCACAACGCACGTCATGGTGGCGGCGCGATCATCGCGGCGCGCTGGCCGCGCGCGACTATCGAGGCGCCCCCGGCGCCCGGAGGCTTCGAGCTCGGGGTCTTCGATCCGCCTCCGTCTGTGGAAGAGGACCTAAATGGGACTTGAAGCTTGGCCAAACTGGGCGACAACATGCCGCAGGCCGACGCACCCCGCGAAGGTCCGCCTCTCGTGAGGGATCGCCATGCAGGACTTGGCTAACGCCGTGGCCGGGCTCGCCGACAAGAGCTTGCTCTTGCTCGACGACGACGCGCCGTTCCGCACCCGTCTGGGCCGCGCGCTCGAGGCGCGAGGTTTCGAACCGGTGCTGGTGGCTTCGATCGCCGAGGCCCTGGCCGCGATCAAGGCCCAGGCCCCCGCCTTCGCCGTGCTCGATATGCGGCTGGAGGACGGCAACGGCCTGCAGGTGGTCGAGGCGATCCAGGCGGCGCGGCCGGATGCGCGGGTGATCATGCTGACCGGCTATGGCGCCATCGCAACCGCCGTCGCGGCGGTAAAGGCCGGCGCGGTCGATTACCTGTCCAAACCCGCCGACGCCGACGACGTCTTGCGCGCCCTGCTCGCCCGCCATCACGAAGCGCCCGCGCCGCCGGAAAACCCGATGTCGGCCGACCGGGTGCGCTGGGAGCATATCCAGCGGGTCTATGAGCTGTGCGGCCACAATGTCTCGGAGACCGCCCGGCGGCTCAGCATGCATCGCCGCACCCTGCAGCGCATCCTGGCCAAACGGGCCCCGCGCTAGGCTACTGATCGGCGTCCGGACACTGGATCTTTTTGGCGTTGGCCGGAAAGCGGGCCAGCCAGTCGGTCTCGAAATCCTGTCGGGAGCGCTCGAGGCCGGCGTCCCCGGTCATGGCCCGGAAGGCGTAGGCGAGGCTGGGCCGGCCATGGGAAGGCTTGTCGAAATAGATCTCGACAATCGGCTTGTCGTCCCGGTCTTTGGGATGCTTCAGCAGGATGGTCGCTTGCGCGCACCAGTCGCTGCCGGAATCGATCGGATTTTGATCGACAAGCTCGCAGCCGCCACCGGTCCAGACGATGGCGCGCGCCTCGCCCGCGGTCAGGTCTTTCAGCCAGGCCGCGATCGTTCGGTCGTTGCGGCAAAGGACCTGATCATAATCGATCAGTTTCAGTGGCGTGGCCCTGGCCGCCGCGATCAGGGCCGCATCGGCGACGCCCTTGGTGTAGCCCGGACGATCCTTGGCGCCAGCCGATCCGGACAGGAACGCGGCCACGGCGATCAGGCCCAGCGCGATCGGCTGGCGCACTATTCCAGACCCAGGGCGCGAGCGGCGGCCAGGCGCGCGAAAGCCACGGTCAGCGCCTTGCGCCGCGCCGGCGCCAGCGGAATCACCGGCGCTTCGACCAGGACCGCGCCCCCGAAGGCGTCCGCCACCATCAGGCCAGGCCCGTCCGCCAGCATGTGGCGCGGGAAGTTGGCGTCGACGGCGAAATAGAAGGCGTCGCAGAAAGGCGCGTACTCGCCCCATTTGCGGTCGGTGCGATAGTCGTCCAGCCCCGACTTGACCTCGGCGATAGCGATCTCGCCGCGCGGGCCGATCGCCATCAAGTCGGCGCGGCGACCGTTCGGCAGGCCCACCTCGGCCAGCGGCGCATAGCCGAGGGCGAGAAAAAGCCGCGCCGCCCCACGGGTGACGGCGCTGGTGGTCTCGGGCCGGGTGACGGCGACCAGGAGGACCTCGGGATCCATGCGGAAATAGTGTTCGGTTTTCGTTCCGCCGACAAGCGGATTCAAACGCCCTCAGGCCGGCGGCTGCTCGTCATAGATCAGCCTGGTGGTGTCGTAGCCGAGGCTGCGGGCGCGGGCGACCAGGGCGTCCTTCTCGGCGGCGGGGATCACTGCATGGCGCGACATGATCCAGAGGTATTTCGAGGTCGGGGTGCTCATCAGGCACCAGCTGTTGTCGTCGCCGCGATCGACGATCCAGTAGTCCTGGTGGATTAAGCCGCCGAAGAAGCCGACGCGCACCTTGGCGTTGCGGGTGGAGTCGATGATTTTCGCCCCCGC
>Ga0302314_10007670_pt1 | contig 19381 bp, 22 predicted proteins | sample III_Palsa_N2_3_FD_200533 | JGI IMG/M metagenome (GOLD analysis project Ga0302314, IMG submission 200533) | Peat permafrost microbial communities from Stordalen Mire near Abisko, Sweden - III_Palsa_N2_3 | ecosystem: Environmental > Terrestrial > Soil > Palsa > Peat permafrost | place: Sweden...
TGCCGCGAACTGGCCGGCGTGCTTCCGCGCGACCACGCCGCGCTGGGCAAGAAGCTGGTCGAACAGACCGAGTCCTACGACTTCCCCAAGGCGCTGGCGACAGTGGATACGCTGATCGAGCTGATCGAGGCCTGAGAGCCTGTGTTCAGGTGAAGGCAGGCTCGTTATTGAGCCCGATCAGCGCCGCTAGCTTCATCCGCGCCTCGGTTAATATTTCGGCCGAGACGGTCTGGCCCGTGAAGATGATCGGGCGCGCCTGAGTGTCGATGCTGCGCGTGTGGTGTATGAGGACTTCACCTGTCACCGCACCGTCTTCGGGCAAGACGACGCTCGTCGGAAAGGGACGGATCTTCGACGTGATCGGGCAGACTATGACGAAGCGGAAGGCCTGCCAGAAGGCGATGGGGGAGACGATCAGCGCCGGGCGACGACCGCCCTGTTCGCGGCCGGTGCGCGGATCGAAATCCGTCCAGATGAGGTCGCCCTCGTTCGGCTCATAGCTCATTCCTCGATGATCTCGCGGCCGGTATCGGGCCCCCAATCCACTTCAGCTGAGCTGGCGTGCGCTTCTTCGGGGGTGACGCCGGCAACCAGCTCTTCCAGGGAGTAGCGCAGCCTCGGTTTGACCGGACTGATGACGACCTCGCCGTGACGAGCTTCGATTTCTACCTGCGCCCCTTCGGCGAGGCCGACGCGGTTAGCGACTTCCTTCGGGATGCGGATGCCCAGGCTATTGCCCCACCGGGATATATGACCCTGCATGATCGTCTCCTGTCGATCATAAGACTAACGTATATCCGGCGGATATACAATTCTGGTGGCTCTCGCTCTGGACAACCCCCGCCCAATCTTCCATCGTTGATTGGACGATTTCTAAAAAGGGGGATGAAGATGACTAGGTTGAAGCTGTTGCTCCTGGCCAGCATAGCACTGTCGGCCGTGACGCCGGCCCTGGCCGAGGAGCCGCCGATGGATCAGCCGTTGCGGCCGGACCAGACGGCGTTCCGGGCGCTCTACAAGGAACTGGTGGAAACCAACACCAGCCTGTCCGTGGGCAGCTGCACCCTGGCCGCCCAGCGCATGGCCGCGCATCTCAAGAAGGCGGGCTTCACCGACAAGGACGTTTCGGTCTTCTCCACGCCTCAGCATCCCAAGGAAGGCGGTCTGATCGCCCAATTGGCGGGCACGTCGAAAACCGACAAGGCGATACTGTTGCTTGGCCATCTCGACGTGGTCGAAGCCAAGCGCGCCGACTGGGCCCGGGATCCCTTCACCCTGATCGAGGAGAACAATTACTTCTATGCCCGCGGCGCCGCCGATATGAAGGCGATGGACGCCATTTGGGTCGATATGCTGGCGCGCTGGAAGACGGAGGGCTACAAGCCCAAGCGCACCATCAAGCTGGCGCTGACCTGCGGCGAGGAGACCACCGACGCCTTCAATGGCGCCGATTGGTTGGCCAAGAACAAGAAGGAAGCGGTGGATGCGGCCTTCGCGCTGAACGAAGGCGGCGGCGGGCGCACCGACGGCCACGGCAAGCTGCTGGTCGAGAATATCCAGGTCGGCGAGAAGAAGGCGCAGAATTACCGCGTCGAGGCGACCAATCCGGGCGGCCACAGCTCGATCCCGATCCGCGACAATGCGATCTACGAACTGGCCGACGCGATTGCAAAAATCCGCGACTATGAGTTCCCGGTCAAGTTCACCGACACCACCCGCACCTATTTCACCGAGGTCGGCAAGCTGCGCGGCGACGATATGGGCAAGGCGATGATCGCGCTGGCCGCCAATCCCGACGATAAGGCGGCCGAGGCGGTCGTCAACCAGGACCGGTCCTATCACTCGATGCTACGCACCACCTGCGTCGCCACGCTGCTCGATGGCGGCCACGCCGAGAATGCTCTGCCTCAGCGGGCGGGGGTGAATATCAATTGCCGCATTTTCCCCGGCGAGACGGTGGAAGGAACCATGGCGACCCTGGCCAAGGTGATCGACGATCCGAAGATCGCCATCAGCGCCAATGCCGAGCGTGGTCCGGTCGCGGTGCCGCCGCCGCTGGATCCCAAGGTGATCGAGCCGGCCAAGGCGATGGTAGCGAAATATTATCCCGGCGTGCCGCTGATCCCGACCATGTCGACCGGCGCGACAGACGGCGTCTTCCTCGAAGCGGCCGGCATCCCGGTCTATGGCGTGCCCGGCAGCTGGGGCGAGCCCGATGGCGGCGGCGTGCATGGCCTGAACGAACGCAAGGGCGTGCGTTCGGTTTATATCGCCCGCGATTTCCTGACCGATCTGGTCAGGACCTACGCGGAAGCGGAGTGACTCTACGCGGCTGGGGAGTGGAGTTCTCCGGCCGCGCTCACTCGTGCGGCAGCGCCGCGATCACACTGTCGATGAACACCCGGGTCTTGGAGGGCAGGCGCCGGCCCGAGGGATAAACCAGCCGCACCGGGATGCTCGGACCGATATAGTCGCTCAGCACGGCGGTCAGCCGTCCGAGCTCGAGATCCTCCTCGACGAAGAAGCGCGGCATCACGGCCAGTCCGTGGCCGGCGAGGGCGGCGGTACGCTGGGCGAGGAAGCCGTTGGTGCGGAAATTTCCCGAGATCTCGACCGGCGGCAGCGGGCCGTTGGTGCCGGAAAAGCGCCAGCCCTGCTCGGACAGCCAGCCGGTATGGATGAAGCAGTTATGGCCGGTGAGATCGTCCGGGTGCGCCGGGATGCCCCGGCGGGCAAGATAGTCGGGCGCGGCGCAGATCACGGTCTTGGACCGGGTTAGCAGCCGCGTGGCATAGCCCGAATCCGGCAGCTCGCCGATCATCACCGCGACGTCGAGCCCTTCCTCGATGAGATCCACCGGCCGGTCGATCAGGGTCAGCTCGATCGACAGCTCGGGATAGCGGGCGGCGAGGGCGGGCAGCAGCGGGGCGATCCGGCACGAGCCGAACACCGCCGGCGCGCTGACGCGCAGAACGCCGCGCGGCACGGTATGCAGACTGGTGGCCGAACTTTCCAGCTCGTCCAGGGCGACGAGCAATTCCGAACAGCGCTCGTAAAATAGCAGGCCCGCTTCCGTCACGTGGATCCGCCGTGTCGTGCGATGCAAAAGCTGCGTTCCCAGCCGTTCTTCCAAGGCCCGGACATGTTTGCTGACCATGGTCGAGGAAAGCCGTAACAGGCGGGCGGCTTTCACGAAGCTGCCGGTTTCCACCACTTTGACGAAAGCGGCCATGTTGCCGATCTGGTCCATGGCACTGACGATTATCAATCAACGGTTCGGAGTGTAGGCCCCATTCAGCCGATTATCAATCGGGGTGGCGACTCATATATTGCGGCGCAGCAATGAAGAGTTCATGTGAGATTCTGCTCTTCTTCCTCCCTGTCACGGAAAGGTACGATCATGACCACTCGCAGCACCCTGTTCTCCGCCGCCGCACTGACTCTGGCTCTGGCCGGCGCCCAGGCCGCCAAGGCCGATGGCTTCATCTCGACGGTTCCCACCGTCCATGTCGCGGTTGCCGGCGTCGAGAGCCAGGCCCAGCTGGCTCAGACCTTGCGCGGCGAGGGCTATGCCGACATCGTTCTGTCGTCGGCGGCGCCCTCCCTCGCCAACCCGCGTCCGGAGCTGAACCCGGAGCTGGTTTCCAACCCGCAGAATACCCCGGTCCGTTCCGGCTGGAACGGTGTCGCCGTCAAGGATGGCAAGACCGTTCAGGTCTACGCCGATCTCCAGGGCTGACCGTGCGCAAGCCCTTGGCGGCGCTCCGCCAAGGGCTGCGAACTTCGTTACTCCAGCCCGCGCTCGCGCTTGATCGCCTCGGCGCTCGGGTCGCGGCCGCGGAAGCCGCGATAGATGTCCATCGGATCGGCGGTGTAGGTGCGGCCCAGCATCTTGTCGCGGAAGGTCTGGCCGTTCTGGCGGGTCATGCCGCCATTCTCGGTGAACCATTCGTAAGCGTCGTCGTCGAGGATCTCGCCCCACATATAGGCGTAATAGTTCGCCTCGTAGCCGTTGCCCCAGATGTGCAGGAAGTACGGGCTGCGATAGCGCGGCGGCACTTCGGCCAGATCGACGCCGTCCTTCTTGAGCGCGGCGGTCTCGAAGGCGTCGATGTCGGTCACCTTGGCGTCCTGGGCGGTCAGGCTGTGCCATTCCAGATCCAGCAGCGCCGCGGCGAGATATTCGGTGGTGGCGTAGCCTTTGCCGTAGGTGCGGGCCTTCTTGATCTTGTCGACCAGTTCCTGCGGCATCGCGGCGCCGGTTTCATGATGCTTGGCATAATTGGCGAAGACGGTCGGTTCCAGCGCCCAATGCTCGTTGAACTGGGACGGGAACTCGACGACGTCGGTCGGCACGTTGAAGCCGTTCTCGCTCTGATAATAGTGAACCGAGAACATGCCGTGCAGCGCATGGCCGAATTCGTGGAACATGGTCGTCACATCGTCGAAGGACAGCAGGCCCGGCTTGCCGTCCTCGGGCTTGGTGAAGTTCTCGGAATTAACCAGGATGGGCAGACGGTTATCCATGCCCGACGGGTTGTTGATCGGCGTGCACCAGGCGCCACCATTCTTGTTGGGGCGAGCCCAGGGGTCGAGCATGAACAGGGCCAGCGGCTTGCCATTCTCCTCGAACACCTCGAACACGCGCATGTCGGGGTGATAGGTCGGGATGTCGTGGCGTTCCTTGAAGGTCAGCCCATACATCTTGTTGGCGGCGAAGAAGACGCCGTCCTTCAGCACCCGATCGATCTCGAAATACTGCTTCACCTCATTGACGTCGACGCTGTACTTGGCCTTGCGGACCTGTTCGGCATAGAGGTTCCAGTCGGCGGCGGTCAGCTTGAAACCGCCCTTCTGCTGGTCGATCACGGTCTGGATTTCCGAAGCCTCTTCCTTGGCTTTCTTGACCGCGGCAGGAGCGAGATCCAGCAGAAGCTTCTTGGCGGCATCCGCGCTCTTGGCCATCTGCTCGGCCTCGGTGAAGGCGGCGAAGGTGGGGAAGCCCATCAGTTCGGCCTTCTGGGCCCGCAGCTGGGCGATGGTGGCGATCAGGTCGCGCACGTCGCTCTTGCCGGCATGTTCGCCGCGGGTCTCCGAGGCCTGCATCAGCTTCAGGCGCAGATCGCGATTCTTGAGAGAGGCGAGAAGCGGCTGCTGCGTGGTGTTGCGGATCACCAGCAGATACTGGCCGTCATGCCCGGTCTTCTTGGCCGAGGCCGCGGCGGCGGCGATATCGGCATCCGACAGGCCGTCCAGCTGGTCCTTGGACTCCACCAGCACTCCGGCTTCGTTGCCGGCGGCCAGCAGTTTGGTACGGTAGTCGTTGGAGAGCTTGGCGATCTTCCCGTTGAGCGCGGAGAGCTTCTTCTTCTTCTCGGGCGACAGTTCCGCGCCGGAATGGACGAAGCGGCGATAGGTGCTGGTGACGAGGAATTTCTGGTCGTCATTCAGGCCCGAGCTTTCGCGGGCGTCGTAGACCGCCTTGACGCGCTGGAACAGCTTGGCGTTCAGCAGGATCGAGTCCTGGTGCGCCTGCATCCGCGGGGTCTCATCCTCATTGATCTTGTCCAGCGTGTCGTTGGTGTTGGCCCCGACCAGCTGCTGGAACAGATTGTTGACGCGGCCCAGCAGGGCGCCGGAGCGGTCAAGCGCGGCGATGGTGTTGTCGAAGGTCGGCATTTCCTTGCTGCTGACGATCTTCGAGATATCGACATTTTCCTGGGCGATGCCGACGTCGATGGCGTCCTTGAAGTCGCTATCCTTGATCTCGTTCATCGGCTCGGCGCCATAGGGCAGCGTCGAGGCGCGCGAGAAGGGATTGCTGGCGGGCAAGGTGGTCTTGGCCTTGTCGGCGGCATAGGCGCCGGCGCCCAGCAGGCCGCCGGTCACCAGCAAAGTCAGCGCGAAAATCGGCAGACGACGCACGGTGGATTTCATGAACATCTCCTCAGGGACCTTATTGGCTGCCAAGCTGAGGGGAGGGGGCGGCTCTGTCAATCCGCCCCGTCGACCAACCGCCCGATTGCTTCGGCGAACGACGCCCGGCCGCGCAGCGCCAGCGCAATTCCGATCACGGCGGCGGTCGCGACCATCACCAGCAGGGCGGGCGCCAGACTCCAACGATCGGCCAACGCGCCGATCGCTGGCGGTCCCAGTCCGAGGGCGGCCAGATTGGCGGCGGCGGTGAGCAGCGCGATTACCGACCCGTGCAGTCCCGACGGCGTCAGGCGCTGCCAGCCGGACATGCCCGCAGGCGTGGAGGCGAAGACGATCAGGTTGAACAGCCAATAGGCCGGTGCCGCCACCGCGAGGCCGCCGGCCGTGCAGAACAGGATGGCGGGGAGCAGGCACAACGCGCAGCAGGTCGCCAGCAGCAGATGGCTAGGTGCGGCGACGCCCCGCTGCCGCATCCGGTCGATCGCCGATCCGCCGATCCATTGGCCGATCGGCGCCGACAGCACGTAGAGCACCCCCGTTAGGATCGCCGCCCGCCCGGACGTCAGCCCGAAGGAGCGCGCGAAAAGCTGCGGAATCCACATTGCCTGAGCCTGGGCCAGGATGATGCTGCAGGCGGTGGCGCCGGTCAGCCAGCCATAGGCGGCGCGGTTGCGCAGAATATGGCGCCGCGCCGCGGCCAGGCCAGGCCACGGTTCGCGCGCCGGCTCGCGCATCGTCAGGACCGGAACGGCCACCGGCAGCCCCAGCACTGCAGCGCCCAGGAACAGCGTCCGCCAGGAATCGACCCTGCCCAGTAGCCAGCCGCCTCCCAGCAGCGCCAGCGCGGAGCCCGAGGTCGCTCCGATCAGGAACAGGGCGACGGCGCGGCCGCGCCGCTCGGGTGCGATGCCGGAGCGTATCAGGGAAACGCCGGCCGGGATCAGGCAGGCTTCGCCCAGCCCGACACCGATTCGAGCCAGGATGAAGGTCTGGAAATCCGGGGCCAGGCCGCACAAGGCCGTCATCGCGCTCCAGGCCAGGATGCCGGTGGCGATCAGGCGCCGCCGGTCGGTGCGGTCGGCGAGCCAGCCGAGCGGCACGGCGCCCAGGCAGAACAGCAGGGCGAAGGCTGTGCCGCTCAGCAGGCCGAATTGCGCATCAGTCAGATTGAGGTCGGCCTTGATCGGCCCGCCCGCCACCGTGACCAGGGCGCGGTCGACGAAGGCCAGGGCGTAGACCAGAGCGAGCAGCGGCGCGATCAGGCCTTGCGGGGCGTCTCGGCGGGAGACAGGAAGGGAGTGACCAAAGCCAGGATCGGGGGCAGGACGAAGCACCAGTTACCACTCTCCTTCCAAGCCGCCGCGGCGAGGCCGCAGCCGATGGCGAAGGATATTACATTGGCGGACAGACGCTTCAACCGAACGATCAATACCGGCCGATTCTCGCCTGCATTGCCCGAGATCAGGTCGGCGATATCGATCATGATCTGGGTGGTGGTGCCGGTCATCAGGGTGGTGGGCGGCTCGCTGCTCATATGGATGCGGTGAATGGCGTTCTGGATGGCCATCGCCGCGGCCAAGGTCAGCCCGACCGTCAGGCCTCGCCAGGAATCCGGATCGTCGGTCGGGCCCGCGCCGACGGCCACGGCGGCGGCCGTCGCCAGCAGCAGGAACTTTACGCCCATCATGATTTGCATCACCGGCCGGCCGTCGCGCTGCAACGGAAGAGCGATGATGCGGGTGATGATGATGACGGCGCAAAACACCGGCAGCACCAGCAACTTCGCCAGCGCGCCGCCCGTGCCCTGCGCCACCGCCGCGCCGAAGGTGACGAAATTGCCGGTGACATGGGCGGTGAACAGGCCGCTCAAGGCGAGGAAGCCGGCGGTGTCGATGTAGCCGGCATTGAAGCTTAAGGCGGGCGAAAGCGGGATCTTCATCACTTCTCCTACCAGCCGAAGCGGATCTCGACGCCGAGATAGTCGCTGTCATGCCCCCCGGCGGCGCGCAAACTATTTCCGATCTGGAAATGCACCGCTTCCACCGCGGAGGAAATATTTTTGGTCATGGTCCAGTCCGCGCGCAACTGTTCATAGAGGCCAGTCCATAAATCGCCATGCCCGGCTGTGTTGGCCACCGCGACATCGGGTTGAACATAGACCGCGTCGGCGGTCGTCTCGCGCCATAGCAGTCCGCCGGCGGCCATCAGAGTGAGCGAGTTTTCCGGCTTAACGGTCAGCGACGGCTTCACATGGATGAAGTTCGTATAGCCGGTATAGCCCGACAGCGTGACGTAATAGCCATTGGGAAAGAGTGGATTGAAGGTGCCCAGATGTCCGTCCTTGGGGCGGCCGTCGCCCGAGGCGGCGTCGGCCTGAAACCCGAGGCGCGGCGTCCAGGGCAGGCTGTCCAGCGTATAGCCGCTGCGGCTGCCGACCGCCCAGGCGAGCACTGCGTCACTACCGACATGTCCGGTCTGGGTCATCTCCTCGACATCCCAATCGAAGCCGGCCGCCTTGCCGGCATAGCGGGCGTCGAAATTGTCGAGCTGCTCGTCGCCGGCGGCGTCGAGAAATTTGGCGTCGGCCGCGATATAGCGCGACCAGTAGAAGGACAGTTCGCCCGGCCCGACATCCTTGCGCTCGACCCGCAAGCCGCCATATTGCAGCCGGTCATTGGACACGTCGTCGAAGGCCTGCGTGTCGCGATATTGCACTGGCTGCGACCAGAAGCCGATCAGCCGCCACGCGTCGTTAGTCCAGTTGGCCCATACAGCGTCATAGGCCTGGCGCACATTTGGGCCATCGCGCACCGAGACGAAGCGCTGCAGATCGAAACCCATCTCCTGGCGGCCGACGCGCAGCTTGAGGTCGCCCTCGGCGAAATCGGTGTCGTAGGTGACGAAGGCCTGCCGGATATTGACCGGATTCTCATCGACCGGTGTCACCGGCGCCTTGCCGACCTGGATGTCGTCCTCGATCTGCAGGAAGACCTGCCAATGGGCGTCGGGATGGAGATCCGCATGGATCTGCGCGCGCTGCAGCAGATAATGCTGGTCGACATTGCCGGACGTGCCGAATTTCGGCGCATCGTTGGCCTCGTAACGTTCGCGTAAATTCAGGCCGAAGGACAGATAGGCGTCCGGGTCGTTGTCGGCCAGTGGGATGTATTTCAGCCCGTCGAGCGGTTCGGTGCGCAGGGCTGGATCGGCCAGCGCCGACCAATCCTCCTGCCAGCGGTTGAAGTCGAGGGACGGGCGTTCCTGGTCCTGAGCGGCCGCCGCGCAGCCGATCAGGCTGGCGGCGGCCAACAGGAGGCCATAACGGATGATCACTTGCCCGCGACCGCGTGGATTTCCGCGATATAACCGCCCGGGAACTGCACGACCGCCTCAGTGCGGCCATCCGAGGCGAAGCTGTCGACCAGCACGCTGGCGCCGGCCTGCTTGGCCTTGTCGAGGGTGGCGGCTAGGTCGCCGACCTCGTAGCCGGTCATCTCGCGGCCCCACGGCCATGGCACGGTGCCATTGGTGACCAGTACGGTCAGGCGCCCGAAACCAGACGTTATGCGCACGCGGCGATAAGTCTCGGACGGCTTGCCGATCTCGGCGCCTGGGGCGGCCTTGGTGTCGGACTCCACCTTGCCCTTCGAGAAGCGCAGGAAATCCCTGATGAAGCCGTCGGCGCGCTCGGCCGACAGATAGACGCGGTTCTCGGGGATGGTCTTCAGCGCCGGATAGTTCGGCGGAGTGGTGTGCCAATAGAGCTGCATATTGACGCCGCCCGGCCATTGGATGATGGCATCACGGCCGATCGGATCGGGAAAGGTCTTGACGATCACATCGGCGCCCGCGGCCGAGGCCTCGGCGACCGCCTTGTCCATGTCGGTGACTAGATAGCCGGTGCGTTCCGCGCCGAAGGGGAAGGGAATCGGCGTTTTGAAGCCGAACACCGACAGGGAGCCCGCCGGGGTCAGCACCAGCTGCGACATGGTCTGGCTGGGCGTCGGCGTTACCTGGAAGACGCCTTGCGGCGTGGCGGTGCCGCCAAATGTGTCGAGGACGCTTTTGACGAATTTGTCGAAATCCTCGGGCGCCACATAGACGTGGGTGGTGTCGAATTGCGCCGACACCGCGATCCCCGCGCCTTTCGTCTCAGCGGCAAGAGCCGCTCCGGACAGGCCTAGTGCGATAGCGACGGCGGTAAGCTTGGACAACTTCATGAAATCCCCCTGTTCGATTGGGTCCGGAATGAGAGCGCCGTCACCAGGATAAAGGCGGCGGCGATGGTTGCGTGTTCGAGGAACGAGTTGAATTCCCGCATCCGTTCCGCTCCTTCGAGCAGCCAGAAGCGGTGGGCGAGAAATGTGGTAAGCACGGTGAAGATTCCCAGCGCCCCGGCGCCCAGCCAGGTCTTGCGGTTGAGGATCACCAGCGCGGAGCCGCCCAGTTCGGTGACAAGCGTGGCGAGATTGATCGCCCAGGCCGGTTCCAGCCCATGGGCCTGCATCTCGGCGACGCCGCCCTGCCAGTCAGTCAGCTTGACGATGCCGCCAACCAGGAAGGGCAGCGTGACGCAGATCCGCGCGGCCAGCAGTGTGGCCGGATGGCCGAGCAGTCGAACGATAGGCGCCGGCGCGTCCATCATACCGCCCAGCAGGAGCAGCCCAGCGCGCCCCAGAAGGATTTGAGATCGGCGATCGGCAGCTTGGCCGACCAGGCGGTGGCGTGCGAATGGCCATGCATTCCGCAGGAGGTTCCGCAGCCGCAGGAGGACGCGGCGGCGCGGTGCAGCGCGGCGGCTTGTGGGCTTTTCGTCTCGTCGCCCCAAGCCGCATAGCCGCCGTAGCGGCGCACCGGCGACCAGTCTGGCATGGCGGGCGGCGGCGCGCTTTCGTCCAGTTTGGAGAAGTCGCCCGCGCCATAAACCACCTTGCCGCCGACGATGGTCAGCAGCGATGAGGTGTCGGCGATCTCGTCCTCGGAACAGGCGAAGAAATCGCGATCTGGAACGATCAGATCGGCCAGTTGGCCTTCGACGATGCGGCCCTTCTTGCCCTGTTCGTTCGAGAACCAGGTGACGTTCTCGGTCCACATTTTCAGCGCGGTCTCTCGGTCGAGGCAATTATGACGCGGATAGAGACGCAAGCCCCCGACCGTCTTGCCGGTGATCAGCCAGGCCAGCGAGACCCACGGATTGTAGGAGGCGACTCTCGTGGCATCCGTGCCGGCCGAGACGGGCACGCCCATCTCCAGCATCTTGGACACCGGCGGCGTGGCCATGGCAGCGCCCGGGCCATAGCGTTCTACGAAATATTCTCCCTGATAGGCCATGCGGTGCTGCACGGCGATGCCGCCGCCCAGCGCCGCGATGCGCTCGATCGATTGCTCCGAGATGGTCTCCGCATGGTCGAAGAACCAGTTCAGTCCTTCCAGCGGGATATCTTGGTTGACCCGCTCGAACACGTCGAGCGCCCGGCTGATCGTCTCGTCATAGGTGGCGTGCATGCGCCAGGGCCAGCGGTTCTCGGCCAGTACACGTACCACCTCTTCCAGCTCGCCTTCCATCTCCGGCCCCATATTGGGGCGCGGCTGGCGGAAATCCTCGAAATCGGCGGCCGAGAAAACCAGCATCTCGCCCGCGCCGTTATGGCGGAAATAATCGTCGCCCTGCTTATATTTCGAGCTCTTCGTCCAGTTGAGGAAGTCGTCCTTCTCGCCCTTCGGCTTCTGGGTGAAGAGATTGTAGGCGAGGCGGAGGGTCAGCAAGTTCTCGTCGGCCAGCTTCTGAATCACCGCGTAATCGTCGGGATAGGCCTGGAAGCCGCCGCCCGCGTCGATCGCGCCGGTGACGCCGAGGCGGTTCAGGTCGCGCATGAAATGGCGGGTGGAATTGACCTGATACTCGAAGGGAAGCTTCGGCCCCTTGGCCAGGGTGGAATAGAGGATGCCGGCATTGGGCTTGGCCAGCAAAAGACCGGTCGGATTGCCGGCCTGATCGCGCAGGACCTGGCCACCCGGCGGCTCCGGCGTGTCCTTGGTATAGCCGACAGCCCGCACCGCCGCGCCGTTCAGAAGCGCCCGGTCATAGAGATGCAGGATGAAGACCGGCGTATCGGGCGCGACGGCGTTCAGTTCCTCGATGGTCGGCAGGCGCTTCTCGGCGAATTGATGCTCGGTGAAGCCGCCCACCACGCGCACCCATTGCGGTGCCGGGGTGATGGCGACCTGGGCCTTCAGCATGGCCATCGCGTCGGCCAGGCTTTTCACCCCATCCCACCGCAGCTCCATGTTGAAATTGAGCCCGCCGCGGATGATGTGCAGATGGTTGTCGATCAGGCCCGGCAGCACACGCTTGCCCTTGAGATCGATGATTTTGGTGGCCGGGCCCGCCAGCTTCATTACGTCGGCATCGTGCCCGACCGCCATGAACTTTCCGCCCGCGATGGCGACCGCGGTGGCCGTCGGGTTGGCGCGGTCCAGCGTGGTGACCAGGCCGTGATGCAGGATCAGGTCGGGGGCGGCGCTCATGACTGACTCTCTTTCGTCTGATTAGTGCGGCCGGGTAGGGAGCCGAACACATGCTCCTGGCATTTTTCGCAATGCCAGGCTTGGGCCAGGCCGCTGCCGGCCAGCATCTGTTTGGCCAGCGGGATGATCTGTTCCCCGGCCAGGATGCCGAGCAGCCCGATCAGCGCCACCAGGGGCGGCGCTGGCGAGCGGACATTGAGGAGGCTGTAGACGATCCCGACCAGCAGGCCGGCGCCCAGCGACAGAAGATAGACGCGCATGACAACCTCCCCTTGCCATCAGTGACCTTCGGACGCGCCGAACATGGACTTGGCGTAGATGATGCCGAGGCCATAGGCGCCGCCCAGCTTCTTAGCGATGCCGGTGGTGAGTTCATAGGTCTCGGTCCGGGCCCAGTCGCGCTGCAGTTCCAGCATATATTGCAGCGAGGTCATCGGCGCGGCACCGGCCTGCACCATGCGCTCGATGGCGCGCTCATGCGCTTCCGTCGAGACGTCGCCGCAGGCGTCGGCGATGACATAGACCTCGAAGCCCTGGTCGATCGCCGACAGGGTCGGGCCGACGATGCAGACCGAGGTCCACAGGCCGGCCAGCACCAGGCGTTTCTTGCCGATGCGGTTGACCTCGTCGATGACGGCCTTGTCTTCCCAGGTGTTCATCGAGGTGCGGTCGAACAGTTTCTGGCCGGGGAACGCCTCGGTGATCTCCGAGAACATCGGCCCGGAGAAGCTCTTCTCGGCGACCGTGGTCAGGATGGAGGATACGCCGAAGCCGGCGGCGGCCTGGCTGATCAAGGCGGCGTTGGTGCGCAGATTGACGGCATCGATCGACTTGGTGGCGAACGACATTTGCGACTGGAAATCGATCAGAATCAGCGTGTGGTCCTGGGGCGAGATCAGTTTGGATCCCGGGACCGGGCTAGCCTTGGTTGCCATGGTTTATCCCTCTTCGGCGGTAGTGGCGTGATGGCGCGATCCTGCCGCGGGCACAGGTTAACGTCTTGACGATTAGTCATTTTTTTTGACGTTTCATGCGTTAAGCTCTGCCGTATGACGGCTTCACGCTCTTATGGCGACGTGATCGCCCACAGTCTGGGCATCGGCGCTCCGCCCGCTTTGCGGACGCGGCGGCTTCTCTCCTCGCGCGTCGCCGTCAGCCGCCTGTCGGTGGGGCAGGCCCAGCTCGGCCTGTCGCCGCGTGTCCCGGCCGAGGACACCTTCATCCTGGCCCATTATCTGACCGACGTGCCGTATCATGAATTGCTGAGTCGCGGCCGCCCCAAGATCGCCCAGGGGTACGAAGCCGGGTCGATGCGCCTGGTCAATCTGACCGACGAATTCTCGGCCCGCATCACCCACACCCATCAGAGCATCGCCTATTATATTCCGCGCGACTCGCTGGACGAGGCGGTCGAGCAGGCCGGCCTGCGTCGCATTTCATCGCTCTCCTGCGAGCCGGGCCTCGTCGATCCGGTGGTGCGCCATCTCTCCGCTGCTTTGTTGCCGGCCTTGGCGAGGCCGGTCGAATCCAGCGCGCTGTTCGTCGACCATGTGGTGGGCGCGCTGGTCGATCATCTGATCCGCCGCTATGGCGGCGCGGAGGGGGAGCGGTGCGGCTTGTTCAAGGGCGGGCTGTCGCCCTATCAGCTGGGCCGCGCCAAGGAGGTGCTGGCCGCCGCCTATGAGCACGATATCTCGCTGGCCGAGGTGGCGGAGCAATGCGGCCTGTCACGCGGCCATTTCGCCAAGGCTTTCCGCCTCTCCACCGGCACCACGCCGCATCGCTGGCGCCAGAGATGCCGCATAGACCAGGCGAAGCTGATGTTGGAGGAGTATGACCGGCCGCTCGCCGAGATCGCGCTGGCCTGTGGCTTCGCCGATCAGAGTCATTTCACGCGGGTGTTCAGCCGGATGGTCGGGGAGACGCCGGCCGGCTGGCGCCGGCGGCAGGGGCGCTAGGGGAGCGTCGACCGCGTCAGATCGGCGATGAACCCCCCACGGCTCTGGCCTTTCTTTGCCGCCAGATCGTCCAGGCGCCGGAGCACTCGCTTGGGCAGCGTAACGTTCACGCGTTCAATCGTGTCGTCAAAAATGTCGTTGTCGAGTTCGACCAGCCCCACCGTCCAGCCACGATAATCGGGCAGATCTCGAACCAACGCGAGAGGTGAGGGAGCGGGGATGGCTTTGCCGGCGTCCAGGCTAGCGTCGACCCAGCCCGCAATTGCTTCCCGGACATTGTCCATTGCTTCATCGAGCGTATCGCCAGCCGAAAAACAGCCCGGCAAATCCGGGACGACGACTCCAAATGCAGTGTCCGCGGTTCCGTCTTCGATCAATACGGGATACCGGATCATAGTCCTGCCTGCTTTCTGATGGTGGCTACCAAGCCGGTTCCCAAGTCCCTTTTTGGGTGTGGTACCACTATGATCCCCGGTTTTTCCGGATGAACGAAGATGTGGTGCGATCCGCGGACTCGGTTGAGCGTCCATCCAGCCTTTTCAAGGTCGCGAATAAGATCGGCGCTCTTCATGTGTGTATATTACACACTTAAACCGCCGAGAGTCAAACTCGGGCGCCTGTGATGGCTTGGGTACTGTCTCGATTCAGGCGAACCAGATCCCGGCAATGCGCTGGGTGCGCGCGACGTGCGGACCGTTGAGATCGACCGGCGCCGTATCCTTATTGGCTACCGCAACCAGTCTGTCGCCCTGTCGCTCAATAGCGGCCAGAAAGGGCTCCGCTCCCTCCATATGCACCACCGCCATGTCGCCGGCGCGCGGCGGCAGCACGGTGTTGACCATCAGCAGGGCGCCGACCGGCACGCGGGGCTCGTACGTGGTGTCGGGCATATAGAAGGCGTAAGCGCCTGGCACATTAGCCAACTGCGGCGGAGCCTCGATGGTCATGCCCGGCGTTTCCTGTTCCGGCACGACCACCATTCCGCCGTGGCGGCGCGACTGACGCACCGGCAAGGTGGGGGCGGAGGGCGTCGGGGCGGGGGCCGGTTGGGGGATCTCGCCCAGCATGTCGCGCACGGTGTCGCGGTCCATCAGATCTTCCGGCGGCACTTTGAGTGCCTTGGCCAGGATCACCAGATGCTCGGCGCGCACGCGCCGGCTGCCATTTTCCAGCTTGCTGATCTCGGACCGGCTCAACCCTACCGTCTCGCCCAACTCGGCAAGCGACATCCGACGCCGGGTGCGCCATTCGCGAATGCGGTTGGGTTGGTCGTGCAGGGTCATTCTTGTCGAGTCATCGAAGCGCGGGCGGGCTCAGTAAACAGGGTGGAATTTGTGGCCGAAAGAATCCGCCGATATCCCTTCTTCGTCAAGGGCTTTGCCGGTTCTGCCGAACCCGCTTGCGAGCTTCCGCTTCTTTGTTTGTAGACGTTTGTTTCCAAATTGGATATAAAGTGGAAACTCACTGCTGGGGGAACCACTTGCGATGTTCGATCTTGAGAGAAATTCGGGTTTTTCGGCTCGTTTCGCGCTGCTTTTCCTGCTGATTGCGGTCTCGATGACCGTCCTTGGGGTGCCTGCCTGGGCCGACACCTCCAGCACCACCGTCTTCAGCTCGATCCAAAGCAAGACCAGCGACATCTTCACCAACGTCCGCAACATCCTGATGGTGGTGGGCGCGCTCGGTGTGCTCGGTCTCGCTGCCTCGGCCTTCTTCGGCCATTTCAAATGGAGTTGGGCGGTCAGCTTATTGGGTGGTCTGGCTCTGGTGGCGTTCGTCAGCCAAGTGATCACCTATTTCGGCCTGACCGCGCCGAGCAACTGATCATGAGAACGCTTGTGCTGCGCGTCGTCGCCGAGCCGCCCCAGGTTTTCTGGGCGCCGCTAATGCCCGCGGCGGGCAACGTCCTGATCAACATCACCGCGATGCTGTTCGGAATAATGTTGTTCAATGTCAAGCCCGCCAGCACCTTCTCGATCATCGCGGACAATGTTCCCGAGAGCGATTGCGAGCAGATCATCAAGACGTTCGGCGCCGGCGGAGGTCTCAATGGCGGGCCGATCTATGGATACGCCGTCACGGCCACCAATACGGGCGGGGGCACCGTTTCCACGGTCATTCCCGATACGGACGCCAATGCCCGCAGCAATTGCGCGGCGCCGGGCTCCGATACGGTTGCGATCCAGTTCGTCATCAACGGGTGACCGCTATGAGGACCACTTACCTTCTGCCGTTTCTTGTGCTGCTGTCCGGATGTTTGTCGCCTGGCGCTGACTGTGCGGGCACGGGGGGGCGATGCACCGTAACGCAGCATGACGCCAATGAGCCGGTCCGGCGGGGCGAGTTCGACGCCCTGCTGAAGGCCTATATCGACGAACATCCCGAGATCGTGACCGAGATGACCCAGAAGCTTCGCGTCAAACAGGTCGCGGAACGTCAGGCTAAGAGTAAGCAAGCCTTGGCTGAGAACCGAAGCGCGGTTTTTGAGGATTCGAGCGACCCCGTACTCGGTAATCCCATGGGTGATGTGGCGCTCGTCGAATTTTTCGACGATGAATGTCCGTTTTGCAAAAAGCTGTCGCCGACTCTGGATGAGCTGGTTTCCAAGGATCCCGGAGTCAGAGTGATCCTGAAGGAGTATCCGATCCTGGGCCCCGGATCCGAGATCGCCGCCCGATATGCGCTGGCCGCCATTCGCCAAGGAAAATACGCCGAGTTCCATAATGCGCTGATGGCCGACAAGACGCCTGAACATCAACTGGCCGAACCGCATATTCTCGAAATCGCCGCCAGTGTCGGGTTGGATGTCGTCCGGTTGAAAAAGGACGCTGGCGCGGCAGAAATCTCCGGCCGCATCGAGAACAACCGGACATTGGCCCGGAAGCTCACCATCTCAGGCACCCCCGGAGTGGTCATCGGTGGCCGCATCGAAAGCGGCGCGCTATCGCTGGAGGCGCTTCAACAAGCTGTCTCCGATGAACGGCGCGCCAGGCAGCCGGCAGGTTGACATGCTGGTGCCGTTAACCGCCACCTGCCTCATGGCCGCCGCGCAGGCTTATGCGGTGCCGGCGGAAAGCCTCTATTCAGTCCTGCGCATCGAAGGCGGATGGGTTGGGTTGGCCCAGCCCAATCTGCGCAAGGACGGCTCCACCCGTTCGGAGGATCTTGGTCCTTTTCAGATCAACACCGCTTGGTTGCCGACCTTCGCCACCTATTGGAAACAGCCGAACCAGCTCTCGATTTATGTTTTGCTGCGCGATGACGGATGCGCTGGTGCTTATGCCGCATCCGCGATCCTTCGCTATCACTGGCAGCGGAGCGGTTCTCTCGATCGGGCGGTCGCGCTCTATCACAGCGGGCCGAAGGGGGATCCCTCGGCGATGGCGCGGTATCTGGCGCGCTATCGCCGGGTTCTCGCCGACACTTTCGGGTCCAGGCGATAACGATCCGCAAGGGGGACGCAATGGCACTCCTGTCGATTAGAGTGAAGTTCGCTTCGGCACTCGTGCTGGTTTCGTGCGTTTTTGCCGGTGCGGTTGCCTTGGCTTGGAGCGACGTGAGCGCGATCGAGGGGCGCGTGAGTGGCCTCTATTCCGGGCCGATGCAGACGGTCGATCTTGGTCGTGCGGTGCAACGGGACTTCATGGATCTGCGCCGTCATTATCTCTCCGCCGCGTTGGTTCCCTCGACCAAATGGGCGCAACGCTATGCATCGCTGCATGATCAAGTGACGCAGGATATCGGCAGTTTGTCGCAGCGGCTTAACGGTTCCGATCTTCAGGATCGCTTGCAGCATGCCAACCACGCATTGGCCGATTGGGATGTTGCGTTGGCGCGGGGAGATTTTACGACCTATCGCGTACAGATCGACAGGTTGGCGGATGGGTTTCAGAACGACATCGATCAGGTTATCGAAGGTGCCGAACGGGACGCGCGGTCCCGCGTCGACGAGGTGGGCGCCCGCATCCAGGCCAGCCGCCTGACGATCCTGTTGGGCGGTATAGGGGCGACACTTCTCGGTATGGCGGTCATGCTTGCGCTCGCGGGCACGATCGTACGTCCTCTTGAACAGGCGGCACATATCGCGGGCTCGATCGCCGCTGGGCATTTTCAGGACGAGATTCCTAGGCAACGCTCGGATGAACCAGGCCAATTGCTGAAGGCGCTTTTCCTGATGCGCCGGGAGATCCAGGCCCAGCAACAGGAACTCGCCCGCCGTAACTTCGAACTGGAGCGCATTGCCTCCACCGACAAACTAACAGGGCTCAATAACCGCCGAAAGCTCGAAGAATTCGCGACTGAGCATCTCGCCGGCATCAGGCGTTATGGCGGATGGCTGTCGGCCATTCTGCTTGATATCGACTATTTTAAAGCGGTTAACGACATCTACGGGCATCTCGTCGGAGACGAGGTGATCATGCATATCGCCGCGATCATCGGCATATCGATTCGTGAAGCCGATGTGGCGGGGCGGTGGGGCGGCGAGGAATTCCTGGTTCTGTTACCCAATACCACGTTGGTGCTGGCCGAAAAGATCCGCCGCGCCGTAGCCGAGCATGATTTCCCGATCGTTGGGACCAAGACAATTTCTCTGGGCGTCAGTCAGTTGCTCGATGACGAAACTCTGACTGGTTTGGTCGCTCGCGCCGATCAGGCGCTCTATCGGGCCAAGCAGACGGGCCGCGATCGAGTCGAGGCGGATCGCGCCGATAGGATGAAACACCCGATTGCGCCACCCGAGCATCAGGCGGTAATTTGACGGCCATGCAAAGCTTGTCTTCCTTGCGTTGGCGCTGGATCTTGGTCGCGGCAGTCTTCGCGGGCGGGGCGGTGTGGCTCAGTCTCACCGTCAATCCGCCGAGTCCTCCCGCCAGCGCCGGCGTTGATTGGCATGAAATGGCGCCGCACCCGCTACCGGCCTTCACTTTCACAGATAAGGACGGCAAGACCGTCAGCCT
>Ga0302314_10007671_pt1 | contig 19376 bp, 20 predicted proteins | sample III_Palsa_N2_3_FD_200533 | JGI IMG/M metagenome (GOLD analysis project Ga0302314, IMG submission 200533) | Peat permafrost microbial communities from Stordalen Mire near Abisko, Sweden - III_Palsa_N2_3 | ecosystem: Environmental > Terrestrial > Soil > Palsa > Peat permafrost | place: Sweden...
GCGCCCCATGGCGCGGCTGCCGCAGTGGGCCGTGCCCCATGGCGTGGCCCATAGTAGATTATTTAGTTATACGATTTTACTCAAGCTTGGCCGTGCCGCCTTGGCACCGCCAGACGGCTGGAGGTCTCATGTCCGACGCCGCTAACGGAGCCGCGCCGCGCCCTCCCGAGGGCGACTGGCTCGGGACGCCTTACCTGAGGTTCGAGCGCCGGGCACCGTTCGCTCACCTGACCGTCGACCGTCCGGAGGCGAGGAACGCGCTGACGCAGGCGATGTACTTCGGCATCAGGTACGCGGTCCGCCTGGTGGACGCGGACCCGGAGTTGGCGGGGCTGCTGATCACGGGCGTCGGCGACGTGTTCATTCCCGGCGGGGACCTGGGCAAGAAGGTCGCCGACAAGTGGGCCGACTTCAACGCGGCGCCTGGTGCGTTCGACGTGCTGCCGTTCGACAGCCTGCGGCAGAGCGTCAAGCCGGTCGTATCCGCCGTCAACGGGATCTGCCAGGGCGGCGGCCTGCTGATCGCGATGTGCTCGGACCTCGCGGTGGTGAGCGAGCGCGCCACCTTTCGTGTCCCCGAGCTGCTCCGCGGCATCTCCGACACCTACTACGCGCAGCTGCTCGTGCGCCTCATCGGGCCGGTGCGCACGCGCGACCTGATGTTCACCGGCCGGCGCCTCACGGCCGCAGAAGCGCTCGACTGGGGCCTGGTGAGCCGGGTCGTACCGCACGATGAGCTGAGCAAGGCGGCCACCGACGCGCTGATCGAGATCTGCCAGACCGCGCCCGAGGCCCGCCGCGACATCAAGCGGGTACTCGACCAGTACGTCGGGCTGCACGACCGGATCGCGATGTTCGACAGCCTGCGGCGTCCCGAGTCCAAGGAGGGCTTCGCGGCCTTCATCGAGAAGCGGTCACCTGACTGGGTTCCCGAGCCGCTGCGCCGCGATGCCCGGGCCTGACCGCTCAGGCCGCCGCACCGGGCGCAGGCGCCCGCCTTGCCGCCATCGGGACGGCATGGCATGCTCGTAGTAGGTAAATTAGATTACTGATATCCGTGAATTCGCTAGTGGATCGCGAGGCATCATGGCCACAGCCGTCATCGTCGACATCGTCCGCACCCCCTCGGGCAAGGGCAAGCCGGGCGGCGCCCTCTCCGGGGTGCACCCGGCCGCCCTGCTCGCGCAGACGCTGACCGCCCTGGTCGAGCGCAACGGCCTGGACACCGCGCTCGTCGACGACGTCATCGCCGGCTGCGTCGGGCAGGTCGGCGACCAGTCGCTGAACATCGCGCGCACCGCGCTGCTCGCGGCCGGCTTCCCCGAGAGCGTGCCGGGGACGACCGTGGACCGGCAGTGCGGGTCAAGCCAGCAGGCGGCGCACTTCGCGGCGCAGGGCGTGATCGCCGGCGCCTACGACATCGTCATCGCCTGCGGAGTGGAGTCGATGAGCCGGGTCCCGATCGGTTCATCGCGGGTAGGCCGTGACCCGGTGGCCCCGCTTGCCGACCGCTATCCCGACGGCCTGGCCAATCAGGGGATCGGCGCCGAGCTGATCGCGGCGCGGTGGAAGCTGGACCGCGAAGCGCTCGACGCCTATTCCGCCCAGTCCCACGCGCGGGCCGCGACGGCCGCCGCCACCGGCGGATTCGACAACGAGATCATCGGTGTCCGGCTTCCCGACGGTAGCTCGCATACCGCCGACGAGACCGTGCGGCCTGGGACCACCGTCGAGGGGCTTGCCGGCCTGAAGCCCGCCTACGCCAACCCCGCGTACGCCGAGCGCTTCCCCGAGATCACCTGGCAGATCACCGCGGGGAACTCCTCGCCGCTCACCGACGGCGCCTCCGCGGCGCTGATCATGAGCGAGGAGAAGGCGGCCGAGCTTGGCCTGCGGCCCCGTGCCAGGTTCCACGCCTTCGCGGTATCAGGCAGCGACCCGCTGCTGATGCTGACCGGGGTCATCCCGGCGACGGAAAAGATCTTGCAGCGCAGTGGGCTGCCGATCGGCGCCATCGACGCTTACGAGGTCAACGAGGCGTTCGCGCCGGTACCGCTCGCCTGGGCGCAGGAGTTCGGTGCCGATCCCGACAAGCTCAATCCCCGTGGCGGCGCGATCGCCCTTGGCCACCCGCTCGGCGGTTCAGGTACGAAGCTGATGGCCACGCTGCTGAATTACCTGGAAGCCACCGGCGGCCGCTACGGACTGCAGACCATGTGCGAGGGCGGCGGCATGGCCAACGCCACGATCATCGAACGTCTCTGATCGTCATGACGGCCGTACGCGGGCTCGAGCCTGGGAAAACGGAATACGGTCCGGGAGGACGCATGCGGGCAGCGCGCTGTGAGGAGTACGGCGGTCCGGGTAACGTCGTCATCCGCGAGATCCCGAACCCGGTGGTCACTCCGGGCCACGTGGTCGTGGACGTGGCGGCGGCCGCGGTGAACTATCCCGACCTGCTCTTCATCGCCAACAAGTACCAGGTGTCGGCCCCGCTTCCCTTTACCCCTGGCAGCGAGTTCGCGGGCCGGGTGGCGGCCGTGGGCGAGGGGGTGACGGGACTCCTCGCCGGAGACCTCGTCTACGGTTCTGTCTTCAACGGCGCCATGGCCGAGCAGGTGCTTGTTCCCGCCCGTTCGGTCGCGCTTGTCCCCGCGGGCCTGTCGATGGTCGAGGCGGCCGCGTTCCGCGTGACCTACCTGACCGCCTATCACTCGCTGATCACCGCGGGGGAACTGCGATCCGGGCAGTGGGTGGTGGTCCTTGGTGCCGCGGGAGGCGTCGGCACGGCGACCGTCGACGTCGCGGTCCGGCTTGGCGCCCGCGTGGTCGCGGCCGCCTCCTCGCCCGAGCGGCTCGCGGTCTGCGAGCAACTGGGTGCCGAGGCGGGCATTGATTACGTCAAGGAAGATCTCAAGCAGCGGATCAGGGAGATCACCGGTGACGGGGCCGACCTTGTCGTCGATCCGGTCGGCGGTCGCTGGGCCGAGCCGGCGCTGCGGGCGATCCGGTGGGGCGGACGGTTCGTGACGGTCGGGTACGCCGACGGTGACATTCCCCGGATCCCGCTCAACGTCATCCTGCTCAAGAACATCACCGTTCGCGGGCTTGAGCTGCGGACCTGGACCGAGCGGCTGGCGGACGAGACGGCGCATGCCCAGGACGCGCTGACGGACCTGGTCGCCGGCGGCATGCGGCCCGTCATCTCCGAAGTGCACGAGCTCGAGGACATCGGCACCGCGCTAGGGCGCGTAGCCGATCGAGCCGCGACGGGCAAGGTCGTCATTCGCGTGGCGCCTGACGGCGATCCGGCGTAATCGGGCCGGCCGAGATGGCCTCGGCGGCCGGCCCTTTCCAGCAGGAGGAGACGAATGACAGAGTCAGTAATTGTCGAGCGGCGCGGTTTTACCCAGGTCATCACCATCAACCGGCCCGAGGTCAAGAACGCGCTCGACGGCGCGGCCGCCCGCGCCCTCGCGGCGGCGGCCGATGAGCTTGACGCCGATGACGAGCTGCGCGTCGGCGTGCTGACCGGGGCCGGCGGCGCGTTCTGCACCGGGATGGACCTCAAGGCCTACCTGCGCGGCGACAAACCCAACATAGAGGGCCGGGGCTTCGGCGGCATCACCACGACTCCGCCGCGCAAGCCGCTGATCGCCGCGGTGGAAGGCTGGGCGCTTGCCGGTGGCTTCGAGCTGATGCTCGCGTGCGACCTGGTGGTGGCGGGAGAGGGCAGCAAGTTCGGCGTGCCCGAGGTCACGCGCGCCCTGGTGGCCGGCGGCGGCGCGGCGCTGCTGCTGCCAAGGCGCATCCCCTTCGCCGCCGCGATGGAGCTGCTGCTGACGGGGGAGCGCATCTCGGCCGAGCGGGCGGCGGAGCTTGGGCTTGTCAACCGGCTGGTGCCCGACGGCGGCGCGCTCGAAGGCGCGCTGCGGCTTGCCGAGGTGATCGCCGCCAACGGCCCGCTGGCCGTGACCGTCACCAAGCAGATTGCCCGTGCGCAGGCCGACTGGACGGTCACGGAAGGCTGGCAGCGGCAGGCGGAACTGTACAAGCAGGTCTTCGAGTCCGCCGATGCCCGGGAGGGCGCCGCCGCGTTCGCGGAAAAGCGGGCGCCGGTGTGGCGCGGTCTATGACGATAATCAGTGAACTGATATAATTAATGCTGTCCACGCGTGGACACGGGTCGTGCTGGCGGGCGGACCCGGTCAACGGACCAGGGAGTACACCGAATGGCTGTGAAGTTTCGTGTCGGGCAGCAGTTGGTCAGTGCCGTCGACAGTACCGCTGTGATCATCATCCGGGCGCCGGACGGTGAGTGCACGCTGACGTGCGGCGGCGCGGAAATGGCTGCCGCTGGAGAGCCGGTCTCCGCCGCGGAACCCGATCGGTCGCTCATGGGTGGCACCCAGATCGGCAAGCGATACACCGACCAAGCGGACACCTTGCAGGTACTGTGCACCAAGGCAGGCGACGGCACGCTCGCGCTCGACGGTAAGCCGCTGGTGATCCAGGCGGCCAAGCCCCTCCCGGCGTCGGACTAGCGAGGATCCGTCGGTGCGCTTGACGTTGCTGCTCGACATGGCCGCCGAGGCGTTCGGCCACCGTGTTCTGTCAGGTCCCAGGTCCGGCGGGATCACCGCTGCCCAGCTGGCCGGGCGGTCGCATTCCGGTGCCGGACTTGTGCGCGAGCACGGTGCGGAGGTCGTCGTCTACCTGGCGGTGAACGGTCCGGCCTTCCCCGTCGCGCTGTTCGCCGCCGCGCGAGCAGGGGTGCCACTGGTCCCGCTCAACTTCCGGCTTGGGCAGCGGCAGCTTGACGCCCTGCTTGCCAGGCACCCCAAGGCGCTGGGGATCGCGGACCCCGACGCGCTCGCGCACTTCGAGCGAGCCGGAATCGACGCGATGACCACCGACGAGTGGCTGGCGCAGACATGCGTCGATCGCGGCGAGTTCAGCGAGGCTGGGGCCGGCGAGGAGGGGGCCGGCGAGGGCCCGGCCGCTGTCGTCATCTACACAAGCGGCACCACGTCGGAGCCCAAGGGCGTGCTGCTACGTCACGAGAACCTGGTCTCCTACGTGCTTGGGTCGGTGGAGTTCGCTTCCGCCGGTGAGGCGGAAGCGGCGCTCGTCAGCGTCCCGCCGTATCACATCGCCGCCGTCGCGAATGTGATCACCAACCTCTACGCTGGGCGCCGCACCCTCGTGCTTGAGGCTTTCGCTCCCGGTCAGTGGCTTCGCACGGTGCGGGAGGAGGAGGTCACCGGCGCGATGGTGGTGCCGACGATGCTGGCCAGGATCATCGACTGCGCGGAGGACAAGTCCGTGCCGTCGCTGCGGTCGCTCTCCTACGGCGGCGCCCCGATGCCGGCCGTGCTCATCGAGCGGGCGCTGCGGGAGTGGGCGCGGGTCGATTTCGTGAACGCGTACGGGCTCACCGAGACCAGTTCGACCGTCGCGCTGCTCGGTCCGACCGATCACCGCGCCGCGCTGGAATCGCCCGAGCTCGCTGTGCGGGCCCGGTTGTCCTCGGTCGGCAGGCCGCTGCCGGGGATCGAGCTTGAGATCCGCGGTCCCGGTGGTGAAATCCTCGGCGCCGGCCAGCCGGGCCGGATCTGCGTGCGCGGCGGGCAGGTGTCGGCCGAGTACGCGGGCCTCGGCCGCGCGCTCGATGACCGGGGCTTCTTCGACACCAAGGATGACGGTTACCTCGACGAGGAGGGGTACCTGTTCATCAGCGGGCGCACCGATGACACGATCATCCGGGGCGCCGAGAACATCGCTCCCGCCGAGATCGAGGACGTCCTGCTTAGACACCCGGCGGTGCTCGACGCGGCGGTGTTCGGCGTGCCCGACACCGAGTGGGGGCAGCGGATCGAGGCGGCCGTCGTCGTCCGGCCCGGGCTCGGCGTTGACCCCGCCGAGCTGCGCGATTTCACCAGGCGCGCGCTGCGGTCGACCAAGACACCTGACCGTTTCTGGTTCCTCGACGCCCTGCCGCGCACCGAGACGGGCAAGCTGCTGCGCCGCGAGTTGCCCGACGCCATCCACTCCTGCGACGCCATCCACTCCCGCGACGGGATCCGATAGCGCTGAAGCTTACTCCAGGAGCGAGACGAGCCGCTCGTGGTGCTCCGCGGCCGAGCCGTAAAGCATCTCGTTCACCTTCGCCCGCCTCAGGTACAGGTGCAGGTCGTGTTCCCAGGTGAAGCCGATGCCGCCGTGGGTCTGCAGAGCCTCACCGGCCAGGGCGGCGACGCCCTCTCCGGTGAACGCCTTGGCGGCGCTCGACGCCGCGGCCGCGTCGGCGACCCCGGCGTCCAGGGCCATCGCCGCGTAGTAGACCGCGGCCCGGGCGCCCTTGAGCGTGGTCAGCATGTCGGCCGCCTTGTGCTTGACCGACTGGAAGCTGCCGAGGGGGCGGCCGAACTGCTCGCGCACCTTGACGTAGCTGACGGTCATATCGAGCAGCCGCTCACCCACGCCAAGCGAGTCGGCCGCGGTGAGCACCGCGGCCGCGTCTGTCAGCCATCCGATCTCCGCCTCGTCCGCGGTGATCACGTCGGCGGCCTGGACGGGCACCTCCCCGAGTACGACGTCATACCAGCGCCGGGTCTCATCCAGCGTCCGCCGCCGCTCGATCGCCGCCCGTGACCGGTCAAGAAGCACCAGGCACCTGCCCTGGGCGCCCGCCGCCGTCACAAGCAGCCAGTCCGCGGACGCGGCGGCCTGTACCGCCGTCGCGCGACCGTGCAGCAGGATCGTGTCACCGCCGGGTGAATAGACAACCTTTCCGTGGTGTGCCCAGCTTGCCTTGAGATCCCCGCCGGCGATGGCGGGTACCAGACCCGGCCGGCCCTGCCTGGCGAGGGCGAGCGCGATCAGCGCGCTGTCGATGAACGCACCGGGAGCGGCGGCGCGGCCGATCTCCTCGGCTGCCAGGCACAACTCGACAAGCCCCTGGCCCGCGCCGTCATGCTCCTCGGGAACGGCGAGGCCGATCCAGCCAAGCTCCGCGCCGCGCTGCCACAGCTTGTCGTCGGTGTCCTTGCCGGCGCTCGCCAGCGCACGCACAAGCTGCGGCGGGCAGTTCACGGCGAGCATGCCGCGGGACACCTCGCGAAGGGCGGCCTGCTCCTCGGTAAGCTCAAAGTCCACGTGGGCTCACACCCCTTCATGAGACGCGATCTCGGTCGCGAGGAGCTCGTCCAGGCTACCGGCCGGGGGAGCGGGCAGTTCGACCGCGTTCTTTCTGGTCGGGAGCAGGACAACGGCGGCGCCCGGGGTGGTCTGCTCGCCGCGCTGGTTCAAGCAGCCGATCTCGAGGTGGACCTCGTTGCGGCCGTCGGCCTGGACCTTGTCGATGACCTTGCCGCGGATCCAGGTGGTGTCGCCGATGTAGTTGAACTTGCGGTGCTGGCAGCGGAGCTTGAACAGCCAGCCGTCGTCGCCCATCCAGTCGGTCAGGGCGTGCGTGAGCCAGGTCTCGCGCATCGCGCCGTAGTCGTAGTTCATCGGGATGCCGAGTTCCTGCGCGCGGGCGGGGTCCCAGTGCAGCCGCTGGACGGTGTCGGGGATGTTGCGAGCGTTCGGCGGGTACAGGCCTGGTGCCTTCCTGCGAACCTTGCGCGCGACGCCGAACGCGCCTGGCGGGGTCAGCTGCATGCCCCAGCCGATGTGCCAGACGACCAGGTCGGTGACGACGAGCGGGCCCTTGACCCGCGGCTGGATCTCCTCGCCGACCTCGACGTCCTCGAAGTAGCGTGGCTGCGGACCGCGGCGGGTCTCCGCGTCGTAGGCGGCATCGATCTCGGCGATCTGGTCGTCGGTGTACGGGTCGAAGCTGATCGGCTGCTTCTCGCTCGACCGGTTCCTTGAGGTGTGCCGCTCCGCGTTGATCCAGGTGCCGCGCTGGATGGTGACGATCTGGCCCTCGCCGTTGGCGTACAGGAAGTCGTGCGTCACGTGCGCGGTGCGGCCGCCGAACCGGCTCGGCTTGTCCTCGACGCCGACCTGCGCGCGGACGACCTGGCAGCGGTCGCCGGCGCGCAACGGCCGGTAGTACTCGAACTCCATCGCCGCCTGGTAGGAGCCAAGGCCCGCGAACGGGTCGCCCTTGAGTTCCTGCTGCTGCTCAGGCGTCAGCGGCGGCGCCGCGTTCTCGCCCATGCAGTAGGTGAAATTCGGCGGCGCGATAAGTCCGCCCCATTGGGTGTTCTTGCCGTACCCGGGGTCGCAGTACAGCGGGTTGTCATCGCCGTACCCATAGGCGAAGTGCCTGGTGGCGTCGGCGGTCACCTCGGTAATGTGCGCGGGGCTGATCCGCAGCGGTATGCCGATGCGGCGGCGCGAGCGCTCGAACGACTCGTCGGTGAGGACGCCGTACCCGGCCCGGTCAGCGGTCATGAGACTCTCCTGTCGTGGTCGTGCCGGGAACGCCGTCAGATCGGAGTGGATCGAAGCCGTCGAAGTAGTGCTCGCGCACGAGGGCGCGGCTGACCTTGAGTGAGGGTGTCCGTGGCAGCTGGTCGACGATCTTGATGGCGACCGGCCGCTGGTATCTGGTCAGCCTGTTCGCGAGGTACTGCATGAGCTCCTCTTCCGTGACGGGGCTGACGAGCGTGACCGCTGCCGCGGGCACCTGGCCAAGCCTCGGGTCCGGCAGCGCGACGGCCGAGGCCTCGTCGACGGCCGGGTGATCGAGAAGCGCGTCCTCGATCACGCCGGGCGGGATCTTGAAACCACCCCGGTTGATCGCCTCGTCCGCCCGGCCGCGGATGAACAGGAACCTGTCGTCATCGATCGCGGCCAGGTCGGTGGTCCGCACCCAGGCACCGTCCTGCCCGGGCAGCTGGCTGCCGCGCGCCTCGAGCAGGCCGGTACCTCCGGTGGGGAGGACGTCGCCGGTTTCCGCGTCGACGACGCGCAGCTCGATGCCGCGATGGGCGCGCCCGACGCTGCCGCGCTTGTGCTGTCCCCACTGCTTCTTGTCCTTCAGTGTCCATCCGGCGATCGCGCCGGCGAACTCGGTGGCGCCATAGGTGCCGAGCACCGGGATCCCGTACCGGTCCTCGAACGCTTCCGCCAGTTCAGGCGGCAGCGGCGCGGTGCCAGAACCGACGGCGCGGACGCTTTCGAACGTCTCGGCGGTGACCTCTGCCTGCAGCACCATTCGCAGCGCGGTGGGCGCAAGCCGGACGTAGCCGGGGCGGTGCCTGCGGACGAGTTCCGCCCAGGCGCCGACGTCGAACTTTTCAAGCAGGGCGACGCTGCGACCCTCAAGCACGTGCGCGACCGCGAAATACAGGCCGCTGATGTGGGCGAGGGACGCCCACAGGATGTCGGTCCTCGGGCGCAGGCAGGGCTCGTGCGTCTCGTCGAGCACAAGCCCGGCCGCGCGGAACGCCGCGGTCATCCGGTCGTAGGTGAGCTCGACGCGCTTGGGCCGCCCGGTGGTGCCGCTTGTCATCATCAGCACCGCGACATCACCGGGATCAAGCAGTGCCGGACTCGGTGACCACGGGACGAGCTGCGCGGCCAGGGCACGGTCGGATCCGGTCCGCAGCGCGATCGCGCCGACCGTCTCCGACGAGAGCAGAACCGCGTCGCGTGCCCAGTCCTCGTCCTCGGCCACGATCACGTCAGGCGCCAGGTCGACGATGTCCTTGGCCAGGCCGATGTCACCAAGGTGCGGGCTCAGCGTCACCACCTCGCGCCCGGTACCGATGGTGGCGATCAGCGCCACGAGCGGACCTGGCCGGTTGCGCAGCACGATACCGACCCGCCGGACCTTGGGATGCGCGGCGAGCAGCGACTCGAGATCGGTGACCGCATCCGAGTAGAACGACCAGTTAAAAGCAGAACCATCGAAAAACAATGCGACCACGCTCGAATCCAGCGCCGTCATCTGGCGGATCCGGCGCGACAGCAACGAGTCGGACACCCGAGAGCTGTTGTCGGTCATTCCGTCCCGTCCTCCAGGAAGCTGGGCTGTGTTGTTCTCTCATGCTCCGGCTACGGGCTGTCATGAGAGAATAGGGTACAATCAGATTACTAAACAAACATAAATAAAGTCTACTGAACCGGGTGCCCGGTACGGGGAGGCAGCGGCGGGCCGAGGTGGGAACCTGAGGATGACCGAGTGAAGGGGTTACGTCACGCAGGCCGCTGGCCCGCGCGATCATTGACTTACCGGCAATCGAAATCGCCAGAGGAGAGTGCAATGAGTCACCAGGTTGCGGTACGCGGCGGGCAGACCGGCCACGGGCTCGGCCAGTTGCTGCTGCGGGGCGTTCTTGGCGGGACCATGATCGCGCACGGGATTCGCCATGCCCGGTCGCTCGATGGCACGGCGGGCTGGTTCGAGTCCATCGGATTCCGCGAGCCCCGGCTGCAGGCCAAGCTGAGCGCCGCGGTCGAGGTGGGCGCGGGTGCCGCCCTGGTCGGCGGCGTCGCCACGCCGCTTGCCGCGTCCGCGGTCGTCGGCACGATGGGGGTCGCCTACCACACGGTGCACCGGCCTAACGGGTACTTCATCACGGCGGAGGGCTGGGAGTACGTCGGGTTCATCGGCGCGGCCGCCGTCACGCTGGCCGCACTGGGCCCGGGGCGGTTCAGCGTTGACCGCCTCCTCGGCCTGGAGGATGCCGCGTCGCCCTGGCAGCGGGCGGCGCTCGCGGCCGGCCTGGGCATCGGCGGCGCGGCGGCGCAGCTCGCGGTCTTCTGGCGACGACCGCCGCAGAAACAGCCCGCGGAGCCGACGGCGGATTCCGCGGCGGAGCCGGCACCGGGTTCGGGTGCCGAAGAAGCATGACAAGTACAATGATCTAACTAGATTGACCTACTAGATCTGGCTGGCGTTTCCGTGCTGGCCCTTGCCGCCGAGGAGAGTCGTCGCATGGCGCAGCAGGAACCGCCGGTGTCCCCGGGCTACGAGACTGTTCTTTTCGAGGTCAAGGACAACGTGGCCAGCGTGACGCTGAACCGTCCGCAGGCCATGAACGCGTTCAACCGGGCCATGATGGACGACTTCCGCCACCTCTGGAACCACGTCAGGGTCAACGACGACATTCACGTCGTCGTGCTGCGAGCGGCGGGAGAGCGTGCCTTCTCCACCGGCCTCGACGTAAAGGAAGGCCTTGACGTCCCGGACAACCCGTGGAGCGCGCAGGATCCGGGTGAGACGCTCAGCCCGAAGCAGAACAAGGTATGGAAGCCGGTCATCGCCGCGGTGCACGGCATGGTCGCGGGCGGCGCGTTCTACTGGCTCAACGACTGCGACATCATCATCAGCGCGGACGACGCCACCTTCTTCGACCCGCATGTGAGCTACGGGCTGACATCGGCGCTCGAGCCCATTGGCCTCGCCCGGCGTATTCCGCTCGGCGAGGCGCTGCGCTGGGCGCTGGTCGGCCTCGACGAGCGTATGTCCGCGAATCGGGCACGCGAGATCGGGCTTGTCTCCGAGCTCGTTCCCTATGCGCGATTGTGGGAACGGGCCGAGGAACTGGCCGCGATCATCGCGGCGAAGCCCCCCGCCGCGGTTCAGGGCACGGTCCGGGCCATCTGGGAAACCCATGGCCTTGATCGCGAGACGGCGCAGGGCATCGGGTGGCACTACACCAGGATCGGCAACGCGATCGCCAAGGCCCAGGTATCGCGCGAGACGTTCGTCAAACCGGAATGGACGCTGCGCTAAGAGCCCCGCCGCACCGGGCTCAAGCCGGCCGTCCCAAGTCGCCCCGGTCCGTTCGGAATGAATTAAAGGATTTTTCCCGAACGGACCGTGCCCGACTCTCCCACCCCCATGGGAGCGGTGGGTGTGATCGGCCGGATGCGTTAGGTTGCCGCTCGCGACGACGGGAACCGTACCATGGCTCGCTGTCCCATCTAGAACTGCATCAGTATGATGATACAACTGAAAGTACCGAACCGTCAGAAAGGCGAGTGATGTCGGCGCTCCTCGATGAGGATGAACTCGCACTGCGCGATGCGGTGCGGTCCTTTCTTGACAAGAAGGTGGCGCCGCTCGTGGCGGCGCACGAGCGTGCGCGTACGTTCCCGTGGGAGCTGTTGCCGCAGCTCTATGACTTCGGCTACGTCCGTGGCGGCGTGCCGGAGGCGGCCGGGGGAGATGGCCTGCCGATGATGATGCAGGCGATCCTCATGGAGGAGGCGGGACGCTGCTGGGGTTCGCTGCGGACCACACTCAACGTGCAGGGCATGGTCGCCCGGGTACTTGGCGCGGCCGCCGACGCCAGCCAGGCGGAGCGCTTCCTCCGGCCGCTGCTTGAGGGGCGCAGGTTCGGCTGGTTCGGGCTCACCGAGCCCGACGCGGGCTCGGACGCGGGCGCGCTGCGGACCACGGCCAGGCGCACCAAAGACGGCCTGGTGGTCAACGGGAGCAAGCTCTACATCACCAACGCCCTCGGCTGCGATTTCGGCATCCTGTTCGTCCGCGTGGTCGACTCCGGCGGCACCGATCACGGGGTGACCGGGCTGCTTGTCGACGCCGCGGAGTCGGAGTTCGGCGTGCACGACATCCCGCATATGCCGCTGCGGTCGACGACGAGCTGCGAGCTGACGTTCGACGACACCCTCGTTCCTGCGGAGAACGTGCTCGGCAAGCTCGGCGGCGGCCTGTCGCTCGGGATGGCGGCGGTCAACGCCGGCCGCCTGAACATGGCGATGGGCGCCGTGGGGCTGTCGCAGGCGTGTCTGGAAGAGTCGATCAGGTTCTGCAGGCAGCGGGAGCAGTTCGGCAAGCCCATCGCGGCATTCCAGCTGGTACAGCAGATGGTCGTGGAGATCGCGACCCTGACGGAGACGTCTCGGCTGCTCGGCTACCACGCCGCAAGGACCATCGACGCGGGTGAACCTGGGCGCTACGAGTGCTCGATGGCGAAGTACTACTGCGGCGAGTCCGCCGGACGCGCGGCCACCCTGGCGCTGCAACTGCACGGGGGAGCCGGCCTCATGGAGGAATCACCCGTCGAGCGGTACTTCAGGGACGCCCGCGAGGCCACGATCCCGGAGGGGACGAGCCAGATCCAGATCCTGCACCTCGGCAAGGCGCTGCTCGGCCACTCGGCGCTCAGGTGAGCGGGGGCGAAGACGTTCTGGTTCGCCGCGATAACGGGATCCTGATCGTCACCATCAACCGGCCGGACCAGCGCAACGCCGTGAACGGCGCGGTGTCCGCCGGGATCGCCGGCGCGCTCGACCTGCTTGACGGTTCGTCCGACCTCCGGGTCGGCGTGCTGCACGGTAACGGCTCCGCCTTCTGCGCCGGCCTGGACCTCAAGGCCTTCGCGGCCGGCGAGCAGATCAGGGACCCGGCTCGCGGCTTCGGCGGCATCGTGGAGCGGCCGCCGGCCAAGCCGCTGATCGCCGCCGTCGAGGGGTGGGCGCTCGGCGGCGGGTTCGAGATCGTCCTCGCCTGCGACCTTGTGACGGCGGGCAAGAGCGCCCGGTTCGGCCTGCCTGAGGTCCGCCGGGGACTCGCCGCCCGCGGCGGGGGCGTGTTCCGGCTGCCGCGCCGGCTCCCGCATGCGCTCGCCATGGAGGTCATCGTCACAGGAGCGCCACTCGATGCCGCCCGCGCTGCCCAGTTCGGCCTGGTCAACCGCCTTGTCGATGACGGGCAGGCGCTCGCGGCCGCCCTCGAGCTAGCCGGTCTCATCGCCGCGAACGCGCCGATGTCCGTCCGTGCCTCGAAGCGAGTCGCGACCGAGTCGGCCGACTGGCCGCTCGCCGAGGGCTTCCAGCGGCAGCGTGACTACCTGGAACCCGTGTTCGCCTCGCAGGATGCGACCGAGGGCGTCACCGCCTTCCGTGAGCGCCGCGACCCGGTATGGCAGGACAAGTGACCGGGGTCTCGGGCGACCGCGGCCAGGGAACCGGCGCCGAGGACGGCGGGACAGGCGTGTCCCAGGCTCTCGGCGACGTGAGCGTGGTCTGCCTGAGCAGCCTCGGACCCGTTCCCTTCGCCGTGATGCTGCTCGGCGATCTCGGCGCCCGGGTAATCAGGGTGGACCGCCCCGGTCGCACGGGGTCGCTCACCGGGCTGCCGCTCGAGGACGACCCGCGCACAAGGGGACACCGGGGGATCGGGATCGACCTGCGCGGTTTCTCCGGCCGCGCGGTGCTGCTTCGGCTGGTCGAGCAGGCTGACGTGTTCCTTGAGGGCATGCGGCCAGGTGCCGCGGAGAAGCTCGGCATCGGACCTGATGAGCTGCTCGGCGTCAACCCCGGCCTCGTCTACGGCCGGGCCACCGGCTGGGGCCAGTCGGGATCGCGCGCGACACAGGCGGGCCACGACATCAACTACGCCGCGGTCGCGGGCGGAGTGTTCCCGCTCGGCCCCGCGGACGCGCCGCCGTTGCCGCCGCTGAACCTGCTCGCCGACTTCGGCGGCGGCGGCGCCTATCTCGCGCTCGGCGTGCTCGCCGCGCTGCACCAGCGCCGCCTGACCGGGCGCGGCCAGGTGGTTGACGCCGCGATGGTGGACGGGGTCGCGTCGCTCACCACGATGCTGCACGGCATGCTCGCGGCCGGCCTGTGGAACGACCGCAGGGGCGAGAACCTCCTCGACGGCGCGGCGCACTTTTACCGCACCTACCGAACCGCGGACGGCCCCTTCATGGCCGTGGGCGCCCTCGAGCCCCAGTTCTATCGCGAGCTGCTCGACGCGCTCGGCCTTGATCACGGCGAATGGCCGCAGCACGAGAGGTCCCGGTGGCCGGAGCAGTCACGCCGTCTTGCGGAGATCTTCGCGTCAAGGACCCGCGCGGAATGGGAAGAGGTCTTTGCCGGACGCGACGCCTGCGTAACGCCGGTGCTGTCGCTCGCCGAGGCGGCAACCTCGGCCGAGCTGCGGGAACGCGGGACCTTCGTGGACTGGGACGGGGTACCGCAGCCGGCTCCGGCGCCGCGGCTGTCGGCGTCGGCCGTGATCGAGCGTCCCCGGTCACGCTGGTGCGGGCACACCGATCAGGTCCTTGCCGAACTCGGGTACACGGCCGAAGAAGTCGCCGCGCTCCGCGCCGGCGAGGCAGTCGCCTAGCCGAGCGTCGGCGAGGCATCGAGAAGAGGAGACGCGGATGACTGACGAGACGCATCAGGGCAAGGTGGCCGTGATCACCGGTGGCGGCCGCGGCTTTGGCAAGGCCTTCGGTGCGGCGCTGGCCGAGCGGGGCGCCCACGTGGTGCTCGCCGATATCGACGGCGGTGCCGCCGCGGCGGCCGCCGCGGAGATCCGCGGTAAGGGCGGGAGCGCGTCCGCGGCGGTCTGCGACGTCGCCGATGAGGCCGGCGTGGCGGCGATGTTCGACGAGGTCGCCCGGGAGCATGGCGGGCTCGACATCCTCGTCAACAACGCGGGCCTGCACTCGGCCGCCTACAACAAGCCATCGGCCGAGCTCGGCATCGCCGCCTTGCGGCGCCTTTTCGACGTCAACGTCATGGGTGTGTACATCTGCTCGCTCGCCGCCAGGCAGGCGATGAGCGGCAGGGATGGCGCCGCCATCGTCAACATCTCGTCGTCCGCCGCCTATGCGAACCGGTCGGCCTACGGCGTCTCCAAGCTCGCCGTCCGCGGCCAGACCACCCAGCTGGCGCGCGAGTTCGCCGCCGACGGCATCCGGGTGAACGCGATCGCGCCCGGCCTGATCTTCACCGACACCATCCGGGCCGAGCTGGCCCACGAAGACGTGACGCGCGTGATGGGGCAGCAGATACTCAAGCGCGAGGGCGAAGAGCGGGACATCGTCGACGCGCTGCTGTTCCTCGTCTCGCCCGCGGCGTCGTTTGTCACCGGAGAGACGCTGCGCGTCACCGGCGGTTTCGCGCTCTCGGTCTAAGAAGAGCTCCCAGGTACCGCTCATCGGAAGGAACAGCTTGTGCGTGATGCCGTAATCGTAGACGCGGTGCGTGCGCCCATCGGGCGCCGCAAGGGGACGCTCAAGGAAGTGCACCCTGTCGACCTGTCGGCGACCGTGCTGACCGCGCTGGCCAGCCGGAATCGGCTCGAACCCGAGCTGATCGAGGACATCGTCTGGGGCTGCGTCACGCAGATCGCCGAACAGTCGACGAACGTGGGCAGGCTCGCGGTGCTCGCGGCCGGCTGGCCGGAGACGATCCCCGGCGTCACCCTGGACCGCGCCTGCGGGTCCAGCCAGCAGGCGGTGCACTTCGCCGCCGCCAGCGTCATCGCCGGTCATTACGACATCGTCGTCGCCGGCGGCGTGGAGTCCATGAGCCGTGTCCCGCTCGGCGCCGCACGGGCGACGGGCGAGCCGTTCGGCCCGCGTGTGAAGGAGCGCTATCAGCGGGACAGCTTCAGCCAGGGTCTCGGGGCCGAGGACATCGCCCGCCGCTGGGGCTTCTCGCGCGCCCAGCTGGACGAGTTCGCCCTGGAGTCGCACCAGAAGGCGGCGGCCGCGATCGACGGCGACGCCTTCGCCGGCCAGCTCGTCCCGGTCGCCGGCCCGGACGGCGAGCTCAAGGCCGACGAGGGCGTCCGGCGGGATACGTCCCTTGAGAAGCTCGCGTCGCTCAAGCCGGCCTTCCTCTCCGGCGGCGTCATCCACGCGGGCAACAGCTCGCAGATCTCCGACGGCTGCGCGGCGCTGCTGATCACCACGAGCGAGCGGGCCGCCGAGCTCGGCCTGCGGCCGCTTGCGAGGTTCCATTCCGGCGCGGTGACCGGAGACGACCCCGTGACGATGCTGACCGCGCCGATTCCCGCCACCGCGAAGGTGCTCAAGCGGGCGGGACTGACGATCGACGACATCGGCGTCTTCGAGGTCAACGAGGCGTTCGCGAGCGTCCCCCTCGCCTGGGAGGCGGAAACCGGGGCGGATCACGCCAGGCTCAACCCGCTCGGCGGCGCGATCGCCGTCGGGCATCCCCTCGGCGCCTCGGGCGCCATCCTGATGACGCGCATGGTGCACCACATGCGCGCCAACGGGATCCGCTACGGCCTGCAGACGATGTGCGAGGCCGGCGGCATGGCGAACGCCACCGTCATCGAACTGCTGACCGACTGACCGATACCCGCATAGCAGAAGTAGGAGAAGCCGTGCAACTCGATTCCATCTCTGCCCTGGTCACCGGCGGTTCCTCCGGGCTCGGCCTGGCGACCGTCCGCCGCTTGCGCGCGGCCGGCGCCCGGGTCGGCATCGCCGACCTGAACCCGCCGTCCGATGACGACCTCGCCGAACTCGGCGAGGGGGTCGTCTACGCCAAGGCCGACGTCGCCGACGAGGCCTCGGTCACGGCGGCGCTCGACGTCATCGAGGAAGCCCACGGCGGCCTGCGCGCGGCGGTGCACTGCGCGGGCCGCGGCGGTGACCGGGTGCGGATCCTTGACAGGGAAGGCAACCCAGGCTCGCTCGACACCTTCGCCGAGGTTGTCCGGGTGAACCTCGTCGGCACCTACAACGTCCTGCGGCTGGCCGCGGCGCGGATCGCCCGTGCCGAGCCGACCGGCGGCGAGCGCGGCGCGATCGTGCTCACCGCGTCGGTGGCGGCCTTCGACGGCCAGATCGGCCAGACGTCGTACACCGCCGCGAAGGCCGGCGTGCACGGCATCACCCTGGTCGCGGCGCGCGACCTCGCGAGCAGGCAGATACGGGTCAACACCATCGCCCCCGGCGTGTTCGACACCCCGATGCTCGCGCGGCTGCGCCCGGACATCCGCGAAGCCCTCGAGCGGAGCGTCCCGCACCCCAGCCGCCTTGGCGCGCCCGATGACTACGCCCAGATGGCGCTGAGCCTGCTCGAGAACTCCTACGTCAACGGCGAGACGATCCGCCTCGACGGCGCGATCCGCATGCCTGCGCGCTAGAAGGTGCGAGCCGATGAGTGAGGTTGGAATCGAGTACCAGACCGTGCTCGAAGTCGCTCGCGCTGAGCGACCTGGACACCGCTCTGGCCGGGTCGGCCCACTGGTCGAAGGCGCGGTAGAAGGCGCGGATGCCGAGTTCGGCGGCGAGGCTCGCGGTCCCGCCGGTCACGCACAGCACGCGGGACAGGCACGGCTTCATCCCGACGCTGATCAAGATCGCCCGCGCCGCGGGCGTGTCCGGCTACGTCGGCGACGGCGCCAACCGCTGGCCTGCTGGGCTTGAGGCGCCTCGGGATCTGCGGCACACCTTCGTGTCTTTGATGTCAGCGGACGGGGTGCCCATCGAGGAGATCGCGCGACTGGCCGGGCACAACCAGACCGCTACGACCGAACTCGTCTACCGCCACGAGTTGCGCCCCGTTATTACCACCGGTGCCGAGGTGATGGACCGGATTCTTTCAGGCGGAAAGCGGTAGCTGCTGGCATGCCGGTCCCTTGGCGGGCTTCGACGTACTCACGCCGGCGCCGGAGATGCCCGCCGTGGTGATCCCGGTCGGCGCGTAACTGTTCGCCCAGGGGTACCGCCAGTTCGCAGCGGCTATGGTCGCGGTCGACGCCCTGTCCGGCGAAGAGGGGCTGCGGGCGATGGCTCCAGGCCGCAGGCCAAGCCACCACCCGCCGGACAGGCGAAAGGACGCGATCATGACCCTTACTACCACCGACGTGCGCGATATCCCGCCGATCCGGCATGACGAGGCGATGGACCTGGCCGCCGCCGAGTACCAGCGCTTCGGCGCGCTGCTGCGCGGCCTGGTCTCCGGCGACTGGCGCGCAGGTGTACCGGTGCGGTGTGGTCAGCGAAGCGAGCAAATCGCGGACGCGATGACGGCGGTGACCGCGTCCGGGTGGGAGATCAGTGTCAGGTGCGATCCGCCGTGGAAGATGGTGATGTGGGAGTGCGCGCGGTGGGCCATCGAAAGCTCCGAGGCGGCCGTGATGATCTGATCACCGGTGCTGATGAAGTACCAGGACGGGATGGTCTTCCACGCCGCCGCTCTTGATGGCGTGCTGAAGGCCGCTGTGGAGGCGCCGCGCTGGGACGCCCACAGCCGCTCGGCCTCGGCCGTGGGCAGGTCGCTGGCGAAATAGTGGACGAAGATGTTCTCTTTCAGGTACAGCTCGGACGCGCCGCTTGACGGGATAACTGAGCCCTTGGCCCCTTGGCCACTGAGTTGTCGTTCTGCGTCGGCGGCCGGATTCTGTGGGACCTCAACGCCTCGGCCACTGAGCTGCAGACCCGCAGCCCACTCGAACTCGACCTCGCCGCCCTTTAGTACAGTCCTGCCGGATGCGGACCGTAGCGCCACGGCCCGTTCGGGATCAGTGAATTATCTCTGCCGAACGGACCGTGGTACTCGCTACTGCTGCAGCCAGGCCAGCAGGTCGGCGTTGATGGTCGCGGCGTGCGTGGTGGGCATGCCGTGCGGGTAGCCGTGGTAGGTCTTCAGCGTTCCGTTCTTGACCAGCT
>Ga0302314_10007672_pt1 | contig 19376 bp, 15 predicted proteins | sample III_Palsa_N2_3_FD_200533 | JGI IMG/M metagenome (GOLD analysis project Ga0302314, IMG submission 200533) | Peat permafrost microbial communities from Stordalen Mire near Abisko, Sweden - III_Palsa_N2_3 | ecosystem: Environmental > Terrestrial > Soil > Palsa > Peat permafrost | place: Sweden...
GCGCTTATCCCGGACCTCTACTACCGGGCGGGCGAGTGGGCACCGTTCGACGTGGTCACCCTGTTCACCGACCCGCAGGAGCGGGCGCGGATGGCGAGCATAACGAGCGTGCTGACCAACGACCGGATCATCGCCGATTCCGGCGCCTACGCGGACTTCCTCCTGGCGCGGCCGGAAGTGAGCGGATCGGCGATCGGGACCACCGGTTACTGCCTGGGCGGCCGCATATCGCTGATCGCCGCCGAGGGTCTCGGTCCCAAGGTCGCCGCGGCAGCGCGGCCAGGGCGGCGCTCTGTTGCGGTGCGGCGTGGTGCAGCGTGAGCGGGGCAGTGAGGCGGACTGGCTTTGGCCGCGGGCGGATGGTCTGGCCGGCGTTGATGGCCTTGCGTGCGGCTACGCCACCGGCGAGGTTGCCCTCACGCCACGAGCCGTTCGACGCCCGCCACCACTGGTCAGGATCTTCGCGATCGATCTGGTCCAAGAGCTCGTCCGCGCTGGGCGCGCTCAAGGAAGTGGAGCGCCGTCGCCGCGAATCCGTCGTGCCGTCGGATCGCTGACGACCGGCGTCCCGGAAAGTTCTTCAAAGAAATCCGGGAGGCGGTGTCGGATCGGGGCGGTGGTGTTCGTGGCGGGGGTGAGGCCGCCCGCAAGGGGCGGCACCAAGGTGAAGGAACCGCGATCATGAAGCTGACGACCATGACCCAGGTCACCCTCGATGGAGTGATGCAGGGAAACGGCGGTGCGTCGGATGACCGCAGGAACGGATTCGAGCGCGGCGGATGGGCACGGGGGGCGGGCGACGAGGAGACCAGGACGTTCATCACGCAGACCTACCAGCGCGCCGGGGCGTTCCTGTTCGGCCGGCGCACCTACGAGTTGTTTGCCGGCTCCTGGGGATCAATCGACCAGATGCGCGCACATCCCATCGGCGTGGCCTTGAACGAAGCCCCCAAGTACGTTGCCTCGAACACGCTCACCGCGCCGCGTTGGGCGGACACGACCGTTCTCCGCGGTGACCTCGCGGCGGCCATCAGTGAGCTGAAAGCCAAGCGCGGGGGTGAGCTGCAGGTGCACGGCAGTGGCGCCCTGACCCGGTGGCTGCTGGAGAACGATCTGATCGACGAGATGATTCTGATCGTGATCCCGGTGGTTCTCGGACAGGGCGCGCGACTGTTCCCGGAGACCGGTCCGGATCTTGCGCTCGACCTGGTCGAGTCGCGGGTCGACTCGAAGGGCGTGTCGATCCAGGTCTACCGGCCGGCCGGGCGCCCGCGGTATGCAACGGCCTGAAGTCCCTGACCACCGAACCACGCTGTCTTGACACCACAGGAGATGATCTTCAGATGCAGTACCTGGTTTCCGTGATCGATGACAAGAGCAATCCCGGCAGCACGGACAGGCGGCCTGCCATCAGCGCGTTCAACGAACGACTGATCGCCGAGGGCTACTGGGTTTTCGCCGGCGGACTCGCGGACACCGACGCGGTGTCGGTCTGCTGGCAGTAGTCCTGCGGGACTTGCGCGGCGAGATGACTGCGCAGCACAGGGCGCTTAGGATAGCGCGCGGCACCGCCTTTCAGACGGTCCTGCAGGGTCGGCGGCTGAGCCCGCCGCGATGAGTTCGGCGGGGACGCCTCGTCTAATCCGGTGAGCGGACACCATGGAGGCGAACATGACACACGAGCCGCAGAACACCACGCGCCCGCCGGTCACCGACCGGGCCAGCTGGCAGGCGGAGCTGGACGGGCTGCTAGCCCGTGAGAAAGCGCACACCCGGGAGGGAGACGCCATCGCGGCGGCCCGCCGGGGGCTGCCGATGGTCGAGGTGGACGCCGCGATCCCGGTGACCGGCGAGCACGGGCCAGTTCCGCTGCTGGACGTATTCGAGGGCCGCCGGCAGCTGATTGTGTACTACCACATGTGGCACGCCGGCCAGCCCGCTGCGGACCAGTGCGAGGGATGCACGTTCTTCAACGGGCAGGTCAGCGAGCTGGCGTACCTGCATTCGCGCGATGTCACCTTCGCCACGTTCTGCGAGGGCCCGTACCAGGAGAGCATCGCCTACCACGACTTCATGGGGTGGCGAATGCCGTGGTACTCCGCGCGGGACTCGGCCGGCGCGCTGCTCGCTGGACGCTGGTTCGGCATGCTGGCCTGCTACCTGCGAGAAGGCGAGCGGGTCTACGAGACCTACTGGACCAGCGGCCGCGCCACCGAGGTGATGGCCCCGAGCTACGGGCTGCTGGACATGACCGTCTACGGCCGCCAGGAGACCTGGGAAGACTCGCCGGACGGCTGGCCACGGCCATTCGCGACCACCGGTGAGCAGTTCCGCCGGGACGGCCGCCCCACCGCCCAATGGGCCCGGCTAGCAGCCGGACGCTCCGACGATCTCGGCACCGCAGCCGCCCGCGCGTAGCACTCAACGGACGCCGCTTCGAAGAGCAGCACGGCGACGTCGTCGTCGAGCCTGCGGCCGGTGTGCGCCACCAGGCGATCGAGCAGCTCGTCCGCGGCGGCCTCCAGGTCGGGGCCACGGAGCGTGTCAGCGCAGTCCTCCAGCCGGAAGTAGCCGCCCGCCCGGTCGCGGGCCTCGAGCAGGCCGTCGGTGTAGAACACCAGCCGGTCACCCTCGCCCACCGAGAACGTGGACGTCTTCATGTCGGGGTGCAGGCCCAGCGGTGTCGCGTAGGCGCTCGGGCTAAGGACCTGCAGCCCGCCGTCCGCGGTCAGCCGCAGTGGCGGCGGGTGGCCGCAGGTGACGAGTTCAAGCCAGCCCTGCGGGTCGAACTCGGCGAACAACGCGGTCACGAAGTCCTCCTCCCCCGCGGCCAGCGTCACTGACCGGTCCACCACCCGGGCGATCTCGGGCAGCGACAAGCCCGGGTGGGCGCAGGCGTCCCGGAAGCTGGTCGTCGCGATGCTGGCCAGGCGCACCGCCGGCAGTCCCTTTCCGCGGGTGTCCCCGATGAGCCAGCGTGGGTGGCCTCCCTCGGAGACGACCTCCAGGATGTCCCCGCCCACCCGGGCCTCCGCCGCGGCCGAGACGTAGCGCGAGGCCATCCGCCCCGCCGTGACCGTGGCCGGGACCTCGCGCAGCAGCGCGCTCTGCGCCACCCGCGCGACCGCGCGGACCCGGCCCAGCCGCCGCTGCGCCGCGGTGCGCAGTGCGGCGTTGACGACAGCGAACCCAGCTAGCAGCACCAAGACGCCCAGATGCGACACGAGCGTCCCGGGCCGGGCGGGCTGGTTCACGATCAGCCCGACGCCCAGCAGCGTCGCCCATGCCGCTAGCACGGCGGTGATCCGCGGGCGCAGCAGGAGAGACGCCAGGAGCGGGCCGACCGCCAGCCACGCGACCGCAACGGGACCCCGGCCCGTGCGGTACTGCGCCACCGCCACCAGCGTGATCGCCAGGCCGATCAGCACCGCGAGCACCCGCTTAGCCAGGACGCCGGACGGCTGGGACGGTCCCGACACGTTCAGGGGAATGCCACGGCCGGGGCGCTGGTACAGGCGCCGCCACCTGGCCTCAGTATGCCTGTTCACGTGGTTGCCCCTCTTCTGCGTGCGTTGGCTCTCCGCATTCTGAAAGCAATCATGCAGGTCACGCCGGAGAAGCGGCTGAACGCCAGCTCTGCGGAACCTCACAGAAGATGGAAGCTCAGATGATGAAGGGGATCAGCATCTTGGTTGACCGTTTGTACTGTGGATACGAGTCGGGGAAAAGGCGGCCCATGGAGCGCTCCTCCACCATGGCGCTGTAGAGAAAGTACGCTCCCATCACCACCACCGCTACCAGCCAGTACAGGCTGACGGCGATCGTCGTTCCGACCATCGCAAGGATGATGCCCGAGTAGATGGGGTGACGGACTCTGCTGTACGGGCCGGCTGTGACCAGTTCCGGGTCGACCTTCTGAGACATCGGCATTCCCCAGTTCCGGCCGAGGTACACCCTGGCCCAGATGGCCAGCGCCAGCCCCAGCAAGAAGACGGCCAGGCCGATGCCTTGCAACCATGGGTCGTTCGTGGCCGCGTGCCCTTTGAGAGCCCTGACCCGCAGCAAGATAAGAAGGACCAGAATGACACCGACCCGGATGCCTGCGAACCGGGTCCATCTCGTCCGGCCGGCCTTGACACCGGCGGACGCCGCGAGCCAGTAGACCCAGAAGGCCACCCAGCAGACGGGGATGACAACGTCGACGACATGCATGAAGGAACTCCCTGATCATGGTACGACAGCGAAGCGAACCACGACGCCCGTCACACGTTCCTGGCCGGCTACCGCCTGGCCAGCCGGTTGTAGGAGGACTTGATGGTCACCGGCCGGGGTTCGGCCGGGCCGAGGATGGTGCGGGCCGCGCCCGCCGAGTCGGTGCCGCCAGCAGGCGAGCCGCGCACCGGCTCGGTGCCGCCCCGCTGGTTGGGCATTCGCTGCCTGGTCGGGACGCTGGGGGCCGCGCCGCCCGTCTCGGTGTCCTGGTTCACGACCGAGCAGTCGCCGGTGAAGGTCTGCGGCGGCAAGGCGGGCGCCGGCAGCCTGGGCGGGCCGGCGTGGTAGCTCCCGCTGAAGAGCGCCGAGGTCAGGTCGCCGACGGTCTTCCGGCGCCAGGCGGACACGTTCGGTACCTCGAGGCCGAATCGCGCGGCGACGAGCATGAGCTGCGAGGTGTGGTCGAAGACGTCCGACACGACCCGGCCGCCGCGGCTGAACGGCGAGATCATGATCGCGGGCACCCGGACGCCGAGGCCAAGCGGCCCGGTGATGCCGAGGGTGTCGGATCTGGGCTCGAGTACCGGTGACGGGCTCGCGGTCAGGTACTCGCCGGGCGTCCCCGGCGGCGCCGTAGGGGGCGGGACGTGGTCGAACCAGCCGTCGTTCTCGTCGTACATGAGGAAGAGCGCCGTCTTCGACCACACCTCAGGATTGGCCGTCAGGGCATCGAGAACGAGCGAAGTGAAGTACATCCCGTTCGCAGGTGACGACGAGGGGTGCTCGTCGAAACCGAGCGGCGGGATTATCCACGACACGCTCGGCAGCCGGCCGGAGCCCACGTCGCTGACGAAGTCGTTCGGGAACGTCGGCAGGAAGGCCCGCTTGTACAGCGGCGACAGCGGCTTCCTGAACGCGCTGAAGTAGGGCAGCACGTGGTCGCTCGCGACCATGACCTCGGGGTTGAGCGTCGGGTCGTACAGCGCCGGGTCCCAGGTCGGGTAGGCGGCGAGCGCCCGGTACTTGGCTGCCAGGCCGGCCGAGGACGGGTGGTAGACCTTCCACGGCACGCCGGCGTCCTGCAGCACCTCCTGCATCGTCGGCCAGGTGCAGTTCCACAGGAAGTCGGGGGTCTCGTTGGTGTCGGTGACCGGGCCGCCGCTCGTCCCCGCCGGGTCGATCGTGCCGCTGATCGACATCAGCCGGTTGGGGTGCGTCGGGCCCAGGATCGAGCAGTGGTAGCCGTCCAGGAGCGTGAACGCGTCGGCGAGCGCCCAGTGGAACGGAAGGTCTTCCCGGCGGTAGTAGCCCATCGTCATGGCGCCGTGCGCGCCCTCGTAGGTGGCGGAGGTGTGCACCTTGACGAAGCTGTCCATCGCCCCGTCGTTCCAGCACAGGTGCATGGGGCCCCAGTCGTGGGTGAGGTCGTCGGTGCACTCTTCGCCCGCCCTGGAGTCGAGGTGGAACGGCAGCAGGACGCCCGGCGGGGAGAGCGTCGTCGCCCCCGGATAGCTCTGCTCGAACACCCCGAGCGAATCGGCCGGGTGGTCGTCGAAGCCGCGGCCCTTCGGGTAGGCGCCGAAGTAGTGGTCGTAGGAGCGGTTCTCCATCATCAGGAAGACGATGTGCTCGACGGCGCCGAGGTCCGAGCCGGCCGGCGTCGTCGACGCGGCACGCCCGACCAGCGCGGTGACGCTGGCGCTCCGGGTGCAGGCGGCAACGGGGCCGGCCACCGCGGCGGCCGCTCCGGTCCATCCGAGGGAGGCGAGCAGCTGACGACGGGTCAGCCGCGGCGCCCGCGCCTCGCGATCGATGCTTCCCACGGGCTTTCTCCTGGTCAAAGGCTGCACGAATGGGCTTGACGAGGTATGGATCAACCGAATGCCGACGGGCTCCGGTGACTACCCACGCTACCGGCTGCCGTCATTGCCCGGGCGGCTCACCGTAGCGGCGGCGGCGGGCCTCGGCCGCGACCTCCCGGACCTGGGCGTCGGTCAGGATCCTCGGCTCGCCGAGCGCGCGGGCCAGCCGGTAGGTGCGCGCCAGCCATTCCAGCAGCAGCGCGTGCTCGTACGCCTCCGTAAGGCTCCGGCCGTAGCAGACCGCACCGTGGCTGCGCAGGATCGCCGCCCGGCGCGAGTTCAGCGCGAGCACGGCGGCGCTGGCAAGCTCCTCCGACCCGAAGCGGGCATACGGCGCGACCCGGACGGGCCAGCCCAGCGCATGGATCGCGTAGTGGATGGCCGGCAGCTCGTCGAAGACGCTGGAGAACGCGATGACCTCCGGCGAGTGCGTGTGGACCACGGCACCCGCGTCGGTGGCCGCGTAAATCGCCAGGTGCATGGGGGTCTCGGAGGACGCGGTGGCGGGCACGGCGACCGCCGGGCCGTCGAGGCCGATCTCGCAGATCTGGCCGGGCCGCATGTCCCGGTAGGGCACCCCGGATGGCGTGATGAGGACCGAGCCGGGACCGGCCTCAGGGCCAGGGCGGGCACCCCCGCCGGGGTGGCCCCCCGCGCTGGCCTCAGGGTCGGGGCCGGGGCGGGGGCCGGCGCCGCCAAGCCGAACGCTGATATTTCCCGCGCTGCCGATGGCCAGCCCGTCGTCCAGCATGCGGCGGCTGTAGCTGACGAGCTGGTCGCGGCCCGCGCTGACCTCGACGCGATCCTGGGGGCACACGAACCAGCATGCTAGACGACGCGGGTGGGCGTAGCTGCCCTGGCAGGCCGTGCTTAGCAATATGATCCGGTCGATGAGGTCCTCGACCGATCCAGTCGCCAGCCCTCCGCCTGATCCCGGCCCGGGTTCCGGCCCCGGTCCCGGCCCCGATGCCGGTCCCGGCCTCGATCTGGCTGAGCTGCGCGGCCGGCTGGTGCCACCGATGCCTGGCCGTGCGCTCTGGGGGTGGGCCGGCCCGCTGCTGGTGACCGTGTTCGGGGCGTTCCTGCGCTTCTACCAGCTGGGCGATCCGCGCGCGGTCGTGTTCGACGAGACCTACTACGTTCCCGACGCGTTCGGGATCCTGAAGCACGGCGTGGAGATCAATCACGTCAAGAACGTCGACGCGCTGCTCGTCCAGGGCAGCACGCGCATCCTGATCGGCACCCAGGGCGAGTACGTGGCCCACCCGCCGCTTGGCAAGATCATGATCGCGGCCGGGGAGTGGCTCTTCGGCCTGACGCCGTTCGGCTGGCGGTTCGCGGTGGCCGTCGTCGGCTCGGTGGCCGTCTTGATGACCGCGCGGATCGCGCGCCGGATGACCCGCTCGACGGTGCTTGGCTGCGTCGCGGGCCTGCTGCTGGCCCTGGACGGGCTGGAGTTCGTGCTGAGCCGGACCGCGATCCTCGACATCTTCGTGATGTTCTGGGTGCTAGCGGCCTTCGGGCTGGTGGTCATCGACCGGGACCGGACCAGGGCGCGCCTGGCGGCCGCGGCCGCGGCGGGGCCCGAGGACACTACCTCGGCGGGGCGCGCGGGCACTACCCCTGCGGGCACTACCTCGGCCGGGCGCGGCGACACGAGCGGTCCGCGGCTCGGATTCCGCTGGCAGCTTGTCCTGGCGGGCGCCTGCCTGGGCGCCGCCTGCGCGTGCAAGTGGAACGGCATCTGGTACATCCCCGTCTTTGCCGCCATGGTGATCGCGTGGGACCTGGGCGCGCGCAAGGCCGCCGGGTTCGGCGGCCGCGTGCGCGGCGTGCTGCGCAGCGACGCACCGTGGCTGCCCGTCTGGTTCCTGCTGGCACCCGTCGTGGTATACGTCGCGTCCTGGAGCGGCTGGTTCGCCACCAGCTACGGCTACGACCGCAACGGCACGGCCCTGAACGGCGGCCACCTGGCCTCCACCGTCACGGCGTTTCTGCAGTACAACAAGTCCATGCTCGGCTTCGGCCTGGGCCTGAAGACTTACCAGTACTACCAGTCCGACCCGCTCGGCTGGCTGATCCTGGCCCGGCCGATCTCGTTCTTCTACGCGAGGCCGAAGACCTGCGGCGCGCGCAGCTGCTCCCAGGAGGTGCTCGCGATCGGCACTCCGCTGATCTGGTGGGGCGCCACCGCCGCGCTGCTGTTCTGCCTGGCCTGGTGGCTGACCCGCCGGGACTGGCGGGCCGGCGCCGTGCTGGCCGGCGTCGCGGCCGGCTGGCTGCCGTGGATCTGGTTCTACTGGCACGACCACCGCACCGAGTTCTACTACTACGCCGTCGTCTTTGACCCGTTCCTCGTCATAGCCATCGCCCTGTGCCTCGGGCTGATCGCCGGACCGGCCCGGGCCAGGCCAGGCCGCCGGCTCGCCGGCGCCGTGATCAGCGGCGCCTACCTGCTCGCCGTGCTGTGGAACTTTGCTTACCTCTATCCGGTCCTCGCGGCCAAGTCCATCCCCTATGCCTCCTGGCTCTCCCGGATGTGGTTCCACAGCTGGATCTAACCGGCCCGGCGATGCTTCTACAGCGAGCGGGTCGAGCTGACGGTAGACGGCAAGCGGCAGCCGGCTTCCCGCTGAGCGCTTCACCGATCACGGTCCGCCTCGCCGGTGACCACGCTGGCGGCGCGCCCCGGGACGATGATGACGCGCTCGACGACGGCTTGCCCGACATGCCGGGCGTAGTCCGGATGGCTGGTCAGGATCTGCCTGGTCTGCTCCTCGCTGGCGCCGGACGGGACCTCGATCCTGAACCGCACCCTGCCGTTCACCTGCACCGGGACGACGGCGGCCGGCTCGGCCGCCAGCGCCTCGTCGGCCACCGGGAACGCCGCCTTGCTGACGGACTCGCCGTGACCGAGGCGGGCCCAGAGCTCCTCGGCGATGTGCGGCGCGAGCGGCGCGACCATCAGCACCAGCGGCTCGGCCAGCGATCGCGGCACCGCTCCCCCGGCCGCGGAGATCCGGCTGGCACGGCTGGTGAGCTCCTGTAGCCGGGCAACGGCGACGTTGAACCGCAGCCCGCCGTAGTGATCGCGCACGGCGCTGACGGTCCGGTGCAGCAGCCGGGCCGTCTGCTCGTCCAGCGCGCCGTCGTCGACAAGGAGACCCCCGGTCCGCTCGTCGACCAGGCTGCGCCACAGCCGTTGCAGGAACCGGTAGACGCCGACGACGTCGTCGGTCTGCCACGGCCGGTCGGCGTCCAGCGGGCCCATCGCCATCTCGTACAGGCGCAGCGTGTCCGCACCGTACCTGGCGTACATCTCGTCGGGGCTCACGCCGTTCTTCAGGCTCTTGCCCATCTTTCCCGCCCGCCGCGTCACCGGCTCGCCGTCGCGGGCGGGCGTGCCGTCAGGCGCCATCTCGACCGCCGCCGCCGGCACGTACCTGCCGCGCGCGTCGGTGAAGGCGTCGGCGAGGATGTACCCCTGGTTGAGCAGCCGCCGGAACGGCTCCCTGGTCGATACGTGGCCGAGATCGAACAGCACCTTGTGCCAGAACCTGGCATAGAGCAGGTGCAGCACGGCGTGCTCGGCCCCGCCGACGTACAGGTCCACCCCGCCGTCGCCGGGGGCCGCTCCCGCTGGCGCCATCCAGTAGCGCTCGATCCGCGGGTCGACCAGCGCCTTGTCGTTGTCCGGGTCCAGGTAGCGCAGGTAGTACCAGCACGATCCGGCCCACTGCGGCATCGTGTTCAGCTCGCGCCGGTAGGTCTTGCGGCCCTCGCCCAGGTCCAGCTCGACCTCGGCCCAGTCGCCGGCCCTGGCCAGCGGCGGCAGCGGGTCGCCGGTCGCGGCGTCCGGCGGTCCCGCGCCGAACTCGGTCATCTCGGGCAGCGTGACCGGCAGCAGCTCCTCCGGCAGCGCGCGCGGCATGCCGTGGGAGTCGTAGACGATCGGGAACGGCTCGCCCCAGTAGCGCTGCCGGGAGAACAGCCAGTCCCGCAGCCGGTAGGTCCGCTGACGGTGTCCGTGGCCCGTGTCCTCCAGCCATCCGATGGCCGCCTCGACCGGGTCATCGGAGTCAGTGAGCCGGGACGACGGCGGGCTGGTCACGTCTGTGAGCCAGGACGACGGCGGGCTGGTCACCTCGGTGACCGGCAGGCCGAATTCGCGCGCGAACGCCAGGTCGCGCTCGTCGTGCGCCGGGACCGCCATGATGGCCCCGGTGCCGTAGCCCATCAGCACGTAGTCGGCGAGGAACACGGGGATCTGGCCGCCGGTCACGGGATTGACCGCGTAGCAGCCGGTGAACACCCCTGTCTTGTCCCGGCTGGTGGTCCGCTGCCGGTCGCCCATCGTCGCGGCGCGCACCCGGTAGGCATGCACCGCCTCCGCCGGTGACCAGCCGGCATCTGCTGACCCGACGGCATCTGGCGACCAGCCGGAATCGCTGCCGCTGCGCCCGTCGGTGAACCGCCAGGACAGCGGGGTGCCGTCCGGCCAGGCGCCGGCGACCAGGCTGTCGGCCAGCGGATGCTCGGGCGCGAGGACCAGGTAGGTAGCACCGGGCAGGGTGTCCGGCCGCGTCGTGAAGACCGTGATCACCGCTGGGCCGGCCACCTGCCCGGCCGCTGGCTCCACCGCTGACCCGGCCGCTGGCTCCACCGCAAGCCCGGCTGGCGCGGCGCGGCCGGCGACCGGGAAGCTGATCGTCGCGCCGTCACTGCGGCCGATCCAGTTCCGCTGCTGGGCCTTGATCGGCTCCGGCCAGTCGAGCGGCTCCAGGTCGGCCAGCAGCCGGTCCGCGTACGCGGTGATCCGCAGCATCCACTGGCGCAGCGGCCGCCGCTGCACCGGGTAGTTGCCGATGTCGCTGCGCCCGTCGGCGGTGACCTCCTCGTTGGCCAGCACCGTGCCCAGGTCCGGGGACCAGTTGACCATCTCCTCGGCGATGTAGGCGAGCCTGCGGCCGTCCACTACCTGGCGGCGCGTCAGCTCGTCCAGCTCTGCCCACGGCCTCCCGCCGGGGTTGGCCGGGCCGGCCGGCTCCCGCGTCCCGGCCTCGAACTCGGCGATCAGCTCAGCGACCGGCCTGGCCCGGCCCAGGTCCTCGTCGAACCAGCTGTTGAAGATCTGCAGGAAGATCCACTGGGTCCAGCGGTAGAAGCCGGGATCGGTGGTCGCTATCTCGCGGCGAGGGTCGTGCCCGAGGCCCAGCCTGCGCAGCTGCCGCCGCATGATCCCGATGTTGATCTTCGTGGTGACGGCCGGATGCTGCCCGGTGCCGATCGCGTACTGCTCGGCCGGGAGGCCGAACGCGTCGTAGCCGTACGGGTGCAGCACCGCATGACCGGTCATCCGCAGGAATCGCGCGTACGCGTCGGTGCCGATGTAGCCGACCGCGTGGCCGACGTGCAGGCCCGCGCCGCTCGGGTAGGCGAACATGTCCAGCACGTAGAACTTCGGCCGGCCGGCCACCTGGTCGAACCCCGCGGCCAGCGGCCCTACCGGGTTCGGCGCGTGGAAGGTTCCGTCGGCCTCCCAGCGGTCCTGCCAGGCGAGCTCGATCTGGCCGGCCAATGCTGCGTTATATCTGAACGGCAGCTCCTCGTCCGCCGCGTCGGCTCGCGGGGGGACCTGGCCGGTGCTGACATGCTCGCTCATCGCATCCTCGTCAAGGCTTGTCCGGGAACGAAAAAACCCCTCGTCAGGAGGGGCTGCCGCGCTGATCGTCCTGCCTGGTTGCGTCAGCGCGGCCAGCTAAGGAGGAGGGTGCTGCGGGCTGTCATGGTCGCAGACTACCCGGACTCCGCCGCGCGGGGAAGCGGGGTGGCCGGTCGCGGGAGGCGCCGGTCAGAATCCCTTCCCGGGGTTCAGGATGCCCGCCGGGTCGAGCGCGCCCTTGATGGCGCGGTGCACGTCCATCGAGTTCTCGCCGAGCTCAAGGGCCAGCCAGCGCCGCTTGAGTATGCCGACGCCGTGCTCGCCGGTCAGCGTGCCGCCCATGTCCAGCGCGGCGCGGAACACCTCGTCCGCGGCGGCCCAGACGCTGGCCGGCACGTCGCCCTCGGCCAGGCCCCGGTCGAAGACGAAGACCGGGTGCAGGTTGCCGTCGCCGGCGTGGGCGACCGTGGCGATCAGGACCTGGTGCCGCTCGGCGGCACGCTCGATGCACTCGATCATGTCCGGCAGCCGGGACCGCGGCACGCACATGTCCTCGACCAGGGTCGCGCCGAGCCGCTCGATCGCCGGGTAGGACAACCGGCGAATGTCCAGCAGCTGCCGCGACTCCGCCTCGCTCTGCGACACGTCAGCCAGCAGCGCGCCGTGCTCGGCGCAGACGTCTCGCATCAGGCCGGCCCGGCGGACCGAGTCCTCGCTGTCGTCCTGCGCGATGAGCAGCGCCTGGACCGAGTCGCCGAAGCCAAGGTTCTTCCAGTCGTCGATAGCGCGCAGGGTGGCCCGGTCGAGCAGTTCGAGCAGGCTCGGCTGCAGCCGCGCCCGCAGGATCGCGGTCACCGCCTGGGCGGCCATGCCGAAGCTGGGGAAGCTCGCGGCAAGGGTGACCGGAGGCATGGCGGGCCGGGCGCGCAGCCGCAAGGTCGCCGAGGTGATCACCCCGAGGGTGCCCTCCGAGCCCACGAACAGGCTGGTGAGGTCGTAGCCGGCCACGCCCTTGATCGTCCTGCGGCCGGTGCGCAGCACGCGGCCGTCGGCGAGCACCACCTCCAGGCCGAGCGTGGCGTCCCTGGTGACCCCGTACTTCACGCAGCGCAGGCCGCCCGCGTTGGTCGCCAGGTTGCCGCCGATCGTCGATATCTCGTAGCTCGACGGGTCGGGCGGGTACATCAGCCCGTGCGCGGCCGCTGCCCGGTCAAGGTCGGCGTTGAGCACGCCGGCCTCGGCGACGGCCAGCTCGTCAGCCGGGTCCAGCTCCAGGATCTGGTCCATCCGGGCCAGCGAGAGCACGACGCAGCCGTCGACGGCCGCCGCGCCGCCGGCCAGGCTGGTCCCGCCGCCGCGCGGCACTACCGGCACGCCGTGCTCGCTCGCCCAGCGCATCGTCTCCGCCACTTCGCCGGTGGCGCGCGCGATGACGACGCACCGGGGCCGCCCGGGCGCCACGACCGCGGTCTGGTCCCGGCGGTAGGACTCGACGATGTCCGGATCGGTGATCACCCGGCCGTCGGGAAGAGCCGCAAGAAGTGCGTCCAGATCGTCGGCCACTGCTGCTCCTCCGCGCCCGTCACTCCGGCCCGCGCCTGACTAGCGCCTGACCAGCGCCAGCCTAGCCCGCAGTTTTACGGCTCTGCCGCGTGCCGACCGGCCGCGGGCGTGGGATCCTGCAGGCGTGTCCGAACTAGCGCTGCTACGCGACCGCATGAGGCAGTTCGCCGAAGATCGGGACTGGGGACAGTTCCACGACCCGAAATCGGTAATCCTCGCCTTGGTCGGGGAAGTCGGCGAGCTTGCCGAGCTGTTCCAGTGGCTGCCGGCCGCCGATGCCCGGAGTCTCGCGGCGAGCGACCCGCTCCGGACACGAGCGGGCGAAGAGATGGCTGACGTGCTGCTCTACCTGGTGCTGCTAGCAGACGTCCTCGGCATTGACCTGGCTGACGCCGCCCGCAGCAAGATGGCCGACTCCGAGCGCCGGTTCCCGGTAGAGCGGTTCGCCTGTGGCGAGTCGTGAAGAGCGCGCGATGTCGTTCGGGGCCGTCGCCGGCGACTACGACCGGCTGCGCCCCGGTCCCCCCGACGCGGCGGTCGACTGGCTGCTGCCCGCGGGCTGCCAGCTGGCGGTCGACCTGGCCGCGGGCACCGGCCTGCTCACCCGGGCGCTGGCGCGCAGGGTTCCGAGGGTCGTCGCGGTCGAGCCCGACGAGCGGATGCGGGCCGTGCTGGGGGCACGTTCGCCGGACGTCCGCGCCGTGGATGGCCGGGGTGAGGCGATCCCGATGCCCGACGCCAGCGCCGATGGGGTGTTCGTCTCCTCGGCGTGGCACTGGATGGATCCCGAGCTGGCGGTCCCCGAGATCGGGCGGGTGCTGCGCGCTGGCGGCCGGTTCGGCACGATCTGGACCGGCCGTGACCGCGAGGCCGGGTGGCTGCGCGAGCTCGACTGGCTGCAGTCCGGCCGGCTGGCCAGCCAGCAGACCGCCGAGCCCGATGACCAGGGCGCGGCGCAACCGTGGCCCCGGAATCGCGAGGTGACGCTGCCCGCCGCCGCCGCCGGGCTTTTCGGCGATGCCGCGACCGCGTCGTTCGGGTTCACCCGCGCGATGACGGTCAGCGACATGGTCGACATGCTGGCCACCTACAGTGGCGTCATCACCGCAAGCCCGGAAGACAGGACGGCAAGGCTGACCCGCGCGAGAGACGTCCTGCAGGAGCGGTTCCCTGGTGCCAGCGAGATCGACGTGCCGATGCGGGCGTGGTGCTGGCGCGCTGATCGCGCAGGCCGCGCCGTTGACCTGCCGTCGGCATCGTTCTAATTTGCTCTCAATGAGCTATTCCCCCGCTGACCAGCCCCGCAGCGGCGACGCGGCTGCTGACAGCCACCATGGCGCAGCACCACCACCACCACCACCGCCCGGCCTGGCCGGCGTCCGCGCCCGCTTCAGCTCGCTGCGCGACGGCTTCGTCTTCCTCGACGCGCCCGGCGGCACCCAGACCCCGGACGAGGTCGGCGCCGCGGTGACCCGGGTCTACCGCGAGGCGAGCGGCAACACCGGCGCTCCCTACGCCACCAGCCGCCGGATCGAGGCGATCGTCGAGGAGGCCCGCACGGCGTCGGCGCGCTTTCTCGGCTGCACCGCCGAGGAGGTCATCTTCGGGGCCAGCATGACCTCGCTCAACTACACGCTGTCCCGCACCCTCGGCCGCGAGCTGCGGGCCGGGGACGAGATCGTCGTCACCCGGCTCGATCACGACGCCAACGTCGCGCCGTGGCTCGACCTGGCCCGCGATCGCGGCCTGGTGGTCCGGCTGGCCGACGTGCACGAAGACACCACCCTGGACCTGTCCGACCTGGCCCGTCAGCTCGGCCCGCGGACCAGGGTGGTGGCGTTCCCGTGGGCGGCCAACACGACGGGCACGATCGTGGACGCCCGCGCGGTGTGCGACCTGGCGCACCAGGCAGGAGCCATCGCCTGGGTCGACGCCGTGCAGTACGCCCCGCACGAGCCGGTGGACGTGCGGGCGATCGGCGCCGACGTGCTGCTCTGCTCGGCCTACAAGTTCTGCGGGCCGCACCTCGGCATCGCCTTCGGCCGCCGCGAGCTGCTCGAGTCGTGGCGGCCGTACAAGGCCAGGCCCGCCCCGATGCAGCCGGTCGGCCACCGCTTCGAGACGGGCACCCTGCCATACGAGCTGCTCGGCGGCCTGCTCGCCACCTTCGCCTACCTCGACAGCCTGGGCAGCCCGGCCGAGGTCGCCGCCTGGGAACGCCGGCTCGGCGACCGGCTGCTCGCCGGGCTGCCGCCGGGCGCCAGGCGCTACGGCCTGCCGACGACGGCGGGCCGGGTCCCGACGTTCCTGCTCAACTTCCCCGGCGTCCCGTCGGCGGAGCTCAGCCCGGCGCTGGCCGACCTCGGCTTCGGCGTCTGGAGCGACGGCAGCTACTACGCGCCTGGACTGCACGAGCGGGTCGCCTGGGGCGAGGCGCTGCGCGTCGGACTCGCGCACTACAACACCCTCCAGGAGATGGACCGGTTCAACGCGGCCCTCGCCGCCGTGGTGGCGGCCCGCGGCCGTCCGTTCGGATCGGGTTAAGGGATGGGCACGGCCTTCCAGGTTGCGCCGGCGTTCGAGGTCTTCAGCAGGCCATCGGTGTAGGCGATGACCGGGCCGCCGCTGAAATGGATCACGTAACCGGTGGTGCCAGAGACGTAGGCCAGGTCACGCGTGTCCAGGCCGCCGTCGTAGAACACCGTCCCACCCCAGGTCTTGCCCCCGTTGACCGACCGGTACAGGTAGGTAGCGCCGCTGGCGGCCGACATCGTGATCACCTGCGGGCGTCCCGGCGGCATGGCCAGAGTGCCGATCTGGCCTGCTATCGGAGGCGAACCCGCCAGGTGGAAGGTGCGCCCGCCGTTAGCGGACGTGAATATCTTCTTGATGCTCTGGCCGGGCTGCGGGTATCCCTGGTCGGAACACCCGATCGCGACGCTGGCCGTCGACGCGGCCGCCGCCGCGCTGGCGGAAATGGTGCCGGACGGGCAGCGGAAGGACAGCGTGGACCAGTGCTTGCCGCTGTCGGTCGACGTCCACAGGCTCCCGTCGACGCCGGACGCGATGCCGGCCCAGACGGAGTGGCCGAACACTGTCAGCGCGTTCTGCGGGGCTATGCCGGGCACGAGGGTCCACGTGCTGGTGCCGACCTCGCTTTCATACAGCTTGGCCTGATAGAGGCCGCCGTTGACTGGCTCCGACACGGCGAACACCACCCCGTCCGACGCGGCCAGCGCGATGACCTCGCCGGGCAGGGACATCCGCTGCCACTTCGTGCCGCCGTCGGTGGTGGCCCAGAGTGCGGGAGCCAGCAGCCAGCCGTCGCTCGCGTTCTCGAATCGGACCGTGCTCACCGCGGATGCCGGAGAGGGGGTGTAAGGCGGGACGAGCGAGACCGCGGGCGCGGGCACCGAACTCCAGGTCTTGCCGCCGTCGACGGTCCTTTCCAGTAGCGCCCTGCACGGCAGCCTGCTACAGCCGCGAGCGCCCAGCACGAACCCGGTCCGGGCCGACACGAAGCTGGCAGAGTCCGCCTCGAACCCCTTCGGGGGCGGCGGATTCCCGCTCGCTGGCTGCGCTGAGGCACTGCCCGCCCCGAGCGCCAGTAGCAGCAGGGGGAAGACAGCCAGCGCCACGATCCGGCTAGATGACATCTTCATCGGCAAGTACCGCCTTAGCCTTCTTTGCCTCGCAAAGTGGGGCTCCACCTTGCATAAAGCTATTGACGTCCCAGCCGTCCCGCTGGTTGGGCCAAGTTGCGGATACGCCGTACGTCACATCGGAGTACATCACCAGCGGAACCCTCACCAACGTCTGAGGTCCGGCGAGCAAGCGGAGCCGCTGCGCCGGGTGGCGAGCAGGCTGACCGCTCCCTCCAGGCGCTTCACCCGGCCGGGCACCAGCAGCGCGCTGCTCAGGCCAATACGCAAAGTGAAAGTTCAGCTACCCGGTGATGACGTTCTGGCAGTCGAATAACTGGGTGCTTTTGCTAACTAAGTTCTGTTGCGGTGAATAGCGCGACGGCGAGATGACAATCACAACTTCGTCATGCTTGACACTGATTTGACCAGGGATGAGACTGCTGGTGGCAGCGTCCGGCAGAAAGGGGAAGCCATGCGTCGGCATACCGTTGCAGGCGGAGTAGTTGGTCTACTGGTCAGCCTCTCGGCCGTCCTGGCGCTGACCGGCGTCGCCCAAGGGGCGTCCGCCATCCCTGAGGGAACGTCGGTTGTTCCCACGAGCGATATCGTGGGCGCTGGCCTGGTCAGTTGTGCCTTGGTGCAGGGCGAGGTCGGATACTCGCCTGCGTCGATCGCCGGCGGAACCGCGGCCGAGACGGTGAGCATCTGGTTCAAGGCAACGAAATGCGTAGCGGCCTCGTCGACCACTAAGCTGGTACCCACATCGGTGATCGGCAGCATGAGCTTCATCTCGACCGAGGGAAACGCCTGCCCGCTGACCAACTTGTTCGGAAAAGGGATTCTGAACCTCACGTACAACTTCCCCCCGGTGCCGAATCCCATGATTGACCCGAGCGTGGCACCGACGGTAACCGTCACCGAAGTGGGCGCGTTCTGGGACCTGGCCGGGCCAGTGACCCAGGGGTCTTATCCCAACGTCCCGGGTGGCCCGAGCTTCTCGGCGGTTTTGAAGCCCGTCGTCATCGGCGCGCAAACATGCGGGAACGGCATCACGTCGGAGTACATCACCAGGGGGACCCTCACCGACGTCTGACGTCCGGATTCAGGGCGCTACGCGGGTGTCCGGATTCAGCGCACACGCGCGGCGGACCGTGCGGACAAGGCGGCCCCGCCGACTCAGCGGAAGTCGCGGCTGCGGGCGGCGGCGACCACGCGGAGCCGCTGCAGCCTGGTGGCGAGCAGGCTGACCGATCCCTCCAGGCGCTCCACCCGGCCGTGCACCAGCAGCGCGCTGGCGTCCATCGCCAGGCGGCGGTGCCGCTCCCACACGCCCGGCGGGCAGATCACGTTGGCCATCCCGGTCTCGTCTTCCAGGCTCAGGAACACCACCCCCCGAGCCGTCCCCGGCTGCTGCCGGTGCGTCACCAGCCCGCCGATCACGATGGCTGACCTGTCCGGTGCCGTCTTCAGCGCCGAGCAGGGCGCCACCCTGCGCTCGGTGAGCATTTCCCTGACGTGCTCGATCGGGTGGGTGCCGAAGGTGCCTGTCGCCCACAGGTCGGCGAAGGTCTCCTCGGCTGCCGTCATGGCCGGCAGCGGCGGGGCGGCCATCCCCGGGGTGGTGCCCGGCAGCTGGCCGTCGGAGATGGTGGCTGCGGCGCCGGCCGCCCACAGCGCTTCGCGCCTGCTCATCCCGAAGCAGCCGAACGCGCCAGCCGTGGCCAGCGCCTCCAGTGCCGGCGCCGACAACGCGGTGCGGCGGGCGAAGTCCTCCAGGCCCGCGTACGGCTGCCCGGCCACGATGGCGGCAGCCGCCGCGGATCCCAGGTTGCGCACGCCGGACAGGCCGAGCCTGATCGCGGGCTGCGGTGCCTGCGGTAGGTCTTCGAGTGTCGCGAGTACGGCACTGGCGTTGACGTCGATGCCGTTGACCTGCACCCCGTGCCGCCGTGCGTCGCTGATCAGGCTGGCCGGGGAGTAGAAGCCCATCGGCTGGTTGCGCAGCAGCGCGGCGGTGAACGCGGCCGGGTAGTAGCACTTCAGCCAGGCGCTCGCGTAGACCAGGTAGGCGAAGCTGATCGCGTGCGACTCGGGGAACCCGTAGCTGGAGAACGCCAGGATCTTCTGGTAGATGTCCCCGGCGACGGCCGGCGGGATGTCCCGCTCTGCCATCCCGTCCAGCAGTCGCTGGCGCAGTTCCTCGATCCGCTCGGGTGCGCGCTTGGAGCTCATCGCCTGCCGGAGCCTGTCCGCCTCGGCCGGGGAGAACCCGGCGCAGTCGATCGCGATCTGCATCATCTGCTCCTGGAACAGCGGCACGCCGAGGGTCTTGCGAAGCGCGCGCTCCATCGACGGGTGCGGCAGCGTGGCCGGCTCCTCCCCGTGCCTGCGCCGCATGTAGGGGTGCACCGAGCCGCCCTGGATCGGGCCGGG